>ERZ889217.219-NODE-219-length-37924-cov-24.287174_pt1 | contig 37924 bp, 15 predicted proteins | sample MGYA00521098_ERZ889217 | MGnify/ENA primary metagenome ERZ889217 (study PRJEB32303, sample SAMEA104408613) | aquatic metagenome | biome: Brackish water; feature: Pelagic; material: water | place: Baltic Sea | collected 2014-06-10T22:04:00 | depth 2,362 m ... | reverse complement strand
CGAACAGGCTGAGTGGGTTCGAGATGCGGCTGACGATCTCGTGGCCCCGGATCTTTCCGTCGCTGGTGCCGGCGATCTCCCCCTCGTCGAGCAGGTCCATGCGGGCGGCCGCCCCCAATCCGCCGGTGATGTCGGCCCTGACGACCCGGGCGTTGTATCCCAGGCCCGCCCCCATCGAAGCGTCCATCGTGAACTCAGGAATGTCCCGGCCGTTTTCGTCGAGGTCGGCGACGTAGAAGCCGTTGAACACCTTCCAGGAGGAATCCGCGACAAATCCATCCCGGCGCCATTGACTGAGGCCATACGTATCGAAGCCGAAGCCGAGGTGGGCCTCGCCCTCGAAGGCCCCCTCGATGACGCCCTCGATCCCAGCGTAGATCGGAAAGTATGCGTCGATTTCCGCCGACATGCCCATGTTCGGCATGCGCCATTCGAACAGGCTCACATCCCAGCCCAGGAGGAGCTTGACGGCATTCGCGGGATCCTCGATCAGCGGGAAGACGAAGCCCTGCTCGTTCGCCTTGCTCATGATCGTCTGGACGATCTGGCTGGAACTGCCGTTCCACTGATTCTTGCCTCCGGTTTCGGCCTTCCGTTTGGTGTCGGCCCGGAGGTTTCTCGTCGATTGTTCATCCAGCTCGACGGTGGTCGGACTCGCCCCCTGCAGGCCCGCGGGAAAAGCCGCGAGCTCGTAGCTGCCGAAGTCGACGTAGTAGCCCTCCTCGGGATCGAGCCGTTCCAGTTCCCGCACCAGATCCATCACGCCCTTGAGGAGGTCGAGAAAGAAGACGGTGTCGTCGACTTTCTCTTTGAGCTTCTCCCCCCGCACGACGTCGATCTTCGAGTAGAAGTCGGCAAACCATTGGGCCAGGTCGATGGTCGAGGTCTTCCCGTCGCGGTCGACGTCGAAGGTCCGACCCAGGCCGATGGTGGCGAACACCTTGGTGTCGCTGTAGAGCGCGTCGACGAGCGGATAGAGCGGCATCAAGACGGTGTCGAGCCCGGCCACGATCGGCTCGACCAGGTCGGTGATGAAGCTGCCGAGATCGAGTCGAATGTTGTCGAAGTAGACCGAGGTCGCATGCTGCGGTGCGGCAGCCGCCGTCTGATTGGAGTAGTCGAACAGCGGCAGCATGGCCGAGAGGTCGAACGCAAAGCTGGGGATCGTGGCAATCCCGGCCACGCTCGTGGTCACGCCGAGCGACATCGCGGCATTGCCGCTGAGGCCATACTGGAAGACCTGCTCGTAATCCGTGGCGGCGCTGGTCAGCTCGGTGAACGTCAGCCGCCGATCGCCGCCGGCGTCGCCGCCGAGGGTCAGGACGATCCCGACATCGAGTTCCGTGTCGGCCGGCCTGCCTGAGATCGTGACGGCAGAATTGACGCTGGGCTGGTTGCGGGCTTCGAGCTGCATCAGGCCGAGGCCGCCGGAGAGGCGGAACTCCTCTGTCAGGCTGGCGTTGAAACCGGCCCGGACGAACGTCTGCTCGCTGCCGGTGTCGAGGTACACCTCGCCGGTCCGCGGGAACACGAGCTCGAGGCCCGCCTCGTAGTTGAAGGCGGCGTCGAAGCTGCCCTCGGTCTGAAATCCGAGCCCGGGCAGCCCGAAGTCGGCGGCCAGGGGCACGCTATAGACGGTGTACTCGTCGGCAAAGCTGAATCGCACGACCACGGCCGGATTGCCGCTGGTGACGTACTTCATCGAGACCTCGACCCGGACGGCCTGCTCGGGCACACCGAGGGCGGAGGCGATCTCCCGGCTGATCAGCCGGGAGAGCTTCTTGGGCGTGGGAGTGCTGACCTGGCGGATGCTGTTCGCCAGGTTGGTGATGAACTTCCGCAGGCCCTGCCCGGTTTTGCCGTCGAGGCTGCCCACGATCGGCAGCGCCAGGCTATCGATGCCCTCCTGCAGGCTCGTCAGCGCCGCCTGCATCGCCGTGGCGGTCGTGTCGGACAGCTCGTAGTCGAGCACGTCCACCCGTTGGACCGTATTGGTGAAATGCCCGGATGTATTGCGGGCGGTGTCGTAGTCGGCGTCGGTGCTGCTAAAGCGGTAGTTCAGTTCCGCGGGATGGATCCCGGTGAACGCTGTGGCCCCGCTGCCGTCCTCGATCTTCAGGTCGTCGTAGGCCCGCACGCTGATCTGCTGCGGGGTGAACCAGTTGCCGCGGGTGAAGGTGACGGTGGTGGCATAGGGCGTGGTGCCCGTGCCCAGCTGCCGGCTCCCTCCGGTGGCGATCTGCTCGCTGATCGTCACCGTGACGTCGCCCCGCGGCTCGCTGAGCAGCGCCAGCTGGTAGGTGGCGATCGCGCCCGACTCCTTGACCAGGATCCGCTCGCCGGAGGTCATCACCAGCATGCCGGCGACGTCGTTGTTGATGATCTGCACGGTGGCGCTGGTGGTGGCGCTGTCGGCGCCGACGGCGTAGCCGTCCCCGCCGGTGAGTTGCACGCTGATGGATTTGTTGATCCGGTCGGCCAGGAAGTCGTCGATCGGCACGACGAGCACATCACTCACCGATTGGCCTGGGGCGATCCGCACCGTGCCGCTGATGCCGGCCGGCGACTGGACGATCTTGTCGAGGCGGCCGGCGACATCGGATCCGTACGGGAGGGCCGAGTCGAGGCCGACGGCGGTCACCCGGTAGTTCACCAGCACGCCCTTGGAGCCGGCAGAGGCGGGGGCTGCCTCGGAAAGGCGAATCCGGAACCTACCTGGCCGCCCCTCCTCGTTTCCGTCACTGACGAGTTCCAGCGTGGCCGTGGGCTGGTCGTTGTCGGTGATCACGATTCCAACCGGATCGACCGCGAGCCTATTGAAGCGGGCATCGCTGCTCGTGGTGCTGAACATCAGCGTGCTCGTGCTGAGGTCCTCGACCAGGCTATCGTCCACTGCGGTGAGGCCGACCGTCTGGAGCGTGGACCAGTTCTCGGGCGTGAACACGAGCGTTTCGCTGCGGCCGACGCTGCGGTCGTTGATCGTGAACTGGCGGTCGCTGGGGGTGAGCGTCACCACCACGTTCGCCGTCGGCTCGGCGGTCAGGCTCAGGTTGATGAAGCCGTTGCCGGCCCTCGTGATGCTGCTTTGCTGCAGTTCCACGAGCACTCCGGAGGTGTCGTTGTCGCGAACCACGAAGTCCAGGCGGCCAGCTGAAGGAATCGCGTAGAAGCTATCGCTGCTGGTCGTGCGGCTGAAAATCTCTACGTTCTGGTTGCCGTCCACGAGGCGGTCGTCGTGGGGCACGATCCGGAAGGCCTGGCCGGTCTGCCAATCTTCGGGAGTGAAGGTGAAGGCGATCCGGGCGGATGCGGGGTCGGGGTTGCTCCCGGGAATCTGCAGCCGGGCTTCGCTCGCATCGTCAGTCTCGAAATACACCGTCACCGCGTCGTCAGGCTGGCTCGTGAGGCTCACGTAGCGGATCAGGCTGTCGCCTTGTTCCACCAGGGTTTGGCGTGATTCATCGACGGGCCGATACCCGTCCCGATCCAGGGAAAACAGCAGGCCGGCCACGTCGTCGTCGGTGATCGTGAGCGTCGCAACCTCGGGCAGCGCCAGGCTGGTGGTGAGGCCCACCAGTGGCGAGGCCGTGGAGATCATGTCGAGATCGCGGCTCCGCTCCTCCGTCGAAACTGCCACGGCCGGATTGGTCTCGCCGCTCTGGAGCGTGAGGCTGTTGACGAGCACGAGCGTGACGGTCTCCTCGGTCGTCTCCGTGACATAGACCAGCCTGGTGCCGGCGGCCAGTTCGACGCGGCCGCGATTGGTCGGCTGAAGGGTCAGGGACGCAAGGTAGCGGCCCTGGCCCGCGGCCGAATCGGCGGCGAGCGGCCCAGCGACCGCGAGGGTCACGCTCCGGTCCATGACCTGATAGAGCTCGCCGTCGGCACCGGCCACCAGATCCACGACGGAACCGCCCAGGCTGGTTCTCGTCGCTTCGTCCACCCAGGTGAGGGTGCCGCGGAGGCGGGCCGTGCGGTCTCGATGCACGGTCGCAGCCTCGCTGAGACGGAACTGGGCGACGGTCGCCGGCTGTGCGCCGCCGGCGGCCGTGCTCTGGCCGAGGTCGAGTACCTCACCTGCCGCCAGCGTCACGTTCTCGCGGTCGGTGATGCCGAGCGTGATGGCCAACTCGCTCACGCCGTCTGTGCCATCGCTCTGGCCGGTCACCACCAGCTCGACGCCGCGGCTACTCAGCAGCCTGACGGCCAGGGCTTCATCGCCTTCAGCGATCGCGTCATCGATGCCGCGGACCGTGACGGTCGCGGAGCTGCTGCCCTGGGCGATCAGCAGGTGAAACCCCTCCACGCGGCTGAGGGCCTCGGCCGGCACCGGGTCCGATACGCTTTCGGTGTTGTTGCTCGTCGGACGCTGCCAGTGGAGAGCCACCGCCGGCTCGGCGGTATTGAACGACTTGTAGTCGAGACTGAACGCGACGAAGTCGCCCCGGTTGAGCTGGAGCAGGTCGGTGCTCCAGATGGCCCGAGTGTCGATCATCTGATCGATCACGGTCTGGCCAGCGAGACGGAGTCGCACGCCGCCCTGCGTCGGAACGCTGAAGCTGTAAAAGCCGGTCTCGGGGATGGCGATGTAGCCCGACCAGGTGGTGCTGAAGTCGCCGGTCTGGCCGTGGGCGGCGAAGGTGGACCTCGTCTCATCGATGCCGTCGAGGTCGACGCTGGCCGTCTCGCCGGCGCCGTCGAGGTCGAATCGAGCCAGGCCAGTGAGGGCCTGGGCGTTCTGGCTGGGGCTGATCGAAAGATCGCTGGCGAACAGTTGCCGGTTGCTCTGCTCGAGATCGAAAAAGACGAGCGTGTCCCGCTCCGCCGGGGCCGACAGCGTGATCGTGAACTCGGCCGAGTCATGACCGGATTCCGAGATCCGGCCCTGCGACGGTGCCGAGACTACGGCAAAGGGCGCCGAGCCACTCTGGCCGGCGGCCTGGTCGTCTTCGACGGCCAGCGTGTCGTCGTCGAGGACGATCACCGAGAGGCTTGGAGCCAGCTGGGCGTAGGCCCGGTCGCTGCTCGTGACCTTGAACGAGAGCTGCCGAGTGATGTCGCCATCCACGCTGCTGTCATCGACGCCCTGCAGGAGCAGCTCCTGCACTTCGTCCCAGTTGGCGGGTGTGAACACCAGGTCGAGAGCCGATCCGCCCGCCTGGCCTGGTCTGCTCACCCGGACATCGCTGCTCGTGCGGAGGCTCAAGCCGACATCGCCCGTCGGGCGGCTCGTGAGCCGGATGCCGAGCCGTGTCTGGGTGTTGGTGGCCTGGTCGGCCTCGCTGATTCGGAACTGGCTGGTGCTCGTCCAGCCCGTGCTCGAGGCGTCGAGGTTGCTCCAGGCTGCCAGAAATTCGACGTCCGCCGTGTCGTCGTCGGTCAGTTCGGCCGTGCCGGTGCCCGACATGCCGCCGATGCTGTAGTGGCCGCTGTCCACCAGGCTCACCGTCAGCGACTTAATGCCCTCTGCCGTCAGGTCGTCGAGCACGACGAGCGGCACGTCCAAGCGCGAGCTGCCGACCGGCAGGAACCTGGCGTAGATCGGCGTCGCGGCGAAGCTGGCGGTAGTGCCCGAGCCGCTGCGCAGCACGGCCGGCGGTTTGCCAACGGTGTCGGCCAGCGAGTTGTTCAAAGGCAGGCTGATGATCACGCCGTCGCCCCTCGGGGCCTCGACGAGCATCGATGCCTGAATCTCCTCCTGGCTGCGGGACTCATTCCAGACGGCCACGCTCCGCACGGCACCGCTCAGTCCGCCCGACCCAGGGCTGCCGTCCCCGACGATCGAGCGGCCGATCGTGTTGCTCGTCCGCTCGATCCATCTGGCAGGGCCGGACGAAAGCGTTTGCTGCGCGACACGTTCGCCGTTGACATACAGGCTCGCCACGCTGTCGCGATCGATGCTGTAGGCCAGGTGGTTCCATTCGCCGAGCGGCATCGGAGTCGCCCCTACCAGGTCAGCCAGCACGGCTCCGCTGGCACTGCGAATCTCCAGCCGGGGTTTGCCGGTGAGCCCAGCAAAACCCAGCGTGATTCGATCCCGGCCGTCCGCGGCTGAGAACTCGATCACGCCCGGCGACACCGTGTCGGCATCACGCCGCACCCAGGCCTGGGCGCTGAGGGTGCCCGCACCGCTGACGGTTCGGCCCAGGGCGAGATCTGCGTAGGCCGGGCCGCCGGAACCGATCGCGGAGTTGGAAAACACCAGCGGGTGGTAGGTGGCGTCGGGCTCGTGCCGCACGTCCGCCGAGGAGCCCTCGAAGGTGAAGCCGTCGCGACCGCTCAGTGTGTAGAGCAGTTCCACCGCGGTGCCGACCACCGGCGAGCCGAGGCTCAGCTCGAAGCCGAACCGGCTGGCAAAACCCTCCGTGCCATCCACAGGCGCAACGGAAGCCGCGGGTTGGGCTGCCAGCAGCACGCCGCCCTCCCAGAGGGAAAGCTCGAGTTCCGATGCCCAGTTCGAGGGCACGATCCGCTGCTGGGTGACGAGGCCGGCATATTCGGGATCGGCGCTTGCGGAGGCGATGGAGACGGTCGTGAGCTGATCGGTCCGCAGGCCGGTGAGCGTGACCCGTTGCGGCTGGGTCCAGTTGCTGCTCGTGAATGTCAACTGCTGCGTGGAGAGGCTGCCGCTGGTCGTGGCGAGCGACACGACCACGTCGGCCCGGGGCTGGCTCGTGACATGCACGTCGAAGCTCGCCACCTGCTGGCCACTCGTCAGCTGGGCGCGGACGGTGCCCAGGCCGGTGCGATCGGCCGGGGTCGCAATCACGGCGGCGGCGTAGGCGACGCTGTCGGTGATCGTGAGCGTCGCCTGGCTCGCCGCCGGATCAACGTTGTACCGCTGAAAGCGGAAGTTCTGGTCGTCGGCCTCGACGTTGGTCAGGAGTTTGAGCGTGAGCATCTCGTCGCCCTCGCGAATCGCATCGGCCAACGCCGCGATATAGATCCTGGCTTCGGTGGCGCCGGCGGGCACGACGAGCAGATCCTCCGCCAGGTAGCTGGTGGTGCTCAGGGTCGCCTGGGGCGCGGTGAAGTCGGCGTTGCGGGTGGCGGTGCCGCCCGTGATGGCGTATCGCACCCGCAGGCCGCCGGCCGGGGCGACGCGGCCGTTCGTGTTGATCGTGAACCAGCCGAGGTCGCTTTCGGCGGCACCGCCCTCGCGGGGATTCTGCCCGGCCCGCACCGACAGCACATACGGATTGTCGCGAATCAGCACCTGCTGGCTCGCGTTGCTCACGCCGTAGCGGCGATGATCACTTATAAGTTCCAGCCTCACCGCTTCCGAGGATTCGGCGTAGCTGTCTGCCAAGACGAGCAGCTCGAAGGCAAGCACGTTTTGGAGGCTGCCGGCGGCCTTGTTCGGCTGCCAGCCAAGGGTGCCGTAGACGCCGTTCACACCGATCTGGCTGGTCGTGAGCTGGGAGCCTCCGCTCACGATGGCATAGTCGTCGCCCACCCGCGTGCTGTCGGTCCGCCGCTGGGCGAGGCTTGTCTCGACCGTGGAGTTCGAGGCCTCCGACGTGCTCCTCAGCCGCACGTTCAAGAGGCTCTGGGTCGATTGGTTAGCAAACAGCTGAAAGCCGAGGCCGGATGTGTCCTGGCCGACCGATTCGGTTCGGTCGAAGCCGCGGGCCAGCGATTCCGAGAGAAACATCACGCTGCCGGGGATCGGCTGGTCGGTGATCATGCCGCCGTTGCCGTCAGGCCGATCCCAGTTCAGATGGGCATACGTCGGCCCAGCGACCTCGAACATGTCGTACCGAAACCAGACGACATCTCCCTTCTGGAGGCTGATGGGCGAGGTGACGCCCCCACGGCCTCCGCCCACGACCCAATCCGAGATGCCGGCGAGTTCGATGCCACTGCCATTGTCCCGCCGGACAGTCAGTGTGCTGCCCTCGTCGCTCAAGGTGCGGAAGCGGTAGCTCCCGGTTTCGGGAATCCGAACGTAGCTCTCCCACCGCATCGCGAAGGAGTCGTAAAAGCCCTGCTCGTTGAATCTGGCCGCCGTCTCCTGGATGCCGTCGGTGTCGAAGATGAGCGTGTCGGCGCTGGTGTTGAAGTCGGCGTTGTTTGCCGGCAGCGTCTGCGACGAGCCGGCCGTGTAGGGAGCGCGAATAAACTGGTAGGCCCCCTGGCCCAGGCTCAAGAGCGGTTCGTCGTCGAAGATCCACACCTGGCTCGTGGCGTTGCCGCTGATGCCGTAGATGGTCTCGCTCCCGTCCGCACCCAACGCTGCCGTGATCGTCCGTGGCGCCTGCCAGGTGTCGTTGTTGCGGGGCGTGAAGGTCAGCACCACCGACTGGGTGTTGCGGACATAGAGGCGGCCGTCGCGGAAGTAGCTCCCGCCGCCGCTGACCGTCATGTCGTAGTCGGTGCCGACCGTGGCGGTGCCACCGAACGTGATCGGGATGTCGATCAGCGGCGTGTTGTTGCGAATGTCCACGTAGTCGCTGGGCACATGTCGATCAAAGCTGATCGTCATCGTGGCGGTCTGTCCATTTTCCGTGCCGTTGCGGGTGCCGCTCTGGCCGAGGGCGGCGAAGCCGGCGGTGAACTCGACCCCGGCCCGACCCCACTCGGTGACATAGTCGGAGTACTTCCAATGGCCATCATCCCATTTACCACCGGGCTTCATCGTCAGGAAGTCTTGGTTGTCATTGTTGTTGGGCTCACGAGAATCCCAATTTGTGTAGCCGTAGTTTGTCCCGCTATTGCGGAAAACCACTTTGTTGTCGTCGTTACCGTCTCCCGTGAACCACTGCCACCGGCCCTCCCAGGTGCCCATGTCGGTCGTGTCCGAGCCCGCCAAAAACGCCTCCCAACGCAACCCAGTACCCCCGTAGTTGGGCTTGGAAGGGTCGCTCCTGCCGGTGGCGTAGTTGGCGATGAAGGAGTTTTCTTCCGCCGAGGTGATCGCCGCCAAACCCCCCTTGATGCCCAGCTGGTTCAAGGTTGTCGAACGCGACTCAGAGCTGGCGGTGCCCCAATCCGTATTTGCTTGCGTGACGGCGTAGTAATGCCCGTTGCCCCAGAAGGGCTTGGCACTGCTCGTGTCGGCAGCCAAGGCCAAGCGGGGCTCCAGCACCTGCATCTGGAGGCTCGCGAGAGCCGACCCCGACTGCGGCCTCGGCCTCCGGGCCCGCCGCGGCCGGCGGCTCATCCGCGAAGAGGCCGCCAGTGTCCGCCGAAACACGGCGCGGAGCAGGGAAAAATCCATGGGGATTGTCCATCCAAGGGTGGGCGGGCGCACTTGTCCAACAGGATGGATAATCAAAAGTAGAGAATAAACTCTTGTTTTAGGCAAGACAAGCCCTGCCTGGCGAAAATGCCGGGGCGGCCGCCGTCAGGAAAACGGTGCCAGCCACCAAATCTGGAGAAGATGCCAGATTGCCCATTTTTGGTGGCTGGCACCTTTTTCACAGGTGCGGCTCCACGGCGGCTACGGTCCTGCGGGCGATGTCACGGGCAGCGACGGCGTCGTCTCGCGTGTAGAAACCGGATGGCGTGAGGTCTTCGGCCCCGTAGAACGCCAACTCCCGGTCGCGGCGGAGTGTTCGCGAGCCTGCGGCAAGCGCTTCGACATGCGGCTGGACCGCCTGCGGAAGTCGCGACTTCTCCGTCGTGAGGACTTCCGAAACATCGTGGATTCGCGGCGGCTCGATGCCCGCGAGACGCAAGAGGCCCTTGAGCGCCAGTTCGACCACTTCCTGCGACTCCCGCACGACATCGGCCCAGCTGCAGGCGGCGAACAGCGCGTCGAGGGCCGTCAGGCGGGCCTTCGCTCGGCGAACGTAATCGGCACCCAGCTCAGGACTCCGCATCGGGAGCCTCGTGAATCCAGTAGGGCTGGCCCTGGGACATCCGGCGCACCAGCCCGCCGGCGGCGATGTGTTCCCTGATGGCGATGAGCCGTCGCGAAATGGCGAGTTCTCTGTCGTAGAGCACGATGCCACACACGGCGGCCTCCGCCCAACTCCCCGAAACCTGATCGTCCGGCGCTGGCAGATGCACGAAGTGGAGATCGATCTCGCGGCCGTTCCAGGCCGGCATCGCCCCTTCCCACTCCCGGTAGAGCGACCGGGTAATCGGCACGCCCGCCGCGAGCACCACGAGCAGATCGACGTCCGATCCACTCGAAGGTGTGCCCCGCGCGAACGACCCGTACAGGATCACCCCCACCAGATCGCTCCCCAGCCTGGACCGGATCGTGAGCACGAGGCCGGGGGCTGCCTCAAGCAGACCGCCCGTCCCCGGTGCCGCCAGCGTGCGGCCGCACCAGTCATTGAGCGACAAACCCGCCGCCAGGGCCTCATCCCTGAGCAGGCCGTGCAGGCCGGGATCGAGCCGGAGCACGAAGTTGCCGGAGGCTCGGGAGCGGCCCGCCGGCCGACGCGTACGGCGGGCGCCCGCGGCACCGGGAATGATACTGTTTTTCATGAATAAATGATATCATACGACGGATAGCCCGGCCAAGGCACGGCCTCGAGCAATGTTTCGGCCGACGAGCCTCTCGTGAGCCGCAGGTCCGCGGCTCCCGGGGCAACCGGGCTTTGGCCAACGGCGTGGATCAGGCTTTCGGCCCGGGCGACTTCAGATACGCCACCAGGAAGCGGGTAATCTCCCGCACGAGCGGCTTTGTGGCCATCGGCACTCCGCTCACCTCCTGGTTGTCGAACATCACCTGCTGCACCATGGCGGCAAACGTCAGCCGCCAGGCCACGTCGACGGTGGTCGAGGGGCGGGGGTGAGCGATCTCCTTGCGGTAGCGGAGCACGAGCGACGTGAAGATGGCGGCAAACATCGCGTTTGCCTCAATCCCCTGGGCCCGCAGGGCCTTATCGCCTGACCGGTGGAAGACGAAGAACCGGGCGGAGTTGCGGTGCTCGTGCACCGTGGCCACGACCCGTGTGAGAAACACCTCGATCGCACCGGCCAGGGTCTTCTCACCGGCGGCCGCTGCGACCGCCGCCTGCGTGGCCCCGCCGAGCCGCTCGAGAAACCGCTCGTGCATCGCCTGCAGCAGCCCGTCGCGATCGCCGAATCGGCCGTAGAAGTTGCCCATCGACCCCTCGGCCCGTTTGACGACCGCATCGACCGTGAGCGCATCGGCCCCGCCCTCGGCGAACACGGCCTCGGCGGCGTCGAGCATGCGGGCCGTCGAGCGAATACTGCGGGCCTGCTGTGGCTGGCGAACCGTCTTTTTTGCGGGCATGAATCGGGCGGTCTGGCCGAGGTGGCTTTCGAGGCGGATCGGAACGGAATCCCCACGATACCCAGCGATCGCAAGCGACCACAAGCGGCGGCCCCGTCGGACCAACGACCAACCGCCGCAGGCCAGCCCGGTGAGCACCATCGCTGACGTCGATGGCTCGAGCACGGCACTCGGGCCTCCGAGCTCACGAAACCCGGCTCAGCCGCGAAACATGCCCCTGGTCGGTACTCGGAAAAAATCCCGGACGCAGAAGATCGACCCCGTACATGAGCAGGCCCCGCTTCGTGCGCCATGCGAGTTGTCAGGCGATGAACGTCGCGAACGAATGGAATCGAAGGCGGTTGCCCCGATCCACCTGCTGCCTGAGGCCGCGAATCGACTGCGGCCATGGCCGCGGTCCCGAAGATCTCAGCCGCGGACGCCACGTGGCCGACTCGTCGGGTTGCGAAAGGCTGCCGCTGACGTCAACTCCCTGGCCTGGTTTTCGAGCACAGCGCACCGCATCAGAACCGCCAGCCGGCGCCGGCATCGACGAAGTAGCCCGCCGCGTCGCGGGTGAGGCCCCAGCCCATGCGGCAGCCGATCTCGAGCGACGGCGTCAGCATGAAGTGGGTGCCCGGGCTGACAAAGGGCTGCACCTTGTCGTTGGCCAGGCCCTCGGTCCAGCTGCCAAACCACTCGGCATGGACCTCCCAGCGGTCGGTCATCGGAATCCGCAACACCGTCGACGGCATCCAGCGATCAAACCAGCCCTCCTCGCTTTCTGCGCGGGCATACCGAATCGCGGTGTCAAACCTCCACGCCGCCGGCAGCTCCCAGCCAAACGTGTAGGTCGCCGACGGTTCGGTCCCCCAGACATCTCCGGCGACGGGCGTGAAGGCCTCCACGATGGCCGCACTCCGGGGAATCAAGCCCGCCTGATCGGTGACTCGGAGCTTGAAGCCGTAGAGCAGATTCGCCTCCTCGCCTCCGGTCTCCCCCTCCGGTGGTTCACCGACTTCAACGGCCGTAACGACGCTCCCCCCCGCGTTCTGCTCGATGTTGAAACCACATCGCCATTCAAACCGTTCGCGAACGCCAAATCGCACGAGCAACTCGGGGAAGCTATTCGTGGCCGGCAGACCCCGGTTGTCCATCCACACATACGACGCCTCGGTCAGCACGGTGCCGACTTTCGTGGTCGTGGTGGCGGGGGTGAACGCGTCGCGATCGGTGTCGAGTTCCTGAAACTCAGCCGCATGAAGCCGCGTGAGGCAGGCGATGCACGTCAGCATGACGACCGCGGCGGACCGGCCGAGCCGCGTGATGGAATTCCGCTCTAGCTGCATGGTTCCCATGGTTTCGGCTCATTTGATCCGCCGGGTGCAGGCTGCCGGGGCGGAAACGGCCGGGCGGAATCGTCGCGGCCGCCGGGTGCGTGAATCTGGGCGAACCGGGCAGGACACGGTGGCATTTGGGCCAATTGCGGCCGGCCCGCCACCCGTGCACGAATCGTCCGTTTCGTGCACGAAAAAAACGGGTGTTCGCCGGCCCCCCACCGTAAAATCTGGTTGGGTCTCGGTGGCCTCGATCAAGCAGGCCTGCCTTGCCTAACCCCCCAGTACAGGGATCCTTCTATGCCCCGCGCCCCGCTCCGCCGCACCAAACGCGACCGCACACGCCTCAAGCGGATCCGCTCCCAAACCATGGCGACCATGGCGTCCATGGGGATCGAGCGGCTCGAATCCCGGGCGATGCTCACGGATCCCTACGTCGCCTTCAATCTCGTCAACCAAACCGACTACTACCTCGTGTTCACCGAGGGCACAGCCCAAAACGGGAGGCTCGGTCCCAGCGAGGGCACGGTTGTCGCCCCGGGCCTCAACTCGCCCTTCAGTATTTTCACCACCTACTCAGTCGACGTCCGCAGCGATGCCAGCGATGCGGGAACGTCGATTGGAACGGCATCGGTCAGTACGGTGGCAAACTCGGCCGGCTACAACCCTGCCGACAGCTCCGGCCTGCTGACCTTCACCTACGACGAAGAGTACAGCACGAACGGCGCCTACGACCCGGGCGCGCCGAACTATCCCCCGTGGTACACCAACGGCTTTCTCGTCACGCTCGACGTCGAGACGTGGGGCTGGAACAACACCTCCCCCTACGACCTCGAACTCACCGCCGTCTCAGGACCCGGCGCCAGCCCCGCGGTGGGCACCGTGATCGCTGCGGGCGCCAGTGTCTCTGGATTCGTGGGGGATACATTCGAGTTCGACATCCTCCCTGCGGGAGGCTCGGAGATTCTGGGCCACTCGGTGATCAATGTGCTGAACAACGGCAACGACTATCTGCTGGACACCAACAACCTCGCCACTTTTAACTACAACGCTGACGACTCCGAGGCATCGGGCTACACCGTCAACTGGCAGGACATCGCGATCAACCTCGCGCCGGCGGTCATTCCCAACGACGGCTGGACCGGCGGGATGGGCAACACGAGCCCGGCGGTGACTCCGGGGCAGAGCTTCTGGGCCCTCGACTACGGCTCCGAAACCGGCCGCTGGACGATCGAGGACGGGGCGGCCTGGCAGTCGAACGCCCCGATCGATTCCGGCGGCGGCGTCAACTACGGCAGCCGGGCCTTTCCCGCGTCGCTCGATGCCAACTACCAGGCGAGTTACGGCCCGGGCTCGGGTTTCGACGGTCTCTGGCAAATGGACATCAAGATCGGCTCCACCGGCTCCTCCGACAACTCGTTCGTCGAAACCTTCTATCTCGCCGAGCGGGAGGATCCGCGGGTGGGCCCGCAGTATTACGCCGACGGCAGTGCAGATGGCGGTCCCGCCGGCTGGAGCCGCGAGATCGACATCATGGAGACCCGCTGGAACTCCGGCGGCAAGGTGGGGCCGCAGCTGAATCTGCCCACCGGCCAGGGCAACGGCGGCCCGTTCACCGGCTGGACCACCGACGACACCTACTACAACACGGTGCTCGGCGAGTGGACCGACATCGGCGGCGCTCCGATGGAACAGTTCGCCACCTTTGGCATCCTGATCCGAGGCGAATCCCTCTGGATCTACGCCTATAAGCCCGACGGCACGCTCTGGTATTCGACCGAAGAGATCATCGAACAAAGCGACTACCAGCAGTCCGCTCCGTTCGTCCCGTACATCGGCACCTGGGCCAATCCCGACGTCCTCGGCTCGGCCACGCTCAACGACCTGTTTGAGACCGGCTACAAAAACTTCATCTACCTGTCGGCCAACAACCCGCTGATCGCCAGCGCCAATCCGCTCGACAACCCCAACGCCTTCGGCCCAAACCTCATCTCGGCCACCGAGGGCGGCCTGTTTGCCTTCTCCGGCATCGCCACGGTCGCCGACAGCCTGCGGCTGGCCGAAGACTCGCTGCCGCAGGTGCCGGGGCTCGATGTGTCGCTTGGCCAGATGCTGCCGGTCAGGCTCAGTGACATCCTCGGCCTCGATGTCGAGGGCAATGGCCAGACGACCTGGAGCGGCTTCGACACCGCCTATCCGTTTCCCACGGTGGCCGACGTGCAGGCCGTCGCCACCACGATCGCCGCGAGCGGCAGTTGGACGGCCGACATGCTCCCCGCGACAGCCGGCACCGCCACCTCCGCCGGCTATGGACTCCAGAGCAGCACGGCACAGCCGGCGTTTGCCCAGCTTCCCGACCTCGACCTGGGCTCGTCAAACGGCTTCACGATCCAGGCCTGGTTCAACAGTTCAGATCTGTCGATGAACAACCAGCGGATCGTGGACTTCGGCGCAGCTGAAAACGCCGCTGGCACCAACATCGCGGTGTTCCTCGACAGCGGAGCCCTGACCCTCGGGCTCAACGACACCACCTACCGCTCAGGTCACGTGCTCACCGGCAACACCTGGCAGCACGTCTCGGTGGTCGTCAGCGGCACCACGGCCATGCTCTCCATCAACGGCACGCTCACCGACACGTTCACGCTCGGCGCACCGGTGGCCGACGTCACGCGGCAGAGCAACTGGTGGGGCCGTAGCAACAATGCTGCCGACCCGGCCTGGCAGGGACAGCTTGACGAGTTGCGGATCTGGTCGCGGGCCCTCTCGGCCGCGGAGATCGCGGCCAACTACAACCTCTCGCTCCAGGGTTCGCCCCCCGGCCTGCTCATCTATTACAAGGCAGACGAGACGTCCGGCAGCACGCTGGCAGACGCCTCGGGCAACGGCAACGACGCCACCCGGATGACGCTCGATTCCTCGGGCGATCCCGTCGCCTCCACGACGATCACCAGCAGTTCGCTCAGTTCGCTCCTTGCCCAAAACGGCGTGGTCCTCTCCTGGAACCCGTCGCAGACCTACCATGCGGTCGTCTCGACCGGCAGCCTCGACGAGGTGCTCAAGCTCCGCCGTGGGCCCACGGCCACGATCCCCGTGACCGCCTCGGGCACGCTCCAGCTGACGCTTGCCCTCGACACTGCCAGCAACCTGCTCGCGGGAATCAGCACCTCGTGGGCGGCGACCGCCGCCGAGACCGACCTCGACCTCGATGCGGGGCTCGGCTATCTCGACACCACGATTGTCGATGGCTCGTATTCGCTCTCGGCGACCGCCTCGGCCAACCTCAAATCGGCGACGTCTTCCACGACGCTGCCCGGCGGCACGACGGCGACGAGTTCGACCGTCGCCGGGCTCAGCTACACCCAGGCATCCGCCAGCTATTTTCCCGCCGGCGGCACGATCATCGTCGCGGCGAGCCTGCCCTTTGCGGGTGAGGTCGCTGGCGAGTCGCTGCCGACGGGCGGCTCGGCACCGACCGTGTCGCTGCCCGCGTCGACCCGCACCTTTGCCGCCACGAGCAGCTACACGCAGCCCAACTGGACCATGGCGAACATGGGTGAATACCTGTCGCTTGCGCAGTTGGATGTGCCGGCGCTCGTCTCAACCGGTCTGTATAGCACCGGCGGCAGCCTCGCCGGTCTCGACAGCTCGTCGTGGCTCTCGGTGCCCTTCTCGAGCGACGTCATCGACTACGACTGGGGCACCGGGCTCGATGATGTCGCGGCACTGCTCACCGAGCGGCTGCTCGTGATTCCGGCCTTCAGCCGGGTCTCGGGCTGGCTGCCGGAGAACAACTACGGCGCCACCTTCGCCGTCAGCCGCGGCTCGACGGTCAGTTCTGTGGAACTCGTCGGCAATCTCCTGACCGACTCCCCGGCGGTCAGCCAGTCGAGCCCACTGCTCGCCGCGGGGATCGCCGCCCGCTTCACGGCGCAGCTCACCGGCACAGGGCTGGCCTGCCGGGAGACGGCCGGCCGCCCCGGCTATCTCGAGTTCTACGCCATCGACGCCTCGATCACCGGCTTCACGATGACGCCCTTGAACCCGACGACGGGCAACTATCAGATCGGCACCCGATCGGCCAACGCTCTCTCCGCGCTCGGCTTCTTCGCCGAACAGACCGCCGCCCTCGAGCTGGGCAACGGCAGCTTCGAAGGCCCTTATGCCGGCACGAGTAACACGCCCTACGTCGTGAATCCCTCCGGCGGTCAATGGGTCTTCACCGGCACCTCGGGCCTGGCCCGCAACGGCAGCGAGTGGTATGCACCGCTCGCTCCCGACGGCCAGCAGGCCGCGTTCATCGAGGATGAGGGGACGATCACACAAACCCTCTACGACCTTCCCGCCGGCACCTACCAGCTCTCGTTCGCGGCGATCCAGCGGAGTGACGTGACGGCCACTGGTCTGAACGTGCTCGTGGACGGCACCGTGGTGATGACCGTGGCGGCCGATGACCTGCTCACGGCCGCCTGGCAGCAGTTCACGAGCCCTGCGTTCCCGCTGACCCAGGGCAATCACACGATCTCCTTCGTAGGCCTCGGCGATCCGACGGGCACGGCCGCCTCCGCCGTCGACGCCGTCGTCATGTACAGCAATCTCACCGCCGATGTCAGTTCGGCGCCGACCTTCGCCACGCTCCGCGGGCTCGTCGACGTGCTCAATCAGCACACCCTCGTGGGTGAAGCCGCCGCACCGTCGGCCCTGCCCGACAACGACACCGCCGCGGGCCAGGTGGCCATCGCGGCCGGCACGACCTTCACCGCGGCGACGATGCCCGCCGCGATCCAGTTCGTGGCGAATGCTCCGGGCGGGTCGGTGACGCCGCTGGTGTTTGCCGTCAGCGGCAGCGGCTCGACGGCCACCTACAGGCTCGCAGCCGCGGGCCAGTCGCTGGCGGTCACCCGCTCCGGGGTCCAGACCTGGCCGCTGGTGCTGCCCGAGTTTGCCCCCGACGCGACGGCGACCTACGTGCTCGGCTTCACCGACCGGGGCATGAGCGTGGCGGCCGACACGATCTCCACGACCACAAGCTTCGCAGGCACGATCGGCGGCGACTTCCAATCTGGCGGCGGCAGCTGGCTAGCCACGGCCGGCAGCCTGTCCTCCGCCACCGGCTCGTCGCTGGCTCTGGGGGCGACCTTTGGCCAGTCACTTGGGGAGAGTGGGGGCACGCAGCTCACAAGCGGCCGCAGCTACGCCCTCGCCGCCTTTACCGGCCTCGCCCAGGCCGGCAGCGGCTCAGTGGTCCGGCCCGACACCGATACGGCGACGCTCGGCACCTACGCCTTCGCCGGCGCCGCCTACACGACCGCCTTCGTGCCGACCGCGGTGCGGTTCTATGCCGCCGCGACCGGCTCGATCAGGCCGGTGCTGCTCGAGTTTACGAGCGGATCCGACTACACCGTGGCGGCGGTGGGCGACGCGATCGAGGTGACTGCGATCGGGCTCAACGAGGCGGCGGTGTTCTTCCCCACGCTCGGCAGCCTCTCGCCGGGGGCAACCTATCTGTTCGGCTATCAGGACGCATCCACCGGCGTGGTGGCGATGCAGGGTGCCGCCACTGCCTCCGGCAACTGGCTCACGGCCGCCACATCCGCGGCCGTGTCAACAGGCACCTCGGCAGCCTTCTCGGCCGCAGCGGTCCGCTCGCTCGACATTATCGCCTCCACCACCAGCGGCAGCGCCGCGGTAGCCGGCAATGCCGCCGCCTTCGACGCGAGCTCGGGCAGCGTGATGATCGACCCGACCACGACCTTCACCGCCGGCTTCCTACCGACGGCGATGCAGGTGCAGGTCGAGCTGCCGGCCGGCGTCGATTCCGCCTTTGTGACTCCGCTTGTGTTCGCGGTGGGGGGCACATCGGCCGCGCCGACCTACACGCTCGTCGGGGCGGCCACCTCGCAGCTGCTCGCGGCGACCGGTGTCAAGCAGCTGCCGGTGGAGTTTGCCCCCTCCCTGCTCTCCGGCCTCTCGGCGACCGGCAGCTATGTGATGGGCTTTTCGACCGTCGACGTGCAGATCGCCACCGGCGGGGCGATCACGCCGACGGCGGCTTTCAGCGGGGTCGTGGGCCGGGCCGCAAGCACCACCGCCGGCAGCTGGCTCGTGTCGGCCGGGCTCGGCACGACCCTGGCAGTTGGCGGTGTGTTTGCCGCGGCGGCCACCGGCGGGCAGATCGGCGTCTCGGCCGGCCGCACCTACGCCTGCACCTTCCTCACGAATGCGACGCAGGCGGCGAGTCCCTCGGGCCTGGCGAGCCTGCAGTACGCGGGCGGCCTGGCGATCGACGTCAGCTACGCCGACATCGCCACCGCCGCCAGCCAGCTCGCTATCGAGGCCGAAGCGATCAACGCGCTGGCGGTGCCCGGAGTCTCGGGGCTCGCCCTCTCCGGCTCCGAGGACGTGCCGGCGGCGATCACGGCGACCCGCCAGTTCACGCTCGCCCTTGACGCCGCGGTGATGACCACCGGGGCGATCCTCGCCAACCAGCAGCAGCAGGCAACGGCCCTGCCGCTGACCACGGGCGTGCTTTCGGCCATCAGCGTCTCCCCCGGCAGCCAACGTTTCGGCATCGACGGCTATGTGTCCGACGCGATCGCCGTCACGGCAGGCACGCAGACCTACGACACCGCTCCGACGGTCACGATCACAGACGCCGGCGGCACGGGCACCGGCGGCACGGCGGTCGCAAACCTCGATCCTAATACCGGCCTCCTGCAGAGCGTGACCCTGCTCACGCCCGGCTCCGGCTACACGCAGCCGGTGTTCTCGATCTCCGGCAGCAACGCCCCGGCGACGGTCGCGGCCCGCTGGGCGGCCGGCAGTGTCACCGGCGGCGTGGTGGTCGACGGCGGGGCCTTCTACGCTGCAGTGCCCCTTGTCACGATCACCGATGAGGCAGGCAGCGGCGCGGGGGCGACCGCGACCGCGACGATCACCGACGGCGCCGTGACCGGGATCACGATCACCGCAGGCGGCTCGGGCTACGTCCGTCCCCGGATTACGGTCGCCGCCCCGACGGTGATTACCGGCGCGGCCATGGATCTCCTGCCCGTACCCACCGCAAGGATCGTCGATGCGACCGGTGTCGGCGCCACTGCCACGGTGCTGACCGACAACTCCGGCCTGATCACCGGGATCGCCGTCGGCGATTATCAGGCCACCGCCACCGCCACCGTCAGCAACGGGATCGTGACGGCGATCAGCCTCGCCCTCGGTGGGGCAACCTATTCATCGGCCTCGCCCCCCACGGTCACGATCAGCGACGCAGCCGGCAGTGGCGCGACCGCCACGGCGACCGTCTCAGCCGACGGCGTCGTGACCGACATCACGCTGATCTCCGGCGGCAGCGGCTACGTCAATCCGGTCGTGACGATCGGGCCGCCGGCCACGCTCAACGGCGGCTACACGGCGCCCACGGTCGAGCTCTCGATTTCCGGCATGCCCGACTTCACCTTCCTCGGCAGCACCGCGACAACGGTCACCGATGGCGTGTTCCAGGCGGAGATTACGAGCCCCGGCGTGCTCTACCAGGCTCCGCCGACCATCACGATCACCGACTCAACCGGGTTTGGCAGCGGCGCCGCCGCGTATGCGGTGATGGAAGGCGGGCGGATCGTCGACATCGTGTTCACGAGCTACGGCTCCGGCTACTCGAGCCCCTTGATCACGATCGACGCCCCGTGGGTCGACATCTCGGCCGCGCCGCAGGGGCCTTCCGAGGTCAGCCATGTCTTCTACTTCCTCGACGGCTCCACCTGGAGAACTACCACCTCCTCGAGTAGCGGCATCAGCCTGCAGTATCAGCTGATCGACCAGCTCACCCAGCTGGCCGACGCGGCGGCGACCGGGCTTGCCGGTGGCAGCGGCTCCACCGAGCCGAATATCTACACGCTCCAGGCCTACCTCGCCCCGCTGCTCGGCGAGGATTCGCCGACGCTCGCGCTCGCTGAAAATCTGGCGATCATCATGCCGACAGCAAGCAATGCGCCGCTCGTCTGGTATGTGTCGGCCCAATCAAACGACTCGCTCGTAGGGCAGGCGCTGTTTCCCGCCTCGGCCTGGTCAGTGGCCAACGTCGGTGCGGTGACGCTTGGCAATATCGACCTCGCCATGGACCTCGTCGGCACAAGCGGAGCCCCCGGCTTCACCGGCTCGGCCCAGGTGGGCTATCTCGACGTAGCGCTCACCGCCGAAAACTTCACGCCCGAGGTGTCGTTCACGCTCCAGACCACGCCCGGGAGTTTTCAGTCGTTCGGCAGCTGGCAGTCGATCCTCACCAGCGACCAGTTGCTGGGGGCGAGCGCCACGACGACCGCGACCATCGACGCCTACGACCTGACCTTCGCGGCGGCCGTGAGCGATGCGGTGGCCGCCCTGATCGGCGGGGAGTTTACCGGCACCCCGCAGCTGACCCTCTCGGCGAGCGCAGCCGGGGGCGGCTTTACCGCGACGCTCACCGATGCAGCCTGGGGTGGAGCCCAGGGGCTGCTGTTTGTCGACGCGGCCGATCTGGCACCGGCCTTCGAGGCGGTTGCCGGTGTCCTCGCCGCCACCGACACCGCCGGCCTGCTCGCCGCTCCCGTGCCGTTCGTGTCGACGAGCCTCCAGGACCTGACCGGGTTTTCGGAGTTCTTCGTCGCAAGCATCGAGAGTGATTTGGTCGGCGAACTGCCGACCGACCTCGATGCCCTGATCGACTGGGCCAGCGGCACGGGCGTGTTCACACCGGCTTTCGCAGCCGCGTCGGCCGGCGGCAGTTCGGGCTATGCGCTCACGCTCGTTCCGGCCGACAACTGGCTTCACTCCGCGGCCGGTACTACCCAGATCGCCTTTGATGTCGGCGGGCTGGCAAGCCTCGCCGGCGGCCTGCCCGCGGCCCAGAGCATGCTTGCCAACCTCGTCGTGCCCCCGGCCAACGCGGGCGACCTGACGGTGTCGCTGACCGCCTCGTGGCAGGCGCCGTTCGGGGCCCTGCTGGCCTCCTCTGGCTCGGGCACGAGCCTCGCCTACGCGACCGCAGGCTACGTGGCGGGCTCGGAGTCCACCCAGGCCTGGGTGCTCGCCGACATCGAGGTCGTCGGAGCGGACCTCGACTTCCAGGGCACCCTCGGCACGATGCCGATTTGGTTCGACGCCGATGCCACCACGACCGCCCAGGTGTCGCTCGCCGACGGTGGCATCGCCACCACGCTCGCGGCGGCGACGCTGGCAGCCGATCTCACCGCCGCCTCGCTCGCAAGCAGCGTCATCGGCGGCAGCTACTCGGCCGTGCTGCCGGTCTACCACCCGACCTCCACCTGCTATTCCGGCAGCTTCACGATTGGCGGCACCGGCACGGCCGCCGCCCCCCTGGCTGGCTTCCTTGTGCCGGGGGAAACTGCCACCGTCTCGCTCGGCCTGCCCGACATCACCAACGCTGCGATTGCCTCGCTGTCGCTGGCCGACGCGATCGGCAACCCCTACGTCTTCCAGACAAACCTCGAGAGTCTGTCGGCCGCCTTCTCAGGGGCGTTTGAGGCCGCGATGGCCGGCCGGACACAGGTCGTGGTGGGCGACGGCGCGAAGGAGTTCGCAGCCGCCTATTCGACCTACGATGCGATCGGCGCCTACGTCGCCGCCACGCTCCCCACCTTCACGCCCCAGTGCGACCAAAACGCCACGGCCACCGCGACGGCCACCGCCGGCGTGATCTCCGCGATCACCGTGGTCCAGACGGGTGAGTCGTACCTCACGGCCCCGACGATCACGATTCTCGATCAGAAGGGCTCTGGCTCCGGTGCCACCGCCACCGCCGTCATGACCGACGATGGCAACGGCAACTTCAAGGTGCAGTCGATCACCATCACGTCGGGCGGGTCGGGCTATTCGCAGCCGATTGTCAGCATCGGCACCGCGTCGGTGGGTGAGGAATCGGCCGAAGCGCAGCTCTACAACGAGGCTACGACCGCCTACAACCTCGTCCTCGCGACACCCGGCCTCGTGCTCGATGGATCGATGACCTCCACCACGGGTAGCTACGTCAACGCGATCTCGGGTGACACGACCACCGGCGCCCTGCCCACCTTCTTCGATGCCGACGGCAACCTGCTCACCTACAACGCCCCGGCGGAGTCCTTCTTTGACTCGGCAGGCGACACGCAGATCGTGCAGTCGGTCGCCTTCCCGCTGGTGATCGACTACTCGCTCGCGGCCACCGAGATTCCTTTCCAGCTCGGGATGCCGGGCCTGCCGATCACGTTCACGGCTCCCTCCGCCCTCGACCTCACGGCCAGCGGCACCGCCGTGGTCGATCTCTCCTTCGGCATCGACGCCTTGAATGGATTTTTCGTCATCCCCGGCAGCGGCAGCCAGTTCAGCGGCACGCTCGACGCCGGGCCGGCCGAGAACTTCACCAACTCCGTCACGGTCGGGATCCTGAGCGGCACGATGACGGCCGACATCGGCAATATTTTTGCGATGGGATTTAGTACCACGCTCACCGATCCCGACAGCAACGGGCAGATCACGCTCCAGGAGATCAACTCGCTGCCAGCGTCGAGCTTCTTTCAGTCCACCCTCGCCGACCCCGTGATCGGCCTGGAGCTCGACCTCGAACTGCAGGTGGCCGGCGGCGGGATGGCTGGGGCCCTGCCCGGGTTTGGCAACACCATGAGCGTCACGTGGACCCCGGGACACAGCCAGCCGACGGTCAGCTATGACAACTTTTACATCGACCTGGGCTCCTTCATCTCCGACTACATGGCGCCGATCGCCACCCGGCTGGGCCCGATCACCAGCGGCCTCCAGCCCTTCATCAACGCCCTCGACACGCAGATCCCGGTCCTCAGCGACGTGATCGGCGGCGACACGTCGCTGCTCGGCCTGGCGAATCGGTTCGGCGGGGCCGATCTCGGCTTCGTGCAGTCGGTGGCGGCGATCTCGACCATGGTCAACGACATCACGAGCGCCGTGAACTACATCAACCAGAATCCGGGGCAGAGTTATCGCGTGCCGCTCGCCGCGGCCGTGAGCTTCGCGGACGACTTCCGCAACGGCTCGACCGCCCTGGCCAAGCCGACAAAGGCCTCCGCCTCGCTGCCCACCAAGGAGCAGACCGCCGGCGCGCTCAACTCCTACCTCGGCCAGTTCAAGGGTTCGGCGAGCAACCCCTTCACGAATGCCGCCGGCAAGGTGGTCAACGCCAACTCGTCCTATGGCGTCTCCGGCGGCTTAGGCATCTCCTTCGACGTGCTCAACGCCAGCTCGCTCATCGACATGCTCACCGGCCAGACGACAAGCTTGTTCACGATCACGTTCCCCACCCTCTCGGCCAACTTTAGCCTCGATGCCAGCTACCCGATCGCTCCGCCCCTCTCCATGACCTTCGGTGGCGGCGTGAACGCTTCGGCGACGCTCGCGGTGGGCATGAACACGGCCGGGCTCGAACTCTGGATCGACACGCTCGAGGCGGCGATCGCAGCGAGCGCCGGCCTGCCGAGCTCCTCGTCGGGCTCGTTCGACAGCCTCCTGTCGCCGGCAGCCCTCGAGTCGCTGGCCCTCGACGTGGTCGAGAAGGGGCTGTTTATCGACGGTTCGGCCACGAAGATCACCGCGGGCGGATACCTCGCGCTCGGCGCCCAGCTCAATGGTGGGGCGGCCAAGGCCGGCGTGGACGGCTTCTTCAACGTCGACATGGTGATGTCGCCCAACGCCGGCAGTGATGGCCGGCTCACGCTCGAGGAGATGATCCAGCTCGCCGGCGACAACTTCTCGTCGCCCTTGAACCTGTTCGACTTCCAGTTTACCGGCAGCATCTCGGCCGATGCCTACCTGAAGCTCTTGCTCCCCTTCAAGTGGCGCACCGTCTGGAGCCATGACTTCGGCAGCTACACGATCTTCAATATCAAGAACGACCCGGCTCCGCCCACGGGATCCGCCGCCGACGTCGGCTCGCTGTTTTTGAACATGGGGCCGACGGCGTCCCGGCGGGGCGCGGCCACGGCGCACGTGATCGACGAGCACTTCGAGCTTCGGCACCTCGGCGGCGTGGCGGGCGACGAGACGGTCAGCGTGCAGTTTTATGTCGAGGGCGTCGCCCAGTATGTCGATGCCCAGGGCAACCCCGCGCCGCAGGTCTACACGGGCGTGACGAACATCCTCGCCCTCGCCGGCGACGGCCACGACATCGTCGACGCCACCGGCGTGCTGTCACCGGTGAGGATCGACGGCGGCGACGGGCATGACACGATCCGGGGCGGCCGCGGCTTGAACACGCTCACCGGCGGCCTCGGCAACGACTCGCTGTTTGGCGGCGGGATCAACGACATCCTCCACGGCGGCGACGGCCACGACGCGATCAGCATCGGCGGCGGGCGGGCCCAGGTGACGGGCGGAGCGGGCAAGGATGCCTTCACAGCGGCCGCCGGAGGCAGCTTCAGCTTCGCCTTCGACGATAGCTTCGGCGGCGACTTGGCCGCTGCCGACATCTTCGCCGGCGCCACGCTTGACTTCTCGCAGGTGACCAAGCCGCTGGCCGTCACGCTCGGGGCCACGAGCACCGTATCGCTCGGGGGAACCCACGTACTCTCCTGGACCGGCGGTGGCCCGGCCCGGATCATCCTCGGGGCGGGGCACGACCAAGTTGCGTTTGCCGCCGGCTACAAACCCGTCGAGATCGATCTCGGGGCCGGCCGCAACCGAGTCGAGATTCAGGCCTTCGAGCCAGGCTCGCTTGTGTCGATCGTCGGTGCTGATCTGGCCACCAGCAATCAGCTCACGATCCGGGAGTCTGTCGCGAAGGCGATCGGCCTCACGGCCGGCGGCGTGACGGCCGACAACGGTGGCAGCTTCGCCTTCGACCTGGCCCGGTTCCGCAAGCTCTCGCTCCACGACGCCGACGCCGATGTCTCACTCGACTTCGCCGGCATCGCCCCCGAGCGGCTGCATGTCTCCGCCCGCACCGCGGCGGTGGTGTCGCGGCTCGAGGGTAAGCATCTGCGGCTGATCGGGGCCGAGGGCGTGGCCGTGAACGCCGACATCTTCGCCACCATCGGTGGCAGCGTGTCGCTGAGCACGACCGCTCTCGGGGCCGTGATCAGACTTGGAGAGTCGGCGGCGGCCTCGATCACTGCCGCCCGCGGCAACATCGCGATCGACGGGGCGGGCCTCGTGATCGGGGAGCGGGCGACGACGCCCTTCACGATCGCCGGCGGCGGCCTCGACAACGACGCTGTTGCCACGACCGTGCCGGCCGGCCGGGCGCTCGTCCGCAGCACATTGCTCGGGCCCGGGGGCGACTATTCCGGCATGTATCTGGCCGGCCGCGACCTCTCGGGGGTCGATCTGACGGGAGCGAATCTGACCGGGACCAATCTAGCCGGCACCGACCTCACCGGGGCCAACCTCACCGGCGCCACGCTCGCTGCCGCGAATCTCGCCGGGGCAACGCTCACCGGGGCCCGGCTGCTCGATGCCGTCCTGACCGAGGTCACCGGCGAACCCGCGGCCCTTCCCCCGGGCTGGACGCTCGCCGACGGCCGGCTCGGATTCACTGGGATGAATGTTCCCGCCGGCCAGCTCACCTTCCTCGGAGTGACGAAGAAGGGGTCGGACCAGCTCGTGAAGTCTGGCGACGGCACCCTCGTCGTGACCCGGGTCAACACCCACTCCGGCGGCACGTTCGTCCAGGCGGGCACACTCTTCGTGCACTCTGCCGGTGGCCTGGGCACGGGGCCGCTCGATATCGATTCCGGCGCCACGGTGATTCTCGATGTTGACTACAGCCCGATTCCGCTTGCCAGCCTCTCAGTAGCGGCTCTGGGCACGCTCGATATCGGCACCGCCTCGCTCGTGGTGCGGCCGGGCGGCTACGACCTGGCCGAGATCCGCAGCCTGCTCGGCTCCGCCCGCGGTAGCGGTGGCTGGACCGGCCCCGGCATCACGAGCCGCAGCGTTCAGGGTGTCCCCTTCCGCGAGGTTGGCTTCCGCGTCCTGCCCGACGGTTCGCTGGAGATCGGCGTAGCCGCCCCAGGCGATGCGAACATGGATGGGGAGGTGAATAGCCTCGACCTCGTCGCCCTGAATGCCGCCGGGGTCTATGGGACGGCCACCGCCGCGGGCTGGTGGCAGGGCGACTTCAACTACGACGGCCGGGTGACCATCGCCGACCTGATCCTGCTGAATGCCGCCGGGCTCTACGGCAGCGGCGCCTATCTCACGGATGGACGCCCAAGGCTGCCCGACCTGAGCGGCACCGCCACCGCCGCGACCGTGGAACCGACCGCCATGCTGGTCGGCATCACGCTCACAGGCACCACCTCGACTGCTGGTGAGCCTGAGCCCGTCGGCGAGCCGGTCTCGAGCCCGTCCACCCCGCCGGCCGCCCGCCGCCCGCAACCGCGGCGGATCGACCAGTTCGCCTGGCTAGCCCAGGCCGAACAGGACCAGGGCGTTGTGTCCCGAGACCGGAAGGCTGCCTGGTGGCGGCAGGTCGCGAGAGGCTAAAGCGAACTTCTGCCCCGGACCATCAGCGGCCGAGCCCCACCTGACGAAGCTGCCGCCACGAGGCGACTGTGCTGGCTGGTCCGCCCAAGACACCACACAAACTTGCACTTTATGCAAGTTTGTGTATAGTAATCGGGATGCAGCCCCACAGGCAACTCGCCCAACTGCTCCAGAGGTTGGCGGATCGCGAGCACTGCGTTTTTTCCGCCTCGGATTTGGCCGCGGCGGTTCCTGACTGCCGGCACGCGGCTGGGCTTTTATCACGGGCCACGAAGGCTGGCCTGCTCAAGCGGATCTGCAAGGGAATGTACCTCTATCCGGTGCCGGATTATCCGGCGGGCCACCTGCTCTTCCATGCGGCGGCGCGGGTGCGGGCTGGGGAGTTCAACTACATCAGCCTGGAGACCGTCCTCAGCGATGCCGGCGTCATCTCGCAGGTGCCGATGAACTGGATCAGCATCATGACCTCGGGTCGCAGCCACGTGGTCGACTGCGGGGACTACGGCCACATCGAGTTTGTGCACACGGCCCAACGCCCTGACGACGTGCGCGGCGAACTGACCTACGATCCCGACTGCCGCCTCTGGCGGGCCTCCGTGCGGCAAGCCCTCCGTGACATGAAAGCAACCCGGCGCAGTCTGGAACTTGTCGACGAGGAGGCGGTCCGTGAGTTTGTTTGACCAACTCGTCGATCAAGCACTGCAAACCCGGGCAGATCTCTCCCCACTACGATCCGTGGTCGAAAAGGAACTGCTCCATCACGACATCCTGCGGGAAATAGCCGCCGCCGGACTACTCATCGGGCTCACCTTCATCGGCGGGACCTGCCTGCGGGCCTGCTACGGATCCTCCCGACTGAGCGAAGACCTTGACTTCACCGGCGGCAATGAGTTTCGACGCGGCGACCTGGCCGACCTTGGAAACGTGCTGACGCAGCGATTGAAAAGCCGCTATGGCCTGCCTGTCAGGATCAGCGAACCGGTCAAGACCGGAGGCAACGTCTCGACCTGGAAGCTCGTCATCGAGACGCGGCCGGGCCAGCGGCATCTGCCGGCCCAGCGGATCAACCTCGACATCTGCGGGATTCCCAGCCATGACCCGCGACCGATGATGCTGCGAAACCTGTATGGCATCGACCTCGGCACTTCGGGACTGATTCTTCAAGCGCAGAGCCGCGAGGAAATCCTCGCCGACAAGGTCATCGCGGTCGCGTTTTGCGAAAACCGCATCAAGAATCGCGACCTCTGGGACATCGGCTGGCTGACCCAGCAGGGCGTCGAGCTTCCGGCCCACCTCATTCCCGTGAAAATCCGCGACCATGATCGCGACGCTGCCGCGTTCGTCGCCTCGCTCAAGGGTCGGCTCGCGACTCTCCGCACGCGGTCCGACGTGCGGCTGGAGTTCATCAAGGAGATGCGTCGGTTCCTCCCCGTCGCCGCTGTGCGGGAGACCATCGAGAAGGCGTCGTATTGGGGGTATCTGACCGAGATCGTGGCCGAGCTCTGCCGGAAGGCAGTGGCTGCTGCGAGTGTCAACCAGCCGGCTTCGTAGCCATCTCGGCGGCCCACGAGCCGCTCATCAGCGCGGGAAACGGTTGCCGACGTGCCATAGGCCGGGCTATCCTTCCGAGCCGTCAAGGGCCAGTGCGTTCAAGCCAGTAGCGTTCAGCCCGGGGTTATCGTCGCCGCTCTCGCCGCGGATCCCGCGAAGCTGGGCGGGGGTGTCGATGTCGGCGAGCGACGCAAGATCGACGCGGCAACCTTCGAGCTCCGCTTCACCGATGAGCCGGACGGCAGTCGGCTCGGCTGCTGAGAGCTCGGCGACGAGCTGCCTGAGGCTCAAGTGACCGGCGCGTGCCGCCCGCTCAACCAGCGGCAGGCAGTCGACGGCAAGCGCCGAGAGCAGAACCTGGGGATGGCCGGCGACCACGGGCACCACCCAGCGGCAGCCGGCCTCGCCCACGCCTTCAATCAGCCGCTGCACGATGACCGGCTCGAGCCTGGCCAGGTCGCAGGCGGCCAGCACGGCCACCCGCGGCGGCGGCCCAGCGATGGTGGTCGCATGGGCAAGCCCATCGCGGATGGCCGGAAGCGGGCCCTGACCTGGATCGCGATCGAAGATCACTTCCACGCCCGGCGGCAGTTCGGGCAACACCCGCCCCGCTGCGGTGACGACGATCACGCGGCTGACCTCGGCGGCCAGCACCCGGCAGACTCGGCCCAGCAGGCTCTCGCCGTCTACCGCTAGCGCCGCCTTACCGCCGGCGCCAACCCATCCGGCCAGCCGCCGCGATTGCCCTCCGGCCGGCACGATCGCCACGGCATCGTCTCGCATCGGTGACTGGCTCCTAGCGACGTGAAGATCCTGACTGGTCGATGTTGAGGCAGCCTATACTCATCGCAGTTCCCCTGCCAGAAAGGTCTCATGCCCGATCCCGCTCCTCTCCCCGCCGCAGATCCCCTGTTCGCCACCGCTCCGGATCGCCACGGCACCGGCAGCGAGAAATGGAACCGATGGACGGACTGCGATGTGATCCCAACCTGGGTGGCCGACATGGATTTTCAGGCGCCGGAGGTGGTGCTCGAGGCGATGCGGGCCCGGGTGGATCACGGAGTGTTCGGCTACACCGACCCCCCGCCGGGTTTCGCGCCCGCCTTGTGCGAGCATCTCGCCCGGCGGCACGGCTGGGAGGTCGAGCCCGACTGGATCACGAGCACTCCCGGCGTCGTCAACGGTCTGGCCATCACGGCCAGGCTTCTGTCGCAGCCCGGCGACGGAATCATCACCTTGACACCGGTCTACCCACCGTTTCTCTCGCTGCCGGGCCTGGCTGGCCGCGAGTGCATCCGCGTGCCGCTAGCCCTGTCTCCTTCAGCCTGGAGCATCGACTGGAACGCGCTCGAGGCGTCGATCACACCCACGACAAGACTCTTCTGGCTCTGCCATCCCCACAATCCGACCGGCACGGTCTTCGGCCGCGACGATCTCATCGGAATCGCCGAGTTCGCCGCCCGCCATGGGCTCACGGTGGTGAGCGACGAGATCTGGTCGGATCTCCTGCTGGACGACGACCACGGCGGCCCGCGGCACGTTCCCTTCGCCAGCCTCGACCACGACCAGGCCCGAAACTGCGTCACGCTCGTCGCCCCCTCCAAGACCTGGAACATCGCCGGCCTTGGCTGCGCCGCCGCGATCTGTCGAGACCGCGGGATCTTGAGGCAGTGGCGGGCGGCCGGCGGCGGGCTCGTGCCGATGATCAACCCGATCGGCTATGCGGCCGCCGAGGCGGCCTGGCGCTTCGGCGACGACTGGCGGCGGCGGCTCGTGAACGTGCTCCGCCATCATCGCGAACTCGCGGTGGCTGCCGTAGCCGGGATTCCCGGCCTCACCTGCGTTCCGCCCCAGGCCACCTACCTCGTCTGGATCGATTGTCGTGGCACCGGCGTGGCCGACCCCGAAGCCGCCTGCCTCGCCGCTGGCATCGGCCCGTCGGATGGCGCGCACTTCGCCGCTCCCGGATTCATCCGCCTGAACACGGCCTGTCCCACGCCACTGTTCGCGGAGATTCTCCGCCGGCTGGCCCTGGCGTTTGCGGCCTGAGCGGGTTGATACCGATCCGGGACCGCTCGGCGTTCAGCACCACAGCCTCACCTCACCCAGGCGCGATCGACATACCGCCATGGGCTTCCCGCCGGCGGAGCGTCGCGAACGATCTCCCGTTTCTCTCGCTGCCCGGCCTCGCCGAACGCGAGTGCATCGGACCCCGCCCCAGTTTCTGTACCAGTGCCCAGGGGGTTGTCGTGGCGTTCTCCTGCAAGGGAAGAGGCGTCTGTCCTTCGTGCAACGGCAGGCACATGACGCAGACCGCCGCCCATCTCGTCGATCACGTCATCCCGCCGGTGCCCGTGCGCCAGTGGGTGATCTCCGTGCCCAAGCGGCTGCGGGGCATGCTTGCCGATCGCCCTCCGGCCGTCGCGGCCCTCACGAAAATCGTTCTTGCCGAGATCGAACGACTCTCCGCGATCCCTGGCCCCGCCGGCCGCGCAACCAGAGTCCGCTACGTGCTGCCACGGCACAAAGCGGCCAACTGGGTCGGCCGGGGCCGTTCGCGGATGTCCACGCGGCCGGGGGCCAACGGCATCGTCCAACTGACGCCGCTCGAGTTCCTCGACCGGCTCGCGGATCTCGTGCCGCCACCGCGGAAGCACCGGCATCGGTATCACGGAGTGTTTGCGCCAAATCACAAGCGCAGGCGGGCCGTCACGGCGCATGACACAAGGCAACTTTGGCAAGCGCTGCGAGGCTGCGACCGGTGGCCCCCGCCGAGGCGCATCGAAGGCTCGTCCGCCCTCCGATACTTGTGGAGCTGCCATTGACCGTCCTATCCTCCGCTCGGCGGCAGATCTCAGAATGCCCAGCCTGGCCAGTTTTGGTGGCTGGCACCTTTCCCGTCACCTGACCCAGGCCCGGTCGATGTACCGCCAGGGGGTTCCGGCCGGCGGAGCGTCGCGAACGATCTCGGGCAGCCGGTGCTCCGTCCAGCCATCGAAGCAGATCCGCCGAGCGAACCGCAGGATCGACCAGGGCAGACCCACGGCCGAGAAAAAGGGCGGGCCCGCCGAGGGCCAGGGACCACCATGCTGCATCGGGGGCGTGACCGTCAGGCCGGTCGGCATCCGGTTTTCCACGATCCGGCCGGCCCGCGCGAGCAACAGCGGCAGGACTGCCGCGACGGCGGCGGCGTCAACATTCGAACGGCTGGCGTAGAAGCTCGCCCCGAGTGACCCCTTGGCCAGCCTGACCGCCTGCATGAGTTCGGCGAGGGATTGACACCGCACGACGAGCGTGGCGTTGCCGAAGGCTTCCACGATGAGCTCGTCAGGCCGGGCGATCAGGTCGGCCGCCGAAACCTCGACCAGCGTCGGCACGTGCGCGGCCGGCCCGGTGGCGGCCGCCTCCCCCGTCACCAGCCGCCCGCCGGCGGCCAGCAGCCGCTCGATCCCCGCACAGAGACGCTGGCAGCCCCCTTCGCCCAGGAGCACCTGTGAACCGACAGCCCTGAACCGGCTGGCCACATCCTGCACGAAGGCATCGCCCGCCGAGTCGCCGACGAAAAACACGAGCCCCGGCTTCGTGCAGAACTGTCCGGCCGAACTCGTGACGCTCGTCGTCAGGTCGGCGGCAATCTCTGCGGCCCGCTCGGCGAGGGCACCCGGCAGGAGCACGACGGGATTGATGCTGCCCATCTCGACCCAGATCACCTTGCCGGCGGCGCTCGCCGCCGTGAACAGCGCGCGGCCGGCGGCCTCGCTGCCGGTAAAGCCGGTGGCCCCGATTCGCGGATCGGCGACGAGCCGTTCGCCGTCGCGATTCTCGACGCCGTGCAGCAGCTGGACGGTGGCCGCCGGCAGGCCGATCTCAGCGACCGCCGCCATCGCTTCTTCGGCCGCGAGCTTCGAGACCGTGGGATGGCCCGGATGGGCCTTGGCGATCACCGGATTGCCGGCCGCGATCGCGGCCACGAAGTCGCCGCCGGTCAGGCAGCCATAGGCGAGGGGAAAGTTCGCCGGCGGAAAGATCGCCACCGGCCCCAGGCCGAAGCAGGCCGCGCGGATGTTGGTGGCGGTGTCGATCATCGCCATCCGCCAGGTCTGCTCGCGGGCGGCGGCCGCGGCCTGGCGGAGCGTGTCGAGCATCCGCGGCAGCTCGGAGTCGCGGAGCCGGGGCGTGATGGCGAGCCCCGTTTCGGCATGGGCTGCGGCCACGAGGTCGGGGGCTCGCGCCTGGAGCCGCTCGGCATACCGCTCGAGAAAGGCGGCCAGGTCAGCCGCCGGCCGACGGGCGAGATCCGCGTGGGCCTGCACCGCGGCTTCGAGCGCCTCGTCCACGTCGGCCCAGCCACTCACCGGCCAAACGGCCTCCCGCTGCCGGGCTGCCGTGGGATCAAAGGCCCGGTAGGTGCCCACCAGCGCCGCCGGCCGCCACCGGCCGTCCACGAGGATCGGCTCGACCTTCGATTCGTTCATGGATCCTGCTCCCGGCGGACGGTTCCCGGGCGCCGGCTCACGCCAGCTCATCGTTCCCGAGTTTGACCGGATCCCGGAAGGCGATCGCGAATCCGACCATCACCGCCGCGGCCGCGATCGCGAAGACGATCCAGAACGGCTTCCACGGATACTCGTCGGCTGATGTCGCCAGCTGGCCGGCCACCGCGGGGAACACGAGGTTGCCCACGTACATCCCGGCCCCGTAAGTCAATAGCGCGATCAAGCCCTGTGCGCTAGCCCGCATGCTCTTGGGAGCCACGTGGTCGGTGTAAAGCTGACCGGTCACGAAGAAAAAGTCGTAGCAGATGCCGTGCAGCAAGACTCCCGCCACGAGCATCCAGGCACTGCCGGCCCCGTAGGCAAACAGCAGATAGCGAACCACCCAGGCAAGCATGCCTCCCAGGAGCATCGTCTTGACCCCGTAGCGGGCTAGAAACAACGGCATCAGGAGCATGAAGCCAATCTCGCTCATCTGGCCGAATGTCATCACCGTCTCGCTGCCGAGGCCGAGCGTTTCCTGGATCTTCATCGCGCTGATGTATTCATTGGCCTTGGAATAGTACACGGCCAATGGGATGCAGATCAGGAAGCTGGCAGCGGCGAATGTGGCGAAGGCAGGTGCCTTGAGCAGGCCCACCGCATCCAAGCCCAACAGCCTGGCGATGCTCACCGGCTCTCCCTGGCCCTTGGGCGGACTGCTCGGTAATGTAAAGGCATAGAGCCCGAGCAAGGCCGACACAACCGCTGCCACGAGGAAGGGGAGATTGGTCTTGCCGGCGTCGTTCCCAACCGTATCCCCAAGCACGAGCGACTCGATTCCAGTCAGAAGCCCGCCGGCCATCACCCGCGGCAATAGTGAGCCAACGGTGATGCCAGCTGCGATCCAGCCAATCGTGCCCCAGACTCGGACGAGCGGAAACTGCTTCTGCGGCTCGGAAAGGTGATCGAAGCTCACCGAATTCACGAGCGCCAAGGTCGGCATATAGCAAAGGCCGGAAGCCAGGAGTAGCCAATAGAAACTCGCCGGATCGGTTGCGCTGGCTGTAGCGAACAGCAGGCCGGCATTGAGCAGGTGCAGGCCGCCGAGCACCATCTGCCCCGGCAGGAATCGGTCGGCCACCAGACCCACGAACAAAGGCGCGATGATCGCTGCGATGGCACTGGTGGAGTAGGCCTGGCCGATGATCATGTCGACCGCCGCCTTGCTCCGCCCCTCGGTGGAGAAAAGCGTGGCCAGATACTTCCCCATCGGCACTGCCCAGGCACCCCAGACAAAAAACTCCAAAAACATCATCACGCCCAGCCGCGTCATCACGGCCGGCGCTCGCTCATCCGACCGTTCGCTGTGAGCCATGCGTCTTCATCTCCTCGCGGTTGAACACAGATCCTTCTACCCGGCCTCGCGCCGGCGGAGTGATCCTACCGGGCGCAGGTCATTCCTGACAGGCGACCACGGCTGGACCATCCGCTGGAGGAACGCGGGATTGCTCCCGACCGCTTGCAGATCCCGCCGAAACTCCAAAGAATGCCAGACTCGTTCCAGCCCCCTTTGCTAGGCCTTCATGCGTCACACGCCCATCGACTCGGAACTCTTCGCCGCCAATCGCCGGCGGCTTGTCCAGCTCCTACCCGCCAGGTCACTCGCAGTCGTTCACGCGGCCGATATCGTGCCCACCAGTGGCGACGGCACCCTCAAGATCCACCCCGCCAGTGACCTGTTCTGGCTCTCCGGGGTTGAGCAGGAGGAGAGCGTGATCGTGCTCTACCCGGATGCAACCGAACCGGCCAACCGCGAAATACTTTTTCTTCGCCAGCCAAGCGAGCACCTGGCGACCTGGGAGGGAAACAAGCTTTCCAAGGAGCGGGCCCGGGAGATTTCTGGCATCAGACGGATCCGCTGGCTCTCCGAACTGCCGGCCGTGTTGCACGCCCTGCTTTGCGAGAGCGAGCGGGTCTATCTCAACTCCAACGAGCACGAGCGGGCGGCCTTCGAGGTCGAAGACCGAGATATCCGGCTGGCGCGTGGGTTGATCTCGCGTTATCCGCTCCACCGGTACGAGCGACTCGCACCCCTGCTGCGGCGACTGCGGGCCGTGAAGAGCCCGGCCGAGGTGGCGATCATCCGGCGGGCGGTCGATATCACCGACGCCGGCCTCCGCCGGCTTCTGGCGGCGCTCAGACCGGGCGTGATGGAATTCGAGCTGGAGGCTGAACTCACTGCCGAGTTCATCCGTCGCCGCGGCCGCATGGCCTACGAGCCGATCATTGGCTCCGGCTCCAACGGCTGCGTCCTCCATTACCTCGACAACGATCAGGAGTGCCACGACGGCGACCTGCTCCTGGTCGATGCCGGAGCCTCCTACGCCAACTACTGCGCCGACCTCACGCGCACCTATCCCGTGAGTGGCCAGTTCACCGCTCGCCAGCGGGCGGTCTATGAGGCGGTGCTCCGCGTACTCCGGTCATCGATCGCTCGGGCCGTGCCGGGCACGCTCCTACGGGAGTGGAAGCGGATGGCCCAGGTGGAGATGACTGGTGAGCTGGTCGGACTCGGGTTGCTGACTGCCGAGGAAGCCGCCAACGACACAGCGGAGGAACCTGCCTGTCGGAAATACTTCATGCACGGCCTCGGCCACTCCCTCGGTCTGGGCGTTCACGACATCGCTCCAGTCGACGGCCCGCTCGAGCCCGGCTGGGTGATCACGGTCGAGCCGGGGATCTATATTCCCGCCGAAGGGCTCGCTGTACGGCTCGAAAACGACATTTTGATCACCGAAAATGGCCCGGTCGATCTCTGCGGGCATGTGCCGATCGAGCCTGACGAGATCGAGGCCCTGCTCGCACAGAAGCCTTGATTCAGAGTAGATTCCCGGGTCCGTTTCCCACTCCTGGAGCAGCCACCATGCGGTCACTCACCACCCGCCTCGTCCTCGGTCTTCTTTTATTGTCTCTCGCCTGTTTCACCCTGGAGCCTGCCATGGCCGCCGAAGCCCCCCACCCCCAACTTCCCCCTGGCGCTGGCACCATCGATCCCGACGCTCCAGTCGAGTTCACTGCCACGCCCTCCGGGTTGCGCTACCGCGTGTTGCGGAAGGGCTCTGGCGGAATGCCGGCGGCCCGCGATACGGTCAAGGTCAACTACCACGGCTGGCTGGATGGCGGAAAGGTCTTCGACAGCTCCTACCAGCGACGTGAGCCGATCTCATTTCCACTCAACCAAGTAATTTCCGGCTGGACTGAGGGGATGCAACTTGTGGGTGAAGGGGGCATGATCGAACTCGAAATCCCGGGCAGCCTGGGCTATGGCGGCCGTGGTATTCCCGGCACGATTCCTCCCAACGCCACGCTCCATTTTCTGGTTGAGTTGATCGACGTACAGTAAGAGGGCGGTCGGCCGCAAAACCTCAAGGTACCTGGGTAGAAACCCGGCGTGGATGCCGGTTTTCCGGGGTAGGCTATGTCCAAGGGACAAGGCTTTCGCAGGCCTTGTTTCCCTGTCTACCTTTCCTACGAGTGTCACTGCTTCCGAAGCAGACAGCGGAGGTTTCGGGGGTCGTGCTCCGCCGTGCTCCTTGCCGGAATCTCGACCCTTATTCTGCTTGATAGCGTCGCGGTTTTGGGGGGCTCCATGAGCAACCGGGTTCGTACCGCCATCGTCGGCCTCGGCTTCGGGGCTGAATTCATTCCGATCCACCAGCGGCACCCCCACGCGGAATTGGTCGGCATCTGCCAGCGGTCTCGAGCCAAACTCGACCAGGTCGGCAATGCCTATGGCGTCGAGCGGCGGTACACGAACTACTCCGACGTGCTCGCCGATAAAGCAATAGACGCTATCCACATCAATTCCCCGATCCCTGACCACGCAGCCATGTCGCTGGCGGCCCTCGAGGCGGGCAAGCACGTGATGTGCACTGTGCCGATGGCCACGAGTGTTGCCGACTGCCGGAAGATCGTGGAGCTCTGCGACAAGACAGGGCTCAAATATATGATGGCTGAAACAGTGGTCTATGCTCGGGAATTCCTGTTCATCAAACAGATGGTCGACGCCGGCGAACTCGGTCGGATCCAATTCGTCCAGGCGAGCCACCAGCAGGACATGGACGGCTGGCCAAACTACTGGCCGGGGCTGCCGCCGATGCACTACGCCACCCACTGCGTGGGCCCCTGCCTGGCGCTTGAGCAAAAAGACGCCGCCGAGGTCAGCTGCTTCGGGTCAGGCCGAATCCGGACGGAGTTGATCGATATCTATGGCTCTCCGTTCGCGATCGAGACAGCCCACGTCAGGCTCAGGGACAGCGACGTGGTGGCCCGGGTGATCCGCTCGCTGTTCGACACGGCCCGACAGTACCGGGAAAGCTTCGACGTCTACGGATCGAAGAAAAGCTTTGAGTGGCAGTTGTGCGACGGTGAGGAGCCGGTCATCCACACCGCCAAGCTCCCCGAACCCGAGATCCCGCAGCGGGTGCCTGTGCCTGATTTCGCCCGGCTTCTGCCCGAGCCGATCCAACGATTCACGACCGGTGGAGTCTACGATGCCGACGATCATCAGCACCTTTCGTTCACCCAGGGGGGCGGCCACGGCGGCAGCCATCCACACCTGGTCCACGAGTTCGTGACGGCGATCATGGAGGGTCGTGACCCATATCCCAACGCCCGACAGAGCGCGAACTGGACCTGCACCGGCCTCTTGGCCCATGAGTCGGCACTAAAGGGAGGAGCGATCATCCCGCTCCCGGACTGGTCGTTCTCGAGTTGAACAAACGCCCTGGGAGTCTAGAAATACGTTGTTTGAGGGCTCCGCGATCCGGCAGCCCGAACATGCCCACCAGACAACGAGCCGGAGAGTCGGGGGAAGTCGAGGCGAG
>ERZ889217.218-NODE-218-length-38055-cov-21.612737_pt1 | contig 38055 bp, 38 predicted proteins | sample MGYA00521098_ERZ889217 | MGnify/ENA primary metagenome ERZ889217 (study PRJEB32303, sample SAMEA104408613) | aquatic metagenome | biome: Brackish water; feature: Pelagic; material: water | place: Baltic Sea | collected 2014-06-10T22:04:00 | depth 2,362 m ... | reverse complement strand
TCGGCACCGCAGGACGGCGTCATCGTTGAGCCTGGAGCCATCAAATCGCCATCCTATGTCCTGACCTAGTCCTGCACGGGATTCGGGCAGGCGGTGCCCGGACATCAGGCAGGCCTGGCTTGCACCCGAGGCATCGAGGGCCGGTTTCCGGCCGGAACGAGAGGTTCCGCCCTGGGCCGACCGAGACTACCCTCAAGGTATGCAAACCTCGCGCCACTTGCGGCCTGTAGCCTCGACTCACCCGGAGGATTCGATGACGTATTGCCTGGGACTCCGCACGAAATTCGGCCTTGTCATGGCCTCCGACTCCCGCTCCAACGCCGGCATCGACCAGGTCAACATCTGCTGCAAGATGCACAACTTCGTCGTGCCCGGCGAGCGGGTCTTCGTATTGTTGTCGAGCGGCAATCTCTCACTGACCCAGTCGATTCTGGCCCGGATCGAACAGGAGTTTCACAGCGGTAGGGGTCTGGTGGAGGTGTCGAATTTCTACGACGCCGCCCGCTGCGTCGGCCGGCATGTTCGGGAGATCTCGGCCCTCGACGGACCTTTCATGGAGCGTGACAACATCACGTATGCCGTGAACTTCCTGCTGGGCGGCCAGATCAAGGGCGAGCAGCCGCAGATCTACATGGTCTACGCCCAGGGTAACCCGCTGCGGTGCACCCGCACTGCGCCGTTCCTGCAGATCGGCGAGAGCAAGTATGGCCGGCCGATCCTCGACCGCGGCATCCGCTACGACGAGACGTCTCTCGAACAGGCGGTGAAGTATGCGATCATCTCGCTCGATTCCACGATGCGGTCGAACGTCTCGGTGGGGCCGCCGATCGACCTGATGGTCTACGCCAACGACGAGCTGGAGATTCGCCGCTATCGCCGATTCAGCGAGCCCGATGCGGAACTCGGAGCGATTCGTTCGAGCTGGGACCGGGAGCTTCGCCAGGCGATCCGCTCGCTACCCGAGATCGCCTTCGACCCGCAGCCACCGGACAGGCAACTGGGGATCACCCACACCTTCCCCAGGGGCGGGTGAGTTGGCCGGGAGCTCTTAGCTGAAGGCCACCTGAGAATCGGTTCGTTCGAGTTCCATCCGCCGGCGCCAGTAAGGCACCGGGCAGAGCAGCAGCTTGCCGGTGCCCTCGTAGCAGAAGGTTCGGGCCTGACCGGCCAGCCAGGCGCTCCAGAACGTCTTGGCAGGCCGCCGCATCCGCAGTCGGATCCCGGCGGTATGGGCTACCACATAAGGGCCGTCCACCAGCAACCGGTCGTTTTCGAGCGACACCTCCTCAACCGGGCCGTCCACCGTCAGCACCACCTGGCCGTCGCCCGACAGCGCGGTCTTGTACCAAAGCAGCCCCTCGCCGGCGAAAAAAGCCGTTGTGAGCGACTCCCGGTGAACCCGCAGGTTGACTTCACCGTCACTGGCCCAAAAGCAGCGGGTATCGAGAATCCAACGGTCGCCGGGGGTGATCGTGAACACGTGATAGCCCCCGAGCGAGGAATCGAGATACACGCTCCCCGTGCCCTCGTAGCGGGGCCGCAGGATCGATTCGTCGGAGAAGAGCGAGACCCACATCGCGCGGAGTGACGGCAGCGGAACCGTCATCGTCACGGATCCTTTTAGATGGTTGAGGGCGTTCCGCTCCGTGCGGCAGTCGTCATCGACCAGGTCGACTCGGACCCAGCGCATCGACTGCGATTCCTCGATCTCAAAGTTCGCCATCGATCACGACCTCCGGTCCACGGGTCAGCCCTTCGGCGGTCCAGTCGCAGTGCCAGCCGGGAAACGCGACCTGGGGATAGGGCTCGGGTGGAAGCGGTTCGTCCGACTCGTGGACGATGTCAAACTGCCGGTTGCCCCGGATCCGCCCCAGCCGGAATCGCTTACATGCATGCTGGGTTGCCGGGTCGATCTTGGTTTCACCGCCAGGGCCGGCAAAGGTGATCCCGTCTCGGAGGGCCTGCCGGACCGCCGTGGTGTCGAGCGAACCGGCCCGATCCACCGCCTGCTTCCAGATGTGCACCAGGCAGTAGGCCGTTTCCATCGGGTCGCTCGTGACCCGGTCGTAGCCGAAACCGCTGCGGAAGCGGTTCACCCAGCTGCGGTTAGGCTCGGTCGCAACGCTCTGGAAGTAACTGCAGGCAGCGAATTGGCCCTGGACGTGGGCGGGCGGCAGGTTGCGGAGCTCGTCCTCGCCGATGCTCGTGCTCACCACGGGCACGTGCTCCGCCGACACGCCGGCCTCTGCCAAAGCCGCGAAGAAGGCAATATTCGAGTCGCCATTGATGGTCGAGAGCACGGCGTCGGCCTTGGCGGCTTGGATCATTTCGACTGCGCCGTTGAACTGGCGGTGGCCGAGCGGCACGTAGGCGGTGCCGGCCGGTTCTAGGCCGCGGGAGGCGAGGTAACTTTTGGCGATCAGATTGGCCGTTCGCGGAAAAACATAATCGCTGCCGAGCAAAAATAGCCGCTGCCGCCGGCCCCCGGGCGTCGAGAGCAGCCAGTCAATCGCGGGCAGGATCTGCTGGTTCGGCACGGCCCCGCCGTAAACGATGTTTTCTGAGGCCTCGTTGCCCTCGTACTGGACGGGATAGAAGAGCAACCGATCAAACTCCTCGAGCACCGGGATCACCGCCTTGCGGCTCGAACTCGTCCAGCAGCCGAAGATCGCAGCCGCCCCGCCCCGGCCACAGAGTTCCCGGGCCCGTTTGGGGAAGAGGTCGAGGGGCCGCGATCGCGGATCAGGGCTCTTGGCCTCGATCAATCGGCCCAGCAGTCCACCGGAGGCGTTGATTTCCTCGATCGCAAACAGCTCCGCATCCCGCAGGGAGGTTTCGCTGATCGCGAGGTTTCCAGTCTGGGAATGGAGCAGACCGGCGACGATCGGATCCATGCGCTGGGGTAGGTTGGCGCTGCAGCCGGTAAACATCACCGGAGCGAGCAACCGGGCGGCAGCCAGCGTCGCGGCCCGGCCACTCGAGCCCAGCAGGGTCCGCCTGCTCAGGCCGTGCCGCTGGGCCGGGGCGACCGAGCTTGGCTCATTCTTCAACCATGTGGGCATAAAGATCCTCGAACGGTTCGGCGGAGATACTCACCTCGCCTCGGAACGGGTTGTCCATGGCGGCGATCAGAAAGATCATCGTGCCCAGGTAGGCCGAGAGCAGCCCTCCGAGCACCAGGTGGGTGACCAGCCGCATGTCGAATAGCAAAACCATCGCCACGTTGATCACGGCGCCGGTGATCACCACATACCACATCACCGCCGGAATCCCGGTGTGGACAGAAAACAGCCGCATCCGGCGATACTCGAGAAACGCGTTGAACTGCCGCAGGGCCTCGGCGTGGACGATCTCCTCGGCCGGTGACTGAGGCTGGAAATCGAGTAGCTTTTCCTGAAAGGCCTGCACTCGTACGGAGCCATCGACTGGCACGATCCCCCGTTGTTGCAGCGGCCAGGCGTAGCGGATCACATACCGGGTGTAGTCGCGCAGGAGCCAGCGGAGGTTTTGGCCGTAGGGCTCGCGGTAGCGGGAGACGTCTTCGTAGAGGGCTGAAAGCGCGGCCGCCTCGCGGGTGACGTTGGCCCCGGTGTCGGCGGCGTTTTGGTAGGCCGTGACCGCGATCAGGCCGAGCAGCAGGCCGTAGAAGACGCAGAAGCAGGAGAGGACATAGCCGACGACGTCGTTGGCCCCGGCGGTTCGCTTGACGAACTGGCGAAGAATCGGCCGCAGCAGGATCGCGCCGAACCAATACACCGCCACTGCCAGGCCGGTTGCCAGGGCGGCGAACGTGGCCGTCGGGATATCGTAGATCCAGAAAAACATGCAGCCAACATCGCCCAATGAACTCACACCCAAGCCGAGTGGTGACGAGGGAATGGTAGCACTGGGGCGAGGCTACTTCACCTCGTCGCCGTCGAGGGCATAGATCGCCAGGTGGGTGCCATCCGGGGCCCGGAGTTCCTCGATCCGAAAGCTGCCGGCCACGGCCACGGGCCGGATCGAAAAACCAGCGGTTTTCCCGGCTTTCATCCGGACCACGATGCAGTCATGGAGGGCGGCGCCGGGGCCAAAGCAGCACTCCTGATTGTCGCGAACCAGCACGAACTGAGTGAGGCCGGTCTGCTGGAAACTCGGCAGGATATAGCCTCGGATTCGGATCGGCTCACCGGCCAGGGCCGTGACCCGCTCAGGCAGCAGGTCGGAGGAGAATGGGGCGGCTTTTTCCAGGTCTAACTTGATGTCGTCGAAGGTGATCTCCCGGGGTTTGCCGCGGGGCGGGGCCGGGCCGGGCTGTCCGGGACTGGGGGGCAGGGCAGGCGTGATTGCCGCGGCCCCTTGTCCAGCGAGCGGGGGTCGCTCGCCGCAGCCGATGGCTGGACCGAGGCAGGCGAGCAGCAGCCAGGCGTGGAGTGAGCGCATCGGAGACTAGCGAACAAAGGCGTCGTCGAGATGGTACAGCACGCCGCCACCGAGGTCGGGGGCCCCGGCTGACTCGACCCGAAACCGGCCGGCGATCTTGATGAGCCGGGGCGTAAACTCGATTCCGGCCCGGTCGGTGAGCCGCACCAGCACCCGGTCGGTGATCTTGGGGTTGCCACCGAAGCAGCAGTCGCCCTGGTCGCGGACAAGCAGAAAGTCGCTGATGCCCCGCTGCCGCGAGCCGGGATACATGTAGCCTTTCAAGAGCACATCCTGGCCGCTGATCGAGCGGGCTGCGTCGGGCACGGCCGTGGGCGGGTCACCCGGCAGCGGTTGGAGCATCGTGTAGTTGAGGCGGGTGTAGCCATCGGGCAGCTCGGCGGCGTAGCTGATCGCGAGTGTGGCGAAGCCGGTGATCAAAACCAGCGTTGCCACCGCCAGGGCCGCCCAGGCTATGCCGCCACCGCTCACGGCCTCCGGACGGCGGCGGGTGTCGCGGACGCCGACAGCCGCAAGCAGGGTGGCGACGACTGGCACCGCGGCGAACGGCCAGCCGAGAAAGATGACAGGCGAGACCACTGCGAGTGCGGCAGCGGCGATCGCCGTGCCGGAGAGTGGCCGATAGTCATCCCCAACGCCGGCGAGCGATGGCTCGTGACGCAGCGGGGCGGTCGGTGAATCGAAAAGGCCGGTGCCCATGGCTACTCAGAACAGGAGACTGGTGATCCGGGCGGCTATCCGCCCGAGGATCCGGGCTTGAGGGCGGCCCGGGCGAGGACCGCCACGATCAGGACGACGGCTGCCCACAGGCCCCACTTCCAGCCAGAGGAAGCAGTCGTGGCCGCAGTCGGATCGGGAGCCGCTGGAGGCACCGACGCAGCGAGGTTGTGGCCGAGCGTGACGGCGGTCGGATCTTCGTCGCCGTAGACCGGTCCGATCTGGCTGGCAAGCGCGGCGTCAATTGGAGCGAGCTCGGGGCTTGTCGCCAAATCATCGGCCGGCGCTGCGGCCGAGATGCCGGCCAGACCCGCCAGCGTCGCTGCCCGTCGGACCGCCTCGGGATCGATTCCGTTGAGTTCCTCGACGGCCGCTGCCGCTTCGGGAAGCGGGCAGGCCCGGAGGTAGTTCACGACCGGCTCACGGACAAAGATGTTGTCGGACTTAGCCTCCTTGAAGATGGTCACGAGCCGGTCGATCACCGACCAGTCCTGCCAGCGGGCGAGGTCGGCGATCACTAGGTCGGCTAGCTTCGGCTCATCAAGCAGAAGCCTGAGTGAGGCGAGCACACGCTCCCGCGGCACGAGGTCGGATTCCTCACCCAAAAACCGCAGGGCCATCACCGCCGCGTAGGTCTCGGTAAAGGGAGCTTCTTTGCCCCCGCGGCTGCGATCCAGAAACAACTCATCCACCAGGTCGAGGGCGGCCGGACCCCGGAGGGCGACATGGCAAGCAATCAAGGCGTCGAGGCCCCCGCGGACCTCGGCATGGTCGGCCGCCGCACCTTGCCCAGAGAGGATCGCGGCGATTCGCTCCGCCTCGGCGTCGGTGCCGCAGACTCCGAGCAAGGTCGCATACAGCCGCCGCCGGTTCGCCTGCACGGCAGGATCCTCGATCCAGCCCAGCAACTGCTTCGGGTCGAGCCGATCCTTCAGGTTTCGCACATCGGCATAGGGGGCCACGGCGAATTCGTCGTACGCGTCGCGGGCGAGCGAGTCGTCTTCGTCCTCGAGATGGTCCAGGAAAAAGGCCAGCCGCTCCGGACCCTGCTCGGGCAGATTCTGGATTTTTCGCAGATACGCGACGGCCCGGTCGCTGACCCGCACAGGGCTGCTCCAGACCAGGGTCGGTGACTCCACACCCATCAGGAGAAAGAGTGTGCCTATCGGCTTGTCTTCGAGCAGGATGGTTTCGACTGGCTCGCCCGCGGCACCGACGTGCCCGGCTGCGGCCACCAGGTCGCCCCCTTTGAGCACCTCGACCACCTCAAACTTCCCTTTGGGCAGCGGGCCTTCGGCGGTCGGGCCGAGGGCGGAGGCAGGGGGAGGCTCGATGAGCCTGGCAACGACGGCAGCCTCACTCTGGGCGATCTCTTGGGCGAAGGTGAGCGATACGGCCGAGCAGAAGGGGCAGCCCAGGGCGGGCCCCGAATTCTGGAGGAGACCGCCGACGACCGCGGCTACCAGGCCGATGCGGCCGAGCATAGCCGCCAGGCGGCGATCGGCTGAACCGGGAAAGGCTGTTCCAGAGAGGATCTCCATCGGCGTATTGTAGCGGGGCCGGGCGGCGGCCGTCGCCAGCATCGTGAGGCGTCTCCAGAGCAGAAAAGAGCTGTTGTGGGTCTGGTCAATCGAATCTTCTGGGGTCTGATCGGGCTGGTTCTCCGGCTGCGAGACCGGGTTTTGGCCACTGGTTTCGCCGACGTGCAGGACCTGACCGGCCCCGTGCTCGTGCTCCCCAACCACCCCGCCTACATCGACCCGCCGGATCCTCAGTTCGCACCCGTTGCCGCCTGGCTTAGAGCCACTTGGCGACGTCGGTGCGGTAGGCAGCCAGTGCCGGCAGCAGCGCGGCGAGCACGGCCAACACGACGAGGAATGGCACAAGCAGGAGTTCACCCAGCGGTGCGGCCGAGAAAAATCCTGCCGACACTCCGGCGTTGGTCGTGATCAAGGGACCGATGGCCGCCACGATGCCGTGGCCGAGCAGCCAGCCGGCGAGGCCGCCGCCGACCGCAAGCAGCACGGCCTCCAAGAGGACGGTCGTAAGCACATGGCTCCGCCGGGCCCCCAGGGCACGCATCACGGCCACGTCCCGACTCCGTTCGAGCGATGAGCCGACCATGCTCACAAGGATCCCAATCGCCGAGACGATTACGACCAGCGTAGTCAGGAGCAGCAGTAGGAGTTCCAGTGGCCGCACGAACAGATCCAGCAGTGTGCGAATCTCACGAACCGGTTCAGCCGCCTGGCCCGCTTGGCCTTCGTTGATGGTGGTCTTGAGGCCCATTGCCAGGAGTTCGGCAGGCATCCCGGCCGGCGAAGCAGTTTCAACCAGGATCGCCGTCACCTCCCGCTGCGCGAAAGGCAGCGGGTCCGGATGACTCGCCGTGCCGGAACCTCCGGCCTGGTCGGGGGCCGGCATCTCGCTTGCGGCCGCCGATTCGCCCGCGACCACCGGCCTGGCATGCCCCTCCTGAAGATAGAAACCCTCCATGTTCACGTACACGCCTCGGTCCACCGGGGTGTCGGTGCGGGCGAGGATACCCGTCACGATGAACGGATCGTGTTCGAGGCCGTCGTCGGCTCCATGGGTGGGGGCGAACCGGTCACCGACCGAGAGCCCGAGTGTCGCCGCGACCGTGCTGCCGAGCACGCCGCCGAAAAACTCTTGAGCGCGGAAGTTCCGGCCGCCGGCAAAGCTGAATGACCGGCCGTCTCCCAGGGAAAGACGGTCGAAGTAGGCGGTATTCGTGCCGACGACGCGGAAGCTCCGGTAATAGTCCCCCATGCAGATCGGCACGGCCGTGGCCACGCTCCCGGCGAACCGGCCGGCTGTGCCGTCGGACCGAGTGTCGGCCGGGAGGAACTCCTGGTAAAAGTCCCAGGAGATGTTTTCGATCGGCTTGCTGACGAGGTAGACGCTGTTGAGCACCAACTGCAGCGGGCTCCCTTTTGCTCCTACGATCAGGTTGTAGCCGAGCCCCGAGCCGGAGGCGAACGCGTCGCGGACCACGCCCCCGATCACGAGCGTGGCCACCACGAGCGCTACCCCGAGCGCGAGCGAAAGCGCTGTGAGGCCGCTCGTGAGGAGCCGCTGCCGGATATTGCGCCAGGCGATGCCGAAGAGCGTCATGATCGTCCTGCCCGATTGAAGTCTTCAAGCCGCAGGCGACGGGGAAATTGGCGGGCCACGTCGGGATCGTGGGTCACGACCAGCAAGGCGACCCCATGCTCAGTGCAGGTGTTTCGCAGCAGGTCCACCACCTGCTGCTGGTGGGCCGCGTCGATGCTGGCGGTGGGCTCGTCGGCCAGGATCGCCAGCGGCCGATTGGCAAGCGCCCGAGCCACGGCCACCCGCTGCTGCTGGCCAATCGAGAGTTCGGCCGGCTTGTGGTGGAGGCGGTGGCCGAGCCCGACCGCCTCGAGCAGTGCCGTCGCCCGGGCCCGATCGGGTTTCCCGGTAGCAAACGACATCGCCACCAGCACGTTTTCGACCGCCGTGAATCCCGGCAGCAGGTTGAACTGTTGAAACACAAGTCCGAGCGTGTCGGCGCGGAGTCGATCGCGACGGCCTTCGTCGAGCCTCGTGATGTCGGTGCCCGCCACGACCACCCGGCCCGCGTCGGGCCGCATGATTCCGGAAATGACATGCAGAAGCGTCGATTTGCCGGAACCGCTGGTGCCCTCGAGGGCGGCCTGTTCGCCGCGGGCGAGTACAAATCCCGGCACATCGAGCACGTCGGCCCGCTCGCCCCCGGGCATGGCGAAGGATTTGCGGACGTTTTCCAGCAGGATCACAGGATCGGTCATGGCATTTCGAACAGCGTACCGCGCCCCGGCCCGCCCTGGCCAACACCACAAGAGCCGGCGACTCGGGCGGCCGATTGAGATTGCCCGCCGAAACGGTGTATATTCCGCGGCCTGCTTGGACCGGCCGCCGCGGTGTCGTGGCGTTCGGTCCGCTTCCCGCTTTCCACGCTCCGCTTCCCACTCCCCGCTTCCCAGGAGATCTGCCTGTGCCCATTCGCGTCGGCATCAATGGTTTCGGTCGCATCGGCCGCCTGACCTACCGCGCCATCTACGAGAAGTACGGCCTCGACGGCGATGTGCAGGTCGTGGCGATCAACGACCTCACCGACGCCAAGACCAACGCCCATCTGCTGGCCTATGACTCCAACTACGGTCCGTTTACCGGTAGCGTCAGCCACGAGGGCAACGACATCGTCGTCGACGGCCGGAAGATCAAGGTCTTTGCCGAGCAGGACCCGGGATCGATTCCTTGGGGCAGCGAGGACGTGCAGATCGTCGTGGAGAGCACCGGCTTCTTTACCGATGCCACCAAGGCGCGTGCTCACAAGCGAGACAGCGTCAAGAAGGTGGTGATCTCGGCCCCGGCCAAGAACGAGGATCTGACGGTGGTACTCGGGGTCAACAACGGCATGTACGACCCGGCCAAGCATCACGTGATCTCCAATGCATCCTGCACGACCAACGGCCTGGCTCCGGTTGCCAAGGTGCTCCATGAGACGTTCGGAATCGAGAAGGGACTTCTGACCACGGTCCACGCCTACACCAACTCGCAGAAGACGGTCGACACGGCCGCCAAGGATCTGCGAGATGCCCGGGCCGCCGCCCTCAACATCGTGCCATCGAGCACGGGCGCCGCGAAGGCGGTCGGGCTCGTAATCCCCGAACTTCAGGGGAAGTTCACCGGAATGGCCTTTCGGGTGCCAGTCGCCACGGTGAGCGTGGTCGACTTTACGGCCATTCTCGGCAGGGACGCTCCGCCCGCCGAGATCAACGCCGCCATGAAGAAGGCGGCCGAGGGGCCGCTCAAGGGCATCCTTCGCTACACCGAAGATCCACTGGTTTCGACCGACCTCAAGAAGGATCCCCACAGCTCGATTTTCTCTGCAGTCGACACCGTGGGCCTCGGCAACTTCGTCAAGGTGGTGAGTTGGTACGACAACGAGTGGGGTTACTCCTGCCGCATCGCCGACCTGCTCAACTTCCTGGAAGACAAGGGGCTCTGAGCTCTGGCTGCATCCTGCGTCGGCCGGCAGGAAGGTGATCGATGCTATTCGCAGCTGATGGAAGTGACCTTCGACGGCTGGCAGGATGCCCGAAGCACATTGCGGCGCCGAGGTATGACCAGCCCCGACTCCAGTGAAAAAAACTTCCGCTTCGGCCACATCCTGTGCCGACTCGGATTGCCATGGATGGCTTTGTCTTCAGACAGCGAGCCTTCCAAATTGCGGGCCCTGCTGTCTGGATGACAGCGAGAGAGGATGGGCAAGCGTCGAGGGGAGGTTGGCAGTCTGGGAGGCCGCGGTTCCGGGAGCGATTGACGGCATATCCTCTTCGCTGGTACTTCCTCGCTTCCCATTCCGTCCGAGGATCTCCCGTGTATCGCTCCTGCCCGCCGATCGGTCTGCTCGTACTGTCGTTGTTCGTGGTGGTGATGTGGTCCGGGGCTGCGACCGCGTCCCCCGACCATCCGCTCGCGCCGGCCGACACCTCGAGCCCACGGGCAACACTCGAGAGTTTTCTCACGGCCGTCGATGCGATCTACGCCGATCTGAACGACACCAGCTTGTCACCGGAGCGTAGCGCCCGGTTCAATCGACGGATGATTCGGATCTCGAGCTGCCTTGATCTCTCCGACGTAGCCCCATCTCTGATTGATATCAAACGGCGGCAGGCCGCCGTGAACATCAAGGAGGTGTGCGATCGGATCAAGCTGCCTGCCTGGGAGGAGATCCCCGATGCCGAGATGGTGGCAGCCGAGAAACTCACGCACTGGCGGGTCCCCGGCACGGAGATCATGTTCACGAGGGTAGCCGAGGGACCCAGGGCCGGGGACTGGATGTTTTCCGCCGACACCGTGGCCCGTTGCGAGGAGTTCTATCGGATCGTCGAGCGGCTCCCGTACCGCCCCGATGCCGGTAGTCCCGGGCTCCACGACCTCTACGTCGAGTCGCCGGGATGGATGATCCCCGAAGCATGGATCCGCAGCCTCCCTGCCTGGGCTCGACAGCGGATCGGAGATCTGTCGCTCTGGCAGGTGACCGCCGCTGCCACCCTGCTGCTCGGTGGGACTGGGCTGGTCGGAGGTGGATTTTGGATCGCTCGGCGTGTGGCTGGCCAGCCCGCGGGCGTGTCGTTGGTCCTGTCGCTCGCCGCCCCGCTCGTGTTGATCGGCACGTGCCAATTTCTCGACGAGTTGTTCACCAGCCAGATTCGGATCACTGGCGACATGTTGTCGACGGCCAAGATCGCCTTCCGAATCGGCATGTTCGCCGGCAGCGTCATGCTTGTGCAGGTGGCACTGACACGGCTAGGGGAGGCAGTGATTCGCTCCCACCGGCTGCGGCCCGGCACGATCGACACGCAGGTGGTGCGACTCGGCTTCAGGATCGTATCGGTGCTGGTGATGGCCTGGATGGTGATCCAGGGAGCCGACTCGATGGGATTCTCCGTAGCGCCGCTGGTCGCCGGTCTCGGCGTGGGCGGCTTGGCGCTCGCGCTCGCCGCCCAGCACACCATCGAGAATTTCATCGCTGGGCTTGTCTTGTTTGCCGACAAGCCGGTGCGGATTGGCGACAGCTGTCAATTCGGTGATCAGCGGGGCACCGTCGAGCAGATCGGCCTTCGCTCAACCCGGATTCGCGGTATCGACCGGACCGTGATTTCAATCCCCAATTCGGAGTTCGCAAAGCTCCGGCTCGTAAACTTCACCCGGCGGGATAAAATTCTGTTGCGGACCGTGCTCGGCCTGCGGTACGAAACGACTGCAGATCAACTGCGGCACCTGCTGGCCAGTCTGCGGCAGCAGTTGACCTGCCACCCGCGGATCTATGCCGACAGTGTTCGAGTTCGGTTCATCGGCTACGCCGCGTACTCGTTGGAAGTGGAGGTATTTGCGTTTGCGAACACGAACGACTGGTCGACCTTTCTGGTGATCCAAGAAGACGTGCTGCTCGAACTGATGGACGTGATCAAGGATTCGGGCTGTGGCTTCGCCTTTCCATCCCAGACCCACTACATCGCCACTGATACGGGCATGGATACCGAACGCCAGGAGCAGGCCGAGGCAGCAATCCGTGATCTGCGGAGTACCGGTACGCTTGCGGAAGTCGGCTTTTTGGCCGGACGCAATCAGGAGGAGTCGGGCGGGGGCAAGTCGCCAGGGCACCGCCTGCGTCCTGCGGCCTGATGATGCCGCGGCGGTTGATAGGAATCAGTATTCGGCCGCGTCAGGGCGGGCCGCGTATTCTTGCCAGACCGCCACAGCCTCGGGCCGGAGAAATTCCTGGATCTCGGCGATCGGCCGTGATTCGCGGGGGGCGGCGAACTGGGCATAGATGAAGGAGTCGTCGAAGTTGCCATGGAATTTTGCATCGGCGACCGTCGAGGCCGAGATCACGGCGTCGAGATGGGCCCAATAGGAGGCGGCCAGGCACATCGGACAGGGCGCGGCTGACGAATAAAGGATGCAGCCTGGGAGTTTGGGGCTCTGCACCTGCCCGCAGGCAACGCGGATCGCGTGCATCTCGCCGTGCCAGGTCGGGTCATTGCGGGCAATCACCTGGTTCCAGCCGTCGCCCAGAACGGTGCCGTCGGGGCCGACCACGACCGCCCCGAAGGCTCCCCCCGACTTGTCGATGACTCCGGCCCGCCGGGCGTTCGCGATGGCCCGCCGCATGAACGATTCATGCTCGACCGACGGAAATCGGTCCAATACCTCGGTCACCGAAAGTTTCGGCTTCTGACTTGGCACACAGCCCGCCGGTCTACACACAATGGCTCTCCGTCAGCGGCTCCCGATTTCCTCAAACCAGGGTATAAAAAAAACTGGAAAATCAGGGTTCGTCGTCAGGGTAAAAACAAGAGCCCAGCTGGCTCAAAAATCGTTGACTGAAGCATACCCAGGTCGAAGTGTACCGTCAGGAGTCTGTGCCATGCCTATCGCGGGTCATCCACGCGCCTCGTCAATCTCTCGGCGGCGCTTCGTTTCTGCAGGACTCGCCGCAGTCGCTGCCCCAACGATCATTCCCGCCTCCGCCCTCGGGCTTGACGGCGCAGTGCCGCCGAGCGAGCGGATCGTGGTGGGAGGGATCGGGATTGGGCGCCGGGGCGAGTACGATCTGGGCTGCTTCCTCCAGCAACCTGATGTGCAGTTCACCGCCGTTTGTGATGTTAAAGAACAACGCCGAAACCATGTCAAGAGTGTGATCGACAGGCACCACGGCACCACAGCCTGCACCACCCACCGCGACTTTCGGGAATTGCTCGACCGTGACGATATCGACGCGGTACTGATTGCCACCGGCCCCAATTGGCACGGCCTGATGTCGATGCTCGCCGCCAAGGCCGGCAAGGACATTTACTGCGAGAAGCCCTGCACCAAGAACATCGTCGAGACGCTCGAGCATCGTGACACGATGCACCGTTGCGGCACCGTCTTCCAGGCCGGGACTCAGCGGCGGAACCTGCCACACTTCGCCTTTGCGTGTGAATTGGCCCGCACCGGCCGGCTCGGCAAACTCACGCGGGTCTATGCCCATCCCAACGGCATGCGGGCCATGACGAGTGGCTGGTTGCCCGAGGGACCCGCACCCGACGCCACGATCGATGATTGGGAGCTCTACCTCGGCCCTGCGGCGTGGCGGCCATTCAATGCCCGCACGCTGGCCGATGGATTCAATTTCGAGAAGGGTGGTGGCATGGTCGGGGGAGGCGTGTTGGAGTGGGGATCCCACTGCGTGGATCTCTGCCAGTGGGCGGTCAACGATTGTCCACCACCGGTCGACTATGCCCCGCCTCGCGACGGACAGCTCAAGTGCCGCTACGCCAACGGGGTCGAACTGGTCTTTCGTGAGCAGGGCTGGATTCCGCTGGGCTCATGCCCGGTGCGATTCGAGGGGAGTGAGGGTTGGGTCGAGGCGGGGGACAGCGGAAAGCTGGTGTTGTCTTCACCCGAACTCCTCGCCGGGCGGAAGGTCGAAGAGATCGACGGCTACCCAGCCACGTTCCACGTTCGAGACTTTCTCGACTGCGTGAAGACCAGGGGTAAGCCCAGGGGCAATGCGGTGGCAGCCTGCAATGCCCACCTGGCGTGCCACGCGGCCAACATCGCGATCTACCTGGGACGACCGGTGAAGTTGGACCTGGAGACAATGACCTTTCTTGAGGATGAGCCGGCCAACCGGCTTCGATCGGAGGCGCGGCGCGAGCCGTGGCAAGCATGAGCAGAATCCAAAAAATGCTGATCCCAACAATGCTTATCCGGGAACTGCGAGTGGCCCTGATGGCCGGGCTGATGTGTCTGGCCGGAGCAACGGCCGCGGCGACCGGTCCTCAGGCGACGGAGGCTGAGCTGTTGGCCGTGCTGCGGAGCGACGCTCCGGAAGCCGACAAGGCCATCAGCTGTAAGTTTCTCGCAGTGAACGGGACGTCGGCGGCGGTTGCGGATCTAACGCCGCTGTTGGCCAACCCCCGGCTGGCGGCGTGGGCCCGGATCCCCTTGGAGGTGATTCCCGGGGCCGAGGCATCGGCTGCTCTGCTCGAGGCGGCGACTCGGTTGGATGGCCGGCTGCGGGTTGGTGTGCTTCATTCACTCGGTGTACGGGGCGATCCGGCGGCGGTACCGTTGCTGGCCGGCGCGCTCGGAGCTGACGACCCGGAAGTGGCTGCTGCTGCAGCCGACTCGCTCGGGCGGATCGCCACGGTCGAGGCGGGAGAGTTGTTAGCGGCGGGAATCTTGGAATCTGGCTCACCCGAGCGGCTCGACGCTCTGGCCGCGGCAGCAGTGTGCGGTGCGGCCAGGCTGCATGCTGCTGGACAAAAAGCAGAGGCCGTCGCGCTGTATGCCGTGGTCCGGGCCGCGAGCGTCTCACAGCAGCGCCGGGCTGAGGCGATCCGGGGCACGATTCTGGCCGAGGGATCGGCCGGAATTCCCCTTTTGGTCGAGTCACTCCGCGCACCGACCAAGCGGCTGGCCAACATGGCGGTCTTCACTGCCCGCGACCTCGGCCGGAGCGATCAGGCTGACCCGTCGTTCGCAGCAGCGGTGGACTCGGCATTGGTGAAGGAACTTGAGTTAGCCGCCGGGGAGGGGGATCTCGCACGAGCGGTCACGCTGATCGACGTTCTAGCTGAGCGGAATGCAACTGGCTCGAGTGAATCTGTGACCACGGCCCTCGCCCGGGCGGCGGAGGCGTTCCTCAAGCCGATCCGGCTGGCGGCGATTGCGGCTTTGGGACGAACTGGAAACCCGCAGGCTTTGGAATCGTTGCTGGCGGCGGCAACTGATCAAGACAGCGACATCGCTCGAACAGCCCGTGGTGCCATCGTGGCACTTCCCGGTGAGACGGTGGATCGGGCGATCAAGGACCGGCTGGCTGGTTCGGATCCCACCGCTTTGCCGGCGATGATTGAACTCATCGGCCGCCGTCGGATCGCGGCGGTGGGTGAGTTGCTGCCGCTGCTCGGTCACTCCGATGGAGGGATTCGGGTGGCCACGATTGTCGCCCTGGGATCGATCGTCGACCTGGACAACCTCGGCGTTCTGATCAAGGCCGCGACTGATCCGCCAAGCGAGGCTGAGGGAGAGCCGGCCCGGCGAGCGCTCCAGGAGGCAAGCGTGCGGATGCCCGACCGCGAGGCATGCGCCGCCACACTGGCTGCGGCTGCCGCGACGGTTCCGGCTCCGGCCAGAGTGATGCTGCTCGATGTGCTTGGCATGGTGGGAGGTAAGACGGCCCTCGAGGCTCTGGCTGCAGCCGGAAGTTCTGGCGAGGAGTCGCTGGAGGATGCGGCCACGCGGCTGCTGGGCAAGTGGATGACAGCCGACGCAGCGCCCGTACTATTGGCGATTGCTGATGCCGAACCGGGTGGGCGATTCAAGACCCGGGCCCTGCGAGGCTATGTGCGGATCGCGCGGCAGTTTGTCCTGCCGGACGCGGAACGGGCCGAGATGTGCCGGCGGGCTCTCGCGGTGGCGACCGAGGTGGCCGATCGCAAGGCGGTGCTGGAGATCCTCGCGCGGTATCCGAATTCGGCCACACTCACGGTGGCCGAGGAGGCTCAACAGGTTCCTGGCCTCGAGGCCGAGGCTGCCCAGGCAACTGCCACGATTCGGGCGAAGCTCACGCCGGCCAACTGACGTCAACGCTCAAAGAGTGGCACCGATTCAACGGACCGCGATCACGGCTTCGGCGTCCAGGGGCCCTGAGGGAGTCATTCCCCGCACCGTGACCCGAATATGATCGCCCTGGGGACCAGATCCCTGCCAGGGGAGTTCGAGAAACAGCCCCCGGCGGCGACCGGTGGGACGGAAGCGGGCTGCGGCCTCGGCGGCCGAGATCGACCACCGAGCCAGGGGCGGTCCGTCCGCGTCCGCTGTGGCGTCGAAAGCGGTCACGGTGATGTCACCGGGCAAGGCTGCCAGCCGCTCCCGGTCGTCCCGCGGCTCGATGACCAGTGAGATTCCCTCGCTTGTGCCGTCGCCGTCAGTATCGATCACGGCAGCAGCCGAGCGGTTGACAACCAGCCGGGCTGCCAGGCTTTGGCCAGCTGGCTCCTCGTAGGACATCTGCACGAGCGCCGGCGCATCGCCCACCGCCTCGATGGGCCGGGCTGCCGGGTCGATCGAGGCGGTGGCAGGAGGCGGCAGCGACAGCCCTTCACCGGCATCCGCGGAGGGGATTCCCGGGCCGGGCTCGGCAGGCAGTGGTGGCACGCCTTCGAGAGTGGGCGGAGCCAGAATGGCTGGTGGCCCGGGTATCGCTGGCGGTGCAGGACCACGGGAGGGCTGGAAGGCGGGGGCATCCGGCAACGAGACCGCCGGGGGCACTGTGGCCGCCGGAGGCACCGAGGGCGAGCGGCCCCGGCTCGCCTTGCCCGCCGGGGCCGGGTTGTCGGCCGCCGACACGCCCAATTGCTTCCGGAGGCTGGTGTTTTCGATGGCCACGTGGTCGAGCCGAGCGCACTTCTCCTGCAGCTGGTCTTGAAGCTGGTAGATCTGATCTTCCTGATACCTCAACTCCCGCTCGAGGAGTTGCTGATTCAGATCGCTTTTGCAACCCACCGCCGCGATGCCGGCCACGCAGAGCCAGCCGGCCGCGCGGCCGAGGCCGTGGGATCGCAATCCGGTCGTTCTTGATCGTTGGTGCGGTTTCATGATGCGCCTCCTTGCGCCTCATCGGCCCCGCAGGCGTTGCCTGCTGTCCAATCGTCCGGCTCCGGTCAAGAGCCTCGTCCCTGAAGACTCAGCCAGCTCCCTTCCCGGTGGGCATATGCTCGATCACTTCGTCGATCAGCTTGTAGTCGACCGCTTCCTGCGCTGACATGAAGCGGTCACGGTCGGTGTCTTCCTCAATCTTCTCCAACGGATGACCGGTGTGCCTGAGAAGGATATTGTTGAGCTTGTGCTTGACGTTCTTGAATTCCTTGGCGTGGATCATGATTTCCTCAGCCGTGCCCTCCATCCCAGCCAACGGCTGGTGGATCATGATTCGGGCGTTGGGCAGGGCCCGCCGCTTTCCCTTGGCTCCAGCGGCGAGCAGCACCGCCCCCATTGAAGCAGCCTGGCCGATGCAGTAGGTGGCCACGTCACAGGTTACGAACTGCATCGTGTCGTAGATGGCCAGCCCGGCAGTCACACTACCGCCGGGCGAATTGACGTAGAGATGAATGTCGCTCTTGGGATCGTCCTGCTGCAAAAACAGCAACTGCGCGACGATCGCGTTCGCCATCTCGTCATTGACTTGGGTGCCGAGAAAGACGATCCGATCCTTGAGCAGGCGGGAGTAAATGTCCATCGCCCGCTCTTCGCGGCCGCTCTTCTCAATCACATAAGGAATCAGGGGCATGGCTAGTTGGTCTCGGGATGGCCTCGGCAGGGTCAGTCGGTCTCTTCTTCGGCAACGACCGGCGGCTTTACAAGTACCTCGTCAACCAGGCCGTAGTCTTTGGCCTCGGTCGCGGACAGGTAGCGGTCGCGGTCGGTGTCCTTGGCGATCCGTTCGATCGGCTGGCCAGTATGGGCGGCGAGGATGTCGTTGAGCACGGTTCGGGTCTTGAGGATCTCGTCGGCCTGGATCTCGATGTCGCTGACCTGACCCCCAACCTGACCGTAGGGCTGGTGGATCATCACCTTGGCGTGCGGCAGGATGAACCGCTTGCCCTTGGTGCCTCCAGCAAGAAGCACCGCCCCGCCGCTGGCCGCTAGGCCCACACAGTAGGTCGCCACCGGGCAGGAAAGAATCTGCACCGTGTCGTAGATCGCCATCGTGGCCGTCACACTGCCGCCGGGTGAGTTGATGTAAAAATGGATGTCCTTGCGGCGGTTCTCGCTCTGGAGATAGAGGAGTTTCATCACCACTTCATTGGCATTGCCGTCGTAGATCTCCCCCTGGAGAAAAACGATCCTGTTTTCGAGCAGGAGGTCGCCAAGCGTCATGGTCCGCTGCCGCTGGTAATCGCGGTAGGCGGACGAAGCTCGGGGCGGAATCAAACCAGGCATGGTGTTCATCAGGCTCTCGAGGAACTGGCGGGTCGAACCGGACGCGGGCTTTTGCCCGCTGTATCAGCTGCGGCTGCCCGGCCGAGCGGAGGCTTCGGCGTGGGCAGCGACGGGAATCTCATCCTCGCCGACCACGACACCACACACGGCATGGTCAACCGCCTCGGTGTCGGGCTGGGGAAATTCGAAGGGCAGGTCTTTAAACGCAGCGTGGGAGGTGATCAGGTCGACGGTCTTGCGTTCAATGATCTGATTGCGAAGCACATCCATCAGCCCGCGGCGCTCGAGGCCGGCCCGCACCCGTCGGGGCGACTCTCCGGATTGCGTGGCAATCGCGCGGATTTCAGCGTCGTAATCGGCCGGTGAGTCGGTGATCTGCTCCGCCTCGGCGATCCGCTCGAGGATAAAGTGCTCCTTGAGGGCCCGAGCGGTGCTGGCCATCACGGTCTGCCTGAGTTCATTGACATGCCGGCGGATAGAATCATCGTCGAAGCCGCTACGACGCAGTTCGAGGATCGCCCGCTCCAGCTCCCGCTGAGCCTGCCGACGAAGCAGATCGGGGGGAAGTTCCCACGAGGCCGATGCAGTCAGGGCGGCAGCCACCTGCTGGCGAACCTGCTTGCGGCGATGCCATTCCAACTGACTTTCGAGCTGCCGCTGCAAGGTTTCTCGGAGCGCTGCTTCCGTTTCAAACCCGCCGAGTTCTTCCAGCAACACCGGCGTGAGGCTCGGCAGTTCATGCTTCTTGATTTCGAGCAGCTCGAGTTCGAGCGTGACATCCTTGCCCCGCAGTTCTTCCGCGGCAGCCTCGTCAGACACGCGCACCGTGGCAGTGACCGTTTCCACCGGCTTGGCGTTGGCCACCAGGGTGTCGAAGCCCTCGAGCCCGGCGTCGGCAAAGGACAGCTTCGGTCGAACGATGATCTCGATCTCCTCGGCCCGGGACAGCAGTTCCTTGCCATCGCGGAACGAAAGATTGCCCACGATCAGGTCGCCGCCGGCAGCCGGGCCGGAGTGCGGCACATAGCGGCCCCGCTCCCGGAGGATATTTGCGAGGGCCTCCTCAACGTCGGCCTCACCGATTTCACGAGCCGGCCGGTTGATCGAAAGCCCCTTCCACGTCGGCAGCTCAAAGTCGGGCCGCACTTCGATGGAAAACTCAAACGTGAGCGGGCCCTCGTCGGGCACGATTACGGCGCCCAGGTCGAGATCAGGCTCGCTGATCGGGGCCAGCTTGCCGCTTTCCGAAACCTGCGTCATCGCGTCGGTAACGAGCTTGGAACGGATCTGATCGGCTAGTTCGGTCTTGAATCGGCTGCTCACGAGTTGCCGAGGAGCCCGGCCCGGCCGAAAGCCCGGCAGCAGTGCCGTCGGCATCAGGTCCTTGATGGCGTCATCCCGGTAGCGGTCGATGTCGGCTCGGGGCACCGTCACCTTGATCCGCCGTTGGCAGGTCGAAACCTCTTCAATCGCCACATTGAGGTCGAGGGGCTGCAGTCCATCGGCGGCCTCGGCGGCAGGGGATTCAGGGGCCGAGGAAACATCTGTTGCGGTGGACGACATCACTGATCCGAGCGGGATAAAAAGGAGGAGGAAAGCGGGTGATGGGATTCGAACCCACGACAACCACGTTGGCAACGTGGTGCTCTACCAACTGAGCTACACCCGCGGCGGACACCGCCGGGAGGACCGCAGACGCAGGCGTTCACTGCCTGGGCCACACAGTACCGTCCCGCGGAACCCCGCGATTATAGGGCGGCGACAGGGTGCCGCAAGATCACCGACCGCGAAGCCCGGGGTTTTCGGGGGATCGGGGGACGTGGAGGTTTCAGTCCGGCCGCAGGCTCCGCTGGCAGTAGAATGCTTGATAAGCGTCTTCCTCAGTCTTCCCTGGGGCCTTTGATGGCAGCGAAAGAACAAGAGCCTGCGGCTCCGGTGGCCCGGCGGGTGACCGTTCACGATGTGGCGGCGGCCCGCGCGGCCGGTCGGCCGATCTCGATGGTTACGGCCTACGATTGGCCCACTGGCCGGCTGGCTGATGCAGCCGGCGTCGACTGCGTGCTCGTGGGAGATAGCGTGGCGATGGTGGTTGCGGGCCGAAACTCCACGATTCCGGCCACGCTTGACCAGATGATTTACCACGGCGAAATCGTGGGGCGGGCGGCGACTCGCTCGCTGGTAGTCGTCGATCTTCCATTCCCGCTCCAGCATCTCGGGGTGCGGACTGCCATCGAGGCCGCAGCCCGAATCTTGAAGGAGACGGGCTGCCAGGCGGTGAAGCTTGAGGGCACGGCCGGCCAGGCTGACGTGATTGCCGGGCTCGTCGGGGCCGGCATTCCCGTGATGGGGCACGTCGGCCTGCGGCCTCAGGCCGTCCACCAGCTCGGCGGATACCGGATGCAACGGGATGCGGAGCGGCTGCTCGCCGACGCTGCCGCCGCCGCCGCCGCCGGGGCCTTTGCCGTGGTGCTCGAATGCATTCCCCGGGAGGTTGCCGCCGAGATCACCCGGGCATTGCCTGTGCCCACGATCGGGATCGGAGCTGGCCCGGATTGCGATGGTCAGGTGCTCGTGATGCACGACCTCATCGGTCTGTCATTCGATCGCATCCCCCGGTTCGTCAGGCGGTACACCGACTCCCGGACATCGATTCAAGCGGCACTAGCTGCCTGGAAGAGTGATGTGGAGAGCCGGGCCTTTCCTGGTCCCGCCGAGACTCTCGGGTGAGCTGCCGCCAGCGAAGCGGCTCGCCGGCTCGGCCAGCCCATACCTCGCTCAGATCTCGAGCTCTGCTTTGCCGACAGCTCCTGTCCACCGGCGATCCCCGACCAGCCTGGCGGGGGCTCCGCCCGCTACTGAGTCGACGATCGCTGGCCGGTTCCCCCCTTCGAGAAGATGCACTGCGGCCATACGCCTCTAACCCCTGGGCCTACCCGGAAGCTTTACGGGTGACTGGCCGCGACGAGTTTGCCGCGGTCAGGCGGAGCATGCTCGACTCCCTGCCCCGCGACATGACCGAAGGCCGCTCGATCCACAAACCGGCCGCGGCCGTTCTCGGTGAACGAATCGAAGCGATCAGGGCACGACGAGTTCATCGGAAATCACCACCGGCTTGCCGGCAGACACGCCGGCGGGCGTTGGGACCGAGGCTCCGGAGGGCATTGCCCCGTCCATCATCATGCCGCCACCCTGCATCATGCCGCCTGACATCATGCCACTGGTGCCGCAGTCGTTGCAGCCCATCGACTCATTTCGGCAACCGGATTGGTAGGGAGCGGACTGGCCGCAGGCCCGCGGCGCGGCCGCAGCCGGTTGCTGGGCCCCAGGGGGCACAAAGCCGGGGGGCAGATGCCCAAAGCACCGCTCATATTTCCAGACTTCGAGCGAGATATACCGCTCGGTGAACGTCTTGCAGCCGGTTCCAGCCGCGGCAACCAAGACCGCGGAGAATGCCAGTCGGCCAATCCATCTGCGTGTGGGCATCGCTCCATCTCCTCACCAGGCAGGCCCTCGCAGAAGCGGATCGCTTGCCGCATCAGCGGGCGATTCCGGCGAAAGCCACGCAACCGTACCCCACGGTGGTGGCGCCGCAACTGAGAATGCCTGGTCGAAACAGAGATTGACCAAAAATAGGCACGAAGCTGTAGCGGTCGTACCGCCGGTGGCGGAGGAGCCGAAAACAGCAACCTCTTGCAGGAATCCAGAAAGCCGAGCCAAGGCCCAGCCTGGCTGGCTTAGCCCTTGCGATGACGGATCCGGGCCCGCATGCGACGTTTTTTCTGTCCGAGTTTGCGTCGACCCTTGCCCGTCTTCTTCACACCCATGAAATGACTCCAGTCCGGTGGCCGACTGTCGTCGCGGCTCCCGTCGTTGAAGGTTGTAAGATGGATAGGTTCCGATTTCAAGCGAACCCGCCCGCGGCCCGGCGCATGATCGCGTTCTTCCCTACTTACGCGCGGCGTACCCCCGGGGGCTGGCAGGCCACCGTAGCGGGCATGGTCTGCCGGCCGCTGCCGGAACGCAGCCGCCGCCGAAAACTCGCCTTGGCCGTCTTTAAACGGCTCCTTGACCTGGAGGAGGCCGACCTAGCCACCGAGGTCTTTCGCCGCCGGGCCGAGTCGTTTCTCTTCCAGCGGGTGGCGGGCCAGAGGGTGCAATTGCTGCTGGGCGACCGAAGCCTCGAGGCGGGCCCGTCTGACCGTAGCGGCCACTTCAAGGCCCGTTTCGAGGTCGAAGACCGTTTTGTGGAGACCCACGCGAATCGATCCGACGCCGAAAGTTGCCCCTGGCTCTCCTACACGGTGATTCCCGAGGAGGATGAGCCCGCCGAGCCCGCCGGTCCGGGTCGGATTCAGCTGGTTGCAGAGACAGGGCTGTCGGTGATATCCGACATCGACGACACCGTGAAGGTGAGCAACGTGGCCGACCGGCGGGAACTGCTCAAGAACACGATGTTGCGGGAGTTCGTCGCGGTGCCGGGTATGCCCGAGGCCTACCGCCGCTGGGAGCGGGCAGGGGTGGCCTTCCATTACGTGTCGTCGAGCCCCTGGCAGCTCTCAAATTGCCTCTGCAGCTTCCTGGGCGCTGCCGGACTCCCGGCCGGCTCGATGCACTTGAAACTCTTCCGTCTCAAAGATTCGACGCCGCTCGGCCGGCTGGCCAACCGAAAGCGGTCCAAGCGGCGAGCGATCGAGCAGATCATGGCCGACTTTCCCGGGCGGCGGTTTGTGCTGGTGGGCGACTCCGGCGAAAAGGATCCCGAGGTCTATGCCGCTGTGGCTCGCCGCCGGCCCGATCAGGTGGCGGCGGTGCTGATCCGTCGGGTGCCAGCCCGGACGGCCGCCAACCACGCCAGCCTTCGGTTCGACAAACTCGCCCGCCGGCTGCCAACTGGAGCACTCCAGACCTTCACAGTCGCGGAGGAACTCGCGGCGTTGCCGGGATGAAGCCCGGCCGGCTTGATTCGGTTCACTTCGGATCACCAGGGGCTGTCGAAGGCGTTTTGATAATGCTCGACGGTTGGCTGGCCGGCTGCCTCAGCCGGGAATGTCACTGCAACGACATCGATTCGAACGCTCTGGTCTTCGAGCCGGTGGCGACGAATGTAGGCTACGGCTAATTCGGCGATCCGTCGCTGCTTGGTTTGGCCAACCGTCTCCGCAGGGTGGCCATGGGCCGTGTCGGACCGCGAGCGGACCTCCACGAAGACAACCGTTCGGCCGTCGATGGCCACGATGTCAATATCCCCGCGGAGCACCCGTTCCCGGCGGCCAACGATTCGATAGCCCAAACTCTTGAGATGTCGGGCGGCCTCGTCTTCGCCCTTTCGCCCTAGTTCGTCCCGTGCCGTGGGCATGGCGGCCCTCCCCGGATCAGGCCTTGGCAGTTGCCTTTTTCTTTGCCGCCGGCTTGCCCTTGGCAGGGGCGGTCGTCTCATCCCGCTTCTCGCGGAGCCGGGTCGCCTTGCCGGAGCGGTCGCGGAGGTAGTACAGCTTGGCCCGCCGAGCAACACCCGATCGCTTCACCTCGATGGTTGCGATTTTGGGAGAGTGGAGCGGAAACTTTCGCTCCACGCCCTCTCCCGCAACGATCCGGCGGACCGTGAAGGTTTCTCGGCTGCCACAGCCCGCCTTCGCGATCACCAGGCCGTTGAAGATTTGAATTCGTTCCTTTTCACCCTCGAGGATTCGGGTGTGGATATCGACGGTATCACCAATGTCAAACTTGGGCACATCGGCCTTGAGGCTCGAGGCTTCGACGGCGGCGAGAATCTTCCGACTCATGGGTCGCTCCTCCGGGCTAGGCCCGGCGTGGGTGGGACGGTTGTCCTCCGACGGGTCGCTGCAACGGCCTGTTCCTGCCGCCACGCCGCGATCCGCCGATGGTCGCCCGAGAGCAGCACCTCGGGCACGTGCAGGCCGCGGAACTCGCGCGGCCGGGTGTATTGCGGGCCCTCCACGAGCCGGTCGGCTCCGGAGAACGAATCCTGGCGGGCGCTTTCCTCGTCACCGAGCACGCCCGGTACGAGCCGGACAACGGCGTCGACGATCACCATCGCCGCGACCTCACCGCCGGAGAGGACATAGTCGCCGATCGACACCTCCTCCGCCCCGACCGTCTGGCAGACCCGGGCGTCGAAGCCCTCATAGCGTCCGCAAACGAGCACCAGCCGTTCGCGGGCGGCCAATTCCTCGACCATGCCCTGATCGAGCGGGCGGCCGCCGGGCGTGAGCATCACGACATGACCGGGCGGACTGGCCGCTTGCTGCACAGACTCGATGCACGAGACAACCGGGCCAGGCATCAGAAGCATGCCCGGGCCGCCGCCAAAGGGCCGGTCATCGACCTGCCGATGCGGGCCCTCCGCGAAGTCTCGGATATCGACCAGGCGGATGTCGAGCACTCCAGCCGTTCGGGCGGCACCCAGCAGGCTGCCTTCAAGAAAGCCAGCGAACATGGCCGGGAACAGGGTGAGGATGTCGATACGCATGATGATGAAACTGGAAGAAGCAGTTCAGGAGCAACCGTTGTCAGGAAGAACCATCGCGCCGCGTCGGCGGAATCTGGCCCACGAACTGTGAATGAACATGTCAGGCATCAGCACTTCAGGATCACGAAGAGTTGTCCGAAGTGGCTCGCGTCAGCCGAATGGGTCGGGCTACTCGGCTTTGGCTTCCTCGGCGGCCGGTTCTTCAACCACAGCAACCGGGGCGGCGGGCTCAGCGGCAGCTGGCTCAGCGATCGCCTCTGGCGACGGTTCGGAAACCGTCTCGACCTTGTGCTCGGCGACAGGTGCGACTGTCCCCGGGAGGGTCGGAGCCTCAGCCTGCTTCACTTCTGGCACAAAGGCTGGCGGCCCAGCGTCCGGGACTATTTTGGGCAGTTTGAGCCTGGCTCTCGCTGCATCCATCTGCTGAAGGTGGGTGCCGTTGGTGCCATATTTCTTGATGAGTACGCGGACCGCGTCGCTGGGCTGGGCACCAACTCCGATCCAGTACTCCACACGGGCTCCGTCGAGCGTGCAGCGGGCGTCGGTCTCGGGCACGTGGGGATCGTAGGTGCCAAGTTCCTCGATCACCCGCCCGTCTCGGGGGCTGCGGCGGTCGGTCGCGCAGATCCGGTAATACTCCCGATGCTTCCGTCCCATCCGCTTCATTCGAATCGCGACTGCCACGGTCAAGGTCCTCTGGTCTGCCGAACGTAAAAAACCTGATAGATGGATCGCTGCCCCACCAGCCATAGGGACTGGGAACCAGCCCGGCAGCGAAGCCGGCAACGGGGTTCGGAAAGCCACACGGGCGGCGCCACACGGACTCTCCATCACGCCCCATTAGCATATTCGACGGCGGCCGAAACCCAAGGGGCATCTCGGAAAAGGTTTGCGGACCGCTGCTCCCTCGGGAAAACAGCCCCCGGGCGCGACACAAGACGCCAGCTTTTGCCGGCAATTCAGGCCGCAGTGATTCCCTGAGCGGGTCTCAACACAGAGAAAACCTGCTTCCCGACGTTCTCCCACGGGGCAGCCGGGTAACACCGAAGGAACCGTCCAATCCCGCTTCGGCTCCGAATGCTTCGTCGCCGCCTCCAGCGGGCGGCAGGCTCAGTTCGCAGGCTGATTCCACCGGTGACCGCACGAAAAGTATTTCCGCCGCCTAGTCCTGGCTGGTTCGTTTCTTGCGGCGAGCGTCTTTTTCCCGCTGCTTCTTGAGCTTCCGTCGCTCGTCGGCCGTGAGCCGCTTGCCTGTGTCGCCTTTGGGGGCAGAGAGCCGCGCGGCGGGGTTGGTCATTTGGGCCTGGAGCCGCTGCACCTGCTGCATCCGTTCCCGCATTCCGAGGCCGGCCATCCCCTTCATCATCACCGCCATGCCGTCGAACTGCTTGACGAGGTCGCCCACCTCGTGGGCCTCGACGCCGGCACCGACGGCGATCCGCCGTCGGCGAGACTGATCGACGACCTTGCTCGGATTCCGCCGTTCGTCGGCCGTCATCGAGTCGATGATCCCGAATAGGCGGTTCATGTCTTTTTCGAGGTCGGCCCCGCCGAGCATCTCCTGCATCCCTCCCATGCCAGGAATCATGCCCAGTACCTTGCCCAGCGGCCCGAGCCGGCGGGTCTGGGAAAGCATTTTTTTAAAGTCGTCGAGCGTGAACTCGCCGGCCTTGAGCCGCTCCTCCTGCTGCCGCATCTCGTCCTGATCGAACTTCCGCTGGGCCTCCTCCACGAGCGAGACGACGTCGCCCATGCCCAGGATTCGGCCAGCGAGCCGCTCGGGATGGAAGTCTTCCAGGGCCTCGATCTGCTCTCCCGTGCCGATGAACTTGATCGGCACACCCGCCACGCTCTTGACCGACAGCGCCGCGCCGCCGCGGGCATCGCCGTCGAGCTTTGTCATGATCACGCCATCGAGTTCGAGGGCGTCGTTGAAGGCCTTGGCGCTCTTGACGGCGTCCTGGCCCGTCATCGCATCCACCACGAGATAGACCTGATCCGGGCCCACCGTGCGGTCGATCTTGGCCAGCTCTTGCATCAGCGGCTCGTCGATTGCCAGCCGGCCGGCCGTGTCGAGAATGACCGCGGAAATGCCCTCCTTGTTGGCCCGGGCCACGCCGGCATTGCAGACGGCGACGGGATCGGAGGAGCTGCCTCCCGGCATGTCGGCCGGGGTGTGGACCGGCACGCCGAGCTGTTTGCCGAGCACGACGAGTTGCTCGATCGCCGCTGGCCGCTGGAGGTCAGCCGCGACAAGCATCACGCCCCGGCCACCGGCCAGGATCTTTTTGGCGAGCTTGGCCGCTGAGGTGGTTTTTCCCGAACCCTGCAGGCCGCAGAGCATCAAAATCGTGGTTCGGCCCGGCTCCAGATGGAGCGAGTGATCCACCGGCCCCATCAGGTTGACGAGTTCCCGATGGACGATTCCCACGAGCTGCTGGGCTGGGTCGAGCGACTCGAGCACCTTCTCGCCGACGGCATCCTGGCTGACCCGCTCCAGAAACTGTTCAGCCACGTCGTAGGCCACGTCAGCTTCGAGCAGGGCGGTGCGGACGAGGGCCAGTCCCTCCCGCATGTTGGCGGCGGTGAGCTTGCCGCGGCCGCGGAGCGAATTGAGAGCGGTGGAAATGGAGGCGGTCAGGGATTCAAACATGGCAGATTCCAGGTGGGGGAAGCCCCGCAGTATACCGCTGCCGCCGAGCTGCTTACGGCTTCCCGATGTCCTGCCGGAGCTGCCACCAGGAGGAGGCGGCCAAGGGCAGACGCGGGCCGCCGGGCTGCCAGGCGGCTCGGCTGAAGCGGTCAAGCTGGCCGCCACTGCCGCCGAGGAGGGCCGCTACCGTCAGCCCAACCACCACGGCCGTGAGCGAGGCAGCAACAAGCGACCGGCGCTCCCGCTGCCGGACGATCTGAGGCTCAGGCGGTGGCATCGGGATCCCGCCATACCAGTCGCGCACCAATTCCTCGACGGCCAACGCAGCGCCGGCCGTGCGGCGGGCTTCGTGATGGGCCGCCAAGCCGGCCACCGCGCGGTCCGCGGCGCCGGTCACCGACTCGCCGGCGAGCCAGAGGCTGATGTCCTGCGCCAATCGGTCGGAGGAACCGCTCATGGCGTGGTCTCCACGACGGTTGCCAGGCTCGTCCGCAGGAGCGTGCGGGCCCGGTGGATGGCGTTGTTGACCTCCGCGTAGGAAAGTCCGAGCGAGTCGGCCGCGTCGCGGTAGCTGAGACCCTCGCAGACCGTCAGCAGGAAGCAGGCCCGCTCCCGGTCGGGCAGGTTTCCCACGGCTACCGCCACGAGGTCGGCCACCTCGCGGCGCTCCACCGCCGCGACCGGCGAGGGCACTGCCGCCGGCTCCAGGTTCGCGATCCGCCGGCTCTCGGCCTGCCGCACCCGGCGGTGGTCGATGCACAGCCGGGCGGTTGTCTTGACCAGGTATGGCCCGAAGAGTTGCTCGAGCGGATAGCGGTCGCGGTGCTCGAACAGCCGCTGCAGCGCCTCCTGCACGACGTCCTCGGCCAGATGCCGGTCGCCGAGGAAGGCCGTGGCAAACCGCAGCACCCGCTGGCGATGAGCGGCGACCAGGCTGGCGAAGGCCTCGGCGGTGAGCGGACCGGTCGTGCCGGGGGCCGGTTCGGCCGAGCGATCACGATCGTCCACCGTGTCCGCTGGCTCGTTGCGAGGCATGGTCATGGGTCGTTCTCCCGAATTACCCGAAGAACCAGCGATTCTCGGCCTTTTTCTCCTCGATTGCCCGGAGAAAATGCCGAGGATTTCCCGGGTCGCCGGTCGCCGCATCCTGAAGCTGCAGCGGTGTTCCCCAGCCTGTCACTGCTGCTCCCCGCTGCAAACCCTTCCACCAGATTACTCCTCCGCCGGCAGTTCGCCATCATCGCGATCTCCCAGTTGCCGGAGCAGGTTTGCGGAGATGTCGGTCGTCAGGGCTTGGACCGCTCCGTCCCCCATGCCGACGAGCACGACGCCCGGGTGTTCACTGCCGTAGCCCCCCACGACCAGCGGGTCCTCCGGAGCCGGCTGGTCGCCGCGGGAGTCGCGGCGGCGGGTAGTCAGCGGGGAGGTGTTCCGCAGCGTGGCCCGGGTGCCCGAGGCCCAGCCGAGGTCGCCCTGGCTGCCCAGCCGCTCCCCGATCAGGAGCGTGTTGGACGAGCCATCGGCGATGTCGGAAAACCGAATCCGGCTCTCGAGAAACAGGATCCCGTGGTTGTCGGCATCGATCGGGGCCTCGACGTCGTGGTGGCAGCCGGCGTAGCTCGACACGGCCACCCTGATGCCGTTCTCGTCACGGACATGCTCCGTGGCCGACGACGGACAGAGGAGCGTGTTGATCACCACCCGCCGCACATCGGCATTGGCGGGAGCATAGACGCCGTCCTCGGCCGTGAAATGCCGGGCGAGCATCGTCTGCTCCATAAACGGCAGGAGCCGCACGATCCAGCCGACGTGATGGCCCTCCGGCAGGTTGCTGATCGGCCCGGTGTCACCAGTGACCCCAGCGGGAAACACCTCGTGGGCAAACTCGTAGTTATGGAGTGCCAGGCCGAGTTGGGCCACGTTGTTCGAGCAGGAGCACCGCCGCGCCGCCTCGCGGGCTGCCTGCACGGCCGGTAACAACATGCCGATCAGCGTGGCGATGATCGCGATTACGACCAAAAGCTCGACGAGGGTAAACCCGCGGGATACCACCGCACAACGGTGGGTGAGCGGTGGGTGGAGCAGGGAATGGTTCACGGTAGAGATTCCTCGGGTGAGATGGCAGGGACGGAAGCCAGGGGGATGGTGCGGGAGCGGCGAATCGTGATCGGGCCCTCGAGCGGATATTCGACGACCAGCCGCACGCTCGCGGCGGCGGGGTCGGCGGAGAGCGTGATCCGGGCGGAATCCGCGCCGGTGATCGCCGCCGGCTCGAGCAGGATCCGGGCCTCGCCCGGCTCGCCCGTCGCGATCCGATCCTGTGCCAGCCCGGCGGCCGCAGCGAGTAGCAGCTCCACCTGCCGCAATTGCCGCTCGGTCCGCAGGCTGCGATGGGCGGTCGTCGCAGCGCGGAGCATCGTCAGCCCGATCGAGATCGCCACCGCCATGCAGGCCAGCGCCATCACCATCACGCCGCCACGGCGGGGGCCGCGATCAGCCGGCCGCAGAGCCCGACCTGACAAACCGATCAACAACGCTGCCGCCTCAGGCTGCGGCGACCGGCGGTCCGGGAAACCCTCGGCGGTGTCTCGGTTCCGCCTGCGGTCTGCAAATCCTGCGGTCGCCCACCTGAGAAAAGGCCATGAAAAGCCTGTTTCAGTACCAGCCAGGGCATCAGTCATGGCCCACCTCCGGCGGCAGGGGGAGCACGGCCACGACCTCGAGTGCGAGCGACGGCTTCCCCGCGGCTGCGACGGCCGTGGTTCCGCTGAGCGAGACGAGCCGGCCCTCCGTTCGCGTTGCCCATTCCACCGGCCTCGAGAAGGAATACTGTTCGCGGGTCGCTGCACCCGTGGTCAGCTCCGTGAGCCGCACGAGCCCCGCGGCTTGCCGTCGGTAGGTGATCCGGCTGGCCGGGCACCCGATCGCCACGAGCACTCCGCCCGGGACATCGTCCGGGCCGCCGGTGGCGGTGACGGCCTCGTGGACATCGGCCCGAAACTGCCGCGCGAGCCGGAGGGCCGTCCGCTCGTCGGCGAGGATCCCCCGCGACCGCGATTCAAATGAGAAGCTGCGATGCACGAGTCCCAGGCTCGTCGCCATCACGACCGACGCCGCTGTCATGGCCGCGAGGAGTTCGACGAGCGACACGCCCCGGCGGCTACCAAACCGGGGAACGCTTCTGCTGCCGCAGGAAGCGGCGATCGGCGACTTCATGGCGAGCCCTCCGGGATGGACCGGGCCGCCGGAGGCAGCCAGATGGCGAGGGTGAGCGGATGGTCGGCCCGGCCGGGTGATTGCCAGGAGAGCTTAAGCAGGATCCGTTCCCCTAGGGGTGACATGCCTCCGCGATCGACCGCGAGCCTGGCCGCCGGCAGGCGGTCGCTGGCCAGCGGCGAGGGAGCGAGCCGGGCGAGGTAGCCGTCGACCGCATCCCGCGGCACGGCGGCCAGCCGCTCGGCCTGGTTCGCTAATTCTTCGAGGGCGATCCGCTCGCGCCGCGTCTCCGCCACGAGCCGAACCTGCCGGGCGAACAGCGGCGTGATCGCGGCCAGTGCCATGACCGTCAGCGAGGCTGCTGCAAGTACCTCGAGCATGCTGAAGCCCCACCGGTTCGCGGATCGGACGAACTGACCGGCGGCGGCGTGGCGAGGCTCAGGACTGGCCATGGATGATCTCCATCAGGAACGAGAAGACCGCGAGGGCCTGCAGCAGCACGAACAGACCCATGACCATCACGACCGCGGGCACGATCGCCTCACTCGCGACGGTGAATCGTCGACGGGCGCGGAGCCGGCGGTCGGCTGCGAGCCGGTGGAGGGTTGCAGCGCTGCCCGCAGCCGCTGCGGTGAGGTCGGCGGCCTCGCCTGGTGTGACGAGCCCGGCGGCTGCGAGCCGTTCGCCGAATGAACCGGATTCGGCAGCGCGGGCAAGCATCGCCTTCAGGCGGGGATCGCGCTGGCACTCGGCGAGCGCGGCGGCAGCCTGGCTCGGCGACTGGCCGGCGGCCTCCGCGACAGCAAAGAGGTCGAGGGCGGCGGCGATCTGCCGCGGTCGGTTCCACGGCCGCAGCACCACGCGGCGAAGCGCGGGCGACACGCGGACGACCAAGGCCGCGGCGGCGATCGCCAGCGGCACCCAGAGAAAAGCGGTCACCCGATGCATGAGGGCAAACCAGCGATCGATACCGGCAGGCCGCACGACATCGAAGTCGTCGAGGATCCTCTCGAGCAGAGGATTGACCCGCAGGGCCATGAACCCGGCCACGGTCAGGAACAGCCCCGCGACCACGATCAGGTAGCCGACCGCGGCGCGAAAGGTTCGGGAGATCGTGGGATCGAGCAGGTCGTCACCGGCCAGCGCCGTCTGGACCACCGGGCCGACGAGGCCGAGCCGTTCGCCGTAGGCCAAGGCCACGGCGTGGTCGTCTTGAACGAGTCCAGGCACGGCGGCCACCGCTTCGGTGGCCGTGGCCCCCTGCCGCAGCAGCCGAGCGGCCCGTTCCAACCGCGTGCCCTGGCCACCGCGGGAATCCTCGGCCCAGGCGTCGAGCAGTGTCGCCGCCGGCACCCCAGCCGTCCCGGCCGCCGCTACGAGTCGCAGCACCGCCGCGCTCTCAGCGCGGCTAGCCCAGGTGGCTGACGCCCGTCGCCATTCCCGGCGGAGCCACCGGGCAAAGCGGCCGAGTCGGCCGGCGGTCGGAGGATTGGGTTTGGGCATGCGACTCATGACAACGCCCCCACGAGCTTCAGGAGCGGCAGAAACAGGGCGACGGCAATGAAGCCGACGAGCAGGCCCACCAGGCCGAGCAGCACCGGACCTACGAACCACTGACTGAGGTTCAGTGAGCCGCGGCCCCGGTCGTCGTGGCAGTTGGCGATGGCGTCGAGCAGGATGGCAGCCGTCCGAGGCGTGAAGTCGAGGGCGGCCGCGGCCGCATAACCGAGGGGCGGCCGAGGGTTTGCCAGATCCAACGCTGGCGCGGCGACCACGCGACCGGCCAGCGAGATCGCCTCGTCGGTCGGGATCTCGGCGGCGATGAGTCGGGCGAGCGTGCGGGTGAAGCTGGCGGTCGCCACCGAACTGCCGGCCGACCGGCGGACGGCCAGCCACCAGGCGAGCATGATGAGCCCGACCCCGACCCCGACGGGAAGCGGTCCCCAGAATCGCAGAGCCAGGGCAGTCTTGGTCGCCAGCGGCAGCTCCTGCCCGTAGGCGAGAAACAAGGCCTCGAAGCCCGTGAAAACCGTGGCCGACAAACCCCCGAGCAGCCACAGGCCCAAGGCCGCGATCGCCAGCGGATAGGCGACGAGCAGCCAGCGGGCTTCCGCCATCTGCCGCGGCCGGGCCGCCGTCTGCAGCAGTCGGGCCGGGAGCCGTGGGTCGCCACCGGCCGAAGCAAAGAGCGGCGTCCAGCACTCGGGCGTGGCTGCGGCAGCCGCCGTGCCCCGCCTGAGGTCGCGGGTGTCGAGTGAGTCGGCCATGACTCGCCAGGCTCCGCGCTCCCGCGGGGGCAGTTCCGCGGCGATCAGACGAATCAAGGCCGACTGATCGCGGTGCCGGGCGATCGCCTCGGCCACGTGGCGGGCAAGCACGGCCTGGCTGCCGTTGGTTGAGGAGCCGCCATGGGCTCGAGCGGGCAGCCTGTCGCCGGGATCGTTCATGGCTGCCCCTCTGGAACGATTGGGGCAGGCTCTCCGATCGGATGGTGGGCCACGGCCAGCGTGTCGAACAGGCGGGCCATTGGCCGAAACAGCGCCAGCCCATAGCCAAGCACGGCGATGCCCGCGAAGAGGCTCCCGACGATCGGCACGAGCCTTTGCATCCGCCGCCGCCGGCGTTCGGCGAGCGAGCGATAGAAGGAGGCGGTGGTCCGCAGGAGCGCGGCCCGCTGGTCGATGTCGGCCTGCGACTCGGCGAGGAACACCAGCGGCGGCGTGGAGGGGGCCGCGTCATCGAGGCCGGCGAGGATTTCGTCGGCGATCCTGCCGCGAGCGGCAGGCGGACAATCGCAGCCGGCGAGTTCGGCGAGCAGGTCACATCTGGCGGCGGTCGCCGCATGCCGGTCGTCGCGGCAGCCGCGGCGGAGGGTCCAGGCGGCCAGTCCGCCGCCGGCGAGCAGGCCCAGGGCGGCGAGTCCCAGATCCGCCGACGTGATGCTCGACCAGGCCACATGCTCGGGCGGGATCGGCGGCTCGAGGAACGAATCTTCGAGCCCCATGATCAGGCGATGATTGGTCGGGATCGTCCAGAGCATGCCGACGATCGCCAGGCCCGCTACAAGGGCCGGGTACACGATGGCCAGCCGGAAGCGGGACCGATCGTCGTGGGCGGTCGCGGTCGCCTGGTCCACGACGGCCCGCAGTTGTGCAGCGTCGGCACCGCAGGCCACGGCCGCGTCGATGCCGAGTGAGATCGTGGCAGCGGAGTCCATTGGCAGCCCAGGTTTCGCAGCAAGCGGGGGTTGCTGGCAGACTCAATTCCCGAAAAACCCTCCGTCACCCCGGCGGGCTGCGAGCATCCATGAAAGAGGACGGAGCCGACCCGAAAAGCTTTGGGCTCATCAGGGATTTTTGTGGATCTCGGCGAACTGGCCGAAGTTGCCCATGCCATCCTGCCGGACCTGCGCTGCGATCTGAACAATCCGCCCCGCTATAACTTAAACTTAGTGCTTCCGTGGCCAAACCGGTCTGCCCGGATCGTCCCTGGTTTGCCCGATCGGGAATTCCTGCAGATGACCACCGAAAGCCATCACGACACGCTGCTGCGAGCGGCGATCCAGGATCGTCCGACCGTGACTGCGGCCGGTGAGCCGAAGCGACGGCTCACGGATGGTGTCCGAATCCGCCCGCTGCCCACCCACTTCGACCAGCGGGGTTCCGTAACCGAGCTGTTCGACCCGCGATGGAAGTTCCACCCGGATCCGCTGGTGTTCGCGTATTGCTTTACGATCCGTCCGGGGGTGGTCAAGGGATGGAACCTCCACCAGCGGCACGAGGATCGGTACGCGCTGATCAAAGGGGAGCTCGAACTGGTGCTGTACGACTCGCGGGAAACGAGCCCGACGTTCAAGGAGGTTTGCGTGATCCGGATCTCCGAGACCAGTCGGGTCTTGGTAACGGTGCCGATCAATGTCTGGCATGCCGACTTCAACGTGGGCACGGAGGATGTGATCGTGGCCAACTTCCCCACGACGGCCTATGACCATAGCGATCCCGACAAGTGGCGGCTGCCGATCGACACGCCGCTGATCCCGTATTCGTTTCCAGTCGGCGTTCGGGGCGGATGACTGCCGCGCGGCCGAAGTTTTCGATTCTTCTGCCGACGCACAACCGGTGCGATGTGCTGGGGCTGTCGATTCAGTCGGTCCTGCAGCAGACCGAGGCCGACTTCGAACTTCTCGTCGTCGCTGATGGGTGTACCGACGACACCCTGGCCGTTGTCGGCGGGTTTGCCGATCCGCGGCTTCGCCTCTTCGATCTGCCCAAGGCGGTCGGATTCGGCTACGCCAATCGCAACCTGGCCCTGCGGGAGGCGCGGGGACACTACGTGGCGTTTGCGGCCCACGACGACCTCTGGTTTCCCGACCACCTCGCCGTGCTTGCCGGCACCCTCGACCGGACGGGGGCCGAATGGGGTTACAGCCAGCCGCTCTGGGTTTCGACTGACGGGTATGTCCTCCCGTTCTTCACAAACCTGGGGCTCTCTGACGAGCTTCAGCTGTTCATGACCAACTCCAACACGATTCCGGCGCAGTGCGTGGTGCACACCCGGCGGCTGCTGGAGGAGGTGGGGTATTGGCCGGAGGATGTCGCCGAGGCGGCCGACTGGCGGCTCTGGCAGCGGATGATCCGGGCCGCCGCGGGCAGGGCTGTGTTTGTGCAGATGGCCACCGGGCTGCATTTTTCGGCACGGTGGCGGGAATCCCGGGTCTCGGGGAGTGCCGACGGACAGATGCTCGTCGGGGTCGCCGAGCGGGCCGACTGGTGGCCGGTGGCGCTGAAGCTCGAGCTCGCTGGGCACCCGACCGAGCAGGCGGCTGCCTGGACGGCGTTGACGGACCGGCCCGAGTGGGTGCCGGCGGTGCGGCTCGCTGTCTCGACGGTGGCCGGTCGGATCGCCTGGATGGCGGTGCGGAACCTGCTGCCGCAACTGGTCGCTGCCAAGAACTGAGATCCTCAGCGGAGCAGGGAATCGACGAAGACGGCGGCCTGGTCGATATCGTTGATGCCCAGAGCCGTGCCGTCGAATGCGAGGAACACTCCGCCATCGTTCAAGACCTCGACGCCCACCAGTTTGGCGTGTTCGCCGCTGAAGCGAGGCGGCACGACGAACTCGCTGCCGTCGAGTCTGTAGCGGTTTACGAGCCGCTGCGCGTCGGCCACGAGTTCGTCATAGCGGGCTGGATCCTCGTTGAGCTCCCCGAGGATTCCATGCACGACGTCGGCCACCCGGATCGGTTTGTCCGCGAGTTCTACAAACTGCCGGGTGGCCCGGAGCCGCACCGAGGCGAGGTGCACCGCCAGGGCCGTCGAGTCGCCCAGTTCGGCCGCGCAGAGTGGGGCCCGCATGCCCCGGAGAAAATCATCCGATAGCTGCTGGCCCGCCTGTTTGCTGCGGAATGAAACCCCGGAACTGGAGGCGGAAAGCCCGCGGATCGAGAGCGGTCGCTCCACCAGCGCCGCCGACGTCGCCATGATGCCATTGACGATCCCCGAGGAGACGTCGGCCAACTCGTCGCAGAAGTAGCTGCCGGTGCGCCGCCTGATCCGCTCGAGGAGATCCCGAGAGACAAATCCGTTGTAGATCGAGGGCAGCCGCTCGAACAGCCAGAGGTTCCGCGGGTCGTCGAAGAAGCGATCGACGTACTCCCTGGCATTGACCAGCCGGGCCGTCTTCGGATGAGCACGGACATAGACCATCTGTCGCTTGTGGGGCAACAATGCGTCGGGCCACCAGTAGACGTGCGGAAACCAGAAGAACACCTCGGGCTGGCTGGAGGCCAGCAGACTGCGGGCGACGTCGAGGGCCTTGCGGCACAGGCCGTCGTCGTCGCCGAGGATCGAGACATAGCGGCCACGGCTGTGGGTCACGCAGTGTTCAAAATTACCCCGTAGCCCCAGCCGCTGGGGCGTGCGAAGGTAGCGGATCCTCTCGGGCTGCCCCAGCTGCTCGACGAGCGCTTTGATTCCCGGGGGCCCCTGATCGTCGGAGACCACGATCTCGTAGTCGTCCCCCGGCTGTTCCAGCACCGTGCGGAGGCAGACCTCCAGCGTCGCCGGGTTGCGATAGGCCGGGATGCACAGCGAAAACTGCGGGATCACGTGGGTGCTCCCTGGAGTAGGCCGGAGGTGACAAACCCCACACGGAATGTGGGGACCCATTCATGGCGGTGTGCTCCCCCTGGTGACAGCCACCCGGTTTGAGACGCGACACACCGTGTGCCGCGGCTGACCCGAGACGCGTGGCCGGCGCAGGCGGTGCGTCACCGGAGGGGGCGAATCGAACCTCTCAGCTAAACGTGCCCTGCTCGCGGGAGATCGGCGAACCCATCGGCATGTCGGCGGGCACAGTCGAGAACCCTCCTTCACAGCAGGGCCCCGGGGCCGGACCACACGCAGGACCGCAGGGTTCGCAAACTGGGCCACAGGGAGCGGCCATCGGCGGCGGGCACTCGCTGCGGCTGCAAGGCGAGCGGAACTCCATAAAGGAAGGGCGACGGCAGTTGCCCCCCATGCAGCTGCTGCAACCCGGCGCGGCTGCGAGGGCAGCCAGGGCCAGCGCGAGACATCCGAATCGCATCATGACGAATCTCTCCGAGAGGTCGGTGGAGCCTGGAAAGGCACCGACGGAAACGAGTGACGAATTGAATGGCGTCGTCCGCGACGCCACCGAACTTTAGATCACGATTCGCGGCCAGGACGGGAACCCATCGAGGATTCACCACGAACGACTACGGCGCACCACTGCGGGCGGGAAGCAGTCCGGTCGTAGGGGTCGTGCCGGGTCGTGAATCTGCAGAATCCCTGCGGCGGCCGCCCGCGGGCACGGGGGCTGCGTGCTATCGTTGATAACCGCCGCGGAAGGTGACTGATCGGCCGTGGGCGGGCACGAAAAACTGCCACCGTGATCCGATTCATGAGCCTCTTTTTCCGCCACTTCCGGATTGCATTTGCGGCCGTCCTGCTCGCGGCCGTCCTGCTCGCGGGTGGATTGGTCGCCACCGGCCCGGAGGCACGGGCAG
>ERZ889217.217-NODE-217-length-38174-cov-20.219733_pt1 | contig 38174 bp, 27 predicted proteins | sample MGYA00521098_ERZ889217 | MGnify/ENA primary metagenome ERZ889217 (study PRJEB32303, sample SAMEA104408613) | aquatic metagenome | biome: Brackish water; feature: Pelagic; material: water | place: Baltic Sea | collected 2014-06-10T22:04:00 | depth 2,362 m ... | reverse complement strand
CCGGACCGGGTCGCAGCGAGTCTCCGCGTTCAGGTGGCCGCATGCCCGCGGTGGCCCAGGAGCGAATGGAGGCTTGGGCGCGGGAGGTTCGTGAACGTGGAGAGCAGATGACTGCTGAGGAGCGGATGGAGATCCGACGGAAGATGGAGGAGGCTCGTGCGCGGATGCGAGCGGGTGGCCGCCGCGGCCGCCCTGATTCGACCGGGACTGCCGGAGAACAGCGACCACCAGATCACCAGACCGCTGAGCGTCCGAATCCGCCCGGCACCGACGTGATGCGGGCGGCGATGATGGAACGGTTCGCCGAGGCTCGGAAGCGGTTCGCGATGATGGAGGAGCGGATCAAGTCTCTTGAAGGCGAAGTCCAGCGTCTTCAACAAATGCTCAAAGACAACGACTGATTCGAGTCGCCTTGAGCTGAGGTTTATTCCGGGAGAGGCACGGGCGCCGCCCTCAAATCCCCCGATGCTTTCCAGTTCGTTTCGGCGGACCGGCCGCGCCGCCGCCGCAGGGCTTTGATGACCCCTTCTGCCGCTTGGTCCGCTGGCTCGCTGGCCCGGTTGGAAGGGACTCTGCCGCAGCGGCCTGGCCCCGTCGTTTTTTGGCTGGCTTGATCGCGGTATCGCCCAAGCCTGCTTGTGGTGCCTCCTCGTCCGCTGGCTCCTGTGAGACGATGATGCAATTCTCCCCCAGGTCGAGCTCGTCTTCTTTCTCGATCGGCCGGCCGCGATCATCGAGCTTCACATCGGCCTCGGCCGTTTTCCGCCTGGCCACAGCCAGGAGTTGCTCGAAGAGCTTGGCCCGGTCGGTGCCATTGATCTGCGAGACCGCGGAGGCCACCTCGCCGAGATAACGGAGGAAGATGCTCCGTCGCTGCCCCTCCTGGGCTACGCGGAGCCGCCGCCTCATATACATGCCCAGCTTGCGGCCGACCGCCTGCAGGGCCAGCCGGATCTCTTTCTGGATCTCTGAGTAGTGGGCGATGGCCTCCTTCGATTCGCTCGTGAATGGCACCCACACGCTCGCCACATGCACCATCACCGTGACCGGCGCTGACGGCAGATTGCCACGGGATTGCGACAAGCCGTAGGAACGCCAGTTCGTCGAAAGGATTGTCTGGGTCACCGCGCAGGCGGCATGCTGAAACTGCAGTGGCACCCGATTGGCGAATCGGAGCACGTTCATGCTCTGGCCCTCGTCCGAGTTTACGTGTTGCATCGCCTCATGAAGCGCATCAAGCTGCTGCTTCTTGAGCTTGGAGGGAGACTGCCTTGGGGCCAAATTCGCCTCGCTGAGGATCTTTTCGGCCCCCTCCCCCCCCACTCCGGCAAAGGTCGTTGTGAGAAACTGCCGCAGGCTGCGGGCATCGCTCTCGCTGGCTAATTCTCCCAACGCCTCGCGGGTGATCCGCTTGGCCGACGTGCCACCCCCGAAGGCGAGCGCCGCCTCGATTAAAAAGGGATTGCCGCGGTAGACCGCCGGCGGGCGTGTGGCCGCGGTAAAAAACTCCCCCGGCACGACCTGCCGCAGGCCTGCCAACAGCCTCGGCTCACCGATCGGCACGATGCAGTCGGTGGCCGGCGGTGGGATTCGGGTCTCCTGAATGGCCCGGTAGAGGGCGTCCGCCTCGCCCCGGCCGAGCTTGCCGGTCGAGACCCGCGTCGAGAGTTTCGCTGTTTCGCAGATCTTGCGGGCGGTGCCGGGAGAGACCCGTGAAAACGACTGCGCCAGGAATTGGGCCAGCGTGAGCTTGGGATGTTCCTGAAGCAGCGTTACCAGCCGGCCGAGTTCAACACCGTAGGGATGCGGCTTGATCTCCTTGGGCTCGGGGGGTAGTTCCTCGTTGGCCCGCTCCAGTAGTCGCTCGTTACCGTCAGGGCCGATGAAGTGGATCCGGGCATGGGGATTGGCGATCGCCGTTTGTTCCAGATACTCCTCGACGCTGCCCCGACCCCGCTGAAACTTTGCCTCCATCTCGATCGTGACCCGAGTGCCGTGGTGGATCGGCTCACCACGATCGTTTTCTGCCACCCACTCGATGGCGTGCTTCTTCATCAGTTCGTCTCTTCCTTTGCCTACCGGAATGTCTACTCCTTCACCCTTACCGTTGAGGATCTCGGGCTGGTTGGTTTTGGTGTCGATCCGCAGTTCGTAGTAGTGGGCTGGATGCTTGACGTCGATTTTTGAAATGATCTTTACCGGCTTGCCTGTGGTAAGCACCCCATACATGCCAGCCGCCGAGATACCGATTCCCTGCTGGCCGCGGCTCATCCGTAGCCGGTGAAACTTCGAGCCGTAGAGGAGCTTGCCGAAGATCAGGGGAATCTGCTTGCTGACGATGCCAGGGCCGTTGTCCTGCACTCCCATCCTAAAGCGACTGCCGCCTTCGCCAACCTGCTCGATGCGGACCCAGATCTCGGGCAGGATTCCGGCTTCCTCACAGGCGTCGAGTGAGTTGTCGACCGCCTCCTTGACGCTCGTCAGCAGGGCCTTCCGCGGGGAATCGAAGCCGAGCAGATGCCGATTCTTGGCGAAGAACTCGCTGACGGAGATATCCCGCTGGCCGGCAGCGAGCGTCTGGGCCGTGGCCCGCCGCTTGGTCTTGGCCGCTGCCCGCTGGCCAGTGGCCGGTGATTCCGTAGCCGGCGGCGGCTCCGGTTTCATTTCGGCCGGGACGGATTCGAGGTCGCGGGCAGCCTGGCCTCGGCGAGCGGTCTTGGGCATGGTGATTCCGCGGGTAAAAACCTGGTCAAACCAAGACTTTGACCTCTCGTGGACGGCTTGGCAAGGGGCGGGAACTTTGCCGATCGGGCTGACCCTGCGGCCAGTCTCTGCCGGTTCGATTCGGCAGGCGCTCGCGGCGGAAAGCTGTGCGTATCACGCAGGGCAGCCTGCCGTCGCACCCTCGGGGTGATGCGGGGGCTGCGTTCGCGCCGAAGTATTTTCCGGTACCGAACGCTCGGTTGGATCGTCCTCCGGATTTTTGCCGGGACTCGACGGGGAAGGGAACACATGGGTCCACGAACAAAAATCGGTCGCTGGCTCCTCGCGGTGATGATCGCCGTCGAAGTTACCGCTCCGGGAACCAGCTCCGCCATTCCGATCGACGGTGGTGCTGAGGCTCCTGTGCCCGATGTCTTCTACAACTTTTACACACCTCCGGTGCCTGCCGGGTCCTCGCCGGCGATGGGGGCCCAACTCTATGTAGCACCACGGCCCGTGCCGCCGCGGGTGGGCCACACCTGGTACACCTACCCCCCATTCATGCCGCACGAGTTTCTGTACAAGCATCGACGGAAGTACGTCAGGCCCGCCGGCGTGACCGGTCTGCGGACAACGGTTCACGGCTACTGGTGGTGAGGAGCGCAACCATGCAGCGATCGATCGGCCTGCGGGCCTTGTTCATTCTCTCCAGCACGGCGATTGGGATCGTGCTCTGGCTCGGAACTACGGCATCCCAAGCCCGGGCCGTCGCGCCAGCCCATGGCAATCATGCCATGACCGGATGCGCGGGGCAGTGTGGGCAGCCGGGTTGTGGCCATTGCGTCCGCGGCCGCTGTGGGGACTGCTGCCACGCCGGCCCAGGGCTGCTCAATCACCACTGCGGCCACGGCCACTGCGACGGTCACTGGATCCAGCACGACACGATCGAGAAGCGGTATTTCCTCCGCAGTCAGGGGAAGAGCTGGCACAGCGCCTGGTACAACCCGGCCGACGGGCGGCCGATTGCCTTGGTGGTGCCACCCACGGCTGAGTTTCAGACGCAATACGCCTGGGGCGTGCCGAGCTCGCGGGTCGCCCCTATCTACCACCAGTTCCGACGGCCCTATCCTGGCCCAGGCGCCCTGCCGGGTGGTGCTGGAGCGGGCTTCATGCCCACGCCTAATCAGCCGAGCGACACCGTCCAGTTCGGCGTCAACGCCGTCCGCGGTCCCTGGGGAGCCTATTGAGGGCCTGTCGACTACCGTAGCGTGCGGTTGTCAACCTTTCGCGTCGACGAACCGAGTATGGTCAGCATCGCGGCCCCGGCATGCGGGACAACCGGAGCGGGAAACGAGGTTCTGAACCGGGGATGTGGCCGATCCGGTGCCGGCTTGGTTGTCTTCATGGGCCTGGGAATTGCCCTCAGCTGAAGTCCTTCGCGGGGCATCGTGCCCGTCGAGGGAAGGATTACGTTCGGTGGCCGGCCCCGTCCAGGTACCGACGAGCATCCCGAACAGGCCGGGCAGTCAGCCCACCGGCAGGCCGTTGAAGACCAGATTTGTCAGGACGGCCGAAGGCTGGCCGCCGGCGTTGAAGGTGAACGACACCGATCCACCGGCCGCGATCCCGGCCGTCCATGACGCGTTCCGCAGCCGGTAGCGGTTGCCGACACTGCTCACGATCTCCGCGCCCCAGAGATTTCCGGCGGTCAGTACCGCCGGCAGGTCGAACTCGAGCGTCCAGCCAGCGATGGCCGCAGCCGATTCATTACGGATCGTCACCCGACCGCTGATATTGCCCGGCCAGCTGTTTGTCACCTCGAAGGCCACCGCGACTGGGGCGGGCTGCAGGGGTGGCGGGGCGGGGGGCTCCGGCGGCACCAACTCCTCCCGATAGTTGGCCGCGTTCCAGAGGCCGGTGCTGTTCACGAGCAAAATGTCGGTAATCGAGACGCGGCCGTCGTAGTTGAAGTCGCCATCGGCCCAGGTGGCGTCGGTGGCGGCAGTGCCATACCGGCCCCCGCTGGCAATCGCGACCATGTCGGCGACCGCCACCAGACCGTCGAGATTCGTGTCACCCGGCGCTGCCCAGGCAAGGGTGAGCATGCCCTCACGCACGTGATAGCCGACGGCCCACTGCCGGCCTGCTGCTGTCGCTGCCGCGACAATTCCAGCCAGACCATTCCAGTCGCCCCCGTTGCGGCCGGCCACGAGCCGTTGCCGAATTGCAGCCAGGTCGAACCCTCCGGCCGAGATGCTCATCTGCCCGGTGCCGAGATCAAGCCGCCCGGCCTGATCGAGGGCCAATCGGGGTAGCGACACCCCGCCGAAGCCCAGATCAAGCCGCACCCGCGCCCCCGCGCGAACCACCAGACCCCCGCTACCCAAGGCTGCTGAATCGCGGATCACCAACTCCCCTTCTTCCACAACGGTGCCGCCGGTGAAGCTGCTCGCTGCCGTAAGCACCAGCGTACCCGGGCCGCGCTTCACCAGTGGCCCGCTTCCAGTGCGACTGGTCGAGTCGGTCTGCGTCGTCCCGGCCGCCACGGACACGACGCCCGGCTCGGTGACGGCCACCAGCGGCGGGTACTCGTCTTTTGTGATCACATGGTCCGAGGTATAGATCCGCCGCACCTTCTCGGCCGTCTCAAGCGCAGGGCCGTAGCTGCCATTCCAAGAGAAGAAGTAGGCCCAGGTCACTCCAACCTGCTTCATGGCTTCGATGTCGGGCACGCCACCGAACTCCGTCAGCGCCAGTGGCTTGCGGCCGTCGAATCGCTCAAGCAGCGGACTCCAGCGAGAGGAAAGCGTGTCAGAGCGGTCGCCTGGGTAGGCATCGACGCCCACCACATCCACCACGTCGTCCCCGGGATACCAGGCGGGATCTTCGCTGGTCAGAACCCAGACCAGATTGTTTAGCCGATGGTGGCTTGTAAGCCGGTCGTAGGTCAGCCGCCAGAGCTGCTTGAACGCCGCCGGCCCTTTCGCACCCCACCAAAACCAACCCCCTTCCGATTCATGCAGCGGACGCCAAAGCACGGGCACATCGGCATCGGCAAACTTCTTCAACTGCACGGCAATCGCATCGATGTCGCGAATCAGCGCCTGATAGTCACTGCCTGAGGGATTGGCGAGCGTGGCGGCGATGTCGAAGGTGGTGCCCTCCGTGTAGAAGCCCCGCCACCAGGGATAGTCACCCGCGTTGACGAGCTTCGTCGGAGCGTTCCAATGCCAGGCCATCGAGATGCCGTAGCCCTGGTTTTTGGCACGTGCGATGTAGTCTTCCGTCAACGAGCGGGGATTGGCACCGAAGAAAACCCGACTGGGCGAATAGTCCATGAAGTCGCCCTCGACGAGGGCCGGCAGTTTGCCGCTGGCCGACTGGATCAGAGCCAAATCCTTGGTGTCGTTTTGGCCGGAAAGCGTCACACTTCCGTAGCCGGCGACGACGCGGGCGAGCAGTGCCTTGGCAAGCGGTGTAGCGTTTGGGTTGACGGGGATGCCCGGCACCGCGAGGGGCAACTCTGGCGTTTCAGGGGTGAGCCGGACAGCGTCGATCTCGTAATAATTCCAGCCTCCACCGATTTCCATCGAATTCGTGGCTTCGAGCGTAACCAGACCTGCGTCAAAGCTCGCAAAGCCCGCGCTATGGGGAAACATGCCAGAGAAAGCGATGCCGTTGAGGCTGCCCGCGAAGCCCTTGTTGCCGAACGGCGTCCGGAACTGAATTTGCAATCTGTAAGGACCTGGCTCCGCCGCGAAGTTGTTCCAGGCGACCCGGTCGCCGTCGGCGTCGAAACCTGTCACGTAGCCTGTTCCGCTGTAGCCGGACACAGCGGAGGCCCGTGAAACGCCTGAGAGCAGCCCGCTTTCCGCCTCGAGAACCAGCGCCGCCAGAAGAGTTCGAGCTTCGAGTCGCTCCCCGGCTGCCAAACTGGACCGGCGGCGGCCCTCAGACCGGCGGCCTCTGCGGATCAACAAGTTTTTCCACTGCATCTGCGACGCTCCCGGCATGAACCACGTGGACCTCGCCTCCTGCCACCTGGAAAGGCGGTGCCGATCCCGTCGTGTAAAGTAGTTTACTCACAAGTCGTCCCGCGGGCCAGGCTGTGCCGCGGGCTTGATCGCCCGCCCGAGACCGGGAGCGGTGACTTGGCAGGCTGGAAGGAGGCACGGCCGTCGGCCAACGTTTGGGGAGCCGTGAGCCGAATCCTCGCCCGGCGCCAATCCAAAGGAGTCGTTCCTACGACCAACTTTTGCCGCCTCCGAGTGGGCTGTCGGCAGAGACAGCTGGGTATCGGCCATCGTCGAGTCGCTGGCAGGCGAGCGCTACCCAAGGGCTCTCGGGAGCCAACGCGATAAACCGCCGAAGGTGCCGCTGGGCTTCGGCATCACGGCCGAGTTCCCTCAGCACGCCGGCTATCTGCCAGTGGGCATCGGCATATTCCGGCTCCTGCCGCAAGACACCCTCGAGCGCGGCGAGGGCGAGTTCCGGTTCGTTCAATTCACTCAGCACACAGCCGAGGCTGGCCCGGGCTCGGAGGTGCTCGGGGTCGATTTCGATGGCTGCGTAGTACCGCTCACGGGCCGCGGTCAAATCACCCGCTCGATAGAGGAGTTCGGCGAGCGTAAAACTCACGTCGGCAGTGGGGCCCTGGGCCTGGAGCACGGCCCGCAAGGCTTCGGCAGCCTCCACGTATTCACCGGCAGCCTCGAGGTCATCAGCCAGGTCGAGGATCTCGGCCACGATGTCACCGCCGGGCAAGGAGCGGCCGCCACCCACCTCAACCTCGGTCGGCCGGACGATTCCACTCTCTGGGTCCTCGAACAAGAGGATTGCTGAATCCTCACACTCATCTGCGGCGGTCGGGTTTGAAGCAGCCACCTCGGCGTAGAAGCTCAGGTGGAGCTGGCCACCCGCACCGAGCAGCAGCCCATCTCGGGCGATCGAGAGCCGCCGGCCATCCACCACCATCCGGCCCTCGGCGAGGGCGGCCGCCCGGCCAGCGGTTGCGACAAGGCCGGAGAGTTGGGCGTCGATCTCGCGGAGTGAAAGCCCGGCGGCGAGGAGCGCTGCCAGGTGGCGGCCGGTCACGAGTTGACTGAAGTCGAGCCACTCCAGCGACCCGAATCGCTCTGCCACGTCAAGCATTCCGGTGCGGATCCAATGCCGGATCGCCGCAGGCGGAACACCGAGCAGATCCGCCATCATTGCTGGCGAGGAAAGTCTCCTCACACCGGCACAGTCTTGCGGCAACTCGGACTCTTGCTGGCTGCAAGCGGACGTTGGCTCGTCACCGCCGGGCTGCAGCCGTTGGTGGCCGCCATCGTGGTGTGATTGACGCTGGTCTTCCTTGACCTGTTTTGACATGAATCGCACACACTCCGCGAGCGACCCTCACCGTGCTCGTTTGCGGGAATGTACCGGGCAGTTGATCCCTCGCCAACCGACAGCTCGGGCGACCGGGGGAAAAAGGGCATCAGGCTGCCCCAACCGAGCTGCCCCAACCATTCGCGTGAAATCACGGGCTGACCCACCCGCCCGCGAAAGCCGACGACATCAGCAGAGTTGGTCGCCGCATCCTGTGGCTCGAGATTGTTCCCCAGCCTGCCACGGGGCGATATCCGGAGCGGACGCGGCCTCAGGTATCGTAGCCACCGGAGAGTGACCGCAGCAGCGGCCGACCGCTCGTGCTGGCAGCAGGCACGTCCCGCTGGTCATGCGCCGGCGGAGCCGGATCCACAGCCGGGCCAACCGGGGCCACCGTCGGCTCGGGAGAGGGGATCGCCTCGGCGGCAGCTTCGCCCGTCGCCTCGACGGCAGGACGATCGGCTCGCACGGCCGTGCTTCCCTGGTGCGGGTCGACATGCGGCAGAGTTGATGCTCCCCAACCCTCGGCGGCAGCCGGGGCTTCGGCGGGCCGGTCGCTGAAGGTCTTGACCGGACCGGTCTGGGAGGCCGCCTGCTGGCTCAAGGCCGGAGCCTGCATGGCCGGGCGGGAGGCGGCGGCCGGCAGAGCTGGTGCCGTGGCGGCCGGAGCCACCAGGATCGGGTTGCCGCAGGGATCGAGCGGCACCTTCGTGACCACGACCCGCGGCGTCCGCTGGGTGTAGGTATAAGGCACCTGCTTCTGCACGATCCGGGGCACCTGCACGGTCCGCTCTTCAGTGACGTACTTCATCACCTGGATTTGAACCGGTTCGACCCGCTCCTCGGTGACGTACTTCATCACCTGGACCGGCACCTGACGGACCTGCTCTTCGGGCACCATCCGGCAGACCTGCACGGGCACCTTGTTTTCGACCCGTTCGACCACCTTACGGACCGTCTGCACCGGCACCTGGCGAACGGCGGTTTCAGCCACCATCTTCATCGACTGTACCGGAACCTGCTGCACCACCTGCTCGTCGACGTAGCGGACTGTCTGCACCGGCACCTTCTGAGTAACAACCCGGTTGACGATGGTTGTCTCTGGCACCTGCACCGGCGTGTAGGTTGGCTGATAGACGCGGTTGACCTGATTGATCACCGCTCCCGGCGACATCGTCCAGGCATACCCACCCCGCTGCCAAACAGCGAGGCCGGTGTAGGGATCGACAGCCCAGGTGGCGGGTACCCAGCCGAGCGACGTGGTGCCCGGTGTGACCATTGGCGTGACCGTATCGACCGCCTGTGAGCCCACGGAATAAGCCGTCCGCATCTGGGTAACTGGTTCGGCTACGGTGTAGCTCTGTTCCCGCTCACTCGTCTCGTAAACCGGCCGCCGAACAGTCGAGACCTGCTGCTGCATGACAGTCTCGTACACCGGCTTCATCACGGTGTATTGCTCTTCACGGGTGCTGGTCTCGACCACATCCCGCGTCATGTCATAGCTGCGGTCTTCTACCACGGTCTCGTAGACCGGTTTCATCACGGTGAACCGCTCCTCCTTGGTCTGGGTCTCCCAAACGGGCTTTTGCACCGTGTAGCGCCGCTCTTGCGTCTGGGTTTCCCAGACAGGCTTCTGCACTGTGTAGGTCCGGTTGTCGTAGACGGTTTCGGATTCAACGCGGAAGGCCGTGACTTGCTGCTCGTCGAAAACGGTCTGGTAGTCGAGGCGGTAGGTCTGCGTGGCAACTGGCGTTGGGGCGGCCATGACGGGGGCTGCCGAGTCACAGCACTGCCCGCGGCCTGCCGCAGGGATGAATGCTGCGATTGCGAAGCAAGCGACCCGAACCAGCCGGCCAGTCAGCTGAAATTCTCGGGGGAAATTTGTGATGAGCATCGATGCACTCCTGGAAAGGACCCTTCGAAGGTAATCCGGTTTACGCAGCCCGCAAGCGGGTGGTTGAGGAAAAATCAGGCTTTTTCCCCGGAAAAAAAGCCCCCAAGTCGTCAAGGGCCGTGCAACCTGTCTATCTTCTCGCCCGCCGTGGGCCAGCCCTGGTCTCGGCGAGCTTGCCGGGCCCTAACTATCTGAGAGGTTCGCCCGCTTGTAGAGGGGTTTTCTAGGTGTGCCGTTCGAGGAGCCGACGGCTGGGGAGATCGAGCGAGTCCTGCGGCGCCAGGCGGTAGCGAATCCCGGCGGTGTCGGTCACGAAGGTGCCCTCGGGACGCCGGGCCACGTCGTCAGGGTGGGCGACGGAAAAACGGTGTGGGCCCCGATCAGTCACCACACTCCACTCGGCCGGCCGGGCCTCGGAAATCGATTCGATGCGCTCGATCAGCGGCACGAACTCTCGTCGGGCAAGCTCCTTGTCAAGAAACTGCCGCAGGCCCTCCGGCGCGGCACCCAACGACTCGACCCAGGCCAACTCGAGGCCAGTGGCCGACACGACCGCCACTCCTGCCTCCGGAGCCGAGAGGGGAAAGGCCCGCCGAATATCGACATCCGCATGGCAGACCCCGGCCGCGGTCACAAAGTCGAGCCCACCGTCGTGACGCCGCTCAAGCGCCCAGCCCGCCGCGGCTCGGACAGAGTCGGCGGATTCCCCACGTAAACCAGTCATGGTGCAACCGCCTCCTCACCGGCCTTTTGCTGGGCGTAATACAGCCGGGCATAGCTGCCGTCGGCGGCCAGCAATTCATCATGGGTGCCAACCTCGACGATTCGACCCGCATCAAGCACTACCAGCCGGTCGGCTCGCCGCAGCGTCGAGAGGCGGTGGGCGATCGCGATTGTCGTGCGGCCCGTCACCAGCCGATCGATGGCGGACTGGATCACGGCCTCGGTCTCCGGGTCGACGCTCGAGGTGGCCTCATCAAGGATCAGGATCCGCGGATCGACCAGCAGCGCCCGGGCAATCGAGATCCGTTGCCGTTCACCACCGGAGAGAGCGTTGCCCCGCTCTCCCACCTTCGAATCGTATGCGGCCGGCAGTCGGAGAATGAACTCGTGGGCTCCGGCGGCCCGGGCGGCAGCCACGATCTGGTCCCGGGTTGCGTCAGGCCTGCCATAGGCGATGTTCTCCGCCACGCTGCCGAAGAACAAAAACGGCTCTTGAAGGACGACGCCGAGGTTCCGGCGGTAGGCGGAGATTGAAAATCGGCGAAGGTCGTTGCCGTCTACTCGAATCGTGCCACCCGTGGGATCGTGAAACCGACAGATCAGATTTGCAAGTGTTGTCTTGCCGGAACCGCTGGCTCCGACCAGTCCGATCATCTCACCGGGTTCGATCGAGAAGTCGATCCCGTGGAGCACTTCCCGGGAGCCGTAGCGGAATCGCACCCCGTCGAGTTCGATTCGCCCCTCCACCCGCCCTGGGTCGAGCGGACGGGTGGGCTCGGCCACGGTCGGCACACAGTCGAGGATCTCGAAAATCCGCTCGGCGCTCGCGGCAGCCCGCTGGGTTGCAGGCACCATCCGAACCATCGATTCCAGCCGTCCGTAGAACCGGCCGATATAAGCCAAAAACGCGGTCAGGGCCCCGACCGTGAGCGAACCGCCGAAGACCAGCCAGGCCCCGGCGGCCCAGACCACGAGCAGGCCCGCCTCGTTGGCCAGGCTGACGAGTGGCCCAAAGAACGACCAGATCACGTTGACCCGATCGTTGGAGATGAGCACCTCGTGATTGGCCTCGGCGAACCGCTCGCACTCCCGCCCTTCCTGAGCAAAAGCCTTGACCACTCGGATCCCGGGAATCGCATCGGCGAGAAGACTCGTCATATCACCCCAGGCAATCCCGGCCCGGGCGAACCCCTGCCGCATCCGGGCTCGCACCGAGTTCACGATCCAGACCACGAACGGAAAGGGAACCAGCGTGACCAGGGCGAGTTGGGGGCTGATCCAGACGAGCATTCCCGCAGTCAGCACGACCAGGAGTACGTTGGATGAGAAGTCGATCAGGTGCATCGAGAGGAAATTGTTGATGCGTTCGGTGTCACTGCTGACACGGGAGATCAGGTCCCCCGTCCGCCGCATCGCGAAGAAGTCGAGTGACAGGCCCTGCATGTGGGCGTAGGTGCGAGCCCGGAGGTCGGCCGCAATCCGCTCGCTCACCCAGGCAAGGGTCCAGGACCGGGCCCAGGACAGCAGCCAGGACATCAGGGCGGCTGCAGCGAGCAGGCCGAGGTACCACCACACGAGCCGGAACGGAACATCTTGGCCCGACTGTCGGGGAATCAGCACATTGTCCACCAGCGGCATGGTGACGTAGGGGGGCACCAGCGCCATCGCCGTGCTCACCAGCGAGAGGAAGCAACCCAACGCGGCCATCCGGGCGTGGCCGCGAGCAAATCCCAACACCCGAACCAGGGGACGCCAGGATCCCGCCGGGCCGGACGCCTCATCTTCTTCACTCCACCGCGATCCCAGCGTCCCTGTGGCCAACGGTTCGTCGCCCGGTTGCTCCGATCGGCCACGATGCCGCTCCTGCCAGGCAATCGTCAGGCCCTGCACCTCCGCCGCTCGGCCCGCTGTAAACAGCCAACTCATCTCGGGCAGACCGGGCCGAGTGAGGGTGAGCCTGCCGAAGGCCGTGCCCATCCGCACCGTCAAACCGGCAGAGTCACTCAGTTCCCACTCGGCTGGTGCCAGACTCTCACCCGAGCTGGAATTGAGTCCGCCCGGTTCGCGAAGCCTGCGTTCGTCGGCCGGCGGCATGTGCACAAGCAGTCGCTGATCGGTCAATGCCATCCGGCCGCTGGCGAATCTCCCGGCGAGATCGAGATCGATCCGGCACCCTGCGAGCAGGGTTTCGCCCGCACGGAGCAGCACACCACCGCCCAGCCCATCACCCCGTTGAGCGACGCCGGGTGCATTTCCGCCGCTGAGCGTAAACCTGCCGGGGGGGTCAGACGGGACCATTGTGGGTCTGAATACCGGAGTGTCCGGGCCGGCCTCGGCCTGAGGCGGGGGGAAAAAATGGGGCCGCGGCATCCGCTTGCTTGCGGACGGGTTTGCCAACTTCTACCATTTTCCGAATATGCAGGGCTGCCGTCACCCCGAATTCCATCAATCGCAACAATCGGTCGGCTAGGTGAGTCGTTCGAAACCCGATTGTAGAATTGTCAAGATTTCGTCGAAAGCAGTCCGTACGCGTCTAGAAATCCTTGGGATTGTCATTTTTGCCATGAGCACGCGTGCGGCCTCGAGCCTGCATGTCCTCTCCTGCACGGTATTTCTTCCGTTCGGCCTTTCCCGCCGGCCGCGGTACGCCATGTGCACTGCTGACTCCCATCCAACCGCCAGCCTTCCCTCCGCCCCCTTGATTGGTTGTGTTCCCGCCCTCCCCTCGCGGACGATCGTCCGCTGGAAATGCGAGCATCGAGGCCGATGAGCCGCGTGATCCCCCCGGTTCCCCTGGACGGCATCTGCCGTCCCCCGTTGTCCCTAGTATCTTTGCTTTCCTTCCGGCCGTGTCTCGCATGCCGCGCAGCGGTAGGAGCGCGGACATGACCAGGCTTGCCACGACCGTCGAGCAGACATTTGAGACGTTCGATCGCCACCCAGCCCTTCGTGACCGGGGCCTAGGCTGCTACTCCCTGCGGATGCTCGACTGGCTCTCCGGCGACTTTCTTGCACCTCACATCAACGTGATGGCGATGACGCGTTACGGCAAGGAGCCGGCCCGCGTTGAAAATTCCTTCGATTTCTTTTTCTCCTCCGAGAAGACGTCGCGGGTGCGGACCGACTCCAGCATGGAAGAGTTACAGCCCTTCCTTGAGGAGAGCATCCGTCGGCTCCACGAAAACTTCCCCGAGTCGTACGTCCTCTGTTATCAATCGTCGCGGGAACTCGAGCGGTTGGCCGGCTTGTATCCCAGCATCCGGATCATGAATCCGGCTGCTGCGATCACGGAGATGCTCAACCGCAAGACCTGGGTCCGCCAGCAACTCAAGAGTCTGGGCGTGCCCGTGATTCCGGGCTCGGAGGTACGGCTAGCGCCGCACCAGTTTGCCTTGCTGTCCCGCCGCCACGGCCTGCCGATGGTGGTCAGCCTCGACCATTCTGCGGCCGGCTCAGGCGTGCACCTCGTCCACGATGAGGCTGATTTTCAGGCAATCGCCGAGGCCCATCGGGGGGCACCGGCCTCGGTGATGCAGTTTGTCGCCGGCCGCAGCCTGAGCATGGCGGCAGTCCGCACTGATGAGGCTGTGATCCTCGGCGAGGCATCGCTTCAGATTATCGGACAGCCAAGCCTGACGAATCTCAGCTTCGGCTGGTGTGGCAACGACTTCTCAGTCTGCCATCTTCAGGAGCATGAATTGGAGCAGATGCGATCGATGCAGGAGCGGATCGGCGACTGGCTCGGTGACCTGTGTATCGAAGGTCATTGCGGCTTCCGGGGGATCTTCGGCGTCGACTACATTTCCGATGGCCGGCAGGTCTACTTCACGGAGGTGAATCCTCGGTTCCTCGGCACGACGGCCCTGATGGCCGACCGGCAGCAGGAACTGGGGCGGATCCCGATGAGCTTTCTCCACATGGTGCCCTTCCTGCCCGATGTCAGCGTCGATGCGGAGTTCGTGGCCGATTACAACGAGACTTTGCCCTCGCTCGACGTCTCGCAACTCTGCCTCCACAACGTGGCCGGTGAAGATGTGCTCGTTGAGGCAGCCATTGAGCCCGGCCGGTATCTGTTCGACGAACAGGGTCTGCGATTCCTCGGCCCGGCCGAGCGGCTCTCACAGACGGAAGCCTACGATGAGATCGTGATCAGCGGTGAGATCCCGGTCGAGGGCACGCACCTGCTGCAGCAGTCCGACGAGATCTGCAAGGTTTACACCTACGAGCCGGTGCTGGGGGCTGACGGCTGCACGCTTACGCCGCGGGCCCGCCGGCTCGTCGACTCCATCCAGGCAGCATTCACGCTCCGGCCGGTGCGGAGGTAGTCAATCATCATCGAGCGGGCCGACGCACGGGTGGCCTTTCTCGCGACGGCCGGCAACGAGTCGCTCGTCCGATACCGCGCCGCGGCGGAACTCCGCGGAGCGTACGACCGCCGCGACCCGGATCCCTGTGATCTCTCGGTCATACCGCGGGTGGTGACGGCCCTGCAGGCGGAGCTTGCAGCCGGGATTTGCCGGCGGATTGTCCAGGCTTCACTCGATCGCGTGGTGGACATCCACGCCGGCCGAGAGTCGGTGGCCAGTCGGCCGCTCGGCTGGATCGCCGGCCTCGGAGCGACCCTCCCGCCGGAGATCTGCGGCAACGTGCGGCTCGACTTCTTGCTTGAGGACGGTCGCCTTCGGCTCCTGGAAGGGGGCTGGGTGAATCTCAGCGGCGTGGACTACGCCCCGCAGGCGGCCCTGGCTCTGATTGATGTCGCTCCGCAGCTGGCGACTGACTTCCACGTCGAGCGGCCAGCGGCCCAGTTTCGCGAGCGGCTGCTTGAACGGGGTACCCAGCGGCTGGCGATCCTCGTCAAGGAAAACCACACGGTCTATGCGGAAAACGACTGGAACCTGATCCGCACGCTGCTTGCACCGATCGAGTCGCTCGTAGTGGCTGAGCCCGACTTCCACCGGATCAAGCTCCGGGCCGGAGCCACGGGCATTTCGGTCGATGGCCTAGCCTGCGACGCGGTCTATCTCCGATCGCTGGACGGGCCGGCGGCCTTCACCGGCAAACACGCCGAGCAAAACCGGCAGACGCTCGCTCTCCTGCTCGAGTCGGGTGTAGCCTTTCACGACCATCCGCTGACGCTCCTCGCCGAGGACAAAGATCTGGAGTGGCTGGTGGAGCGGGATCCTGGCCTCAGGGCGGTGGTACCGCGCACCTGCCGTCCGGCGGATGTGCTCCGGGCTGAGTCGAGCCAATGGGTGCTCAAGCTCCGCGACCTCCACTCCGGTGAGGGCGTGTTCCTCGATGACGCGGAAATGGCGGCCCATTGGGACGACCCGACGGCCATTCTCCAGGCGCGAATCGAGCCTGACCGGTTTCCGGTCGTGACCGTCCACGGCTTTCAGGGTCATGCCGTGGCCGATCTGGCCGTGCACGTATCCTACCGTTATGACGTGGCTCGTCGGCAGCTTCTCGTCGGTACGATCGCCGGCTACTTCAGCCGGTTTACTCTCGTCGGCGGCAAGGTGAATCTCTGTACCGGTGGCGGTGTCATACCGGTGCTTTCGGAACGGCCGGTGGTCATGGCCGGAGGGAAGTCGTGAACCCGAGGCTACTCCCCGCCGACGTGCAGCAGGCGATCGCCAGGCTTGATCCAGCTGCGTTTCGCTGCCAGCTCGTGGAAGGCAGGTTCTGTGAGGGCCACGACATTCGAGACGTGTCGCTCGTGCCGCTGGTCATCAGCCAGGACGAGCATGCCCGCTACGAGCAGGTCTCACGGCGGATCTGCACCGCGGCCTTGGCCGCCTTTGCCGAGCGACGGCACCCGGAGCGGTTCTCGGGCGATGCCTTTCAGCAGCTGATCCAAGGACTTCCGGTTCGGCAGCGGCTGATCGCTGGCAACGCCCGGTTCGACTTTCTGCCTTCGGCCGACGGCCCCCAGCTGGTAGAGCTCAACTTCGTCGGGGTGGGCACCACGGCCCGCCCCCACCAAACGGCTGCTGCGCTGCTCGAGTGCCTCCCCGAACTCCGCTCCGGCTATCGACGTCTCGCCCCCACCGCCGCCTTTGACCGACAGTTGGCCGCGCTTGGCTGCCACACGCTGGCCCTGCTCACCAAGGACAATGATCGGGAGTATGGAACACCCTGGCTCGATCGGCTCCTGATCCAGCGGCAGATCACCGCGGCCGAGGTGCTGATCGTGCCGCGGCGGGAGTGGGAGGGATTCACGACCGACCGGACAGGCCTCCGTTTTCAAGGCCGGCGGATCGATGCGATTTATCCCCGCGAACTCACCTGGCGAAATTCGATCGAAGCGGGCCTCGACCACTGCCGATTCTTCCTCGAAAGCGGTGCTTTCTGTCTCGATCACTGGGGGCTGATCTTGGTCGAGGACAAGGATCTCCGGTTCCTGCTCGAGCACGACCCTTCCCTGGTGGACTGCCTGCCCCGCACATGGAGCCTGGGGGAGCAGCCGGTCGACATGCCGCTCGACAGAGTGGTGCTCAAACGGCGGCATGACCACGGCGGTGAGGGGGTGGTGGTCGGTCCGGCCGTCCTTCCCGAAACCGACCGCGAGACCTGGCTCGTCCAGGAGCGGGTGCGGATGGACCGGCTGCCGCTGCGATCGCTGCTTGGATTTGAAGGCGTCGTGGCCCACGATATCGCTACCCACGTCTCGTTCACGTACGATCTCGAAGCAGGTAGGCTCGTCGCATTCGAACTAGCCGGCTACCTCGCCCGCTACGCACCGGCTGGCGACGTCGTGAACATCTCGCAGGGAGGCGGTGTGATTCCCGTGCTCGTTCAAGGAGGCTATGCATGAGCCGACTGATCGGCACCATCGGCTACATCGGCCGGCCTGATTTCGCCTACGACTGCCCCCCCGACCGCTCGCAGATCGAGTCGATGCTGGCTGCCCGCGATGACCGAATCGTGATGGCCCACTGGGATGATCTCGACGCCGAGTCGCTCGTCACCAGAGCCTGGGACCTCCGGGCAGAGCGGTGGGTGACCGAGGACTATTCCCGCTGTGCCGCCTTCCTCATTCTCGAGGCACCCATTCCTGGCTCGAGAAATGCCGACTTCGCCCACGCCGACCGGGCGATGCGGGAGATCCTCAGGCGCGGCACCCCGGCGGTGAACTCCGTGCGAACGTTTCTCGAATACCCCGACAAGCGGTATCTCGTGGAGCGGCCCGACATGCCCTTTCCAAAGACGACGCTGGTGACCACCGCCTCCGAACTTGGGCCGACTCTGGCCGAGTTGCCCGAGACGGTCGTCCTGAAGCCGATCATCGGCTGTAGCGGCAAGGGGGTGGTGCGGCTGCCGCGGGACGAGGCGACCGTGCGCGCGGCCATGGAGCCAGGGGGTGAGTACCTGCTTCAGCCCTTCCTGCCGGAAATCCTGGAGGGTGAGCGGTCGCTCTACTTCTTTGCCAAACAGTATCGCTACGCCACGATTAAGTGGCCCAAACCGGGTGAGTTTCGTGGCAACGAAGAGTTCGCCGTCTCGGAGCGGTACGAGCCATCGACCGAGGAACTCACCTTCGCCGAGGATGCCCTGGCCCGATTCGCCAGTCCCTCGCTGATCGAGCGGGTTGACATCTGCGGCCGCCATGTCCTGGAAATGACGATCGAATGCCCCGGCCTCAAGATCCGAAAGTGCGGGGTGGAGCAGGAGGTCGGCCCCTGGACCTACGAGGCCCTCGACATGGCCATCGCCGGCCGCTGATCAACGCTGCCGCGGTCACCGCCCCTACGATCGCGGCTTCTCCTGCCCATCCACTATTGAGCTGACCGAGTACGATCCCGGAGAACACCAACGCCGAACCATGGACACCACCAGCAGCATCCAGCTGGCGATCAGGTCTTGGAGGCTACCGTCGAACTCAGGCTCCTGCGGCCTGGGCGGCGGTTTCCCGGGAGATTCGCCCACTCTCCCAAAGCCGATCTGGCCTCCCGGGGAGATGTCTTCTCACTTGAGACCGGCGCGGCGATCGAGGGCGCCGCGAACACCCAACTGCTCGGGATGGCGGGCGATCTTATCGGAGAACACCCGGACATCATCCACGATCGGCCGCAGTTCCCGGGAGATGTCCTTGACGTTCGCGGCCGCGGCCGCGAGATCCTCGTAAACCCGCGGATCCCTCACCAGCCGGCCCAGCGTGCCGTCAGACTCGTTGAGCGCCTTGGTGAAGAACTGCGCCTGCTGGAGCACCTCATCGAGCCGGCCGATCGTAGCGTCGACCTGGGCCACCATTCCAGCGCCCCGCTCGCCGAGCGGCCGCGTAAGTCCCTCGAGGTTCCGCAGATTGCGGTCGGCAGAGTCGAGCGTCGTTCCCATGCCCTGCACGGTACCCCGGAGATCGGCGAGCACTTGTGGCATGTCGTTGAGCGTCTGCTTGATGTTGGCCCGGGCCTGCGGATCACCCATCACGTCATTGATATGAGCCATCGCCACGCTGAAATCGTCGAGTGCCTTTTCGGTCTTGCGGACGAGCTTGCCGAAGCTGTCGTCGTCACCGACCAGCAGCCGATCGATGTTGCCGGAAAGCTTCGTCACAGCCGCACTCGCCTCAGTCAGTGACTCGAGCGCCGTGCCCAGCTTTGGCTCGAGCATCGCAAAGGAGTCGAAGGGATCCCGCGACACCACTCCTGGCAACACCTCGTCCGCAACCACCTTCTGCCGCGGCAGTCGGATCACACCCGGCACGAGCTGGATCTCGGCATCTCCCAGGAGTGTGGCCGCGATCCTGGGCTGCTCATCCCGGTAGACCGGCACGTAGGCATCGATGTTGGCCACCACGCTCACCCCGCCCCGCTCGTCGAGCATGACGCTCGCGACCCGGCCCACGAGGATTCCGTTCTTGCGGACTGGCGTGCCGTCGGCGATTCCGCGGGCATCGGTGAAACTCATCTTTACGGGATAGGTAGCCTGGACCAGCGACGGCAGATCACCAAACAACACGATCAGAATGCCGGCGATGATTGCCGTGGCCAAGACGACGACACCGACACGGAACTGCATCACGCGGTCGCTCATCAGTTCCCCTCCTCCATCACTTCGCGGTCAGCGTCACCACCGGCAGCGTCACGAGCCTGCTCATCCCAGGCCTGTTCTTCCCACGCCTGTTCTTCTTGGAGTTCCATCAGCCGCGCTCCGGCACGCCCCTCGACGAACTGCCGGATTCGCGGATCGGTCGAGCGGTCGAGATCGGCGGGCGTGCCATCGAATACGATCTGGGGCTGGTTGGGCCGCAGCCGGAACAACGGATAGAGCATGATCACCCGATCGGCCACCTTACGCGCGGTGTTCATGTCGTGGGTTACGACCACGCTCGCTACATTCGGGCGGAGCCGTACCCGCAGAATCAGTTCGTTGATCACGTCGGTCATGATCGGGTCGAGACCCGTCGTCGGCTCATCGTAGAGAACAAGATCCGGATCAAGGGCCAGGGCTCGGGCCAGACCGGCCCGTTTCCGCATCCCCCCGGAGAGTTCCACCGGCTTCTTCACGAGCACCGACCGGGGTAGTCCGACCTCGTCTACGAGCGCCGCCACGATCGAGCGGATCTCGGCGTCGGGGATTCGAGTGTGTTCCCGCAGCGGGAAGGCGATATTTTCCGCGATCGTAAGGCTGTCGAACAGGGCCGCGCCCTGGAACACGAAGCCATACCGGGTCCGCAGTTGTGCCAATTGTCGGTCGCTCATCCGCTGGAGTGATCGGGCCTCAAACAGCACCTCGCCTGAGGACGGTCGCACCAGACCGATCATCGATTTGAGCAGCACAGTCTTGCCACTGCCGCTCTCCCCCAGAATTACCAGCGTGCCACCGGCTGCCAGGTCCAACGAGATGTTACGAAGCACCTGCTGAGCGCCAAACCGCACCTCCAGCGACGTCACCCGCAGCAGTGGCTGCTCGGCGGCAGGAATCTCGGTAGCGGGAACAGGACCAGTGGCATTCATCAGAGCAGCCGACGTGGCCCTTCCGGCCGAAAGAAGTCGTGGACGTTGTTGAGCCAGATTCCCAGGAACAAGTCAAGCACGAGAATCATCACGAACGAGTGGACGAAGGCATTGGTGGCGGCCCGACCCACGCCCTCGGCGCCGTGCTCGCAATGGAAGCCGTGATGGCAGCTCACCAGCGCGATCGCCGCCCCGAAGAACAGGCTCTTGAACACACCCGTCAGGAAGTCGAAGACATCGACGTATTCCCGGGAATTGGCCCAGTAGTGGTGATGATCGATACCGAGGAGCACGTGGGAATAGAAGTAGCCTCCGAGCACACCCATGAAGTCAGCCATCACCGTGAGCGACGGGATCAGCACCAGGCAGCCCAAGAAACGGGGCACAACCAGGTAATAGATGGGATTGGCGCCCATACTCTCCAGCGCATCGATCTGCTCGGTCACCCGCATCGTGCCGAGTTCCGCAGCCATGGCACTGCCCACACGACCCGCGAGCATCGTGGCGGCGAGCACCGGGCCCAGTTCCCGCACGAGCGAGAGATTGATCACCGAGCCCAACCGCGTCTCCAGCCCCAGGGCTTTGAACTGGGCGTAGCTCTGCACGGCGAGCACCATCCCGATGAAGAGCCCCGTCAGCGCCACCACGGGCAGCGACATCACGCCGATCCGGTAGAAGTTCGGCAGCAACACATCCCGCCTCTGCGGCCGGGCGAAGATCCAGCCGACGGTTCGGAGGGAAAACATCGTCACGTCACCGATCGAAGCCACCGTAGTGATCGCGAATTCACCCAGGCCCGCCACCAGGGTGGCGAGTCGGCCGGTGAGACCCGTGGGAAGCGCGGAATCGGGAGGAGCCAAAGCCATGAGCGTGACTGCGCGCTGATACGCCCGAGGGAGAGGATTACCTACGGGTTGTATCGGTCATGCCGACCAGGCAGCATGAGCCGATTGCGCGGCCAAGGGCAAACTTCGGCAAGGCGGGAAGTTTGGGCAACTTTCCTCACCGGTCCACGTTGTGTCGAGCCCGAAAAAAGCGGGTCGGAAATCCGCCGATGTCGGCCGAACTGGCTTATCCAGCCGGCTGGTCTTCAGGGGGGCCGGCGGGCACTGGCTCGACGGTGGTCTGGCCGACGAAGGTGAGCTGCTTCTTGCCAGCCACCTCCGTGCAGTCAACCCGGATCATATCCTTGCCTTCAAACTCGCCCTTCAGCAGCTCCTCACTGACGGGATCTTCGATGTAGTTTTCCAGCGCTCGCCGCAGCGGCCGCGCGCCGAAGTCGGTATCCGACCCCTTCTTGATCAGGAACTTCTTGGCCTCTTCGGTCAGATCCAGTGCCAGGCCTCGCTCGGCCAGCCGCTCCCGCACCTTCTCCAGCTCGATGTCGATCACCTGCTTGAGGTCCTCGACGGTGAGGTGGTGGAACACGATCACGTCGTCGAGCCGATTGAGAAACTCCGGGCGGAACACTTTTTCAATCCGCTCGTTGACTCGGCCCTTCATGCTGTCGTACGAGGCGTCATCGTCGGGCTTCTGAAACCCAAACGAAGCCTCGTTTTTGATCGCCTCGGCTCCGGCATTGGTCGTCATGATCAGGATCGTATTACGGAAGTCGACGTTCCGCCCAAACGAGTCAGTCAGTCGCCCCTCTTCCATCACCTGGAGCAGCATGTTGAATACATCCGGGTGGGCCTTTTCAATCTCATCCAGCAAGACCACGGCATAGGGCCGCCTTCTGATCTTCTCCGTCAGTTGGCCCCCCTCCTCGAAGCCGACATAGCCCGGCGGAGCACCGATCAGCCGGCTGACGTTGTGCTTTTCCATGTATTCGCTCATGTCGATCTGAATCAGCGCATCGGCGTCGCCGAACATAAATTGGGCGAGGGCCTTGGCCAGCAGCGTCTTGCCCACGCCAGTAGGCCCGGCAAACACAAACGAACCGATCGGCCGCTTGGGATCCTTGAGCCCGGACCGACTGCGGCGGACTGCCTTCGATACGCTCCTGATCGCAGGCTCTTGGCCGATGACCCTCCGGTGGAGTTCCTTCTCCATCGCCATCAGCCGCTGCTGGTCCTCCGTGCTCATCCGGGTCAGCGGAATTCCGGTCATCTTGGAGACAACCTCGGCGATCACTTCCTCGTCTACCACGCCATCAGCCTCGCGGCTCTTTTCCCGCCACTCGCGCGTCATCTGCTGCTTCTTCTTCTTGAGCTTGTCAGCCTGATCGCGGAGCGCAGCGGCCTTCTCGAAATCCTGATTGGCGACCGCCTCCTCCTTCTCCTTATTGAGCCGCTCGACCTCCTCGTCGATCTCTTTGAGATCTGGCGGCTTGGTCATCGCCTTGAGCCGCACTCGGGCCCCCGCCTCATCGATCACGTCGATCGCCTTGTCGGGGAGGCAGCGGCCGGTGATGTAGCGACTGGAGAGATCGACAGCAGACTCGAGCGCCGCATCGGAGATACTCACCCGGTGGTGGCTCTCGTAGCGGTCGCGGAGCCCCTTGAGGATCTCCACCGCCTCGTCCTTGGTGGCCGGCTCCACCATGATGATCTGGAACCGGCGATCAAGAGCTGAGTCTTTCTCGATGTACTTGCGGTATTCATCCAGCGTGGTTGCACCGATGCACTGAATTTCACCGCGGGCGAGGGCTGGCTTGAGCACGTTGGAGGCATCGATGGCTCCTTCAGCCCCACCGGCCCCAACGAGCGTGTGCAGTTCGTCGATGAACAAGATCGTATTCTTGGCCCGACGGACCTCGTTCATCACCGCCTTGATCCGCTCCTCGAATTGGCCGCGATACTTGGTGCCAGCCACCATCATTGCCAGGTCGAGCACGACGATCCGGCGGTCGGCGAGCAGTTCGGGCACGTTGCCGTCCACGACCCGCTGGGCAAAGCCCTCCACGATTGCCGTCTTGCCCACGCCCGCCTCGCCGAGGAGCACCGGGTTGTTCTTGGTGCGGCGACAGAGAATCTGAATGGCCCGCTCGATTTCATTCTCACGGCCGATCACCGGATCGAGTTTGCCCTGCCGGGCCAGTTCGGTGAGGTCGCGGCCGAAGCTGTCGAGGGCCGGGGTTTTGCTCTTGCCCGCCTTGGGGCTGCCTTCGCCGCCGCCGGCACCGGCACCGGCGGGTTGGCGGCCCCCCATCCCAGCCCGCTCGCCCCCTTCCTCCATGCCGTGGCCGAGCAGGTTGAGCACCTCCTCGCGAACATCCTCCAGCTTGAGTCCGAGATTCATCAACACCTGGGCGGCTACCCCTTCCTGCTCCCGTAACAAGCCCAGCAGGATGTGTTCGGTGCCGACGTAGTTGTGGTTGAGGTTGCGGGCTTCCTCCATCGAATACTCGATCACCTTCTTGGCCCGGGGCGTCTGCGGGAGCTTGCCCATCGTCACCATGTCAGGGCCGCTCTGAACGAGCTTTTCGACCTCCATGCGGATCTTTCGCAGGTCGATATCCAGGTTTTTCAAAACGTTTGCGGCCACGCCGCTACCTTCTTTGATCAGACCGAGGAGCACATGCTCCGTACCGATGTATTCGTGGTTGAAGCGCTGCGCCTCTTGGTTCGCCAGCTGCATCACCTTGCGGGCCCGATCCGTAAATCGCTCGTACATGTTTTCCCCTTCCTGAAGGGTCCCTCCGGGTCCGGAGCCGGCTCCACCGATTCCAGCCGGCATGCCACAACGGCAGGCCGAACCGTGCGAATCGTTGGCGTGCAAACGGTACGCCAATCAGACAGCGAATTGTAGGGCTGGCTGGCGGCCGCGTCTGTGGTGGCCATCTGATTTCCGACAAAACGGCGGTCTGTTCGGGCTCAGGCAGCCTCAACACGGCCGGCCAGGTCGGTTCCCGCTCCGCCGGCACGATTTTCCAAGGGCAGCGTGGCGGGCTCGGCGGCCGAGTCAGACTCTTGGTCGGCGGGGGACTCCAGCCGAGCCAGTTCGGCCGCGATCGCCCGGCTCCAGCGTGCCCCTGAATCGCTCCAGGACAGTTTCTCGAAGGCGCGGCGGGCCTCGTCCCGTCGCCCGGTCCGCCGCAACAGCGTGCCCAGGAGGAGTTGGGCCTCGCCGTCGGTCGGGGCCAGAGCCAGGAGATCCCGCAGCCGAGTCTCTGCCACGATCCAATCGCGGGCCAGGTAGGCCGCACGGGCCCGCACAAAGAGTGGATCCACCTCGGCCGGCAACGGCAGGGCGAGTGGCGGAGGAAAGGCCGCCAGGGCCGAGACGGTACTCACGAGCCAGACGATCGCCGTCGCCGTCCAAACCACGAGTGTGAATGAGGGCTCAACAAGATCTGACCAAATAAAGCTCGTAATCACCGCCATGCCAAGCGTCACGGCGAAGGCCGCTGCCAGCACGAGGCCGGCAAAGCTTCCCCTCAGCCAAAGCCAGGGCAGACCAGGCCAGACGAGCGTGAGGTAACGGGCAGGCGCCATCAGGACGACTCCGGGCGGCCGACAGGCCGCAAAGGGCCGGGACGATAGAGATTCTCACGCGGCGGGCCAAGAGGTTTCCCCGGCCAGTTCCAGCTCATGGTACAAGCAGTTTTTGACCCGGAGCACCCCTTCGTCGAAACCCGTGACCGACGAGTTGGGGGTGACCGTCCTCCGATCCAGACGCGATTCGACACATGCCGGCAGATCCGCTCACTCCCGCACGACCGCAGCCGCCCGGGGGCGACGGCGGCGACCCGAAGGCCGCAACGCCCGTCGGGGCACTGGCTGGCCCGCCGGCCGTCAGATTGGCTGAGGTTCGGCTTTGTGTTCTGCTCGATGCCCAGCCCGATGCAGCAGGATTCGAGCGGCTGTTCACATCCCTGCTCGCGGCCGGCGTGCGGATGTTTCAGCTGCGTGACAAGGCCGCTCCCGACGCCGTGATCCTGGATCGTGCCCGCCGCGGTGTGGCCCTCGCCCGACAGGCCGATGCAAGAGCACCTGCCCTGGTCACGATCAACGACCGGGTCTCGCTGGCCGGGGCAGCCGGCATCGACGGCGTCCACGTCGGCGGCCGAGACCTGCCGGTCAAGGCGGCCCGCGAACTGCTCGGACCGGCCGCGATCATCGGCCGCACCGCGCACGACATGGCCGAGGCCCGAGCGGCCAGCAACGAGGGCGCTGATTATCTTGGCATCGGTCCCTGCTTTCCCTCGGCGACGAAGTCGTTCGCCAGCCAGGCACCGCGGGAGTTTCTCCGCCAAGCAGCCGCAGAAATCCCCCGGCCGGTGTTCGCGATCGGAGGCATCACAACCGAGCGGCTGGGCGAACTAGCCGCCCTCGGCATTCACCGAGTGGCCGTCTCAGCCGCCATCACAGCCGCCCCCGACCCGGCTGCCGCGGCCCGGGAATTTCTCACCGCTCTGCGGGCGAGTGACCGGCCGCCGAGATTGCCACGGCGTGACTGATGGCCTCGCTATCCCGCCAACTCGCCTCGTAGTTGTTCCCACGGCAGGACTCGCCAGGGCACAACGGCGGCGAACGAATCAGGTATGGCCGACTTCGCCCCCTTGCGGCTGGTGAGATCGGCCCGGTCGATTGCGACATCGACCACGCCGCCCAGCCGTTCGAGCCAGTCGGGAATCTCCACGCCCGAACCGCTGGCCACGCCGAGAAACGACCGGGCCTTGGCCTCGATCGCACTGCCGGCTCCCGCCGGTTGGCCGGAGACCATTTCCGACACCGCTGCCGGCACCAGCGACTCGAGTTCGTCCTGTTCCAAGGCCATCGTGAAGGGTCGCCGCACCCGATCACCGATGCTCGCCAGCCGCACGCCCCAGGTCGCCTCGAGCGTGTCGAGTCGAGCGACGATGCCCTTGGCCGTATCGACGGTCTCGTTTTGCATCCTGCGCCGCCAGGCGGCGGCCGCATCGGAGGCTCCCCGCCGGGCCAGCACGCGGTGGGTCATGTTGACGGGCCGGAGGGTCCAGGAGATCCGATCGTATTCCGCCTTGAGCCGGAGGTGATCGAGCAAGATATGGAGAAATTCACCCCGATCGGACTGGGTCGTGGTGGAATTCCAGTCGCGGTACTCGGGATGGTTCTCCGCGATGCTCTCAAGCACGAGTCGCATCCGAGACGCGGCCTGACGGATCGGCAGCGTGCCCGAGCGCAGGTCCGTCACGAGTTGCTCTGGCCGCGGCCCCCGCTCCCCTGCGATGAACGGCTCACGGGCTTCGCTCTCGAGTAGCCGCTCGAGATACTGCCGCACGCCCCCGCGGAGAATCCCCCGAAGCGACGCGGGCCCGAGCAACTGCTGGGTGAACAGCCCCGAACCGTACCGTTCGACGAATTCCCGCGTGACGGCGAAGGTCCGATCTTCCCGGACCCGTTCAAGCACGGACAGTCGCAATTGCCGAGCATGGGTCATCCAGGTCTCGAGCAGCCGCGGCACGAGCAGAGAGAGTCCGTCGAGGATTCGTTCGGTCACCACCGCAGCGGTGGGCTCGCGGCCGCTGGGGTCGGCAGCCGGAGCGCTCTCCACGATCCGTTCCGTGAGGGCGGTGGTGGCCGCCTCGAAGACTCGGTCGAATTCACTGACACTCGCGCCTCCGAGCGGCCGCCGGCTCTCCAGCCCCTTGGCCAGTTGGACGAGCCCCACCGTTTCCTCGACCAGGCCCACCCGCGGCAGCACGGCCGCCAGCCGCTCGAGCAGCCGCTCCCGGCCGCGAGCTCGCACAATCCGATCAGCGCGGCCACCCCGCGAGAGTGGGACATACAGCACGGGCTTGCCCACGAGCCGCTGACGCACGGCCGGCAGCCAGGCCCGGACCGCCGCCGCGTCTCCGGCCAATGCCGCTGCGAAGAGACGACTGACCGAACTCCGGCCCGCGGATGTCTCAGGAGTGGTCAGCGGCCGCCCCTGCTGGATCCAGGTCGAAAGCACCAGCCGGGTCTCGCCGGCGAGCACCGCGGCGTCGATCAGTCGCTCGGTGGCCGCATCCCGCTGCCAGCGGAGCCGATCGAATTCGGTCGGTGACATACCCGGAGGCGGCTCGGCGTCGCGAGCCGAGACGGCCCGCGCCGCCCGCACGAGAGTCCGCTCCAGCCGCCGGATCGTGTGCCGCCAGCCCACGATCGAGTCAGTCTCCTCGGCCGGCCGAGCCCCCGGTGCCGAGGCATCTGCCGCACACCAGGCCGTGACGGTCGCCTGAAACAGCCGCAGCACGCCGGCCAGAAACTCGGCCGCATCCTCAATGGCCCCGACGCCCGCGGTCGATCCCGGCTGGGGCCCCTCAATGTCAAGCATTCCATCGTCAATGCCGTCGTCGGTCGAGTCCTGCCAGACCATCGACTCGTAGGCCGCGGCCACCCGCTCCTCGCCGTCGGCATGCTCGTCCTCTTCGTCCTCGCCAGGCTCATACAGGTCCGAATCGCCGCCGGGTTCTCGGCCGACGGCAGCCGCCTCCAGCACGTCGACCACACCGCTGGAGTTCGCCTCGACGAGTTCCAGAAACCTTCGCACTCGCTGCCTTCCCTGGACCGACAGGTCGGCCAGGCCACGACCAAGCCAGGCGCTGGCCGAGGCCAGCCAAACCGGTCCGGTTCGTTCGACTGCCTCGCCCTCCAGCAGCGAGGCCCAGTGAACGAGTAGGCCCGCAGCGCCATCGAGGTCGCCCTCTTCGAGCAGCGCCTCAACGGCCTGAGCATGACTGCGGGGTGATGTGAAGCCGGCCACCGCCTGACGCCAAAACCCAGGCGGGGGCATGCCGCTCGGCAGCGCCTTTCGCCGGGCGAGCACCTCGAGCACCTCTCGGCCGCTCTCTACGCACTCCCGCCCTGAGAGATGGGGCACACCCGACACAGCAGTCGAGGCGTGGCGATCCCACCACACGGCCAGCTTCTCAAGGGCGGCAGCCGCGGCAGCCGCCGACTCCCGGTCACCCGCGAGGCCGGCACATCGCCAGGCCGCCGCGTAGCCATCGAGAATGGTGCCGGTCACACTGATCAGATCCTCCACTCGCGGATCGGGCAGGCTCTCGCCACCAGGTTCGTGGAGCGGAAACTGGCCCGCCAGCCCGAGGATGTTCCAGGGGTCAACCGCTGCGCCGCAGCCCACCGCCCGAAACAGGAGCGTGACGGCCTCGTCCAACTGCCGCACCGCCGCCGCCCCGTTGCCGTGCTGCCAGAGCGCTTGGCGGGCCGCAACGCAGCAACTGGTGATTCGGGCGAACATCCGCGCTGAGGCCGCGGGCACCTCGGCCGCGAGCTCCTCGGCGGCTGCCGCCCGTCCCAGTCGGGCCATGATCGCCGCCAACGAGACGTGTTCCACCTGAGCAGCCCGCCGGCTAGCCAGTGTGGCATTGATATGCCGACGGACGCCGCCAAATGGCTGCCGCAGCGTGGCGGCCTCCGCTTCGAGCCGCTGGGCATGCGACGGCGGCAGGCGACTGATCAGCCAGCGATAGAAGGCATCGCGATAGCTGGCGATGCGCGGCAGGAGCTCACCGAGCGCCAGCGCCGCCTGGGTGGCACCGGGCCCATGGCCACACAGGCCCGAGGCCATCAACATCACCCCCGCCAGCACGGCCGACGCCTCGAGCCGAAGTTCGGCATCGAGACCTGACCGACCGGCTGCCGGGGAAGCGGTCGGCCAAGAGAGCACACCGTCGAGCGTGGCCTGCTGAACCACCATCCGGCGGTATCGCCCCTGCTCATCGATTCGGCTCGGATCCCAAAGCCCAAAGAGATAGTTCGGCCGGCTGGCAGCCGGATGCATGAAGTCAAAGGCCCGGGGATCGATCGCCAACTCCTCGAGCGCGGCGAGTGCGAAGTCGGCCTGCCGCAGGAGATCAGCCGGCGCGGCAGCGAGGATCTCGAGGGCGCCCGCCACGAGCCCCGCGTAGCGACCGTGGGCCACACCAGCCCCGGCCACGTACAGCGGCACGGGCCCCACTCGCTCATGCGGATAGGGGGCCGACAGCTGGCCGTTCTCGAGCACTGCCACTGGCCGCCAGCCAACATAGTCATCGAGCCGCTCGATCGCGGCGGCCATGACCCGGTCGTCAGCCCCGCCATCAGTCTCACTCATCGGGGTGGTGTCGCCATTCGTTTCGGCGAGGAGCGCCCGAACCGCCGCCATCAGAAAAAAAGGCCGTTCGATCGCACCGGGAGGCTGATGCTCGAGCAGATCGGCGTGAAACCGCCGGTAGGCCGGCAGCAGGCCGTCGAACAACAATCCGAGCATCCGTCGTGCCTGCCGAGCATCACGGAAGGCCGGCTGGGCATTCTCGAGCTCATCGAGTCGGCTGCGGAGTGTCCCGGCCACCCGCTCGGCCGTGTCAGGCCGCTCGATGACGAGCCCCCCGGCGCCGGGGGGCTCGAGATCGGCATACAGCTCACTCAGCGCCCGCCAGGCCACCGGGTCGAAAGCGCCCGCTGAGAAGTTCAAATAGCCGACGACGACTGCGGCGGGATCGGGTTGTGGAGGCGGCGAAGGAGCGCGGGCCATGCGAGCGAAGGGTTTGAGGAACGGTGGCGGTAGCCAACGATCCTACAACCGGGAGCACGATTTTGTCGGACCCTGCCGCTGGCGACCGCAGGAGAAGCTGCCGATGTCCTCGAGTGAGCCGAGGAAACAGCTGGAGCATCGGATAGCACAGCAGACACGCCGTGAACAACGCCCCGGAGGGCCGGAGTGAACGTCCAGCCAGCGGGTATGAACCGGCCCGACTCATCACTGACGAAGTGCCTGCAGTGAGTTGTTGCCGGAGTGTAACGGCCCGCGGAGCGGGCTCGCAGCCGGCCCGATCGCGGTGGCAGTCGGACCGAGGAAGCCCGGGATTTCGGCCCAAATTTCCCGGGATCGAGCCCTGCGGCCTCAGGCCCTGACAACCTGCACCGGGGCCGATTTCATTCTGTAAACACCGCGAACTATCCTTGCCTTGGAACAACACCTTCAAGCCGTCACGCAGGCCTTTCATCATGCACGTTGCCACGCCTTCCTCTTGCCGCTGGATTGGCATCGCCCTGGTCGCCACCATCGCCCTGGTCGCCACCACCGCCCTGAGTGGCTCGACGGCCCATGCCCGTTCCTCCCTCTGCGGCACCGCAGCCGACGACCTGGTCGCGGCCCGGGCCGGTTTGACGCGGGAGTGGGTCGTTCAGGTGCCATTCGATTCAAGCAGTTGGCGGCTCGACCGAGTGGTCGTGGGGGGGGACCTCGTGGTCGCCGCGGCCGGCGATGGCACCCTCGCTGCGATCGCGGCCGGGGGAAATGATTCGCGGCCGGGCACCGTAGTCTGGAGCCGGCCGGGCGACGGCTCCCGGTTGCCAATCGAAACTGTGGGGATCGGCCCAAAGAGCGTGGCCGTGGCCCGCGGCGATCGCCTCACGGCGATCGACTCCGTAACGGGACGAACGATCTGGGATCGCTCCTTGCCCTCGCTCGCCTCGGCCGCGGCCGTGCCATCGGCGGGCTTTATCTACACCCCACTCGCCCGAGGCAAGCTTGCAAAACTGGCTGAACGCCCGGCCACGCTCACGATCGCCGAGGCGATGGCGGAGCAGTCGGATCCATTTCCGAGCGAACCAGCCGAAGACCGCTTTGAAACACTCAACAGCCCGGGATCAATCGAATTCGCACCGCTGCCCTACGACAATGGCATCCTCTGGTGCACGACCGACGGGGTACTCGTGGCCGAGGTGATCGTGGACGACTCCAACCCCCGGCTTGAATTCGATCTGGGGAGTCCGGCCAGCGGGCCACCGGTGGTGCGGGGCGGCGACATCTTCGTCGCCACCCACACCGGAGACATCGCCCGGATCGCCCGCTCACCCTCTGGGTTTCGGGCCACTCCCGGCGTCGGCCGCGATGCCGATGGCCAGACTATTCCCTACTCCGGCTGGCACACCGTGATCGATGAACAGCCCGAGGGAAGTCCGGTCGTGGGCGACGGAACGGTCGTCGTGTCGCTCGGCCCCTCGGGGCTGGCGGCCTTCGCTGCGGCGACCGGCGACCTCCTCTGGCAATCGCCGCTCGCGGGCAGGCCCTTGGCGATCATCGACGGCCGGGTCTGGTGCCTCGACGCCACGGGCTTCCTCTCGGCCCGAGACCTGCGGACTGGTCGACGGGTTGCCCGGCTCTGCCTCGGCTGCTTCACGGTGCCAGTCGTCGATCCGCGGGGTGAACGGCTGGTGCTGGCTAGTCCGAAGGGGCTGGTCGTTTCGCTGGCTGGCAGACGCACCGTGGCGGCCGAGCCCCCGGTTCCTCATCCACCCACGCTGCCTCGGCAACCGACTGCGGAGCCGGAGGGTGATCGGGAGATCGACCCACCGGCGAACACCGTGGCCCCGCCGGACGGAGCCGCCGCCGACAACACCTGACGGGTGAGTCGGCTCGGGCCCAACTCACATCGGCGGCCCCATCGGCAACCGGCGGGTGAACAGATCGATCGCCAGGATGATGCAGCCGATCGTCAAGGCGGTGAACGACAGCAGCAACAGTGCTGTATCGATGTTGATCGGCGGACGGCTGCGGCTACCGCTGTCTGGATCTGTCGTCATGCTGCGCTACCTGCTCGCTGGGAACGATGCTTCCAACCACGCCGCCGGGCTCGCACACTGAGATACTTTCGTGTCAGGCCTTGAGCCGGGTCGTGACCCGGTCACCCCGCTGCACGATCCCACGGGCGTATTCCTTCACGACCCGGGCCACCGCCCGATCGGGCCGCACGCTCGTGACCACCACCCTTCCGACATACTCACCCTGCCGATAGATCTCCAGCACATGATCAACCTGGAGGCCATCATCGCTGCCAAGCGAGACCTCAATCGTTCCGGAGGCCACCGCCAACACCTGCCCTTCGACAGTCGGCACCCGGTCTTTGGGCAGGCTCTCGATGTCGAGCCCGCTCTGCTGGAGGAGCAGCCGAGCGTTGGCGACCTGCTTTTCCAGCTGAGCCTTTCGCTCCTCGGCGATCGTGAGGAATGACTTGGTCTCGGCGAGTTGGGCAGAGAGTTCTGCCGACCGCCCCACCTGGGTATCGACCTTGGTCTGCTGGTCCGCGACCTGCTTGGTGAGGCCATCGACCTGCTGCCGCGCCTGCTCCAGATCTTTTTGGGTCTTCTCCAGCAAGGCTACCTTCTCCCGCTGGTCCTGCTCCCGATCTTCCTTTTCCTTGCGGAGGGCCTGCAGTTCCTCATCCTTTTGGATGATCGCCGACTGCAGTTTGGCGAGCACCTGATCGCGGGCTTGTTCCGACTCGGCCACCTGTTGCTTGAGGTGGGTGATCTGGCCTTCGAGCTTTGCCCGCTCCTGCGTCGCCTCTTCGAGACGGATTTTGTATCCAGGCTCCTGGCCTGCCTGACACTGTTCCTGAGTCCGCTCGACTTCGTCCTTCCAGTTTACGTGGGAGACATAAATCGCCCCCGCAAGCGTCATGAGCATGAGGCTCATGATGAAGATCGCGAACAGGAAGATTTTACCGATCAGATTCATGGTCGCTCCCACACAGACCAGCTGGGCAGATTCCTATTCCAGACCCGCCGCCAAGTCACCGCCAAGTCTTTATTGTCGGTCAGCAGCCTGCCCCGAGGCAAGCCGCAACGCGACGAGCCATTCGAGTGCGAGAATCGCCACGACCCCCAAGGTCAGCCCGGTCGGGATGGTCCCGGCCGTCAACCAGGGGCTCCAGCGGCCGTCACGCCGGATGCCAACCCGCAGCGTGGCGGTGTCTCGCCGCGGCCCCCGGGCCAGGAGCCGGCCCGATCCATCGATCGCCGCCGAGATTCCGGTGTTGGCGGCCACCACGACCGGTGTCCGGACCTCCACCGCCCGGAAGATGGCTGCGGTGAGGTGCATGTCGAGTTCGCTCGACCCCCAGAACCAGCCGTCGTTGGTGAGATTGACGAGCACGTCGGGCCGCCGGCCGGCGGTAGCCAGCCGCAACACCATCTCCCGCACTGCCGAGGGGAGCGCCGTTTCGTAGCAGATGGTGGGAGCGAGACCGTAGCCTGCCACATCCACCACCACAGGGCGGGTGCCGGCGGTCAACCCGGCCCGCAGCGGCGTGAGTTTGTAGAGCAGCGGGATGCGATCGGCCAGGGGCAGGTACTCCCCGAACATCACCGGATACATCTTGTCGTAGCAGGCCCGCATCCGGCCAGCCGCATCCATCACGATCGCTGCGTTGAAATGCTCCACTCGACCGGTCGCGGCCGAGATGAACCGCTGCCGATCTACGCCCACAACCCAGGTGGTGGCATAGTGGCGGGCATAAGAGGCCAGCGCGTCGAATCGCTGGGCCTCGAGGAGTGTCCGGGCCCGCGCCTGCCGGCCGTCCGGCGTGCCGCCGGCACCCGGCCCGAGCACATCTTCGAGCACCGAATCGGGCAGCCGCTCCGCGGAGTCAATCTCGATCAGCGGCCAGCGCCACATCGTCTCTGGCCAGACGATTAGATCAGGCGGCCCTGCTGCATCGGGATCGGCGAGCCCTGCCACGGTGAGCATGTCGTACTGCCCGACAACCGTCGCTGCCTCGCCCAAATCGTGTTTGAGTTCGGTATCGACCGAACCCTGCACGATCAACACATCGAGCGGTTTCTGTTCGCCGGCGTCCCGGGACGGTTCGTGGGCCAGTCGCCACGAGCCATAGCCAAGGCTGGCCGCAACCACGACCGACGCGGCGGCCAGATCGCCGACTGCCGATCGCAGCGATGCCCGCCCGCGGAGAGCAGCCAGGCCAGCAGCCAGGCCCGCGGCACCGGCCATCACCACGCCCCCCACACCCACCGCGCCCACCGTGTCGGCCGCCTGAATGAGCGTCGTCCACCGCCACTGCGTATGCCCGAGCCCGGCGAACGTGAAGCCACCGAGCACCTCACCCCGCAACTGCTCGCAGGCAATCCAGGCCACGATCGCCCCCGGCACCAGCGGCCAATGCCAGCGATGCACAAGCCGCCGCGCCGACCAGATGAAGAGCAGCGGATAGAGCGCGAGGTAGCAGGAGAGCAGCACCCAGCCGATCGACGTGGCGGGGTGTGGCAGGCGAAGCCAGTGGATGGCCAGCAGCCAATAGGTGAGCCCGCCGCACCACACAGCCAGCCAAGGCCGCTTGCCGCCGATCGCCGGCCGCTGCACGAGGGCCAGCCAGGGAAGCGGCGCGAGCCAGGCCAAAGGCCAAAGGTCGGCCGGGGGCTGGGCGAGAAACAAGGCCAGGCCGCCTCCGATCGCCAACGGCCAAACCCCCGGCCGGGCGGGCGGCTCGATGCCGGAGCCTGCGGTCTCCTTACCGCTCATGCCGCGGCCTCAAATTCGGCCGCCACCGTGCCAGCAGTCACCGGCTGATCCTCCTCCACAAGCTGGGTCAGGAGCCGGCCAGTCACCGGGGCTGCGAGATCGATGGTCACGCCCCCCGCGACGAGTTCCAACACCCTGTCTCCCGCCAGCACCGTGGCACCGCAGGGCACGAGCCAGAGCGACACGGCCAGCGGGACCTCGCCCAGGCCACACTCGGGCACGACCAGTGGGACGCGACGGGGTGACGGCCGGTCCATCGTGTCACCGCTGCTCCTGCAGCCAGGCCAGGAGCACCTCCCCGACCGCGGCCAACGATTCGGCCGAGCACTGGTCGGGGGTGTCATGGGTGGTGTGCCAGGCGGGGTAGTCGAAGTCGATGATGTCGCAGGTTGGGATGCGGCCGATCATCCGCAGCGGCACGTGGTCGTCTTCGACCTCGTGCCGCGGCCGGGGGATAAATTGCCGCACACCCAGCCGCGCTGCCACCTCCCAGATCGACTCGACGACCGGCCGAGTGTCGGGCCAGGTGATGCTCTTGACCTCCTGCCAGATCGCCAGATCACGGTCGGCCACCATGTCGACGATCACACCACAGCGGTAGACCGGTCCCTGGTCGCCGCGCCGGGCGGCTGCATACTGCCGGGCGAAGAAGGTAGAGCCCAGGAAGTAGGGATCCCGCGGACCAACGACATACTCCTCGGCATCGAACAGCACGAAATCGACACCCGGCCCCGCGAGTGCGGGCATCGAGCGGGCCAATTCCATCAGCAGGGCCACACCACTGGCGCCGTCGTTCGCACCGAGAAACCTGCCCTGGGGATCGACCGGGTCGCGGTCGGGATAGGGACGCGTGTCGTAATGAGCGCCGATCAGGATGCGTTCGGTCCGATCGGGGTGCCAGGAGACGAGCAGATTTTCCATGTGCACCGGCTGGCCCGTCCGCCGGTCGCGGACCTCGAAGGCCTGGCCCGTCACTGTCCCGCCAGCCGCCCGGAAGTGGGCTGCCAGCATGGTCCGTTGCCGGCGCATGGCCTCCGAGCCACTGGGCCGGGGCCCGAGGCCGCAGATCGCCTCCAGATGCTCCATGGCGCTCGAGCCTGAGAATCCCTCGGCCTCACCATGAGCCCCAGCCGACCACGGCCAGAAGACTCCACAGGCTGCGAGCACAAGCAGACGTTTCGCAGGCATTGAAATTCTCGCCGTACATTGCCGAACCAGAGCCGCCCGCACCCGTTCGTTTCCTACACCTGGCCGCTAGCCCGGGCCGTGTTACCTGCGGCGCACGGCTCGGCTGCCAGCGGGATGGGCCCGCACCTCAGTCTACTCTTTGGCGGTTGCGCACAGGACCGGGCATGGAGCAACGGGCCGCGCCGCCATAGACTCCACGGCCGTCCTCCCGATGTTTTTCCTGCTCGAGACTGCTCGCCATATGCACGTTTGCGGCCCCCTCGGAATTCCGTGGACCCTGCCGGCCCTCGGCCCGATTGGGCTTGCGGCCATCGCCGCACTCGGACTGTTCGCCTCCCGGGCCAGCGGTGGGGGCGGCGCCGAAAACCTGATACTGGTGGTGAATTCCACGAGTGCCGACAGTATCGAGGTGGCGAATGCGTTCGTGGCCGCCCGCGGGATCCCGGCGATCAACGTCTTGATGTTGCCCTGGGCAGGCGACAAGGAGGCTACCACCCTCGCCCGGTTCCGGGACGAGATCCTTGCGCCTGTGCTCCGAGGCATCGACTCCCGGCGACTGGCTCCCCAGATCGACATGGTCGTCTATTCAAGTGACTTTCCCTGGCGGATCGACTACCGCGAGGCGCTCTCTCCCGACATCGCTCGCCAAGACACGTTTCCGTCTGGCTCCCTGACAGGCATGACGATGCTCTACGGGGCGGTCCAGAGCGGAGTTCCGGCCTGGCTCGATCCTGAAGGCAACGACTACTACCGGCCGCTCGACAACCAGGGCGTGCCGATTGACACAGAGGGTTTTCGCAGCTGGTACGGCTGGGGAAACGACGGCCGGCTCTTGGAGGCGGGGGGCAACCGCTATCTCCTCTCGGTGATGCTGGGCGTGACTGCCGGCCGGGGCAACACCGTCCGCGAAGTGGCAGCGTACCTCGACCGGGCCGCGGTGGCTGACGGCACCCGGCCAAAAGGCACGATTTATTTGATGACCAATAGCGATGTCCGCACGGCAACCCGCTCGGCGGTGTTTCCAGCCACGGTCCGGGCCCTGGAGCAACTCGGGGTACAAGCTGAGATCGTTTCGGGGTCGCTCCCGGAACGGAAGCGAGATGTCGCCGGTCTGACGAGCGGCACCGCCACCTTCGACTGGCCCGCCGCTCAGAGCCGGATCCTGCCAGGGGCGATCTGTGAAAACCTGACGAGCTTCGGCGCGGTCTTCACCGCCTCGGCCTCCCAGACGCCACTCTCCGAATTCCTCCGGGCAGGGGCGGCTGGCTCGAGCGGCACGGTGATCGAGCCCTACTCGATCCAGGCCAAGTTTCCCCACCCAGGCATCCACGTCCATTACTGCCGGGGCGCAAGCCTGGCCGAGGCCTTCTACCAATCGGTCAATGCCCCGTACCAGCTGCTGGTGGTAGGCGACCCGCTGTGCCAGCCCTGGGCCGTGATTCCCCGGGTGGCTGCCACACTTGCCGATGGCCGGCCACTGGCGGCCGGCCACTCATGTTCCGGCCTGGTCGAACTCACACCCCAGGCCGAACTGCCCGGGGGCGGCAGCTGCGATCGATTCGAGCTGTTCGTCGACGGCGTGCGCGTGACGTCCTGCGGCGTGGGCGGGCAACTCGTGCTCGACACCAAGCCCTTGGCCGATGGCCACCACGAGTTCCGAGTGGTGGCGATCACGGCGAATTCCCTTGAGACCCAGGGGCGGCTCGTGGTCCCGGTGACCTTCGCCAACTACGACCGCACACTGACGATGACCGCCATCCCGGATCGGGTGCCACCCTCCGGAATAGTACGCGTGGAACTCGCCGGCACCGGCATCGACGCGGCCCTCGTGTTCGCAACCGGCAGGGTGCTCGGCCGCATCCAGGGCGACTCCGGCTCGATCGACATTCCAGCAGTGATGCTCGGCCGCGGCCGGATCACCCTCTACGCTGCGGGCCGCGGTGGCCGGTCGCCAGCCGAGTCGGTCAACGCCGTGCCAGTCACGGTCGAAGTCGGTGACTAGATCGCATCTGAGATAGCTGGAGCGATGAGTTGCCAAACTGCGAGAGAAGGCGCGGGGGTCGGCAAACGCTCGCGGAGCACGGGGGCGTATCCTCGCCCGC
>ERZ889217.216-NODE-216-length-38258-cov-14.842525_pt1 | contig 38258 bp, 20 predicted proteins | sample MGYA00521098_ERZ889217 | MGnify/ENA primary metagenome ERZ889217 (study PRJEB32303, sample SAMEA104408613) | aquatic metagenome | biome: Brackish water; feature: Pelagic; material: water | place: Baltic Sea | collected 2014-06-10T22:04:00 | depth 2,362 m ... | reverse complement strand
CTTTCCTACTCCACCGGTGCCTACCGGTGCTTTCCTACCGGTGATTGCACTTGGCAGTACTTCGTTCCGCAGTTGTCTCAAAGTCATTGACAGGTTCCGGTGATTGCCAGGTTCCAAGGACCCACGTCTGTCGTACACGCGTACCGACTCTTCCCCGTTTCGGCCCCTTTCCCTGTCCGGCCGACCAGGGGCAACTCGGCTACAATGTGTGATTCCTCCCGGAGCTAGCGTCGTGACAAATCTGATTCCCTGCCCCAACCTCATTGGTGGTGAGTGGGCGACCGTATCGGGCGTGGCCACAGCACCTGTTTACAACCCGTCGATCGGCGTCGTAATCGCTGAGACCCCGCTGTGCGGGGCTGACGTGGTCGATCAGGCCGTGGCAGCGGCGGCACGGGCGTTTCCCAGTTGGATGGAGACGCCGCCCGTCGAGCGGGCCAGGATCTTGTTTCGGCTCAAGGTGATGCTCGAAGCGGAGTTCGAGGCCCTGGCCCGGAGCGTCACGCTCGAACACGGCAAGACGCTGGTAGAGGCTAGGGGAGATGTCAGACGGGGGCTCGAAAATATCGAATTTGCCTGCGGTGCTCCGAGCCTGCTGATGGGGGAGTCGGCGGAGAACATCGCCCGCGGCATCGACTGCGATTCGATCCGACAGCCGCTGGGCGTGGTGGCCGGAATTACGCCCTTCAACTTCCCTGCCATGGTTCCATTGTGGATGTGGCCGATCGCGATTGCCTGCGGCAACACCTTTCTGCTGAAGCCGAGCGAGAAGGTGCCGCTGACAGCTATCCGGATCGCCGAACTGGCGACGGAGGCAGGCCTGCCGCCAGGCGTCCTCAACGTGGTACACGGGGGTCGGGCGGCAGTCGATGCGATCCTCGCCCATCCTCGAATCCAGGCGGTCTCGTTCGTGGGCTCGACGCCGGTAGCCCGGGAGATCCACCGAATCGGCACCGCCAATGGCAAGCGGGTGCAGGCCGCCGGCGGAGCGAAGAATTTCGTAATCGTGATGCCCGACGCCGACGTCACGCCCTCGGCAACCGGTATCCTCGAGGCCGCTTTCGGCTGCGCAGGGGAGCGGTGCATGGCCGGATCCACGGCAATCACGATCGGCAAGGCGGCCGACACACTCCTGCCGAAGCTCGTCGAGATCGTCTCGCAGATCAAAGTCGGCCCGGCCGATCGCGATCCGGAGGCTCAGATGGGTGCCGTGATTACCCGGCAGCATGCTGACCACGTCTGCTCACTGATCTCGCAGGCCGAAGCAGCCGGCGCCTGCCCACTGACCGACGGCCGGACAACGCAAGTGGCCTCAGCACCTGACGGCTTTTTCGTCGGCCCCACCGTGCTCGATCATGTCCGGCCCGACATGATCACCATGAAAGAGGAGGTCTTCGGCCCGGTGCTCAACGTGGTGCGAATGGACGACCTTGACGCAGCCATCCAATTGGCCAACTCGTCCGCCTACGGCAACGGGGCGGCGATCTTCACCCGCAGCGGCAAGGCGGCCCGGGAGTTTCGCCACCGGGTGCAGGCCGGTATGGTGGGAATCAATATTGGCGTGCCCGCCCCCATGGCATTCTTCCCCTTCAGCGGCTGGCAGGCCTCGTTCTTCGGCGACCTCCATCTCCAGGGCCGTGAAAGCGTGGCCTTTTTCACCCGACAGAAGGTGACCACCACCCGCTGGTTCAGCTACGGCGAGGGTTCGATTTGGGCTGATCGCTGAGTATCCTGCTTCCCATGCCTCACCCGACCACCCTGCCAGTCGCCCCGATCTGTTTTGAGCCCCGTTACCACACCCGTGTCTGGGGCGGACGACGACTGGAGACCACGCTTGGCCGGGTTCTGCCCAACGACCAGCCTTACGGCGAATCCTGGGAGCTTGCGGATCGCCCCGACTGCCAGAGCCTGGTCACGACCGGGCCACTGGCGGGATGCACGCTCAACGAACTCTGGCTGCAGCACCGCCGAGCGGTATTCGGTGAGCGGCTGGCTCACCATCCCAGTCCACGGTTCCCGCTCTTGATCAAGGTGCTCGACTGCGGAGGTGACCTCTCGATCCAGGTACATCCACCGGCTGCCATCGCCCCGACACTCGGGGGCGAGCCGAAATCCGAGATGTGGTACTTCGTGGGTGTGGAGCCGGGCGCACAGCTCTATGCGGGCCTGCGGCGGGGCGTCACCCGGGAAGAGTTCGCCCGCGCCCTTGAAGCTGGCTCATTGGCCGACTGTGTCTGCGCCCTGGAGCCGGCCCGGGGTGACAGCCTGATGGTACCCAGTGGCCGACTGCATGCTTTGGGAGCAGGCCTACTCGTGTTTGAAATCCAGCAGAACAGCGACACCACCTACCGCGTCTTCGACTGGAACCGCGTCGGCCTCGACGGCCAACCCCGGCAGCTCCATGTCAAGGAGTCGCTTCAGTGCATCGACTTTGCCGACTTCGAGCCGGCGATCCATCTGGCTGCCGCCGGCAACCCGCTGGCTGAGTGCGACCACTTCCGAGTGGATCGCCGGACCGACGCCACCGCCGACCTGGCTCCGGGCCTGCGGCTGATCATGGCCATCGATCCACTCACCTGGGCGGGCGTGCAAATCCCGGCCGGAAGCGTGGCCCTCTGGCCGGCAGGCCTTCCCCCGGCTACCCCGATCCGCGGCGGTGCCTGGCTCGAAATCACGATCTGACCCCCCCGTCAGTCCTTCGACAAGAGCCCGATCGCCTCGACGACGGTTTTTCGGCCGAGCGATTCCCGGCCAGTAAATGGCCCATCAGCGCTTCCCTCGGGCCAGTCGGCCGGGTCAGCGTAGAGGCCATTGTCGTCGTACTCCCGCTGCAACCGCGTCAGCTGGGCCCTGAGGGTGGCGAAGGTGGTGGCCACCTCGGGCGACCTTGCCTCGGCCGGGTCGAACAGCAGGTTGTGCTGTTCGTTCGGATCGTTGCTCAGATCAAACAGCTCCCAGGCATCCTGCTTCCAGTAGTGGATCAGCTTGTGCGTCGGTGTGCGCACACCGCAGTGGGCCCGCGTGTTGTGATGGCCTGGGTCGTGGTAGTAGCGGTAATAGACGCTCTGTCGCCAGCCCGCAGGCGTCTCACCGCGCAAGAGGGCTGCCAGGCTCTTCCCCTGCATCGACTCAGGAATCGGCAGACCGGCCAAATCGAGAAACGTCGGGGCGAGGTCGATGTTGGCCACGAACGCATCGGGGGTGATGCCGGGCGTGATGCCGGGCCCACAGGCGATCAGCGGCACCCGCAGGCCCGGCTCATACATGAATCGCTTGTCGTACATGCCCAGATCACCGAGGTACCAGCCGTTGTCGGTGGAATAGATCACGATCGTGTCGTCGGCAAGCCCCGTTGCATCGAGGTGATCCAGGATCTTGCCCACGTTGTCGTCGACGCCCTGCACGCAGGCCAGGTAATCCTGCATGTACCGCTGATACTTCCAGCGAACAAGGTCGTCGCCCGTGAGCGTCGTGCCATCGACCTCGAGGCTGATCGGCTTGTCACCGAGCCACTGTTTTCGCAGATTCCCCTCCAATTCCGCCGGCGGCTCCCGCTTCAGGTCGCGGTTGGTGAGATCGTGGGCGATCGTCTGCCGGTTGTCCGGAAGGGCTGTCGGACGCGTCGCGTAATCGTCCCACAGCGTGGCGGGCTCGGGGAACACGGCATCCTTGAATCTCGCCTTGTTCCGCTCGTCGGGCGACCACTCACGATGCGGCGCCTTCTGGTGCAACATCAGAAAGAAGGGCTTGTCGACAGGCCGTGTCTGGATGAACTCGATGCCTAGGTCGCCGGTGATGTCGGTGCAGTGGCCGTCGATCGTGAGCATGCCCCCGGGCACCAGAAACGTCGGGTTCCAATAGCTGCCCTGCCCGGGTAGCACAATCCAGCGGTCGAACCCGGTGGGATCGGTGCCGAGATGCCACTTCCCGATCATGCCGGTGTGGTATCCGCCATCCCGAAGCTGCTTGGCAGCCGTGTCACGACCGCCGTCAAACGCATTGAAGACCGGCACGCCGTTCTTGTGGGAATACTGCCCCGTCAGCAGCGTGGCTCGACTGGGAGTGCAGATCGAGTTTGTGACGAACGAATTGGTGAACCGGGCCCCGGCCGCTGCAAGCCGATCGAGGTGCGGCGTGGTGTTCACCTGCGACCCGTAGCAGGAAATCGCATGCTGGGCATGGTCATCGGAAAAGATGAAGAGGATGTTGGGCCGCCCCGCTGGCCGGGCCGCGCTCGCCACGGGCACGAGCCGCACCGCGCGGATGTCGCAGCAGGCCGTCTTGGCGATCGACCGCGGCTCAATGCGGAGCACATGGCCGCCGGCCGCCAAGGCCACACGGCCGACGACCCGCGGCTTGAACGCCTGGAAATGGCCGGTCTCCTCGACCACAAACTCGAGTGGGGCGGGGCCGCCCGCGCGGCCGGCATCGACTACCAACTGCATCGTGCTGCCCCCCTGCCCCGCTCCGCAGCCCTGGAGCACCTCGATGTCGAAGGCGGCCTGGTGCGTCGTGCGGAACTCCCACTCGACGGCATCATCCACCTGCGTCCAACAGCCGAGTGTCTGCTTGTGCGGCTCCGGCTCGTAGCGGAGCTTCGTGCCCTTCACCGTTGCCTCGTGGCCAGGAAGCGTGATCGGCCCGTCGTCGGCCGATGCGGCGGCCATGAGGATCATGAGAATGCAGAGGGTCGTCAGCAGCGGTCGCATGCAATACCTTTGCGGAGGGTGAGGCGGGGGATGTGTGCTGGAACGTGGGCAGATCGTCACAAGACAGCCAGCCTACCCTCCCGGGAAAAGCATCGGTGCTGTGCCCCAGATCAACGCACGTGACAATTGGAGAACCTATTCTGCTCGTCTGAACACGGCCAGTTCCAATGTTTTTGTGCCTGAAACAACCATTTCGGACACGCCTCAGTGACGGTCTCCGCAGGCACTCAGACGGTCCCGGGGCTGTTTGCCTGTTTCTCGAGCAGCCCTCCTCGAGCTGCGTTGTCAGTCTGGCCGCCGCCATCCGACCGATGATCAGCAGGGACACTCAACCCCCTGAGAAATTGACGGCTGGAACCCCGCTTCGCTAGATTCTAGATCTTCGGTGCCGGCGGCGCCCCCGCATGCCTGGAGGGAAGTCATGCCACCCCAGCGGTTGTCGGCGTTTGGCTTGTGTTCGCGGCCGACAGGCCGCATCTCTTTTTGCAGGGCCAGAGGTTTTGGCGGATACCCTCCTGGCCGCGGGCCCGCCACGTCGCCTCCCTGGCCGCGGTACCCATGACGCTGCTGATCAAAAACGCTGAGATCGTCAATGCCGACAGTCGGTACTCCGCCGACATTCTCTGCACCGGTGAATCGATTGAGCGGATCGACCGCGGGATCGAGCCGCCCGCCGGGGCCGAGGTGATCGATGCGGCGGGCCGGCCTGTCTTCCCCGGCTTCATCGATCCCCACACCCATATCTATCTGCCCTTCATGGGCACCTTCGCGAAGGACGACTACGAGACCGGCACGAAGGCCGCTCTCGTCGGTGGCACGACCACGATCTTCGAAATGGTTTGCCCCGCTCGGAGCATGTCGCCGGCGGAGGGCTTCGCCCTGTGGCGGGCACAGGCCGAAGGCAGAGCCTGTTGCGATTATGCCTTCCACATGGGCGTGACCCGTTTCGACGCCGACTCAGCCGCAAGCCTCCGCGAGATCGTCACGGCGGGTGTGGGGAGTTTCAAGGTGTTTCTGGCTTACAAAGGTGCCTTTGGAGTCGACGACGCCGAACTCTGGCAGACGCTCGTACTCGCCAAGGAGTTGGGTGTGATCGTCGCGGCCCACTGCGAAAACGAGACACTCGTGGCCGAACTCCAGCGGCGGCTGCTGGCCGCGGGCCGGACCGGTCCCGAGGCCCACCACGACAGCCGGCCGCCGATCGTCGAGGCCGAGGGCGTGCATCACCTCACGACCTTCGCGGAGCTCACCGGTGCCCACCTCTATATCGTGCACCTATCTTGCCGCGAGGCGCTCGCCGTCGCGATGGCCGCCCGGGCCCGGGGTGTGAAGGTGTTTGTCGAGACGCTGATCCAATACCTCGTGCTCGACAAGACCTGGGCCGAGCGGCCCGGTTTCGAGGGGGCCAAGTATGTGATGTCACCCCCGCTTCGCGCCGCCGCCAACCAGGCCGTGCTCTGGGACGGGCTAGCCTCCGGCCTGGTCAATACCGTCGGCACCGATCATGCGCCGTTTGACTTTCACACTCAGAAGCCGATGGGCAAGGACGACTTCACCCGGATCCCCAACGGCATCCCGGCGATCGAGGACCGGATCAACCTGCTCTGGACCAGGGGTGTGAAGACGGGCCGGCTCTCGCTCGAGCAGTTCGTGGCCGTGGCCAGCACCAACGCGGCCAAGATCTTTGATCTCTGGCCGCGGAAGGGGGTCATCCAGCCGGGCGCCGACGCCGACCTCGTGATCTACGACCCGGACCACCGCGGCAGGATCTCCGCCGCCACCCAGACGCAAAACGTCGACTACAACGCGTTCGAGGGCTTCCCCATCGAGGGCCGACCCGCGGTGGTCACGGTCCGCGGGGAGGTGGCTGTCCGCGACGGCGTGTTCTGCGGGACCGTGGGCCGGGGTCGGTTCCTTCAGCGGAAGCCGGCCCACCGGTGACCCATGCGAAACGACCTGCCATGAACCACGACCCGCAGCTCTGGAACGAGGATCTCGCTCCGGTGCCGCCAGAAGAGCGGACGTGGACCTGGGGGAACGTGGCGGCGCTCTGGGTGGGGATGGCCGTCTGCATCACCACCTACACGCTCGCCGCCAGCCTCATCGAGCAGGGGATGAACTGGTGGCAGGCCACGCTCACGATTTTCCTCGGCAACCTGATCGTGCTCGTGCCGATGACCCTCAATGCCCACCCCGGCACCGCCTACGGCATCCCCTTTCCGGTGCTGCTGCGGGCCTCTTTCGGCACCCTCGGCTCCAATATCCCGGCGGTGCTGCGGGGGCTCGTGGCCTGCGGCTGGTTCGGCATCCAGACGTGGGTGGGAGGGGCTGCAATCTACGCCACCGCAGCCGTGATCCTCGGCTTCGATCCAGCAAACCGGCAGCCACTGCCCTGGCTGGGAATCTCCCCGGGTGAGTTCCTCTGCTTCATGATCTTCTGGGGGGCGAACGTCTGGTTCATCGTCCGCGGTATGGAGTCGATCAAGCTCCTCGAAGCGGTCAGCGCACCCTTCTTGCTGGCTGTCGGCCTGGGTTTGGTGGTCTGGGCCTGGCAGGCGGCGGATGGGTTTGGGCCGATCTTTTCCCAGCCGTCCCGGTTCGCCTCGGCGGCGGAGTTCTGGCCGGTGTTCGGGGCGGGCCTGACCGCGATGATCGGCTACTGGGCCACCCTCTCGCTCAACATCCCCGACTTCTCGCGGTTTGCCCGCTCCCAGCGCGACCAGCTCGTGGGGCAGGCGGTCGGCCTGCCGGCCACGATGACCTTCTACTCTCTGATCGGGATCGTGGTGACGAGCGCGACGGTGGTCGTGTTTGGAGAGGCGATCTGGGATCCGGTCCGGGTGATCGCCAAGTTCGATAGCCCGTGGGTGTCGGCGCTCGCGCTGGTCACGCTAGCGGTGGCGACGCTCTCGACCAACATTGCCGCCAACGTGGTCTCGCCGGCCAACGACTTCGCCGCGTTGGCTCCCCGGCTTGTGAGCTTTCGCACCGGCGGCCTGATCACGGCCGCAATCGGGATCGTGATGCGCCCCTGGAAGCTGTACCAAGACCCGGCCGGCTACATCTTCACCTGGTTGATCGGCTACAGCGCGCTGTTGGGACCAATCGCCGGGATCATGATCGCCGACTACTATTGCTGGAGAGGGCGGAAACTGGTGGTGGATGACCTCTACCGTTCCTCCGGCAACTATCGCTACTGCGGTGGCTTCAGCCTCGTTGCCTTTGCCTGCCTGGCGGCGGCGGTGCTGCCTAACCTGCCCGGCTTTCTCGTGACGGTGAACGCGGTCCCAAAAGCCATGTTTCCTGCCTGGCTCGTGGCGGGGTATCACTACGCCTGGTTTACGGGTTTCGCGCTCGGATTCATGCTGTACGCGTTGCTCCGTCCGATATTTCCCAATCGCTAGGAGGCCTCTCATGACCGCCCCCGGAACGGCTTCCGTCGCCACGACCACCCCCGCCCTGCCCCCTTGCGCGCACCAGCCGCGGTCCTATAAAGGGCTGGCGAAGGCCGACGTGCTCGCACTGCGGCGGCAGTATCTCAACCCGGCGATCTTCACCTACTACCGCGAGCCCCTGATGATCGTCGAGGGGCGGATGCAGTATCTCTACGACGAGACCGGCCGCCGCTATCTCGATGGCTTCGGTGGAATCGTCACCGTGAGCGTGGGGCACTGCCATCCGAAAATCATCGCGGCCGTCAATCGCCAGAATGAGCTCCTTCAGCACACCACCACGATCTACCTCAATCCCTGCGTAGCAGAGTATGCCCGCGACCTCGCCGCCCGGATGCCGGGAGATTTGAAGGTCTGCTACTTCGTCAACTCGGGCTCGGAGGCCAACGACCTGGCGGTGCTCATGGCCCGGGCCTACACGGGCAACTTCGACCTGATTGCCCTGCGAAACTGCTATCACGGCGGCAGCATGCAGACGATGGGGCTGACGAGCCACCACACCTGGAAATTTAACGTGCCGCACTCGTTCGGGGTGCAGCATGCGATCTTCCCCGACCGGTTCCGCGGTCCCTACGGCTACGACGATCCCGCCGCCGGGCCGAAGTATGCCGCCGACATTCACAACCTGATCGAGTTCGGCACACCCGGCCGAGTCGCCGCCTTCATTGCCGAGAGCATTCAGGGCGTGGGCGGAGCCGTGGTGTTTCCCGACGGGTATCTCTCGGCGGCTTATGCGCACGTGCGGGCGGCCGGTGGCCTGTGCATCGCCGACGAGGTGCAGGCGGGCTTCAGCCGAACCGGCTCCCACTACTGGGGCTTCGAGACCCAGGGAGTGATCCCCGACATCGTCACGATGGCCAAGGGCATCGGCAACGGGGCCGCCTTGGCAGCGGTGGTGACGACCCCTGAGATCGCCCGGGCCCTTACGAGCCGCATCCACTTCAACACCTTCGGCGGCAATCCGGTGGCCTGCACCCAGGGCCGGGCGGTGCTCGAGGTGATCGACGAGGAAGGTATTCAGGACAATGCCGCGCGGGTCGGCGGCCATCTGTACCGCGGCCTCGAAGACCTGGCCCGCCGGCATGACCTGATCGGCGATGTTCGCGGCCTGGGCCTGATGCTCGGCGTGGAACTCGTCAAGGACCGCTCCAGCAAGACTCCCGCCAAGGAAGAGTGCCTGGAGGTTTTCGAACGGTGCCGCACCCTCGGACTGTTGATCGGAAAAGGAGGCCTCCACGGCAACGTGCTTCGCCTCAAGCCGCCGATGTGCCTCTCGATTGCCGATGCCGACTTCATGCTCGAGGTGCTCGACGCGGTATTTTGCGGGCTGTAGCAGCGGCCCGAGGCCCCCTGCGTGAACCGCCCATCCGCAGGCACGTGTGGCTGACTCCAATCGACGCTTCCCCCGTCCCAAGGCTGACCGCACCCCCTACGCCTTGCCCCAGCATCATGTTCGACCCTCGTGGGAACGTGCCTTGACGGTCGTGCCTGACATCCGGGTCGGCGAGCCGGGGTATTCGGCGAAAGAGAAAGGGGCTTGGCAACGCTGGCGGACCCTGCGGGCAGCCCCGGCCGGCCTCAGATTCAGCAGCCGGATTCATGCCGCCCGCTCACTGCCTCCGTTTCACGCAGAAATCCCAGCCCGCTGCCGCGCCGACGGGCGTTTGAGGGCGGAACATCTCCCGTTGTGTACGAAAGATGCCCGATAATGCTGCCGATGGGAATTTTGTGGATTTTGGCCCAATTTTTGCAGCGGCGGATCAGCGGCTGGAGTGATTGAGTCATTGAATGAAGCGGCTCTACTCTAGCGATCACAGGTCTAGCGATCCCAGGTCTAGCGATCTCAAGTTTAGCGATCTAAAAGGGCCGTAGCGGCCGGCCGGTGGAATGCCGACCGATCCCGCGGTGCCCTGTGGTCAACAAGCCCGAACTTTCTTTTCCCTTTCGAAGTGAGGACAGCTTCAGTCATGGTCATGAAGTCAAAGTTGGAATACATCTGGCTCGACGGTTACAAGCCAACACAGAGCCTGCGGTCGAAGACCCGGATCGAACGGGATTTCAGCGGCAACCTTGTGGACTGTCCCATCTGGTCTTTCGACGGCTCAAGTACGGAGCAAGCCGCCGGGGGCGACTCAGATTGCCTTCTCAAGCCGGTCGCGATTTTTCCTGATCCTGGCCGCAAGAACGCCTACCTCGTCATGACGGAGGTTCTCAGTGCTGACGGTACGCCTCATGTGTCGAATGCCCGAGCCACGATAGCCGACGATGACGAGGATTTCTGGTTCGGCTTCGAACAAGAGTATTTTCTCTGGTGCACAAAGAACAACAACCCGCCCGGGTTTCCCGCGGGCGGATATCCGGCCCCGCAGGGACCCTATTACTGCTCGGTCGGAGCAGAAAATTCCCACGGTCGGTCCTGCGTGGAAGAGCATCTCGATGCCTGCCTCGAAGCCGGCCTGAACGTTGAAGGCATCAATGCTGAAGTGGCCGCCGGCCAGTGGGAGTTTCAGATCTTCGCCAAGGGAGCCAAGCGGGCTGGCGACGAGATCTGGGTAGCCCGTTATTTGCTGGAGCGGATTGGGGAGGAGTATGGGTATGCCATCGAATGGCATCCCAAGCCGCTGGGCAAACTCGACTGGAACGGCTCGGGCATGCACGCCAACTTTTCCAACAAACTGATGCGAACGTGCGGTGACAAGCAGGTTTTCATGACCATCTGCGAAGGTTTTGGCGGAGTGATCGACCGACACATCAGCGTCTACGGAGCTGACAACGACCAACGGCTCACGGGCAAGCACGAGACGGCCGCGATCACCGACTTTAGTTACGGCGTCTCTGACCGAGGGGCCTCGATCCGGATCCCGGTGGGCACGATTGAGGACGGCTGGAAGGGCCGCCTCGAGGATCGCCGACCGGCCTCCAACGCCGATCCTTACAAGGTCGCTGCGGCGATCATCAAAACAGTCAAGGAGGCGACCACCGCCGCCGGGATTGCCTGATCGCTGGACTGGCAGGGAAGCTTTTCGGGGTTGTCTGCGAGCTTTGTGGGTCGGAGGGTTTGCCCGAGCCAATACAATCGGCAGACGAAGTCGCGCGCAGCCAGGATGGCGAAGTGTAACCAGGATGGCGAAGTAACAGTTCCTCCGAGAGAGCGGCGAGCATGATGCCCGGAGTGAACGTCCTGCGAGACGATCTGGGCAGGCCTGGCCACCACGGCTTGGCCCGGGGAAACCCCTGAAGAGCCGCTTGTCATGAGCCCACCCGCGGCAGACACCCGCGGGTGGGCTTGGTTGCGGTGGGGCCGCACGCTCGTCAGTCGCCGAATTCGAGGGTTCGGATCGCCTCGAGCAGTTGCCGCATCGTCTGGTAGCGGTCGGCAGGATTCTTGGCAATCGCCTTCAACACAACCTCATCGAGAAGTTTGGGGATTGCCCGATCCGGCGCGGCCACCGAGGGCGGCGGTGGATTGTCGTGGATGATATTCGCGAACGTCTCCTGGATCATTCTCCCCCGAAACGGCTCGCGGAGCGCTGCCAACTCGTAAAGCACGACACCCGTGCTGAAGATGTCGCTCCGCTCATCAACCATCGCCCGGTTGACATTCACCTGCTCTGGCGACATATACAGCGGGGTGCCCGGCCGATCGCCGGCCATGGTCAGATTCTGAATGGGCTCCTGCTGTTGCCGGGCGAGCATCGGGTGCCGCGGCGCGTCGTCGGGCTGGCCCCAAACCTTGGCCACACCCCAATCCAGCAGGATCACCTCACCGAAGTTTCCCACCCAAATGTTTTCCGGCTTCACGTCGCGGTGGATCACTCCCCGGGCATGGGCATACATCATGGCCTGGGCAGCCCCCGCGACGATCTCGAGCTTACGCCGCAGGGGAAACTCGGCGGCCGTTGCTCCGTCGCCCCGGGCAATCCGCTTGAGAATCTCAAACAGATTCTCCCCCGACACCCGCTTCATCGTGAAGTAAAGCCCTTCGGTGGGATCTCGGCCGATCTCGTAGACCGGGACGGTGTTGGGATGCTGGAGCTGGGCCGTCACGCGCGCCTCGCGGAGCAGACGACGGTTTTCCTTCGCATCTTGCCGAAACTCCGGCAGCAGCGTCTTCATCACGACGGTCCGCCCGGTGAGCCGGTCGAAGCAGGTTCGCAGCATTGCCGTGCCGCCCCGGGCCATTTGCTGGAAGAGTGCATACTTCGCCACGCCTTCGGGCAGAGGGTCTGGCAGGTCGTAGTCTGTGGCTGTGAGAAAAATTGGCCCTTGGCCATCGGCGGTCCGGGGCATCGGGATCTCCTCATAATTCGATCGCTGGCAGAAGAACGTTTGGCCGATGGCTAGACTCACCAGCATAAAGGGCCGCGGCAGACCCTTGCCATCTCGTGGCAGGCGTGTGCCCGAACCGCTGCAGCGGTATGACAGCCTCGAGGGCCGAGGGCAACATCCAGCGAGAACTGTCGGAAGCCTTGACTCATCATCGATGAGTGGCAGGGACGAGGACTTTCTCTACCGAACCAATCAGCCCTGGCGATGACGGCGGCCGCTTCGCCTCCGCCAGGTCGCCCCTGCTCCAGCCACGGCGGCCGTCAGCATCACGATGATCCCGGAAGGCTCCGGAACGGGCACGCCCAGTTGCCAGGTCACGACATTGGAGTTGGCCCCGGCGTCCAGCGAAAAATCTGGGCTAAAGTTGGCCCAGCGGTCGTTGAATGGAGAAAGATAGCCCTCCATTCCGGTCAAATCCGCGAGCGTCGCCCAGAACGGATCGTAAAAGGGCTGGTTTGCGGGCCAGGCTTTGTCAAAGAGGATCTGCGTCGATTGCTCCCGGGTGGTCGTTTCGAACCACCGCAACGTGCTGCCCGGGTCTGCAGCGAGTGTCCCGGTCGCCGGATTGTCCCACATACCGGACATGTATTGAGTGCTGCCCAACAGTCCTTCTCAACCTGCCGCTTTCTTACGTGGGCCTCGGGCGATTGTCAAGAATTGGGTTCAGCGGGTTTGAATCAGGCGGCGTTCTGCAGGACCCCGTTGGTGAAGATTCTTCCTTCAAGATGGACCCTGCCGCCCCCGGTCCTTCAACGCACAAGAAAACGTACAAGCCCAGCCGGCTCGGGATGGCATTCGAAGGCACGCAGACGCCTCCTCCCCTCACCCCGGCTCCGATGAGCCGGGGACCGGGAACAGCCAGAAATCCCGCCGAAACAGCGGGACCAAAGAGCGGAGGGCACGGGATTCGAACCCGCAACCCGTTTCCGGGCATCTGATTTCGAGTCAGACCGCTAGCCGTTCGCTTACCCTCCGGGGCCGATTCTAGACCGCTCCCGGCAGGTGCTCAAGACAGCCCGTCTGCCGCGGCCGGAATGCTCCCCCAGGGCCGCGATCGAGGTGCGGCTGCGCAGCTCGTGCCGAAAAACCGGCCAGTGACGGCTTTACAAGCGATGCCGGCAACTCCATGGAACCCGCTCACACCTCGTTCACGCTCTGGCCACTGCCGATACCTCCGGAAGAACACGTGCGCTGAACACCGTGGCCGGGCCGTCCACCCCCGTCGGAGAAACTATTTCATGGCAAAAGAAACCTGGCGACTTGTGACCCGAGGGGCCGACGGTGAACTCGTGATCAACGACTTCGATTCCCCCGAGGTCCTGCTGCGAACACACCTTCAAATCGGCTCAGATGACTGCTCGACCGACCTCGATCTTCGCGGTGCACCTGTGTTTCGCAAGCTGATCGGACCGATGCCCGAAGGCCGCACGATCGTTCGCTACGAAACGCCCGATGTCTTTGAGGCGCTGACCAAGGAATGGGCCCTGCCCAAGCCGCCGCGGCAGCGGCGCCGCAAGTCTGCGACAACTGCATCTACTGCAAACGACACCGCTATCACTAACCAGGCCTCCGATGGTTGACACGATCTTCGGCAAGATCATCCGCGGTGAGATCCCCGCTCGAATCATTCACGACGATGATCGCTGCCTGGCTTTCCACGATCGAGCCCCCCAGGCACCTGTCCATGTGCTCGTGATTCCCAAGCATCCCATCCCGTCGCTGACCGCCACGACCGCCGAAGATCGCGACCTGCTCGGACACCTTGTGCTGGTTGCCACGCAGCTCGCCGAGTCGCTGGGCCTCACGGGAGGCTATCGATTAGTGGTCAACTGTGGAGCCGATGGCGGCCAGTCAGTGAATCACCTGCATGTCCATCTGCTCGGTGGCCGCCAACTTGGCTGGCCCCCCGGCTGACTGCGACACGATCAGGATCAGGTCGCAAGTTGCCCCCGAACCCGCTCCAGTAGGTGCTTTGTCGCCAGGATGCCTTCGGCTTCGGGTAGGTCCTTGCCCTCATACTCGATGCCAACCCAGCCCCGGTAGCCGGCCTTGGCTACGATCTTGAGCATTCGAAGATAGTCGGTCTCGGTCTCGTTGCCCTGATCATCAAACTTCTTGCTTTTTGCGCTCACGCCCTTAGCAAAAGGCATCAATTCCTCGACGCCCTGGTAGCGGTCGTAGTCGTAAAAGTTGCCGAAGTCGGGCAGGGTGCCACAGTTGGGCCGATCGACAAGTCGAATCACCCCGGCCAGCCACTCCCCGTTGCTCGACAGCCCGCCGTGGTTTTCGACGATCACATTGAGTTCCATCGGAGCCGCAAACTCCGAGAGCCGGCCGAGGCCGTCAGCCGCAAGTTTCTGCTGCTCTGCAAACGTGCCTTTGCTGGCCGCATTGACTCGGATCGAATGGCACTTGAGCCGCTTGGCCGCCTCGAGCCAGGGATAATGATTCTCGATCGCCTGCGTCCTCGCCTTGTCGTCCGGATCACCGAGATTGCCGAGGCCGTCGCACATGATCAGGAGATTTTCTACCCCCTCGCCCGACGCCCGCCCGGCAAGGTCGGTGAGATACTCGGTGTCCTTGGCCTTGTCTTTGAAGAACTGATTGACGTACTCAACCGCAGCGATTCCGAACTGCTGCTTCGCCGCCCGGGGAAAGTCGAGGTTGTCAAGTTTGTCGGCAAACAACGTGGAGTGGAGCGACCACTGCGCCAGTGAAATTTGAAACAGCGGCTCCTTGCCGCCACCATCAGCAGTGTCGGCCGCCGCGGCCCGGGAACCGCCGGTCGCCAGCCGACCAGCGGCAGTCAAGGCGCCAATCGCAGCGGCCGAGGAGGCCAAAAAATCACGGCGCGTCGCTGGGGCACCGTGGGGGGAGGATGGAGACGACTCGGGCATGGCAAACCTCACGACAAAGCGGACAAACGAACAGCAACAAGCCGATCGACAGGCGAAAAGATTTTACCACAAATCGCTGATTCCAACGACCCTGCCGCCACGACCATACCCGCATCAGGATAGGATCGAAGGGTTTGGTCCACCGGCTCGATGAGGCTCTTGGCATGACCACCCGCGAGGCTGCCGCCTCCCCGCTGCTTCTGGTGACGATTGATCGACTTCCGGCCGGGCTTCTCCCCGCGCTCGGCTGCGGTTGGGTTGCCATGCCGACGCTAAATAATCTCGCGGCGCGGGGCGTGGTGCTCGATCGCCTCATCGCGACCACCGACGATCCAGCCCAGATTCTCGCAGCGCTCGCCGGCGTTGGTCCCGAGGGCAAGCCTGGCCCGTGGCCGCTTCTGGCAGTTGCGGCGGCGGCTGGACTGCATCCGGCTGTGATCACCGACGAGCACTGGCTTGCCACGACCCTTGCCGAATGGCAGACAACCAGTCTCAGTCCGCTCACCACGCTCCATGTGCCGATCAGGGCGACGGCCGCCGTGGCGGATGATATTGCCGCCACGAATCTGGGCCGGCTGTTTTCAGCGGCCGCCACCAGCCTGGCTACTGGAAACCATCGGTTTGTGTGGGTCCATGCTGGAAGTCTGGGTCAAACCTGGGATGCCCCTGAGGAATTTCGGGCGGCCTACGTCGACCCTGATGATCCTTCCCCGCCCCCCGGGGCGGCCGTGCCCGACCTGCCGGTCGATGCCTCGACTGATCCCGACGTCGGCGTTAGTTTTCGGCATGTCCTGGCCGGGCAACTGACCCTGCTTGATCGTTGCCTCGGCCGGCTCGTCGACGCGACCACCACCGGAGAGGCTACCAGTTGGACAATCCTCGTGGCCGGCGTGCGTGGCCTGGGCATCGGCCTCCACGGGCGGCTCGGCTGCGGGCCACTGCCACCGTTCAGCGAACTGATCCACCTGCCGGCCGTGCTCGTGGACCATCAGGGCCGAATGGCTGCCCAGCGTTTCGGCGGGCTCGTGATTCCGGCCGACCTGGGCACGACCCTGCTGGCGGCAGTGGCCCAGGCGCCGATGAACTGCACCGATCCTCAAGGCGGCCGAAGCCTTGGGTCGCTACTCGACGATTGGCAGGGCCCCGGCCGCGACCGCGTAATCTGCACGGCCGCCCGGGGCGTGGCCGTGATCACCCCAGCCTGGCACCTCGTGGTGCCCGCACTTCCCGCGGGAGCTGGCGAGGAGCCGCCGCTCCCCCGACTATATGCCAAGCCAGATGATTTCTTTGAATGCTCTGATGTGGCAAACCGCTGCCCGGCCGTGCTCGAAGAACTCACGGCTCTGGCGGACCGAGCGACCGCAGACCCCGGCTCAGCCTGGACAGCAACGCTCTCGAAAGCCGCCCAGTGGAGCTCGTAAAGGCTAGGGCGGTAGGCTGGGAAAGCTCCTGTTTTCGCCGCGAAAAACCGCTTCCCCGGGGGTGGCAGGCCCGCTACCATCCCCGTCCCCCCGGTCGGCGGACCGCGGGACGCCCGGGGTGCCCAGGGCCGGTCCGCCGCCAGCTTTCAATCTCGTCTGCATGCACGCCTTCGCTATCCTCCGCAGGCTGCTCCCCGCCATGTTGGCGATGCACGTTGGCATGGCGGCTGCGGTGGCTGAAGACAGCGTGCGGCCGGTGCGGATCCGCGTACAGTGGGGCGGCGGCACGCCGCGCGGCTGGAGCGGCCAGATCATCACGACCGACCGAGGCGGACAATCGGCTGCGGCCGGGCCACAGCAACTCGTCTGGCAGACGCTCTGCCGGGAGCCCGACGCGGCAGCCCATGCCCACAGCACCGCGGATGGAATCGCGGTCCACCAGCTTCGGCCCGTCGCCAGCGATGGGGTGGAACTCACGATCCATGACTGGCCACGGGCTCGCCTCCGGGTGCAGCTTGGCCCGACGACCACAGGTGACCCCGGCCTGCAGGCGGACGTGGCAGTGCTCGACATCCTCGACACGCCCCACCAACAGCCGCTCGATGGCGATGGCAATCGGCTCACGATCACCGCCGCTCCGAGTGAGCCTTTGCAGGTGACTCTCGCTGGACCGGACAATTCCCACACCACGAACACGATCACGACCACGACCACGACCACGACCGACACCGCCACCGCTGTCCACCGTCCAGGTGACATCCTCCGGTTTCGCGTCGATCCGCTGATCCCACTCAAGCTCGGCGTCGGTGACGTCGAGCTGCGATTACGGCTCTCATCGGCCCGTCAAGACACCGCGATCGACACGCAGGCTACCAAGCTCGTGCCGCTTGCGCCGCCGGTAGGTGGCACGCCGGTCGGCGGCCGACTACCGACGCCGTTTGTGGGCGTGGACTTCGAGCTCTCACTGCCTGCCGAGGAAGGCGTGTATGAAGTCTCGCTCGAAGCAGTGGAGTTGCGCGGGCTCCGCTGGACCAAGCCATTGGCCAGCCGCACGATCCAGGTCGTGGCGATCGCTCCAACCCCGCCCACCCAAGACGCTACCGAGTGGAGTGCCGTTTACGAACTGGATCCTGGCAGCCCGCGGCTCCACGAGCGGCTCCGCCGCCTACCCGCTCGCGGGCTGACAGCAATGCCACTGCCGTCCGTTTCATTTCCGGCCATGCCACTACCGAGCCTCTCCCGGCCTTCGCTGCCGCTACCGCGGCTCCCTGACGTGCCCGTCCAGTTGCCCGACGTCTCGTCGTTGGTTCCCCGACTCGGTGGCTTGCTTGCTAGCGGTCACTCAGTTGTCGCACCCCATCCCCTCGGCCCCATGCTCCGCCTCCCGCCGGCAGGCGACGCCCAACGCCCCTCCTGGGAAGCCATCACCATTCCGGTCGCTCGCGAGGGGCTGCCCCATGTGATCGAGATTGAATATCCACAGGATCAGCAGGCCACCGTGGCGGTGTGCATCCTAGAACCTGACGCCGCCGGGGCCCGGGTTGAGGTGCGCCATGCCGGAGGCTTCACGGTCGCTGAACGGCAGCCCGGACTGGCCACCCATCGGCTCGTCTTTTGGCCTACGTGCCGCAGTCCTGTGTTGGTGCTCGCCAATCCCGATACGAGCGCCGGCGCGCTTGTGGGCCGAGTGCGGGTGCTCGCCGGACCGGCTCGCCTTCCCCCGGGGCCTACTGCGGCATCGACCGAGCCTGCCCGGGAAACCGGCCGTCGTCAGACCTACGCCCTGCTTCCTGACCCAGATCTACCGCAGCTCGCTGGCGGCCCCGGCCGGGCGGTCGGCGGTGGCCACGGCCTGGCAGACTGGCTCACCCACTTGGCCGCCATCAGGCATTCGGCCGAAGCGGTCTCGGCTCAAGGGCTCGCCGGGGCCGTGATCACAGTGTTCGCTGATGGTGCGGCGGTCTGGCCGACCAGGCTCACTCACGAAGCTCCGCGGTGGAATGCCGCCGCTGAATTGGCGCTCGATCCGGTCCCCAAAGACCTGCTCGCAGCCCTGACCCGGGTCTACGCCCGCGAAGGACTGTCACTGATTCCGGCCCTGCGCTTCGACGCCGCCCTGCCAGCACTCGAAGCCGAACACTCGGAAGAGTCGGCTCCCGGAATCATCTGCGTCGGCAGCGACGGCAAGCCTCGACAGTTGCCCGGCGGACCTCACTACAACATTCTCGATCCCCGGGTGCAGCAGGCCGTGGAGACAATCGTGAGCGACCTGGCAGAACGGCTGCGGAACGAGCGGAGTGTGACGGGGATCGCGGTCGAATTGCCGCACGATGGCTGGCTGCATCTTCCCGGTGTCGCCTGGGGTCTCGATGACCAGACATTCAGCCGGTTCCTCGCGGCGACAGGTGAGTCTCCGGGCGCAAGCTCTGAAGGAACCGAACGATTCGCCGAACGTGCCCGGCTCGTACGCGGGCCGCTGCGGCAGGAGTGGCTTACCTGGCGCACAGGAGTGTTGGCCAGCTTTCATGCCCGGCTGACGGCGATCGTGGCCGGCCGCGATGGCCGCTGGCCGCTCTACATCGTGCCCACCACGCTATGTACCGACGGCGACGTGGCCCGTCGCTTCCGCTCCCAGACCAGCGCTGAAGCTGGGGCAGATGACCTGCTCCGGGAGATCGGGCTGGTGGCCACCCTGCCTGAGGGCATCGCCCATGGGGGCCGACTCGTCTTCATGTCGCCGCAGGTCTTCACCGCAACAGCCAGCATCGCGGAACGGGCGGCTGTGAACTCCGCCAACGGTTCGCTGGCTCTCGCCCGGGCCGCGGCCACCGCCCGTGAACGGGGGGTGGTGATCCTCGCGCGGCCGCTCCCGGTCGATCTCGCTGCGGTCGTGCCTCATGGACCGTTCGGTTCCGCGGCGGCCGGCGAGCCAGCCCAAGCGCGGATCGTGGCCCAGCGGCGGGCAGGCGATCGGGAACTGGCCTCGTCCCTGCTTGCTGCCGACGCGTCGATCGTGTTCGACATGCGGCCTTTGATCCTGGCCGCCCGCGAGCCGTCCCAGCCCCGACGGTCTCGGGAGTCGCTGCCCGCCGGGCCGCTTCAACTGGTCAACTCCCTTCCCGACCCGCTGGTGATCCGCTCGATCACCAGCGGCAACCGCACCTGGCTGGAGGTGGCAAACCTCGCTCCGGTGCCGACCGCGGCCGTGATCAGGCTCGGTGTCGGCCCCACGAAAGCATTCGACGCGGTCGATGGCCAGGCGTTGGGCATCGACGCCGGCAGCCTCAGGCTGCCCCTGGCGGCCTGGGATGTGCGGGCGATCGTTGTCGATCCAGCCTGCCAGGTGGAGGCCGCAGCGGTCGAATACGATGCCGGCGTGGTCGCGGCCACCAGCCAGAAGATCGAACGGCTGCGGCAGCGATTGGGTGTGCTGAATGCACCAGAACCGCTCGATGTGTTGGACAATCCAGGCTTTGAACTCGGTCTCTCCCAGCCGGCCGGAGCGGCCAATCAGCCAGCCATCACAGGCTGGGAGCTCCTCGAGCCCAGGCGGGGTTCGCTCGCCCTGGTAACCGGCATCCCTCCCGCCGCCGATCCCGACGGCCCCACCAAGCCGGGCCGGGGCCTTGAATTCGCCTCCTTGAATGGGCTCGCGACGCTTCGAAGTAACCCCTTCGAACCACCAAAGACCGGCCGGGTCAGTGTGGCCGCGTGGCTGCGGGTGAAGCCCGGTGACCAGCAGCCTCCGCTGCGAATCGCGGTCGAGGGCGTGGAGCATGGGCGGGAATATTATCGCTTTGCTGCCATCGGCGGACTCACCGGGGGCCAACCCCTGAGCGGTGAGTGGTCGCTGTTCGTACTCCAGGTTGACGACCTTCCGGCCGGCTCGGTGGAGTCCCTCCGGGTGCGTTTCGATCTGCTTGGCCCCGGCGGCGTGCAGATCGACGATGTGACCGTGTACGACCTGGCCTTCGACCAGACCGAGTTGAACAGTCTGGCCCAGGAGATCGCCCGCATCGATCATCAGTTCAAGCAGGGCGACGTGGGCGCGGCACTGATCGGTTTGGAGGGGCACTGGCCAGCTTTTCTCGAGAGCTTCATCAGCGACGAGGCGGTGGCCGCCCGGACCATGTTGCGTGCGGCATCAGCCGCCGTGGAACCAGCCGCGCCCCCGGCTGAAAAACGGCAGGGGGCCCTCGACCGGTTCCGCAGCTGGTGGCAGTGATCTTCCCCTCGAGCCCGTTGACCGAATGAAATCGGGACCGCTAAAGTTTCGGTGCTGTCGATCGACTGGCGGCGCTCTGAAACAGTCCCCCTTTTTTTTCTCCAGGTTTCCCATGTCTCCCACCAGGTCTGCTACGTCTGCCCCATCGCGCCCCCCCCGCTTGGAACGCCTGGTTCGCGTCGGAGAAACCCACGTCGGCCGGGGCGTCTTCGCCCGTCGCCGCCTCGAGGCCGACATCGTGCTCGGCGAAATCCACGGGGAAACCCTGAATGACCATCCCGAAGACTCCAGCTACGTAATGGAACTGCCAAGCTGCAAGCTGCTCGAGCCGACTCCCCCCCTGCGGTTTCTGAATCACAGTTGCGACCCGAACTGCGAGATTTTCTACTGGGAGGCTGAGACCGGGACCGTGCAGGAAGACCGCTTGTGGCTGCAGACGATTCGCCCGATCGAGCCGGGGGACGAACTCCTGATCGATTATTGCTGGCCAGCCGACGCGGCGATTCCCTGCCGCTGCGGGGCGTCGGGCTGCCGGGGATGGATTTGCGACCCTGCCGAACTCCATCTCGTCGACGCTCAGACCGATTCGTGACCGACTCGGTGAGAAGCCCGGCTCCCCGCTGGCGGCTTGCCGGCTGGTGCACGGTGGCCGTCTGCACGATCGCCGCCGGTGTGGGCCTGGCAAGTCTCCGGATCGATGACGACCTTCGGTCCCTGCTTCGCGATGGGAGTGCTGACTTTGCGGTGATGGATGAGGTGGCCGCGATCTTCGGCCCGCGCGACCGGGAGTGTCTCGTGCGGGCCACCGCCCGGCAGGGCGACGTCTTCGCTGCCGGAACACTCGAGTCCCTGGCCACGCTTGCCGAACAGCTCAGGCAGGTCGAGGGCGTCGCTGCCGTGCGTTCGATGTTTGACGTCCGCCGGCAGGGGGCCGTGGGGGCCGTGCTCCCGGTGATTCCCCGAACCGTGCAGCCCCTCAATGATGCACGGCGAGCCGAGGCCCGGGAGCGGGCGGCCCGGCATCCGCTGGTGGCAGGCCAGCTGCTCTCGCGCGACGCCAATTCATCACTGTTGCTCCTGCGGCTGGAGGAGGCCTACGACCAGGCCCCGCTTCTGAGTGCGGTGGTCGCCCGCTTGGAAGCCGTGATCGCGGCGGCAGCCGACGGCCCTCTGACACTTGAACTCACCGGCGTGCCAGCGCTCCGCGAACAGGCCACTCGGGCTCTGCGGCGGGACATGATCGTGTTCAACACCCTGGGGCTCTCGCTGGCCGTGATCCTGTCGGCCACCGTCGCCCGCAGCCTCCGAAGCACGGTCGTGGCCTGCGTGCCCCCATTCGTCGGTGCCGTCTGGGCGATGGGTGTGCTCGGCCTGTGTGGGGCCCCGATCAACATCCTCACCAGCGTGGTTCCCTCGCTCGCGCTCGTGGTCGGCACCTGTGACTCGATCCACTTTATCGAAGACCTCCGCCGCAGTGCCCGCCGGGGAATAAACCCAGTGGCGGCCTCGGGGGGAGCGGTGCAACGGGTGGGCACAGCCTGTGGCCTGACGAGCATCGTGACGGCCATTGGCTTCGCATCGCTGGCGTTGGCCCGGATCGATGCGGTTCGCACCTTCGGAATCGCCGCCGCAGTTGGAGCCCTGGCCAGTTTTGCGGCGGTGACGCTGCTGACACCCCTGCTGGCCTCGACTCGGTATCTCTCAGGAGTACAGCTTGGTCGCTCCTCGCGGAAAGCGGGGCGGCTGGCGAATCTCCTAGCCGCGTTCTCCGTTCGCCATGCCCGGCCGCTGGCGATCGTTGCCAGCCTGGCCACATTGGCTTTGGGAAGCGTGGGCAGCGGTCTCGAGGCCGACAGCCGGGTCATCGATTCCCTGCCGCGCACCGCTTCCGCCTCGCGGGCCCTCGAACACATCGACAAGGAGTTTGGCGGGGTGATGGGGATCGACGTCGTGGTCGGCTGGCCGGAAGGCGTTGATTGGCGATCGGCTGAGGTGCTCGCGGCCCTGGAACAGGCCGCCGGAGTGCTCGAGGCCGAGTCCCGGGTGTCGGCATCTGTCTCGTTGGCAGACGTTTCAGGCAGCCTCTCACCCCGGGCCCGGGGCCGGCTCGACGCTGACGAGTTCACCGATCTGGTTTCAGCCGAAGAGCGGCTGGCGGTGGTCCGAGCCCGCGTGTCAGATCTTGGCTCCCGGGCCCTGGAGGGCATCTACGACCGGATCGATCGGCGGCTGGCTGTGCTTGCGGATTCCAAGCCTGGCTGGCGATTTCAATTGGCAGGAATGTCGGTCGTTTCAGCCCGCAATATCCGTCAGCTCGTCCGCGACCTCGGTTCGAGCCTCCTGCTCGAGGTGCTCGTGATCGGCGGCATCCTGGCGGTCGCCTTCCGCTCTCCACTGGCCGGCATCGTAAGCCTCGTGCCCAACGTGTTTCCCCTGACTGCAATCGGCGCGGTGCTCGCGCTCTCAGGCCGGGGGCTCGATCCGGCCAGCGTGATCGTGTTTAACGTCTGCCTCGGGCTGGCGGTGGATGACACAGTCCACGTGCTTTCAGCGCTCGTCCGGCAGCAGCGGCCGGGTATCTCGATGGCCAATGCTGTCCGCCGCGCTGTCGTCGAGACCGGCAATGCGGTGGTGATTGGCGGAGTGGTGCTCTCAGTGGGCTTCGCCGCCGTGATGGCCAGCACTGTGCCGACCCTGGCGGGCTTCGGCGTGTTGGCATGCTCGGCCGTGGCGGCGGCAACGGTCGCCGAGCTGGTGTTTCTCCCCGCCATGCTTGTGGTGACCGACCGGCTTGTGTCGCGGTGGTGGCCGACCATACCCGATCGCATCTTCGGCCGGTCTCGCCGGCAATCACCACCTGCCCAGGCCGGTTGCTCTGCCACGAGCGACGCCGCCTGATCCGGTTCCCGATCAGCGTTCCGCCCGCCGACACGAGGCCAGTGCCCGGTCAGGCAACCGTCGCGGCCAGTTCCGCCGCCGCCTCCACCGCGGTGACGATCTGCGCCTCGGTGTGCTCGCTGGTGATGAAAAATCGCACCCGAGCCGCCGACTCCCGCACGGCCGGATACAGAATCGGGCGGGCATTGATGCCCTGCTTCAGCAGGTGCTGCGACACCGCCAAGGCCCGCTGCGAACTGCCCAGGATCACCGGAATCACCGGCGTGTCGCGGGAAGGCCCGGTGTCGAGCCCGGCGTCGTTGGCCAACTTGAGGAACAGGTCGGAGCGTTCCCGAAGTTGGTCCACCCGCCATGGCTCCCGGCGGAGTACCCGCACCGCCTCGAGCGCGGCGGCGGCGTTGGCGGGGGAGCAGGCCGTGGAAAACACGAAGGCCGGTGTGGTCAAGCCGAGGTAATCGATCAAGCGGCGGCTGCCCGCGAGGTATCCGCCCCCGGAACCGAATGCCTTGCTGATCGTGCCCATCCACAGGTCACCATCGGCCGGATCGGCCCCGAAAAATTCACAGATGCCGCGACCGTGCTGACCCATTGTGCCGATCGAGTGCGCTTCGTCGACATACAACAACGCGTCGTGCCGTCGCTTGACCTCCAGAAACCGGGGCAGGTCGGGATAGTCGCCGTCCATGCTGTAGACACCCTCGATCGCGACCACCACCCGACGGTAGCGACCACGGATGTCTCTGAGCAAAGCGTCGAGTTGATCATAGTCGTTGTGCCGGAACGTTCGGGTCGCCGCCTCAGAGGCAGCGGCGCCCCGCACAATGCTGTTGTGGGCCAGTTCGTCGTACATGATCAGGTCTTGCCGACCGAACAGGTGGGCGAACACCGAGGCGTTGGTGCCGTAGCCACAGGGAAACACGGTCGCCCGCTCGGTGCCAATAAAAGCCGCTAATTCGGCATCAAGCTCATCGAGCAGGGTGTTGTTACCTCCCACCATCCGGCTGGCCGAGGCGCCACAGCCGAAGCGATCAATGGCCTGCTTGGCCGCTTGAACCACCTCGGGATGGGATCCCAGGCCCAGATAATCGAAACTTGTGAAGCTGATGACCTCACGGCCGCCGATCCGCGCCGTCCGCCCGCTGACTGACTCGGTAGCAAGCCGAAACGGGTTCTCCAGTCCGGCCGCCCGCAGGTCGGCCATTCGGCTTTCGAGGGCGACGCACTCGGGAAAGGGCTCATCGGCCGGGCTGGCCGGCATTGGCCGCTCAAACTGCCGCCGCTCGCCCACTCGGCCGGCTGCCACCGGCAGGGGATGATTTCCTTCGAGTTGGCGATCTGCCTCATCAAACATCCGTTCGGCGACGCAGTCGACTAAATTGCCACAGGTCCGCACGTCGGAGAGCCATTGATCGTGAAATCGCATCCCATACCGCCCCTCGATCCGGGCCACGGCATCACCGAGCAGCAGGTCATCGATCCCGCTCTCGGCCAGGCTTGTCTGCGCCGCGAGTCGTTGGCGGGAACCTGCCGGCAACACCCGTTGCAGTTCGGCGAGCACCACGCGAGCGATGGCCTCACGGGTGTGGGCCCCAGGGAAACCGCGGTCATCAGCCTGCTGGCTGGCCGTCTCTCGTTCGGTCGTCAACATCCGAATCATGCCTACCTCAACGTGTTCAGTCTCTGGCTCAGAGATTCTGCTTGGATCATAAGGGAACGGGCTCGGATCAACACGGTCGCGGGATCGGGTTCGCCGGAAAGCCACAGCCAGCGCACCGGTTATTTCCCGAGTCAAACCGCGATCTGGTAAGCCCTGCCGGCTACCCACACCGTCGGAATTGTACCAGGTGGGGGGATCACGATCACCCTGCCAGCAGCCGCCGGAGCACAAATGGCAGGATTCCCCCGGCCTGAAACTGATCGAGCTCCACCGGCGTGTCGATCCGGACAAGACAAGGAATCTCGACTGTCGATCCGGCAGGGCCAGTTGCTTGGACGATCACGGTGGCTCGAGGCGTCAGGCCTTCGAACGGGATGTCGAACGTCTCCTCGCCGGTGAGCCCCAACCGCTGCCAGGAATCAGGCAGCACCAGCGGGAGCACCCCCATTCCGACTAGGTTGGACCGGTGGATCCGCTCGAAGCTTGCTGCCAGCACGGCCCGCACGCCGAGCAACATCGTACCCTTCGCCGCCCAGTCGCGGGAGCTGCCGGTGCCGTATTCAGCGCCGGCGAGTACCACCAGTGGCACACCCAGTGCGCGATACTTGACGGCCGCGTCGTACACGGGCAGCACGTCGTTGCCAGGCAGCAGCCGGGTGATGCCTCCCTCGGTGCCCGGCACCAGCAGGTTGCGAATCCGGATGTTGGCGAACGTGCCCCGGGTCATCACCCGGTCGTTACCACGACGGGCTCCGTAACTGTTGTAATCCTCCGGCGGCACGCCGTGCTCCACGAGGTACGTACCGGCCGGACTTGCCTTGGCAATGCTGCCCGCGGGCGAGATGTGATCGGTCGTGACGCTATCACCGAGGGCCAGCAACACCCGTGCCCCACGAACGCTCTGGGGTGGCTTCGGCTCACGGGAAAGCTCCGCCAGGAAGGGTGGCTCCTGGATGTAGGTGCTTGACGCATCCCAGTCGTAGAGCTCACCGGAACTCGTAGGCACTGCGTTCCAACGAGGATTTGAGTCCCAGACGTTGCCGTAGCGGGCCTGGAACTGCTCCGGCCTTACGCTCGCGGCCACCGCCTCCCGCACCTCCGTGGCCGTTGGCCAGATGTCGCGGAGAAAGACGGGCTGCTGGTCACGGCCGATGCCGATTGGCTCGGTGGTCATATCGATGTCGGTCGTGCCCGCCAGAGCGTAAGCCACCACCAGGGGCGGGCTGGCCAGCCAGTTGGCCTTCACGAGCGGATTCACACGGCCCTCAAAATTTCGGTTGCCCGAAAGCACTGCGGCGGCCACGAGATCCCCTTCCAGGACGGCCTTGGCCACCGGCTCGGGCAGCGGCCCCGAATTGCCGATGCAGGTCGTGCAGCCGTAGCCCACCGTCTCAAAGCCGAGGGCGTCGAGATCCTTGGCCAGGCCCGACCGCTCCAGGTAGTCGGTGACCACTCGAGATCCCGGGGCGAGGCTGGTCTTCACCCATGGCTTGGTCGAAAGCCCCCGAGCAACCGCCTTGCGGGCCACCAGGCCGGCCGCCACCATCACGCTTGGGTTGCTCGTGTTGGTGCAGCTGGTGATTGCGGCGATCACGACGGCCCCGTGGCCGATCGTCGCCGCCTGCCCGGCATGACCAGTCCGGCCGTTGGCCGCCACGATCCCAGTTTTGGCCAGGGCGGCTGCGTCGAGGGCAAAACCGCGGGCTGACGTGGGGGCCGAGAGCGCGGTTTCGAAGGCCTGCTTGACGCCGGTCAGGGGCACGCGATCCTGCGGCCGCTTCGGACCGGCCAGGCAGGGCACGACCGTAGTCAGGTCGAGCGCCAGTCGCTTGGTGAATTCGGGGATCGGCGCTGCGGCCGTCCGAAACATTCCCTGCTCCTTCATATACCGTTCGACGAGTGTGACCTGAGCCTCGGGGCGGCCAGTGAGCCGCAGGTAGCGGAGCGTCTCGTCGTCGATCGGAAAAAAGCCCATCGTGGCGCCATATTCAGGCGCCATGTTGGCAATCGTAGCCCGGTCGGCGAGGGTCATCCGATCGAGCCCCGCACCGAAGAACTCGACAAACTTGCCGACGACCCCTTCCTTCCGCAGGATCTCGGTCACGGTCAGAACGAGGTCGGTGGCGGTCGCCCCGGCCGGCAGTTCACCGGTGAGCTCAAAGCCCACCACCTCGGGCAGCAAGAGCGACAGCGCTTGGCCGAGCATCACCGCCTCGGCCTCGATGCCCCCAACGCCCCAGCCGACCACGCCGAGACCATTGATCATCGTGGTGTGGCTGTCGGTGCCGACGAGCGTATCGGGCACCGCGATCGGGAGCGTTCGCTTGCCTCCGGGCTCCACCGCGGCGGGATCCCGAAGAAAGACGCAGCCGGCGAGATACTCGAGGTTGACCTGATGGACGATGCCGATCGCCGGCGGCACCACACGAAAGTTATGAAACGCCTGCTGCCCCCAGCGGAGGAAGGCATAGCGTTCGGCATTCCGGACAAATTCGATATCGATGTTTTTCTCAAGGGCATCGGCAGTGCCGAAAAAGTCCACTTGCACAGAGTGGTCGATGACGAGATCGACGGGTACCAGCGGGTTGATCCTGGCTGGGTCGCCTCCCAGACGCTTCATCGCTGCCCGCATCGCGGCGAGGTCTACGACGCAGGGCACGCCGGTGAAGTCTTGGAGCACGACACGAGCCGGCTTGAAGGGAATCTCCCGCTCCGCAGGCACCGCTGCGTTCCAAGTCGCCAGCGTTCGGATGTCGGCTTCGGTGACCTCGTAGCCGTCGCAGGTCCGCAGCAATGCCTCGAGCACCATCCGGAGCGAATAGGGCAACCGCGACGTGTTGGTGACACCGGCGTCGTCGAGGGCCCGAAGCCGGTAGAGGGTGGCGGGCCCGGAGCCGGTCTCAAAAGTTGCGCGGGCGGAAAACGGATCGGCAGAATTGGCAGGCATGGCGGGTGGCTGGTAAGGGTGAACCGAACAGCGGCAGAAACGCCTGGCAGGGACGGGTCAGCCGCGAAAAACCCTAGCCTAACGCAAGGCCGTAAGACCGATAAGCCAAGGCAAGAGCGGCGAGCGAGGGTCTCGAGGCGACTGGAACAGGCGGCCTGGCAGGTTCCAGAAACCGCCCTGCGCTCCTCAAAAGACCCACCCGACACTCGAGCGGTCTCGGAGCGGAAACCAGCAAAATATGGGGGAAATGAGGCTTGTTCCGGATGTTCCAGCCGGCAGAACTGGTTCCTCGCAAAGAAATCACAAAAAAGGGTTCGACATTCAACCCAGACATGGTGTATTGTTGAGGACATCGGAAGACGCTGGTTCTGCCAGCACCATTTCCCGACACCACCGAACAACAGAATCTCTTCAGCGGCTGTTCCCCCCCCCCAAGACCCTCACTTCGATAGCCGCTCCAGGACCCGTGGTTTCCCCAACCACGGGTCCTTTTCTTTTACTGGAGCCGCCCCCTTCGTCAGGGCTGAGTGGCCAGCACTTAGCCAACTGTGCCGCGATCGAGCAGCTCAGAGATCAGGGCGGTGCGGGTGTCGATGCGGGAGGTGGTCCGCTTTGCTGCGGGGGCGGCGAGGATTTCGGAGGTCTTCATCATCCGGCGGCCGCCCGACTGGGCGTCGTAGCTGTTGAAAGCGATCGTCAGCCGGCGGTCGGCCGGAACCGCGACGCCATGGACCGCGATCCGGGTGACCTGCCCCTGTCCATCGCGGGTGATCTCAAACGGCCAGAGCGTGCGATCCGAATCGCGAATCTTGCCATCTTCGGCCAACACGATCGCGAGTTCGGCCGCCGTCAGTTCCGCGGTCACAAGCATGTTTTCGTAAGGGATAATCTGCCAGCAGTCACCGACGGTCAGCTTCCCGGGCTCGAGATCGCCCGAGCCGAAGGTGCCGTGGAACACGCCGTCTACGCGGGTGCCGTGTTTTGCCAGTTGTTCAGCAGAGCACTCACAGATCAGTTTGGCCACGCCGCTATTTCGGCCCTTGCCTGAGATTCGGTTCGTAACGGTAGCCACCTCACGAGCAAGTTCGGCATCCGAGGCCGCGAGGTCAGGCCGAGCCAGTTGCATCACGAGCGGATCGAGCGGAAAACGGTCATCCATCAGGAGCGTAAAGGCCTTCCGATCGACCAGCTTTCGCGTGGCCAGATCGAAGGTGAGGTCGATTCGACCACAGTGGATACCGAAGTAACTCGCCTGCGAACAAAGCACGTCGTGGAGCATCCACGAGGGCTGGTTCTGATGAGAGTGGCCAGCAAGATAGATATCCACGCCCTTGCGATCCCGCAGCACGGTGCGGACGGGATTTGCGTAATCATCGTTGAATCGCCAGCCCATGTGACCGGTGACCACCACCGCATCCACTTTCTCGCCTCGAACCTCGGCCACCGCGCGGACCAGCGTTTCAGCGGGATCGAGCGGGGCTACGCCCCCCAGCGTTTCGGGGGCCAGCCAGAAAGGGAGGCCGGGGGTGATCAGGCCGATCAGACCGACCCGAAAGCCCCCCACCTCACGAATCGTCCAGGGCTTGACCTTGTCCCACGCACCGGCGAATCCGCCGGGCCGGCTGCCCCCGCGTTCGAGATTGGCCGTGAGCACCGGGCAGGCCGAATCGGCCAGCAGGGCCTCCGTCTTCTCTGGTCCCCAGTCGAAATCATGGTTGCCGAGGGTCCAGGCGTCGTAGCCCAGCCGGTTGAAGAGGTCGATCATCAGCCGGCCGCTGCTGTGGAGGCTCACAGCCGTGCCCTGCACGACATCCCCCACGTCCACCGTGAGTGAGTCGGGACACTCCTGTCGCCACCGCCGCAGGCAGCTGGCCACCCGGGCGAAGCCACCGACATCGTCCAGGCCATCGTAGGTCCTCGTGGGCAGGATTCGGCCGTGGAGGTCGGTGGTGTGGAAGATCGAGATCGTCTTGGCCCGGCCGCGGCTATCTGCCCGTTCGGCTGCGCGGGCAGGAAAGCCAGTCAGATCGAGGCCCGCCGCGGCCCCGGCAGTAAGGGCAGCCGACCTAAAAAACTGCCGCCGGGATGGGCGGGACGCCATGCGAGACAAGACGCGAATCGATTCGGAATGCGGCATCAGGGAAACCAGCCTGTCTGTCTATCGACGAGAGATCTCGACGAATGAAAGCGGTCGATGGATGGCCGAGCGGGCAGATTCGCCCGCCAAACTCCGGCCAGCGCTCATCAGCGGCCGGAGGATGGGTTGGAATCGGAGGCAAGCAAGGCGATCATGCGAAACAGATCGGCGGCCGAGGTGCTGGTCGATCGATTGGACGCATCGGCGGTCGCGGCGAAGAGTGCACGGCTTGACGAACCCGTATAACTGGGTGACAGCGTGAGGTCGAGAATGTAGCTGCCTGTCGATCCCGTCACGCCGCTACCGGCCACGGTGGGGGAATAGCGGGAGTTGCGGAAACCAGACAGGCCCACATAGTAGGTGCCGGCCGCGGCCGCCGTGTACTGGAGGTAGCTGTCTCGGGATCCACCGGCGTCGTCGTTGGAAGCCAGTTCCCACCCGGCGGCATCAAACAGCCGCAGGTAACTATCGAGCGTGCTCCCCACGTCGCGGGCCGTCACGTCGGCCGTGAGCGTCTGACCGGCTGCCAGGCTGACGGCAAACAGATCGACATCGCGGCCGCCATACACGCCATCTCCAATCAACGCCTCATAACTCGCCGACCCGTTCGCAGCCACAACTACCGTAGCCTGGGCGATCGAGTCGTTCGGCTCCAGGGGTAGTGCCACCCGGCCCAGCAGGAGCGTGTAAAATCCGGTCGAACCGGTCCGGGTGCCGGTGCCGGTCCCCGGGGCATACTGGGAATTGCCGTAGCCCGACACGCCCACGAAGTAGGTGCCCGAGGCGGTCGCCGTGAATGCGATCGTGCTGTCCTGGGAGCCGAGGAAGTCGTCGTTGGAAGCCACCTGAACACCGGCAGCATCGAAGATCCGCAGATAACTGTCGAGCGTCGAGCCATCGACCCGCGCCTGTACGCTGGCATTCAGCAGTTGCCCGGCCTCGAGTGACATGGAATAGAGATCGACGTCGCGGGTGCCGGCGGCCCCGTCGCCGATCACACCGGCCAGCGCAGCCTCAGCAGCAGCATCTGGCAGGCCGATCGATGCGGTAGCCAGCGTGTCGTTGGGCTCCGCGGGTACTGGATCCGGATCAGGCCCGCCCAGCCCGATGACCGTGAAAGCGAGCGAGTAGCTCCCCGTGGAGCCGGGCCTGCCGCTGCCGGCGGTGAGCGGCGAATAGCGGGCGTTCCCAAACCCCGAAAGGCCCACGAAGTAGGTGCCGGCCCCGGTCGCCGTGAACTCGATCAGGCTATCGAGTGAGCCGCCAAAGTCGTCGTTGACGACCAGTTGCTGGCCTGACATGTCGAAGAGCCGCAGGTAACTGTCAAGCGTGCTACCGGCATCGCGGGCCGAGACGTCAACAGTGAGGGTATCGCCGACCGCCAGCGATACCGCGAACAGATCCACGTCACGTCGGCCTTCATCGCCGTCGCCGATGATCCCGGTCATGTCTGCGGCCCCCGCGGAAAGCGAAACCACCGTGGCCTGCGCGAGCGTATCGTTCGGTTCGAGCGGTCCCGTGGGCTCGGGTTCGGTCCGCCGCAGCACGAGTTCGAACGCACCTACAGACCCTGCCCCGAGCCCCTCCCCTGTCTCAGGCGAATAACGGGCGTTGCCAAAGCCCGACACACCCACGAAATACGTTCCCGCGGCCGGTGCCGTGAAGGCCAGGCCGCTGTCGAAAGAGCCGCCGAAATCATCGTTTGCGATCAGTTGCCTACCATTGGCATCGAAGAGCCGCAGGTAGGAGTCGAGCGAAGAGCCGATGGCCTGCGCCCGCACCGCTACCTCCAGAACGTCACCGGAGCCAAGCACGACCGAAAAGAGGTCGACGTCGCTCGTTCCATTCGCTCCGTCGCCGATCAGGCCGACAAGATCGGCCTCACCCACTCCGGCAGGCAGTCCGACAGTGGCGGTGGCAAGTGTGTCGTTCGGCTCACCGGGCTCGACTGGAGTCGGCGGCTCGGGGGGCACCACCTCCGAGAGCGCGATGTCGAGCCTGTAACTGCCGGTGGAGCCGGCCGCACCGCTACCGGCGGTCTGCGGGGAATAGACCGAGTTGCCGTATCCCGAGACACCGATAAAAAACCGTCCGGCTGTGGCGGCGACGTAGAAGAGGCTGCTATCCATCGATCCCGAGCCGTCGTCATTTGCCGCCAGTTGCTGGCCAGTGGCGTCGAACAGCCGCAGATAACTGTCGAGCGAACTCCCAGCGGCGGCCGCCACGATAGTCAGCGTGAGCTCTTGGCTGGCAACGAGATCCACCGCGAACAGATCCACGTCGCGAGAGCCGTAGGCCCCGTCGCCCACGATTGCTTCGAAGCTGGCGGTCCCGGCCGATGGCACGACCGTGATGGCCTGAGCCAATGAATCATTCGGCTCGAGCGGCGCCGCTGTCCGGCTGAACGCGACCACATAGTCCCCGGTCGAGCCGGCCACGGTGCCGCTGCCGGTCGCCGGTGCATAGAGGCTGTTGCCGTAACCGGACACACCGACGTAGTAGGTGCCCGTGGCATTCGCAGTGTAGGCCAGACTGCTGTCAAATGACCCGCCGGCATCGTCGTTGGATGCGAGTTGGACACCGGCGGAGTTGAACAGCCGCAGGTAGGAATCGAGGTCCGACCCGCTGACCTGGGCCACGACCTCCACGTCGACGGTCTGACCAGCCACAAGCACCATGGAAAACAGGTCGACATCCCGGCTGCCTTGGGCTCCGTCGCCGATCACCCCGGAAAAGACCTGCTCATTCGCTCCGCCTACCAGCGCCTCGGTTGCGGTGGCGAGCGTGTCGTTGGGTTCAAACGGCGCCGGTGGCGGGGGCTCGGGCGTGTCGACGATAAACGTGAACACGGCATCGCCGCCCCCCAACAAGGCCTCGCTGGCCAGGTTTCGGATCGGGTTGGCCCCCGTGCCCACGAGGGTAAGACGATAGGAGTCGTCGGGCAAACCGCTGCCCAGGCTGAGCGTGACGGTGCCGGCCGGACTCTGGAGGATTCCACCGCCAGAGATAGCCACCGGAACGTCGTCCGAGGTGCCAAAGATTGCGTCTCCACCGGCAGCGACGAGTTGGAAGTTGGCCGCCACCAGCGAGGCCCCCAGGATCTCCTCATCGAAGACCGCCTGGATCTCGGCGACCGGGGGAGGAACCGCGCCGCTGGGCGTCACTGAGAGCACCCGCGGGCCATTCACCGGAGCGATACGCTCCAGGGCCGCAGCCGCGTTGAGCCGACCGCCGGTGACCGTCCGGCCGGAGCCAAGGGCGGCGACGGGCACCACCGTGTCGAGGATCGCTGCCCGCATCTCGGCCACGGTGGCCTGGGGATTGGCGGCTGCCAGAAGGCCGACCACGCCGGCCACGTGCGGTGCAGCCATCGATGTGCCGCTATAGGTCGAGTAGCCGTTACCCGGGGTCGTGGAATAGATCGATACGCCGGGAGCCCCCAGGTCGACGCTCGTGCGGCCGTAGTTCGAGAAACTCGCCAGTCGATCGGAGCGATCCAGCGCGGCCACCGAAATCACATTTGGGAGGTCGTAGTTGGCAGGATAAGAAGGAATCGAGTCATTGTTGGCAGCCTCGTTACCCGCGGCCGCAATGAACATGATCCCGGCGTCGTTGTGCCGTGCGATGGCGGTGTTGAGCGCACTGGAATACCCGCCGCCCCCCCAGCTGTTGTTGGAAGCGACGACGTTGACGCCGGCGGTTCGCAGGGCCGTGGCGTAATTGATGGCGGCGATCGCCGCCGAGGTCGAGCCCGACCCCGAATCGTCGAGGAACTTCAGCGGCAGGATCGACACTTCCCAGTTGACCCCCACTATGCCGCGGCCGTTGTTGCCGACTGCGCCGATCGTGCCGGCGACATGCGTGCCATGGCCATTGCCGTCCTCGGGAGTATTGTCCCGCGCGACGAAGTCCCAGCCACTGACGTCGTCCACGAAGCCGTTGCCATCGTCATCCACACCGTTGCCCGGAATCTCGCCGGGATTCCGCCAGATATTGGCGGCAAGATCGGGATGGTTCACATCCACCCCCGAGTCGATCACGGCGATCACGACACTCCGCGATCCGGTCGTCACCCGCCAGGCTTCAGGGGCATCGATATCGGCATCCGCGACACCACCCGACTGGCCGGAGTTGGAAAGCCCCCAGAGTTGGGACAAGCTCGGATCGTTGGGCACGAGCGTCGGGGCCAGCACGAAGTCGGGCTCGACCGAGACGATCCCGGGAGCCGAGGCCGCCCAGAAAGACAGGGTGTCGATCCCGGTGCCCGGCGTCGCCAGCGAATGGAAGCCGCCGCCGAGTTCTGTCACGGACCAGCCCGGGCCGCCCGAAGTCTCGATGAGGGAAGCAAAAGGCTGACCAGCTTGTTTTGAATCAAAATTGACAACCCACTGGTCCTGATAGGCATCGACCGCAAGCCCCTGCCAGTCGATCCGATCCACTAACCCGGCCGAGAGGCCACTGAAGTCGGCGGCGAGCATGCTACGGGATTCAAGCCGCTCCGAAGCAAGGCGACGTCGAAGAAAGCGAATTCGGGAGCGAGACTTGGCGGTATGGCGATCCTCACGCATGGCATGATTCCTGACGGAGTGTTTCCGCAGCGATCCCCTCCGGTCCGATCGGAATTGCGGTTCAACCGATCATCCCCTGCCTGACCTTCCGGCAGTATACCGGCGCTGGCGGGAAGGTGCGAACCTCAGTCGCCGGAGAACTGCCCCGGCGACGAGGCCAGAAACCACGAGTGCCGCCGGTTCCGGCACCGCCGCGGGGCTGCCGACCGCTCCGACAGCCGAGGGCGAGGCGGGGAAATAGTTGCCGCGGCCGTAGGCCCCGGCCCCGTTGATCGACACCAGATCGAAGACATTCGTGACCCCGTCGTAGTTGAAATCGCCCTGGCTCCAGACTGCCGCGGTTCCGGCCCCGTATTTGCCTCCGCTGTTGATGGAAACCAGGTCGAAGACGTCAACCTGTCCGTTGAGATTCGTGTCGCCGGCGGCGGCCAACGAGACCGTCGCCGCCCCGCTGCCCGCCACGACGTAGCCAACCGTCCGGGTACCGCCGGAGGCCGCGGCCGTGCTGGAGATGATCCCGGTGGCGCCGTTCCAGCCGCCGCCCGCTCGGCCGGCCACGAGATCCGCCCGCAGGGCAGCCGCCGTGATTCCACCAGCGGCGATCGAGACCTGGCCGGCCCCGATGTCGAGCCGGCCTCCCCCGCTCCCCTCGACCACTTCGAGCGAGCCGAGCGAGACGCTGACCCGGGCGTCTTGCACGAGCGACAGGCTGCCGCCACCCGAGATGGTCGTGAGCGGACTGCCCGCGAGCGTGCCGGCATTGATTGCCAGAGCCGTGATCCCGGTCGTGCTATTCACGGCCAGTGTGGCAGCCGACAGGGTGCCTCCGTCTACGATCACCGACGGCGACCGCATCGTGGTGCCGGCGGCGACCGCCAGCGTCGCTCCGGTGTCCACCGTCACGGCCGCCGCCGCCAAACCGCCGGCTGCGGCGACTTCGAGCGTGCCAGCCGCGACCGCGACCGGCCCGGAGAGCGTGTTGGTGCCACTGAGCACGAGGCTGCCCGGCCCGGTCTTCCGAAAGCCGGTCGTCCCCGCCAGCGGCGCCGAAATCGTAGCCGACACGAGATCGGCCACCTCGATCGTGTTTGCCGTCGCGGTGGCCCCGGCGAGCGTGAGCCCGTCACCTTCGATCGTGTATCCATCGCCGCTGAAGACCAGCCCCGCGGCAGCTGAGACCCCGCCAGAGGCGATCGTGACCTTACCGCTCGGCTTGCCGAACGAGGCCGTCGCCGCAGAATTCCAAGCGGTCGCCGTCGCTCCGTTCCACCAGGTGGTGCCGCTCGTAGACCAGGTGCCGTTTCCACCCGCACTGCTGCCATTGCCATACCAGGCGAGCGTGGTCTGGGGCGTACCAGGAGTGAACACCAGATTGAGGTCGTTGCCGCTCACAGCCAGGCTGAAACTTCCCCCGGCCAAGGAGTTGGCAAATCCAGTCGTGCCGTTGGCCGCCGCCGTGGCCACGGTGAATGCGTCAGCGGCGAAGCCGGTGATCCCGCCGGTGGCCGAGGCAATTCGCCAGTTGCCGGCCTGGGCAGCATCGAAATTCGCCGCCGGGCCCCCGGTCAGCGGATCGCTCGCCGAGAGGCTCCAGAGATTGATCGTGAAGGGGTCGGCGGATGTCGCGGTGATCGCGATCGCCCCACCAACGGAGAGCACGTCCCAACCGGCGGCGTCGCCGGCCGTGCCCTGGGCATCGAGCACCTGCCAGTTGTAGTTGCCGCTTCCACCGAGGCTGACGTCGCCGCTGGTGGTGAGCGTGCCCACCGGATCGCCCGGCGAGACGGTGCCACCGCCACCGACCGCGAGCCCTCCCACGACGCTGCCGGCTCCAGCCACGGCCTGCCCGGCCGGCACGCCATACCCGCCCGTCTTAGACAACACGTCGAATGACGCTCCCGCTTCCACCAGCACCAACGGTGAGTTGTCGATCGTGCCAGTTGCCGTGAGGCCGAGCACGCCCTCCGAAACGGTCGTGTCGCCCGAATAGGTGTTTTCACCGGCCAGCGTGAGTCGCTGCGGGCCGGCCAGCGTCAGGCCGTGGCCTGCGCCACCATCCCCGACGGCATCGGCGAAGATCACCTCGGCGGTGCCTCCTGCCGAATTCACCACGGCGAAGGTCGCCGCGGAGGCGAGCGTGACCGGAGCGGTGAACGTGGTCGTGGCCTTGAAGCCAGCCGTGATCTCGCCCCGATAATCGATCGAGAGCTTGGAATCATTGGCCATGAGCAGGGGCGCGGCGAAGTCGGACGTGGTGTGGTTGGCCGCCGTGCCCGTGCGATTGATCGCGAGGGTCGAATTGGCTTGCACATCGATCACGGCGTCAGTGAACCGGGTCTCACCGCCGGCGTTGCTCGTCAACTGGAGAGTGCCACCGGCCAGGACTGCGGTGTTACCGGCCCCGAGGATTCCCACGAGCGAAGCCCCCGACCGGTCGAGGTTGACCGTGCCGTCGGCCACCCGGAGCGTGAACTCCGATCCGTAGGGGGTCGTTCTCGAGAGTGTGAGCGTGCCGCTGCCACGCTGCTCGAGATCTCCGGCCCCGGCCACGGCACCGGTGAAGGCGATGTCGTCGGAGCGGTCAAAGGCCAGCACAGTCCCGCCGGTCAGGCTCAGGTCACCGGCAGCCGCGATCGCCCCGGAGGTGCCGCCGTCGCCCACGATCACCGAGCCATCGGCCACGGTCGTGCCGCCGCTGTAGCTATTGGCCCCCGTCAACTGAAGTGTGCCGGCCCCTTGCTTGAGCAGAGCCCCAGTGCCCGTGATCGCCCCGGCGAGACTGACCGAATCCACGCGGTTCAGGGAGAGTGTCGTCGCCAAGCCGAGCGCGACGTCGCCGGAAATGGAGCCCGACGTGCCGCCGGCACCGATCTGAAGACCACCGGCGTTGACCGCCGTGCCACCGGTGTATGTATTGTCTCCCGAAAGCACGAGCGTGCCGGTTCCGGTCTTGGAGAGCCCGGCCGAACCGGCCACCTCCGCCGCGATCGTGGCCGTGGCCCCGGGGACGACCTCCAC
>ERZ889217.215-NODE-215-length-38451-cov-22.142489_pt1 | contig 38451 bp, 38 predicted proteins | sample MGYA00521098_ERZ889217 | MGnify/ENA primary metagenome ERZ889217 (study PRJEB32303, sample SAMEA104408613) | aquatic metagenome | biome: Brackish water; feature: Pelagic; material: water | place: Baltic Sea | collected 2014-06-10T22:04:00 | depth 2,362 m ... | reverse complement strand
GCAGCCCGAGTGCGCACCCGTCGCCCACCATAAGGAGCAGCGCTCAACACGTGATTCCAGCGGCAAGACATGCACACTTCCACGGTGTACGCCGTGAATTGCTCGGGCCGAGAATTGAACTCGCGCAATGATTGGGCTGAGGTCACGCACTTGCCAGATCTGGGCAACCGTGGCCCAAACAAGTACGTGACGTTGCGCAATTGTTGCTCGACACATATCGGGCACGCCGTGCGGCGCACCACACCAAAGTGATGCGCAGCGCGCATCAAGTCAACGCTCGCGTCGCAGGCATCGTGACGTGGCACATCGCCAACTCGCACTCGCTCGACGTAGGCACGACGCATCATGCGAAAATCGATTGTTGCACTCACCGATGCACCGATGTTTTTGCCCACGACGATTACGGTAGTTGGCTTACTTGGTCTGCTGCGTAGCCCACCATGCATCGAGTCGCTTGCGAATTTCGGCGTCGCCGAGTAATCCTTCGTCAAGGCGAATTTCCATCAAAAAATCCATAGCTTCGCCCACAGCACGACCTGGCGTGATGCCCAAATGTTCCATCACGGCTGTGCCGTCTAATTCAGGGCGCAGAGCGGCCAGTTCTTCTTTTTGTGCGAGTTCGTCGATGCGTTCTTCGAGCTCGGTCATCCGCAAGTTCAATGCATCCACTTTGCGCTCACTGCGCGTGGTGCAGTCACAGCGCACCAACACGTTCAACTCAGTCAGCACGTCTCCGGCATCGCGCACATACCGACGCACTGCAGAATCCGTCCAACCCATTTGATACGTGTGAAACCGACCGCTCAAAAACACCAGTTCAGAAACGCGTCGAATGTCTTCGTTGGAGTAATGCATTTCGCGCATTCGTTTGCGCGTCATCTTGGCCCCGACTACTTCGTGGTGATAAAACGTCATGCCCTTGCCCGCCAGCACCTTGCGAGTGCGGGGTTTGCCAATGTCATGAAACAACGCTGCCAAACGCGTGATGCGAAAATCGCCGGGCATTTCTTTACGCACGTTCTCCACCACGGCAAACGTGTGCGTCAATACGTCTTTATGGCGATGAATCGGGTCTTGTTCAAGCGACAGCGCTGGCAACTCGGGCAAAAAATGCGCAGTCAAGCCTGTCTCGACGGCAAACCGCAAGGCCATGGTGACAGAGTCGGTCACGATCATGCGATCGAATTCGGTGCGAATGCGTTCAGCCGACACGATCTGCAGCCGATCGTTCATCATGCGAACTGCCGACACCAACGCATCATCAGGCACCACCGACAACGTGGCCATGAACCGTGCAGCCCGCAACATGCGTAGGGGGTCGTCGTTGAAACTTTCCTCGGGCGACAGCGGCGTGCGCAACCGGTGAGACAACAAGTCGTCCATCCCACCGTGCGGATCCACGAGTTGTGGCGACGCAGCAGTGAGTTCAAGCGCCATTGCGTTGATCGTGAAGTCGCGACGCGACAAATCCACGAGTACCGAATCCGAAAACTTCACCTCGGGTTTGCGGGAGTCGGGAGAATACGCCTCGGCGCGATGGGTGGTGATCTCTAGTGATCGCTTGCCGCGCAGTGCAGCAATGGTTCCGAACCGTTCGCCCTGCGTCCACAGTGCATCGACTTTGTCCTCCAAAATCGTTTTCACTGCATCAGGGAGTGCATCGGTGGTCAAATCAAAATCGAGTTCGGTGACCTCGCGACCGAGCATCAAATCGCGCACCGTGCCCCCCACGATGAACAAGCGGTAACCCGCCTGGGCGAACGCATCGGTGATGGGTGCGAGTTCAGCAATCACTGCTTGGAAACGCGCAGGCTGCACGGTCTACAGGTTACGGAACATCTGCGCCACTAGCGTTCGAACGTGTCGGCAGTAGTAACCGCACTGCGTGGCGACCGCCGCAGTGGCGAAACCAAGATCCGCTCTACCTGCAGCAGGCTGACTGTGGCTGGTGTTGCTACCTATCGCACGCCAGCACTGTCGACGAACGATGCCCGCTGGTTTTTTGACCATGGTTTTGTCGTTCGACAGTCACTCGTGATGCTGCAACGCACAGGCCGCCTCGGGTCAACGGCCATCGGCCGCGGTACACCGATAGGTGTGGAGTACGACGATGTGACGTGTCGCCACGTGATGGCACGCCAACGTGAACGACTACTGAGCGAACTGTTGCACATCGACGGCGAATCCTTTGCTGCACCCTGGAATTTGTCGCCGCCAGCATTCCGCCATGCTTGTCGCGCGACGAGTGAACACCGTGTGATCATCGCCTCAAGCAGTGATGCAGACGGTTCTGCAACTGGTTCTGCAATCGGTTATGTAATAGTCGGGCGATCCGCCGGCCAGGCCTACCTCCAGCGGCTGGCTGTGCACCCATCCCATCGGCGCACGGGTATTGCGCGATCACTCGTCTGGCACGCTTCGCAATGGGCAGGCACACGGGGTGCCGACTCGATGCTGGTCAATACCGAACCAACCAACGCAGCAGCGCTCGCGCTGTATCACTCACTCGGGTTTGTCACACTGCCTGACCCACTCGTCGTACTCGAGCGACCCGTACACACCACTGCGGGTGTCAAATAATGCGTTACCTAACCCCCTGTAACGCAAGTCGGTTAGGCGTCGTGTTCCGACTCTCGGTGGTGCTTGGTGTGCTGACCAGCACATTGTTCATCGCCCCGGCACCGGCTTTAGCTATCGACTACCGGCTCAACGTAATCACCAGCACATTCGCCACCCGCATCGGTGAGCGGCTCATCATCAATGTGGCTACGCCAACGGTGGCCGACGTGCAGACCATGCTCATCGACGCACGCTCTTCTGCCGTAGTGAGTCTGAGCACGCCAATCGTTCGTCGCCAAACCGTGGCTGACATCGTGGCAGGTGGCGACTTTGTTCCACAGGCCACGACCAGTGTGCGGGGGCCTGTCTTTCGTGCCGTTAATCTCAACAGCCGTCCGGCATTTCAGTTGACGGTCGCCACCAGTGCCACCCGAAGGCCGGACACATTGCAGATAAGCGACGACGGTGTGCGGGCATTGCGCCTTACTGTCACATCAGCAACGGGCCTCATTGCCCAAATCACGACGTTTATCAACGTGGTGTCGTCACGCACGTATACGACGCTGCCGGTGTCGATCGTGGCATCCATCGATGCACCACCCACGTTGCAGCCCGATGGCAGCGTTGTCATTGACGACGCCACCCGCGAACAACTCGAAGACCTCCGCGACCTGCTCACTCGTAAGCCACCCGACCGACCGATTGCGGTTCGCGTGCGACCCGAATTGTTGAATGGCCTCGCGCGTTCAACCAACCCCGCCGACCAGGTACTGCGCAACGAACTGCTGGCACAACTCCCCGCCAACGACGTCTTGGTCAGTACGTTCCGCCCGACTGATGTGGCGGCCTACGCCGCCGCCGGTTTGAAAGCCCCATTCGAAGCCCAGTTGCTGCGCGGTGAATCCATATTGGATGCTGCCAACGGCCCCACACTCATTGCACGCACCGTCTGGTTGACGAACGGCGCGCTCGACACAGCAAGTGTGGACTTCCTACGTGACTTCGGAGTCACCAATGTGATTGCTGTTGGTGATTCGGTGGCGAACTATGGCGCCGACCTTGACCCCAATCGGCCATATGCACTGCGAACCGACACCAAAGGATTGGTGCTACATCTTGCTGACACCCGCTACGGCAGCCTGATCGATACTCCAATCGGCACTGCTTACGAGTCGGCAACAGCAATCGCCGCCGAACTCATCGCCCAGCGATCCGAACTTGCCAATTCACAGATTGGTGCCACTGTGCTTGGCGGGCGTCATGTGGTCGTGGCTAGTGCCAGTGGCGTGCCACCCGAGCCACTGATTGGCTCGATTTTGATTCGCCATTTGCGCAACTCACCACAAATCTCGCTACGCCGCGTTGGGAACTTCACACCATCGCTCGAAGGCTTAGCACGCATCACACCACCCGTTGTGCCTTTAGTCGATGTCACTGCGATTCAATCGCGCACCACCGATGCACTCAACGCTGTCAACCTGGTGGGCGATGTGCTGGCCACCAACGAGGGTCTCACGCAGCGCTGGATCGAACTCGTTGACGTAGCCAACGACACCTCACTCACCGATGCGCAACGCAGCGAGTATCTCGACATAGTCCTCACTCAAGCGGGCGCCGTGCGTAATGCCGTCAAATTACCAACCACCTCGTTTACCTTTGGCGGGCGCGACAGTGAACTTCGCCTTGCCCTCACAAACACCACTCCCTTTGAGGTTTCGCTACGACTACAACTGGTGAGCCCGACCGGCAAAATGACATTTGAGCCGGCAGAGTTCGACATCGTCATCGCACCAAACGGCCAACAAGAAGTCACTGTCAACGCCAGTGCGCGAGCCAATGGTCTCATTCCCATCGAAATGTTGCTGAAGAGCCCCAGCGGGACGATATTGGATGTCGCCCAGGTGCGGGTGCGGGTGAATGCCATCGCTGGTTTGGGTCGCGGGGTGAGTGCTGTATTCCTGGTGCTGCTCTTGGCGTGGTGGCTCATTCACACACGCCGACACCACAAACAACAGAACACGAAAAAGCACCCTGCACTACGCTCGCAATCATGACTATTCGCATCGTTACCGACTCTGCTTGTGACCTGCCACAACCCCTCGTAGACGAATTGGGCATCACCTTGGTGCCGCTCACCTTTAGTTTTGGTGACGAAGAGTTCGTCGACCGCGCCTCGCTCACCCCCACTGAATTTTGGGCTCGCTGTTCGGCGTCGCCAGTTTTGCCACAAACCGCCGCCCCCGCTCCAGGTGCTTTTGCTGAGGCGTTCAAAAAATTGGCGGCTGATGGTGCCACGGGCATCCTCGTTATCACCTTGTCGGCCGAGTTGTCAGCCACCAAACAAGCGGCCGAACAGGGTGCTGAAGTTGCCCAACTTGGCATTCCCATTCGCATTGTGGACAGCCGCGCAGCCTCGATTGGCGAAGGCATCAACGTGGTGGCGGCTGCTCGCTTGGCAAAAACGGGCATGGGTCTTGACGACCTCGTACGCAACGTCACCGACTTGGTAGGGCGCACCCGTGTGTGGGCCGCGCTTGACACATTGGAAAACTTGAAGAAAAACGGTCGAATCGGCGGCGCCAAAGCATTATTGGCAACGGCGCTGGCAATCAAGCCGATCATCACCGTGAACGATGGCAAAGTTGCCGAAGGTGGCAAGCAACGAACACGCAGCAAGGCGTTGGCATTCGTCATCGAAAAAATGCAGAGCGACGGCGAAGTGTCGAACGTTGCTGTGTTGCACGCCCAGTGTGCCGACGTTGATGCCTTCGTTGCTCAACTTCGCGAATTCCACTCCGGTGAAATCATCGTTGGCGACATTGGCTCGGTTATCGGTTCACACACCGGCCCAGGCACCATCGGGGTGTCCTACCACGTGCGATAATCCCCGCTAAGAAGGGGCTGCAGAACTAGCGTCTGGCGTTAGTCATGTCTGCTGTTGAGCTCGAACCAGGGTTCATCGGCGACCGATACCGACTCGACCGCCACATTGCTCGCGGCGGAATGGCCGAGGTGTGGCTGGGGCACGACACGTTCCTTGATCGCCAAGTGGCCATCAAGGTGTTGAAACGCCACATCGCGCGCGATGAGACCGCTATTGAACGCTTCCGCCGCGAGGCGTTGGCCTGTGCCGGGCTCAATCATCCGAACATCGTTGCGGTGTACGACTCGTTTGCTCATGATGGTTTTCCGGTGGTGGTGATGCAATACGTGCAGGGTCGCAGCCTGCGTGACCTACTCGACAAGAAAAAGAAACTCACCCCAGGTTTGTCGATCATGATGGGCGCCGCAATTGCATCGGCACTCGATGCGACCCACGAACACGGCTACATCCACCGCGACATCAAACCCGGCAACATCCTCGTGCGTCCCGACGGGCATTTTTTGTTGGCTGATTTTGGCATCGCCAAAGCCATGAATGCTCCCGAAGGTAGCGACCTCACCAACGACAACATCATGATGGGCACTGCCAAGTATTTGTCGCCAGAAATTGTGCGTGGCAAACCCCTCGATGGGCGGGCTGATTTGTACAGCCTCGGGTTGGTGTTGTACGAGTGCCTCTCTGGAAAAGTGCCGTTTCTCAGCGATAATGACGCCGATACCGCTCTTGCTCGCCTGCAACGCGAGCCGACCGATCTGGCCCATCTGCGCCCCACCTTGTCGCCGCGTTTGGTGCGGGTCGTGCACAAGTTATTGGCCCGCAATCCTGACCATCGATACCCCACTGGCGAAGAAACTCGACTGGCATTGCTGGCAGCACTGCAAGACACGCGTGACGATGCCACCACGATGACTCCCCCGGCCGGGCAACGCATCGTGTTGGAGCGCACCACCGCGCAAAAGTCTTCGGCCGCGCACACTGACAAGCACAAGATTCGGGGGCGCTCGAGCGCGTCTGGTGCGGGTGGTTTCTTTAGGTCCACCACTGCCCGGTTGTTGTTGGCCACGTTGGTGCTCACCGGTTTAGTCATCACCGCCGTCATGCGCACTCGCGACCCAGAAAATGTGGTGATTCCGCAAGAAGTCGCAGTTGAAACACCGGTCGCAACTGGCCCAGCGACAATCGCAGCGGTGAACTCATTTGACCCCAATGGTGACGATGGCGTAGAGAACGAAGAAATCATCGGAGCATTGATTGACAAAAACCCGCAAAGTGCGTGGGCAACTTCGTGTTACGCCGACAAATTCTTTGGCGCCAAAGAACACGTCGGGGTTCTCGTTACGTTGACCGGGGCGGGCACGGGTGCATTGCGGGTGAACTTCGCCAACGGCCCGTGGGGTGCTGAAATTTATGGCACCAGCACCACACCACCATCGGGGTTCGAAGGATGGGGTGCACCACTTGCCAAGGAATACCGCACACGCGGTGAGATCGTCAAGTTTTCTGTCACAACACCTGTTACTCATTTGCTCATCGTGCTGACCGAAATCGGCAAGAGCGACGCCTGTTCCACCACCAATCCGTTTCAAGCACGCATCAACGAAGTGGCGTTCATCCCGGCCTAACTCAGCTCAGCGTTAGCCTGACCTCGTGGTTGGTAATCCGCTCAGTGATCCCGAATTTCCGCGCAAGACCGTCGACTTCATCGACCGAGTCGTTGGCGCAGTTCGCGACCGCACCACCAAGCCCATCGTGGCCATCACCCGTGGAATCGTGTTCGGTGCATTGGTCGCTGTGGTGTCTGTTGCGCTCATCGCCATGGCACTAATTGCCATCATGCGCGCCTCACAAGAGCTGCTCGAATTGGCACTCCCTGAACGTCGCGCCGTGTGGGCGTCGTACTTCGTGGTGGGCTCAGCGTTTATTCTCATAGGGGCGTTGCTCATGCGCGCCCGCCACTCCGACCCGAAAGACCCCTCATGACCATTCATCCTCATCGTCAAGTCATCATCATCGGCTCTGGGCCGGCTGGTCTCACGGCGGCGGTCTATGTCGCACGCGCCTCATTGACACCGTTGGTCATCGAGGGCGAGCCATCGTCAAGCTCTGATCAGCCAGGTGGCCAACTCATGCTCACCACCGAAGTGGAGAATTTTCCAGGATTTCCCGAAGGTGTGCAAGGCCCTGAATTGATGCAGCGCATGCGCGACCAAGCAGCACGTTTCGGTGCCGAGTTTTTGACCGAAAAGGCAACAAAAATCGACTTTTCTGCCCGCCCACATCGAGTTTGGGTGCGTGATGATGAATACAGCGCCGACGTTGTCATCGTCAGCACTGGTGCACGATCCTTGATGCTGGGATTGCCCAACGAAACTTCACTGATCGGCCACGGCGTGTCAACATGTGCCACCTGTGATGGTTTCTTTTTTCGCGGCCAAGAAATCGTGGTCGTGGGCGGCGGCGACTCGGCAATCGAAGAGGCCACGTTCCTCACCAAATTTGCCTCAAAGGTCACGATTATTCATCGTCGCGACAAGTTTCGCGCCTCAAAAATTATGCAGGAGCGCGCGCTTGCCAACCCGAAAATCGTCGTGCGTTGGAACGCCCAAGTCACCGGCTTAATCGGCGAATCCAAACTCAGTGCGATTGAAGTAACCGATACGGTCAGCGGTGCCACTGAAACACTGCAAGTGGGTGGGCTATTCGTGGCCATCGGGCACCGACCCAATACCGATTTGTTTGCCGACGTACTGACCCGCGACGAAACGGGATACCTCGTCACCGAGCCTGGTTCCACGCGCACCAACATCCCAGGTGTATTTGCCTGTGGTGACGTGCAAGACCACACTTACCGCCAGGCGATTACCGCGGCAGGTTCTGGCTGCATGGCGGCCATTGACGCTGAACGTTGGCTTGAGCGCCAGCACGCCACACCCGCCAAGTAGCGTTCTCGCCATGGCCGAAAACGTTGTCACTCTCACCACCGCAAACTTCGACGAGACCATTCGTTCTGCTGACACTCCAGTGTTGGTCGACTTCTGGGCCGAGTGGTGTGGGCCCTGCAAACAGATTGATCCAATCATTCGCGAAATCGCTACCGAAAAAGCTGGCGTGCTCACGGTTGCCAAACTCAATGTCGATGACCACGGCGATATTGCGATGCGCTTCAACGTCATGAGCATTCCGACGATGATCGTGTTCAAAAACGGCGAAGCCGTCGGAAGATTCGTCGGCGCTCGTGGCAAAACAGCGCTCGTGAGTGATCTCGCGCAATACCTCGCATAATCCCGCAAGAGGCAGTCAGTTTCCCCAGCCCTGCGCTGTTATCCACAGCTTTTGCCCGTTATCCCAAGCCACATCCCCAGCGATATCCACAGGTTGGGGAAACCGTCTGGTTCACCTTGAGCCTCAACACCTAGTGCAGGGTTACCCAACTAGATGTTGGTTACGCCCCCAGGATGGTACGGGCGATGCGCTCTAAATCTGCCACGTCTGCGAACTCGACACTGAGTTTGCCGCGATTGCCTCGAGTGGGCTCGCTGACTTCCACACGAGTCGAGAGATGTTCGGCAATGATGTGCGCCACTTCTGCCAACGCCGGATCACTCGCTGCGCGAACCGATGTAGCGCCGCCCTTCTTGCGCCGAGATGTACCAGAACTGGTAATTGCTTGTTCGGTGGCACGCACCGACAAACCATCGCGCACGACCTGAGCGGCCAATCGTTCCTGTTGGGTGCGGTCGGCAACACTCAACAACACCTTGGCGTGACCAGCCGACAATCGACGGTCGGCAATCAATTGCTGCACCGATGCCGGAAGTGCCAGCAATCGAATGGAGTTACTAATGGTCGCCCGATTTTTGCCCAGCCGTGTGGCAAGTTGGTCGTGGGTCAAACGAGAATCTTCTAACAGTTGCTGATATGCAGCGGCTTCTTCAAGCGGCCCAAGATCTTCACGATGAATGTTTTCGATCAATGCCTGTTCGGCTGAGCCGGCGTCGGTGGTATCGCGAGCAATAATCGGAACTTCGGTGAGCCCGGCTCGTTGGGCGGCCTTTAGGCGTCGCTCTCCAGCGATGAGTTGATACACCCCGGGGCGCAACGTGCGCACCAAGAGCGGCTGCAACACGCCAACAGCGCGAATTGAGGCTGCTAATTCGCTGAGTGAGTCATCGTCAAAGTGCATGCGTGGTTGATGCGGATTGAGTTCAATCGCACTGATCGCCACCTCGGTGAGTCCGCCTGTGACGGGCGGCACACCCCCACCCCCGGGAATGAGCGCGTTGAGACCCTTGCCTGATTTAAGCCCGGCCATGGACTACCTCCTGTGCTGCTGCGATGTAGGCCTTGGCCCCTGCCCCACCGGGTTCGAGCACCACTGCTGGCTGGCCGTGGCTGGGGGATTCAGCGATTTTGACGTTGCGCGGTATGACACTGCGCAACACTTTGTCGCCAAAGTGTTCACGAACTTCGCTCACCACATCAGCAGAAAGTTTGGTGCGGCTGTCGTACATCTGGCACAAAATCGTGCTGACATGCAGCTTTGGGTTGAGGTTATTGTTGACGAGTTCAATGTTGCGTAGCAACTGGGCGAGACCTTCGAGGGCGTAATACTCACACTGCACAGGCACCAACACTTCTTGCGCGGCACTCAGCGCATTCACCGTGAGCAACCCCAATGATGGCGGGCAGTCGATAAACACGTACTCATAGTCGGCCGCCACACGGTCAACGGCCTTGCGCAGGCGGGTTTCGCGTCCCATCATGGGCACCAGTTCAATCTCGGCCCCGGCCAAATCCAAATTGGCAGGCACCACAAACAAGCCTTTCACCACGCTGGACTGCACCACGTCTTCAATGGGCGCTTCTTGCAATAACACGTCATAGACGCTGCGTTCAAGCTCACGAATATTGATGCCCAAGCCTGTAGAGGCATTACCTTGCGGATCAAGGTCAATCACCAGCACGCGATGGCCGAGCAGGGCAATGCTGGCCGACAGGTTGACCACGGCAGTGGTTTTGCCGACACCACCTTTTTGATTGGCAACGGCGATAACTCGCGGGGCGGGGGAGGTCACGCTTCTACCGTACCCGATAGGTGACGCCTCAATGTTCCACGTGGAACCGAACTACCTGGCCGTGCCGTTCGGGCATCCCCACCCCCAGCGACTGCACCCACTCGAGGTCCCAGCGGGAACCGTGCTCGGGGGGTGGTTCGCTGATAATCACCCATCCACCGTTGCGGGCTAAGCGGGCGGCAATCGGCAGGGTGATCGCCGGGTCAGCAAAACCCCGTGCCACCACCACGTCAAACGTGCCTTGGAAGGCTGGATCACGGCTCATCACTTCGGCGTCCGATTCCACCGCAACTACCCGATCTGCCCAGCCCAAGGCAATGATTGCCCGCTGCAGCGTGTCGACCCGACTGGCACGGCGGTCCACCAGGGTGACTCGCAGGGTGGGTCGGTCTAGAGCAATGACCAGACCGGGGATACCCGCCCCAGAACCCAAATCCACCACCGACACCGCATCATCGGGGAGTGCTGCCACAAAACCTCGCGCGTGGGCCAGCACCTCGGCAATCGGTCGAGCCCCCAAGACCCCTTGGGCCTGGGCACGCTGCAAAATGGCGGTAAGCGTTACCTCAGCTGGGGCAGTGGACACCACCCCAGCGTAGGTGCAATGGGTTACGCCGCTGGGGCGCGCGACACCACGACGCGACGGAAGGGATCATCACCCTCAGAGTGCGTAACAACACCTTCCACGGTGGACAATGTGTCGTGCACGATCTTGCGATCTGCCGAGTTCATGGGCTCCAAAATGCGTGGTGTGCCGGTTTCGACAACATCGTTGGCGACCTTGATGGCAAACCGACCCAAGGCATCCTTGCGACGCTGGCGATAGCCGCCCACATCCACCCGCAGGCGTGTGTCATGGTCGCCCAAGCGACGCTGGCTCACCACTCGCGTGATGTCTTGCAGTTGGGTCAATGTCATGCCACGCGCCCCAACGAATGTGGTCAGATCGTCACCCTGGACTGCAATTTCGATGTCGTCACCGTCGATGGTCGACTCCACGCGCACCGGCAGCGATGCCGCAGCAAACAACCCTTCAAGAAAAGTGGTCGCTGCATCACGCACTGTGGTCGGTGGCACCTTGGGGCCGTCGTTGCGACGTGGTGAATCGCCCTCGGCACCGCGATCGGCCTCGCTGCGTTCACTGCGTCGCCCGCGCGGCGGACGTGATGCGCTGCCGTCACGAGCACCATCTCGAGCACCATCACGGCTCCGGTTGCGGGGGCGCTCTGACCTCTCCGAGCGTCGCGCGGAACGTTCTCCGCCGCGCTCGCGTCGCGATGTGTCCCGCACAGAAGTTGGTCGTACGCGTGCGCGCACAATGGCTTCGCCACGTAGGCGACCGAAGAGTCCTGGTTTTGGTTCTTCGACTACTTCAATTTCGGCATCTTCACCTGCAACCCCGAGTTGATCGAGTGCCAATGATTTTGCATCTTCCACTGTTGCGGCGGTAATTGTTACCCATTCCATATTGTGTTCTCCTTCTTGAGAATTTCTGTTAAGTGCCTCTGGGGCGGTTGTGGTATATAAATGAATTCACTACTTAGCGTTGTGGTGGCTTGGGTCGCTTGGGTGGGGTGGTTGCACCTGATGACGAGGGGCGAACTTGGTTGACTGGCTTGTTCTTCGGCGGTGTGACCCGCTTGCTCGAAAAATCTTCGTTTTTCACCGATTTCTCCTGCTTTTTCGGCTTTTTGGCATCAGCATCGCTGATCTCTCGAGCTTCGGCACTTGCCGCTTGTGCCTTTTTGCCGAGCGAATCTGCCGAGCCGTAAAACCGTTTGGTGATGTAGCTCTGCTGGCCGATGCGCACGATGGCTTGCACGAAGTAATACACGATTAACCCAGTGGGCAAAATGACCTGAAAAACTGCGAATGCAACGGGTAGATATTGCATGAGTTTTTGTTGGGTGGCCGACATCGTCGGGCTGACAGTGCGCGACGCCACCATCCGCTGTTGCACGAAATACAACCCCGCCAAGGCAACGACGAGTCCGGCATAAATCAAACCGCGAGCAAAATCCTCTTGCATTACATCGATTGGTCGCACGGCAAGATCCAAACCGAGCGAACGCATTTCGGTTTGACCAACCAGCGACTGATACATCTCTGATGACTCGGCCAAATTCTTTGGTGCAAATCCAGCTTCTGGGCTCGGGCGATACGTCAATCCGGTCAACAAGCGGAACATCAAAATAAACACCGGCATCTGGGCCAGCAACGGCAAGCAAGAGGCGAGTGGGTTGACCTTATGTTCTTGGTACAGCTTCATCATGGCTTCGTTTAAGCCCTGCCGATCACCTTTGTGTTCAATCTGCAACTTGCGCAATTCGGGCTGCAAACGCTGCATATTCAGCATTCCACGGGTGCTCTTTAACGTGAGAGGTGTAATCACCAGCATCACAATGACTGCCATCGCCCCAATGGCAACGGAGTAGTCGTTGCTCCACGAATAAATCCAGGCAATCAACCAACCAACACCGTCAAAAATCGGATCCAGCCAATCAAACACCAGTCGCCTCGCTCTCGTGAGAACACAACGGCACCGGGTCGTAACCCGACGGACCAAACGGACGACAACGACAGAGCCGTTTGGCTGTTAGCCACCCACCTCGCCAGGCGCCGTACTGGTCGATTGCTTCATGGGCGTAGCTCGAACATGACGGGAAGAATCGACACGGGGAGAGAGCACCTTGGCGCAGTTGTTGGTACCACTCGATGGCACGCAGCATCCGCTGCTGGACGGCCGTTTGGGTTATCCCCATGTTGTGGGTAACTTCTGACAGGGGTGTGACCGTGGTCACAGGAGCACCTCGTTGGGGAGAGGGTTCGTTGGCGAATGGTGTTTGGCTCGTTGTACGGCACGTGGCAAGGCTGTTGCCAACAAACCGGAAAGTTGTCCCCAGCTCTTATCCACAGGTGGGGCTTCGATGCCGATCAGATACCAGCCGCGCGGCAGGGCGGCGGCCTGGGTGTGCATCAAGGCTCGCACCTGGCGGCGTACGCGATTGCGCACCACTGCCGAGCCGATTCGCTTTGGTGTAGCAAACGCAACGTGCACGCCTGCAGCAGAAGGATCAGGCACCACGCGCACAGTCAAAATACCCTCCCGCACCGGTCGAACGCCCTGAAAACGGGCGAATCCGAGACGCCGAGGAATCCGGCTGATCACGCCGAAAGACGTGCACGGCCCTTAGCGCGCCGCGACTTAAGAATGGCCCGCCCAGAACGGGTCTTCATTCGCTTGCGAAAACCGTGTTTTTTCGCACGACGACGCTTGCTGGGTTGAAATGTACGTTTCACGCCTCTCTCCTGACGTCACTTTCAAGGCATTCGGAAGCAACGCCTTTCAGGCTAGGGCGGGCTATCAGTGCTCACAACACGAATTCAGAGGAACCCAAACACCCTTCGTGTGATTCGTCATTTTGACCCCTGTGGAAAACGTGCTACGTTCCCTCTCCCCGCACGAGCACTTGGCGTCGGCACACAGTCTTGCGAAGTTACATCTCTGGGATTCTCCACACCTTGTGGGGGGCCTGTGGATGAAGGAGGAACCCAACATGGACACCCACACCGAAATCACTGACCCACCAGTTGAGGCACCGAGCGCCTTGTGGGAGCGAGCAGCCGCAGTGTTGCGCCAACAAGTGTCTGAGGCCGTGTGGTTTTCTACGTTCAGCGACATCGTGGTCGAACACGAACCTGTCACCAAAGTGGGTGGCACGATGAGTTTGAAATTGCATGTTCCGAACACTTTCGTGCGTGACCGGGTGATGACTCGCTACATGTCATTGGTTCGCGACGCGCTGAATGAAGCAGGTGGCGCAGCCCATGATTTGAGCGTCGATGTGCGGGCTTTGCCAGCAACCCCTACGGCCGCACCCACCCGCAGTGAACCGCTCGCCAACCCGGTAACAACATCAACCACACCTAGTGGTACCACAAGCGCCACACGAGCTGGGCGAGGTGCGGCCATCGGCCTCAACCCGCGATACACCTTTGAAACTTTCGTTAAGGGTGCCTCCAACCAGTTTGCGCTGGCTGCAGCTCAACGCGTCGCCGAAACACCGGGTCGGTCCTACAACCCGCTGTTCATCTATGGCTCCGCAGGGCTCGGCAAAACCCACCTGTTGCACGCGATTGGCTCGTATGTACACGAGCATTACCCCAACTACGAAGTGCGATACGTCTCCACCGAAACCTTCCTCAACGAATACGTGGACGGGATCCGCAACAACACGATCAGTGCGTTCAAACGTCGTTACCGCGAAGTCGACGTGTTGTTGATTGACGATGTGCAGTTCATGGAAGGCAAAGAAGGCCTCCAGGAAGAGTTCTTTCACACGTTCAACTCATTGCACGGCTCAGGCAAACAAATCGTGATTTCCAGCGATCGTGTTCCTGACGCAATCCCCACACTCGAAGATCGCCTGCGTGGGCGCTTCCGCTGGGGTCTCATCACCGATATTCAGCCCCCAGATGTGGAAACCCGGTTGGCAATTCTGCGCAACAAGGCCGAACGTGAACGTCTCGATGCCTCTCCGGATGTATTGGAGTTCATCGCTTCAAGCGTCACCACAAATATCCGCGAATTAGAAGGTGCATTGGTGCGGGTGGCTGCCTATGCGTCGCTCAACCGCACGCATATCGATATCGACTTGGCTCGCCAACTATTGGTGGATTTGGTTACCCGCCGGGTGGGCAAGCAGCGTCCGGCTGACCAGTTGCTGCGCGAAATCTGCGATTACCTCGGGGTCACCCACGAGGCCATCTGTAGCCATAGTCGACAACGCCCCTTGGTCACAGCTCGGCAAACTGCGATGTACGTCATTCGCGAACTGACTGACTTGTCGTATCCGGCCATCGGTCGACTGTTCGGCAATCGTGACCACACGACGGTGATTCATGCCGTGGCCAAAACCCAGCATGTGATGAAAGATCGCCAACGCGTCTTTGATCAGGTCAACGAACTCTTGCGAATGTTCAAGGTGGCGTGATGACACGAGTCGCTGTGGACCGCCCGTGGATGTCGTGTGGACAATCTGTGGGGTTTGCCCGAGTTATCCGACCCCGACAAACCACACGCCTGCAAGGTGTGCATGTCGACGCACTCCCTGTGCGGACTACAACCCTTGTCTACGCTAGGAAACATCGCCTTTATCCACAATCCACAGCACTTATTACTGATATCAGCTTTCATACATCTGATCGTTGTAACCACCACCCACGAGCGAGGCCACAGTTGTGAAATTTCGAGTTGAACGCCAAGAACTCACCGAGGCCTTAGCCGATGTAAGCCGTGTGGCAACTGCCCGCACCAGTGCGATGCCCGCATTGGCCGGTGTCGAATTGGCAGTGTCGGGCGAGACTCTCACGTTGTCGTGCACCGACAAAGAGATTTCCATTCAGTCCACCTTGTCTGTCGGTGGACAAAAAGACGGTGTCGCTGTGCCGAGTGCTCGAGTGCTCACCGACTTGGTGCGTGGTTTGCCGGACGGCAAAGTGCAAGTTGCCCTTGAGGCAGAGGCCTTGGTAGTGGAAGCTGCACGCAATCGTTCGTCGGTGATGTGTTATGCAGCCGCAGATTTTCCCAAGATCATTCAGGCCAGCGCGGCCGAAGGAACGGTTTCAGCAAGTGTGTTCGGCGAGGCATTACGCCAAGTCGTACGTGCTGCAAGTGCTGATCTCAGTCGCCTAGCTCTTACCGGGGTGCTCATCAGCAACCAGGCTGAGGGTCTCACCTTCGTGGCTACTGACAGTTACCGCTTGGCCGTGCGTCAAATCGCAGGCACTTCATTGGCCGGTGAAAGCACGGTCATCATTCCAGCACGTGCCCTGGGTGAATTGCTGCGTTTGATCAAAGATCACGAAACCATCACGTATCGCTTGGCTGCAGACCGAGCAACGTTCAATGTTGGTAATACCACTTTGTCCACGTCGTTGTTGGCTGTGCAGTTCCCGAACTATAAGCAATTAATTCAACCTTCGTATCCAAACAAGCTCGGCGTCAACCGCGAAGCCTTGTTGGATGCGGTGCGACGCTCCAAGGTATTTGCCCGTGACACGATCCCAGTTCGACTCACGCAATCGACGGGTTCACTCAAATTGTCAGTGCACACCAACGACACGGGCGAAACCATCGAAGAACTCGATGCCGACTACAAAGGCCCAGAGATCATGATCGGCTTCAACCCCGATTATTTGCTGCAAGGCATCGAGGCCTGTGTGGGTGAAACCATCACCATCGAATCGAGTGACCCGATTAAACCAGCTGTGCTGCGTGGGTCGACAAATGACGGCTATCTCTATCTGGTGATGCCGCAACGACTCACGTCGTGATTGTTCGCTCGTTGCAGCTCACTGATTTTCGTAACTACTCGTCGCTACAGCTTGAACTTGGTGCAGGTGTTCATGCATTGATTGGCGACAATGCCCAAGGTAAAACTAATTTGGTCGAGGCACTCGTGGTGCTTTCTACAATGAAATCGTTTCGTGGGGTTACCAACGAGGCAGTCGTGCGCAAAAGCGCTACGAGTGCTTTTCTTCGCGCAGACATTGTGCATGACGACGATCGAGAATTTTTAGTAGAAATCGAATTCAAGTCAGCGGGGCGTTCAGTTGCCCAGGTAAACCGCAAGCGGATCGCGCGAACACGTGATCTTCTTGGTGTGTTGCGCACCACGGTATTCATGCCAGATGACCGCAATTTGGTGCATGGCGGGGCGAGTGAACGGCGTGCATTGTTGGACGATGCAGTGGTGGCAGTAGAGCCGAGCCGACTTGATTTGGTGAGCGAACTCGAACGTGTAGTGCGCCAACGCAATGCGCTACTTAAAGACGCGGGGTATCGACCTTCAAGTGCAGTGCTGGCAGCACTCGATGCTTGGGATGAAAAACTCGCAGCGCTGGGCGATGAAGTCGGTGCAGCACGGGCGGCACTCTTGGCAGACATGACACCATTCGTGCAGTCTTCCTATGCTGCATTGGCTGGCGAAGCTCGCGAAGTGTCTCTTACATACAGCGCGGATTGGCGGGGTGGTGGCCTGGCGAATGCACTGGCGGAATCGCGCGAAAACGATTTGCGCCGCGGCACCACAACGGTGGGGCCACATCGCGATGATGTTGTTGTGCAACTCGACGACTTTGCTTCACGCACCCAAGGTTCTCATGGTGAACAGCACTCCTTGGGTATCGCTTTGCGAATGGCGGTGCATCAGGTGGTGACCAAGCGTTGGTCAAGCCCACCAGTCGTGGTGCTTGATGATGTGCTGTCGGCCCTAGACAACAAACGAGCAGCAGCCTTGTTTGAGCGTTTGTTGGTGGCCTTACCGCATCGCCAAGTGCTCGTGACCAGTGCCCATCCATTGCCGGCATCGCCACACATCACCCGCTGGCTACAAGTAGAGGCCGGAACGATCACTCCCGTCACACAGGCTCCATGATGAACAACACCAATCCCGACAACTCACTCAGCCTGCAAAGTCAGTTGACCCGGCTATTGGCTTCGCTGGGCTCAGACGATGCCGCCAGCGTGAAAGGCGTCTTTGGTGCCTGGACCAATTTGGTTGGCGCAGCCGTCGCAGCCCACGTGCAGCCGGTCAAATTGGTTGACTCAACACTCATCGTCGAAGTCGATGATCCACACTGGGCAACCGAAATGAAGTTCTTGGAAGCGTCGTTGTGTGAAAAAATCTCGCAACTCACCACGACACCAGTCACGGCACTCGAAGTGCGAGTAAAACGCCGATAATTCAGGTGTTTTTCTCGACTATGTTCCCTGTTTCCGAACCACCAAAAAGGTAGAATCATGAGGCTGTTTATGAATCATTTATGCATCTCAAGCCCGCACCAGTGGCAGGGCAATACATGGCAGTAAATAGCCCCAGTGATGCCACAGAGGGCACCGTTCGCAAGGCCGCTGGCACCTACGGTGCCAAAGACATCCAGGTACTCGAGGGCCTTGATCCGGTGCGTCGTCGTCCAGGTATGTATATCGGCTCGACAGGTTTGGCCGGTCTACACCATCTCATTTGGGAAGTCGTCGACAACTCTGTAGACGAAGCAATGGCGGGCTTTTGCGACAAGATCACGGTCACGTTGCACGACGATGGTGCATGTGAAGTAGTGGACAACGGTCGCGGCATCCCCGTTGATCCGTATCCCTCTGGGCCACACAAAGGCAAGAGTGCTCTTGAAGTAGTGCTCACCGTGTTGCATGCCGGAGGAAAATTTGGTGGCGAGGGTTACAAAGTTTCTGGTGGTCTGCACGGCGTAGGTGTCAGCGTGGTCAACGCACTGTCGCAGCGAGTGTTGGTAGAGGTGCACCGCGAAGGCACCCATTTTCGCCAAGAGTTTGTTGATGGTGGCAAGCCAAAAGGCAAACTACAAAAAGTTGGTGCATCACCTGCCAAAAATGCCCGCGGCACATCCATTCGTTTTTGGCCCGACCCCGAAATTTTCCAGGCCGAAGGCACCGAGTTTGTGGCCCGAACAGTTACCGAGCGATTACAGACGATTGCCTTCCTCAACAAAAACCTCGAAGTGGTATTCGTTGATGATCGTGGTGACAAGAAACAAAAAGTCACCTATCAATACAAAGGTGGCATCATCGATTTCGTTAAGCACCTCAATCAATCGCGCGAGGCGCTCTTCACCAAGGTGGGCCACTACGAGGCCGCCGAAGACGACCAGACGCTCGACATTGCTTTGCAGTGGAACACGGGGTACTACGAGGGCATTTATGGCTACGCCAACGGCATTTCCACCATTGAAGGCGGCATGCATGTTGAAGGTTTCAAAACTGCGCTCACCTCGGTGGTCAACAAGTATGCGCGCGCATCCGGCGGTCTGAAAGAAAAAGACGAGAACCTACTTGGTGAAGACATTCGTGAAGGCCTAACGGCGGTGGTGTCGGTAAAGCTGCGCGAGCCACAATTCGAAGGTCAAACCAAAGCAAAACTCGGCAACGTTGCAATGCGGTCGTTTGTACAAAAAGAAACCAACGTCAAACTCGAAGAGTGGTTGCAAGAAAACCCCACCGAGGCCAACCGGGTAGTAAAAAAAGCAGTCGCTGCTGCTCAAGCACGCATCGCGGCAAAAAACGCGCGTAATGCAATTCGACGCAAGACGGCTCTTTCTGGCGCCGGAATGCCCGACAAGTTGAAGGACTGCGGTAGTAGCGACCCAGCCGAAAGCGAGTTGTTCATCGTTGAAGGCGACTCAGCCGGTGGTACCGCCGTAGATGCCCGCGATCCGCGCACGCAGGCAATCTTGCCGATTCGCGGCAAAATTCTCAATGTTGAGCGGGCACGGTTGGACAAGATGTTGAAAAACAACGAGATTCAAGCGCTCATCACCGCCATTGGCGGCGGTGTTGGCAACGATGAGTTCAATGTTGAGAAAGCGCGGTACCACAAAATCATCATCTTGGCTGACGCCGATGTTGATGGCAGCCACATCCGCACTTTGCTGCTGACGTTCTTCTATCGCCAGATGCGACCGATGGTGGAAAGTGGCTACATCTATATCGCCCAGCCACCACTGTTTTCTACCGAGATCGGCAAAGAAAAGACGTATTTGAAAGACGAAGCAGCACGCCAGGTGTTCTTGGCTGAGCATCCCAACCACAAAAAAGAATTCCAACGTCTGAAGGGTCTCGGCGAAATGGACTGGCAAGAACTCAAAGGCACCACGATGGACTCCGCCACTCGCACGCTGCTGCAAGTCAATGTTGACGAAGCAGCCGAGGCCGAAACCATGATGAGCACGCTCATGGGCGACGACGTAGAAGTGCGCAAAAACTTCATCACCAGCAACGCACGCGATGTGCGCAATCTGGATTTCTAGGAACGACAAGTAGGAACCTCGATGGCCAAAAAGAAACCCGACACAACACCCAAAGCGTCGCCCCGCAAGGCAAGTGGCGGCGCTGGTGACGGTGACGGTTCGTCACGGTTGCCACTTTCCAGCGGCGACTCGGTGCAACCAGTGCAGCTCAAGGCCGAAATGGAGCGCTCGTTCCTTGACTATGCAATCAACACGATCGTGGCTCGCGCACTGCCTGATGTGCGTGATGGCTTGAAGCCCGTGCATCGTCGCATTATCTGGGACATGGACCAACAGGGTTTCCGCCCCGACCGCCCGTACGTGAAGTGCGCCCGCGTTACGGGTGACACTATGGCGCGTTATCACCCCCATGGTGACGGAGCCATTTATGACGCCCTCGTGCGCATGGCGCAGCCATTTTCGCTGCGCCATCCGTTGATTGATTTCCACGGCAATTACGGTTCACCCGACTTCGGCCCGGCTGCCAGCCGCTACACCGAAGCCCGGTTGCATCCCTTAGCGATGCAGTTGTTGGCTGACATCGAAGAAAACACCGTCGACTTGATGCCGAACTATGACGGCACCACCGAAGAACCAACGGTGCTCCCGGCCCGGTTTCCCAACTTATTGGTCAACGGTTCACAAGGCATTGCCGTCGGTATGGCAACCAGTATTCCGCCGCACAACCTGGGTGAAATCATCGACGCCACCTTGCATTTGGTGGAGAACCCAGATGCCACCGTGAAGGATTTGATGAAGTTCGTGAAAGGCCCCGACTTTCCTACCGGTGGGTTGATCTTGGGCCGAGACGGTTTGACCGAGGCCTACAAGACCGGTCGCGGCAGTATCAAGATGCGTGCCAAGGTGGCGATTGAAGAAGGCCAGCGAGGGCAAATGCGCATTGTCGTTACCGAACTGCCATATCAAGCGAGCTGTTCGGCAATCGCTGGTCGCATCCAAGAACTCGTCGACAACGACGGCCTCGACGGCATTGCTGACGTAAATGACAATTCGGCTGGTGGCAAAACCAACTTGATCATCACCTTGAAGCGTGACGCCAATGCCAACGTGGTGATGAACAACTTGTTCAAAAACACCCAACTGCAAAGTCAATTTCCCGTCAATATGGTGGCGTTGGTCGATGGTGTCCCGCGCACACTCAATCTGCGTGATGCCATCACTGGATACATCTCGCATCAGATCGAAGTCATCACACGCCGGAGCCAGTTCCGGTTGGACAAAGCCAATGAGCGCAACCACATTCTGGAAGGCCGGCTCAAAGCGCTCAACGTCATTGACGAAATCATCAAGGTGATTCGCGCCAGCGAAGATGCTGCGGCTGCCAAAGAAGCGTTGATGAGCAAGAAGTTCGGTTTCACCGAACGCCAAGCCATTGACATCCTCGACATGCAGTTGCGTCAACTCACCAAACTGTCGCGAATTGACTTGGAATCCGAACAAAAAGAGATTCAAGAAAAGATCAAAGAACTCTCTGCCATTTTGCGTGACGACAAAAAGCTTCGCGCAGTGATTTCAGGTGAGCTCACCAAGGTGAAAACCACGTTTGCCACGCCCCGGGTGTGCCAGATTGCCGCCGACGTGAGCGAGATGGGTGTCGAAGACCTCGTGGAAGACAAAGAACTCGTCATTGTCATGACCCAAGAGCAATACATCAAGGCCGTTTCGGCAGATTCGTTCCGTACTCAGGGTCGTGGCGGTCGTGGTGTGAGCGGTGCGCGGATGAAAAGCGACGACATCGTACGCAACATCATTTTCACTACAGCGCATGCGTATCTGTTGTTCTTCTCCAACCGGGGTCGGGTATATCGTCTGCGGGCGCTCGAAGTGCCCGAGCGTGAACGCACGGCCAAGGGCATCCCCATCGTCAACTTGTTGCCGCTGCAGCAAGGTGAAACGATTCAAGCAATTATCGACACCCGTGATTTCCCAGGTGAGCGCAACTTGTTCTTTGTGACCAAACAGGGTCAGGTAAAAAAGACAAAATTCGATGAATATGACTCGAGTCGCCGCGATGGTTTGATCGCCCTGAAGTTGCGGCCGAAGGACGAACTCGTTCGAGTGATTGAGACAAACGGAACCGATGACGTGTTCATGGTGACGCGCAGTGGCCAAACAATTCGGTTCAGCGAAAAGTCGGTGCGCCCAATGGGGCGGTCGGCCGCCGGCGTGCGGGGCATGAAGATGCGTGCTGGCGACGAAGTGGTGGCAGTTGATGTGGCAAGCGACGAATCGTCAATCCTCATGATTACCGAGTCGGGCTATGGCAAGCGCACACAGATTTCCAACTTCGCACGCAAGGGCCGTGGCGGAATGGGCATGATCGGCATCAAACTCACCGGCAAAAAAGGTCGCGTAGTGGCAGCGTTCATGGTGGGGCTAGAAGATCAAATCGTCGTGGTGGCCACTGGTGGCACCACCATTCGTATGCCTGTGCGCGAAATTTCAAGTCAGGGGCGGGCGGCCACTGGTGTGCGCGTAATGACATTAGAAGCCGGACAAGTGGTGGCCTCGGTGGCACCCATCTTCGCCGGTGACGATGCCTAGCCATCGCGAATGCCGTTTGCTCTAGCAATCGTCGCCGTTGCATCGACGGTGTTGCTGTCGTTGTCACATAGTTCGGCTCACCTCGTCAATGTTCAGCGAGCCACAACGGCTGCTGATGCACTCGCACTGGCCGTGGCAACTCATCGAGGTGTGGCACAGGTGGTGACCCAGCATGACATTGCCGACTTCGTAGCAAGCATCGACGACGACAACATGGTGACCGTGACCATTGTTCGCAATGGGGTAGCGGCAACCGCAATCGCCCACCGTCATACACTTACAAGCGAACAATGAGCAAGACACCAGCGCCATCTGCGCCCATTGAGCGTCGCCCGCGTATGCGGCGCGTGACTCGCGTGGTGCGTGACATTGATGTGTGGAGCGTGTTCAAAGTTGGCCTCGTTTTTCACCTCGTGGTGTTCGTTATTGCGCTGGTGGCGATGGCCTTGTTGTGGAGTGTCGCCACTTCCACCGGCACTATTGACAATGTTGAAAATTTCTTTGAGTCATTCGGGTGGGAGTCATTCACGTTCAATGGGGCGGCACTGTTTTCTAACTTCTTGGCCTTTGGCCTACTTGCGGCGATCCTTGGCACTGCACTCTGGGTTATTGGTGCGGTGATGTTTAACCTCATTACCGAATTGGTTGGCGGCGTGCGCGTAACGGTGCTGGAAGAGGAAGTGGTACTTGATTCGTCTGATGAATAACCCCTTAGGATGAAACTCCCGATAAGGGGCTATAGCTCAGTTGGTTAGAGCGCATCCCTGATAAGGATGAGGTCACAAGTTCGATTCTTGTTAGCCCCACGAACAGATCAGGACGATGAAACTCTTCCGGCGCCTCCTCCTCGTGCTTTCCGTGGCGTCTGCCGTTGTTGGCATTCTGCGCTTCGGAGGTGGCAGCAGTAAATCTCGAGTGACCACCAAACAGGGCGGGTGGCGTACGTATACGCCACCCAAATGACAGATCAATGATTGGGGTCATCGGCGCAGGCGTAACAGGGGCACGTGTGGTGGAGCACTTGGTGGCTAGTGGTCAGGTGCACTTGTATGTGAATGACACCAACCCGGTGGTGGCGCATCGTGTGGTGGAGAAGTTCTCACGCGACACCAACCCACGCGCCACAAATAAAGTCTCGGCTGTGTCGAGCACACAAATGCTCACCACCAATGTGGTGGTGTTGGCGTGTCCGGCACCGCACGCCAAGGCTGCCCGGCGATTACTTGAAGCCGGTGTCAGCGTGGTGTCGTGTAGCGACGACGTTGAAGACGTACTTGCGCTACTTGACCTTGATGCCGTAGCCCGCCAGATGCGGCAAACGCTGGTGGTTGGCGCAACCGCATCACCTGGTTTATCTGGTTTGTTGGTTCATTTGCTGTCGAAACGATTCGATGAAATTGATGAAACACATGTCGCGGTGCACGGCACTGCCGGCCCAGCGTGCGCCCAACAACATCACCGGGCATTGTCCCGCCAGTCAATTGGTTGGCACGATGGTGATTGGCTGCGGCGCCCTGCTGGAAGTGGGCGCGAGTTGTGTTGGTTTCCCGACCCAGTTGGGCCACGCGATTGTTATCGTGCCGAATTGGCCGACCCCATCGTGCTTCATCACGGTGTTGCCAGCCTCACCCGCGTGACCGTTCGTGTTTCAGCAACTCGTCGCGATCGGCTCACCGCGCGGCTGCCGATGCTTACCCCACCTCATGCCGAAGGGGGTACTGGTGCGCTGCGCGTAGAGGTGCGCGGCTGGCGAAATCAGGCACGCCACGTGGAGGTGATTGGTGCCGCTGATCGGGTGGCAAATCTGGCCAGCGCGGTGGCATTTGCTGCAGCACGCAACGTGATTGCTGGTGGATTTGCTAGCGGAGTCCGTGTGTTGGGCGACGAAGAGTCACCGAATGATGCTGTGCTCCACGATGTGCTTGACGCAGGCGTGCGATTGAGTGAATTCGTCGGCACCTCGTCTCATTGAGCCGGCGTTTCCTCAACTGACAGCATCCAGATAGGTTGCGACCCGATGCCGACTCGTTACGACATTGACCCACCGGCCTTGCTACCTGCCCGACTGGTGTTGGTGCCGGGGCGTGGCGAATTCTTTGTGCGCCATGCCGTGCATGTCGACCCTGTGGCACCCGTGGTGTTGCTGTTGCACGGGTGGACTGCAACGAGCGACCTCAATTTTTTCACGGCATATCACGAACTGAGCGAGTTTGCGACGGTCATTGGCATCGATCACCGCGGGCACGGGCACGGTTTACGCCCCGATGTCAAATTCACCCTGGAAGATTGTGCCGACGATGCAGCAGCCGTATGCAAAGAGCTTGGTGTGTCGGCAGTAGTGGCTGTGGGCTTTTCTATGGGCGGGCCAATTGCCATGCTCATGGCGAAGCAACATCCCCACTTGGTAACAGGTCTCGTGCTGCAGGCAACCGCTTTGGAGTGGCGCGCAACCGCACGCGATCGGTCACGAATGCGCGTTATGCGAGCACTCGGCCCGATCACCCGTCGATTCATTCGTCCGAGCACCGTGCGGCTGGTATTTGCGCGGCGCATTACACGTCGTCACCCATTGCGACGACATCTGGGATGGATGCTTGCTGAGTGGCGCCGCAGCGACCAGTGGCATATGGTGCAAGCTGGTCGGGCAATTGCAAAATTTGATGCCCGACCTTGGGCCGGTGCACTCGGCGTTCCGACGAGTGTCGTGCTTACCGTCAACGATCAATTGGTGCCCCCACGAAAACAACAGGCGTTGGCCGATCTCACCCGTGCGCAAGTTGTGCCGTTGGTAGCTGACCATTTTGTGAACGTCAGCAAGCCGCAGGAGTTCAGCGCGGCAACTGCGCAGGCGGTGCGCCTGGTGTTGACGGCCCAGCAGGGGCATTCAACAATTGCTCCATCCGCGCACTGAGCGCATCAAGTGAGTCTCTCAATTCGCTGGTGGTCACCGTGTTTGACAATGCAAGCCGCACAGCAGCCAATTCACGGGCTAAGTATTCGGCGTTCTCCTGAGTTCGTGTGGCGATAGCGCGATCATTTTCCAGGGCGTGACTATCGCGATCTTCTTGGCGGTTTTGGGCCAACAAAATGAGCGGTGCGGCGTATGCCGCTTGCACAGAAAACATGAGGTTCAACAAGATGAACGGGTATGGGTCCCAACGCAGGGCGATGGACAACACATTGATTGCAATCCAGACAATGACAAGAAACGTTTGCACGACGAGGAATCGGGCAGTGCCAAGGTTCCGGGCAACGCCTTCAGAAAAGCGTCCGAATGCACCGGCCTCGTAGGACACGTTCAATTTGCGGCGATAGCGCGGATTCGCCAGGTTTTCACGACGTTTCATGAGGTTCCTCGCGCAGCAGAGAGTGATTCTGTTTCTGACTTGAGGCGTTGACGACGCCAACCGGCAGGTAGAGCACGATCAAGCACGTCGTCGACGGTGATGGCACCCAGCAAGTGGTTGCCCGAGTCAACTACTGCAACCGACAGCAAATTGTAGGTAGCAAGTCGAATCATGACGTCACGTTCGTTCAACGTAGGAGGGATGGTTGGTTCGTGTTGTAAGCAATCTTTCAGTTTTGTTTGGGGAGGCTCACGCAGCAGTCGTTGAAAATGCACTACACCCATGTAGCCCCCGGTTGGCGGTTCATGGGGGCCATGGGTGACGAACACTTGAGCGGCAATCGATACATGTCGTTCAGGGTCGCGCACATGGGCCAAAGCTTCAGCCACGGTGGCCTCGGGTGACAGCACGATCACTTCTGGGGTCATCAGTGCCCCAGCGGTGCCTTCGGGCCACGACAGCAGTTGACGCATCGTGTCGGCATCATCTTCGTCCATGGATTCCAACACTTGAGCGCGCTGTTCGGTGCCCATCTTGCCGAGCAAGTCGGCTAGATCGTCGAACTCCATTTCATCAAACACGCTGTTCAAGCGGTCTAAATCCAAGCCTTCGATCAGCCGCAATTGCTCGTCTTCGGGCAGTTCTTCCAGCACGTCAGCTAAACGCTCGTCATCCATGGCTGCGGCAATCATGCGACGTTGTTCAATCGGGAGAGAAGCAATAAATGTTGCGACATCACTCGGGTGCATGTTGCGTAGCCGCGCCGCCTCGGCTGCAATCGGGGTGGTTGGTGCAAAGAGTGATGCAACTTCATGCCAGTCGACCAATCGAAATGTCGGGCGCGCCAGTAGTGAACTGCGTTTGGTCAAACGAACCTTGGCGACGTACCAAGCTGGGTGGTGGCCGCCGTGGTATTGCAGGGCAACGTCGGCAACTGTTTCGTTGCCGTAGTGCTGGTCAAAAACATCAGCAGCAAGTAAACGCTCACCCTCACGGGTACGAAACGGGTTCAAATCAAGGTCGTAACTTTTGAGCCGCACCCCACTGTTGTCGAGCGACGCCACGCGGGCGGCTGAAACAAAGATTCTCCGCCGTTGACTGGTGGCGACGTAACCCAACACGCGAGGTGCCTCGGTGGATCGCCCCGGAACTACGACAATGTCATCGATCTTTCCGATGAAGGCACCACCGGCATCTAGTAGCGGCAACCGCATGATGCGATATGCATAGATGAGGTCGGTCGTGGCTAACACGACGTGAGGCTACCCATACATATATGGGTAAGCAGCGCTACCTGCAGCATTTTTCAGCTGCGGAAATCGCTGAGTGCGAGTGCCACATATTCCCGGAGATACATCGTGGTGTCGGCTACTGCGTCAACTCGCGGGATGAGGAATGCCACAGAGATGTCAGAAAAAGACTTGTCGGTGATGACAGGGTCAGAGCCGATCATCCGGATGTTGTTGAAGTACCGACTGAATTCACGTCGCGCTCGGCGCAGATGAAAGTCCGAGGTGACGATGGCCAAAGCCATATCCGGGGCAAACAGGGCTGAATCTCGTGCTTGTTTGGCATGCCCCTTGGTGTTTAACGAGATGGCGTCAATGATGATGTTGGCTGCAGGCACACCCAGTCGTTGGGCTTGGGCCTGCATTAACTGGCCCTGTTGCTCTGGCTCACGCAGCGCTTGCATACCTGGCTGGGCGCCAGTCATGACGAGGGTGGCGTTGGGATAGTCGCGCCACAACATCACACCGCGATTCACCCGGCGCACGGTTTCTCTGCCCGAGGCATCCAACTCGGGTTGGTCTGCAATATCAAAGCCTGCACTTAATACAAAGATGTAGCGCGGCGACCAGCCGTCTTCGAGCGTCGACTCCACCATGAGTGGTCGCTCTAGCAACAGTGCAGAAAGGGGTGTGCACGCCAGCCACAAACCCGCCAAAGCGCAAGTTCCAATGATTTTTACCCATCGCTCGAGCCGCGAGGTACGCCAGAGATAGACCCACACCCCGACCAATATGACCAGTGGCAACCACAGCGGTTCAACGAGATCTTTGGCCACAGCATCAAGAGTACGAATCTCACCCGTAGAGTGGGGCTTCGTTTCGGGGACGTAGCTCAGCTGGCTAGAGCACCTGCTTTGCAAGCAGGGGGTCGTGGGTTCGAGTCCCATCGTCTCCACTTCATGAGTGCAGTTGTGCTGCTGCTCTCGTGCCGAAACGGCTCACCATCCCAACACCACTGTGGTGCTGCTTGGTCGTTGCGCAAGGTCATCAACATCATCTGATGCCAATACACCAACGACGGGGTATCCACCCGTGGTGGGGTGATCAGCAAGCATCACCACGAGTTCTCCACTTGGGGTGAGTTGCACCGCCCCGCGCACGAGGGGCAAAGACAGCAACTCAGGGAATTCGTTACGGCGCAGGGCGTCACTCGTGAGGCGTACACCAATCCGGTTGCTATCTTGCGCGATGATCCACTTCTGAGTCGCGAGGTCTTGTCGTTGTTCGGGTGTGAGCAGCGAGTGATGGGGGCCAGGATGTAGCGATAGTCGTGGCAAACGACGGGGAACAATCGGAACATCAAGGCTGGTAGCCAACCGGTCAGCAACACCAAGAGTGATTTCGCTACCTGCAGTGAGTGGCATTGGCACTATTTGGCTGAGTGAGTCGTGCGATAACGAGTGGAGTTGGGCCAATCCGTGCACTCCGCCGGTGAAAGCCACATAACAACGCATCCCGTCAAGCACTCGGTTGATGCGGATGGTGTCACCGGGGTGAACGAGAGTTGCCTTGCAATGGGCCAAGGGTTGGTTGTTGATATAGGCATCGGTGTCGGCACCGGTTATGACGACAGTGACTGCAACAGAGGCACGTAGTGCCAAGCCACCGCTGGTTTCCAACATCGCAGCCGAGCGCTCATTGCCAGCCAGCCGATTGGCCAGAAGAAACGAACCGCGATCAACGGCTCCGGAGTGAGGCACTCCAAGATGTGCCCAGCCAGGGCGGCCGTAATCCTGCACGGTCGTCAGCCCGGCGCGCTCGATAATCAGCGTCATGTGATTTGCTCGAACGACACCATGGTGCCAGGGGTGAGTGTTGCTGGTTGATCGCGGGTCATGTTCCACAGTTGGTGGTCGGTGACACCAAGTAGGTGCCAACCACCGGGCGATTCGCGTGGATACACGGCGGAGTATTGCGCCGCGATGGCAACCGCACCGCGGGGCACTCGTGGGCGCGGTGTTGCTCGGCGGGGTAGGTGCAAGACCGCAGGCAGGCCAGTGAGATAGGCAAAGCCCGGTGAGAATCCACAGAACTCCACCACGTACTTCGCACCACTGTGCAAGGTGACGACTTCTTGGCTGGTCAGCCCGCACTGCTGGGCAACGTAGTCAAGATCAGGGCCGCTGTAGTCAACGGCAAGTGTGACACTTGGGGCGACTACAGGTGAGATCTCCACAGCATCACTGACCTCAATCGAGCTAAGTAAGGCCCGCACGACTTCGGCGTTGTCGCGTGGATGTGTGATCACGACACTGCGAGCACCGGCCACCACATCGTTGATGGACACATGTTGTTCGGCGCAGGTGTGCAGTATTGCTGTGCGCACCACGGCTGCTTCACCCGCAACCAAACCATCAACCATGGTTGCTTCAGGCCCGTACGCAATCACGCGCGGTGACGAGTCATTCGCCGCCACCAAATCACCGGGCACGCGGCACAACCCCGGCATCGGCACACGCTGTTCGCACTGCACGCAGCAACTCGGCAGCGCCCGGTGTGTCGCTATGTACGCAGATAGTTTCGGCATGCACTGCGAGTAATCCGCCATCTACCGTGGTGACGGTGCCGTCATTCAGCACTTGGGTGACTCGGGCGTAGATGTGATCAGGCTCGGTGATGAGTGCATCAGGGCGCGAGCGTGGGGTGAGAAGTCCATTGGAAAAATAGCTGCGGTCAGCAAACCACTCAGCGACAAAACGAACACCATGCTGCACGGCGAGGCGCGCTGTTGCCGAATTGGCAAGCCCAAATAATGCGACCTGGTGTCGTTGGGCCAGAGCTACCACTACAGCGGCATGTGCTTCGTTGGTTGCAGCGGTGTTGTAGAGCGCACCATGCGGTTTGATGTACGTCACGCGAGTGCCGCAATCGCGGGCAATGTCTGCCAGCATCGAGAATTGGTAATCCAAAGACGCATCAAGTCGTTGGGCATCAATTTCCATGGCGACTCGCCCAAAGTGTTCTCGATCTGGGTACGACACCTGAGCCCCAATGGCCACACCATGAACCACCGCCGATGCACACACTGCCCGCATTGATGCCGCGTCTCCGGCATGACCGCCACAGGCCACATTGGCGCTGGTGATGTGGGCCATCAAGTCGGGTTCATGGCTGTCGTGCCACAACAGGGGTGTCTCGCCTAGGTCGCAGTTCACGTCGACAGCCCGAGCCATACCCAGCATCCTGCCTGGTGAATGTTCGACTCGCTGAATTCGACCAGTTCTGCGCAATACTGAAGGCACCACTCAAAGGAGCCCTTATGTTCACCGCAGTCATCGTCGATGCCGTTCGCACACCATTAGGCAAGCGCAACGGTCGTTTGAAGAATTGGCACCCTGTTGATCTTGCTGCAGAAATGCTCAGTGCACTCACCACTCGTAACGACATTGACCCCGCAATGATCGACGATGTGGTGATGGGTTGTGTCATGCAAGTTGGCGAGCAAAGTCTGAACATTGCCCGCAACGCCGTGCTCGCAGCCGGTTGGCCCGAGTCGGTGCCCGGCACCACGGTCGATCGCCAGTGTGGCTCGAGTCAGCAAGCCGCGCACTTTGCTGCCCAAGGTGTGATTGCTGGTGCCTATGATGCCGTCGTTGCCAATGGCGTCGAAGTGATGACACGAGTGCCGATGGGTGCCTCGATTGCCGAAGGCAAATTTGGTTATCCGATGGGCGCACGGGTGCAGGAGCGCTACAAGGCCGAAGGCGGTCTGGTGAACCAGGGTGTTTCCGCCGAGCTCATTGCCGAAAAATGGAAGCTGTCACGCGAAGACCTCGATGCGTTCGGTTTGCGATCGCAGCAGTATGCGGCTCGTGCAACGAAAGAAGGACGATTTCAAAACGAGATTGTTCCCGTGCTTGATGCCGAAGGTGTGATGATGAGCACCGACGAAGGCATTCGTGAGTCATCGCTAGAAAAGCTTTCATCGCTGAAGCCGTCATTTCGACCGGTCGAAGAAGGTGGCCGTGTCACTGCGGGCAACTCGTCACAAATCACCGATGGGTCTGCGGCGCTGCTCATCATGAGCGAAGAAAAGGCGAAGAAGTTGGGTTTGAAGCCTCGGGCTCGTTTCGTGAGCTTTGCCCTTGCTGCCGAAAACCCGCGCTACATGTTGACGGCGCCAATTCCGGCAACAAAGAAGGTCTTGGAGCGCGCCAACCTAACGATGGATGACATCGACTTGGTCGAGATCAACGAGGCCTTCGCTGCAGTGGTCTTGGCATGGGCGAAAGAACTACACCCCGACATGGAAAAGGTGAATGTCAATGGCGGAGCAATCGCGCTCGGACATCCACTTGGTGCATCCGGCGCCCGATTGACGTGCACCTTGCTCAACGAGCTGGAGCGCACTGGCGGTCGTTACGGCTTGCAGACGATGTGTGAAGGCGGTGGCTTGGCCAACGCGTTCATTATTGAACGTCTCTAGGTCGTCGGAACCACTGTGTTCGGCACGATCGTTTGGGTGGCGATCGGGCTGTTATTGGTGCGATACATCTGGAAGATTGGCTTCGGGATGCTGCGCAGTATGACAACATCATTGCCACCACCACCACCAACTGGTGAGATGCGTCGCATCAACGTTCGCTACCGCTGTTCGGTATGCGGAGTCGAACTACGGCTCACGATGGCCCCTGACGAACAGCCACCGCCACCTCGCCATTGTCTCGAAGACATGGATGTGATTGTCCCTGCCGAGTGAGGGCCGGTTAGCGATATTTGGTGGCGGTAAACAAACCGCCAAGCACCATGCTCAGACCAGCAAAGAGATACCAGTTGCTGCGTCCACCAGGCACGAAGCCGAGGTAGTAAAACAAAATGACGAGCGAACCCAAGCCGAGCAACACGAACATGAGAATTGGCACCCAGCGCGGGCTTTCTTTGAAGGATTCAGGAACCGGCGGCGTGTAGCGCGTGCTGGCGTCCGGGGTGGTGCGTCCACCGGTGTGTCGTTTTTTGGGAGCCATACGCACTGTCAGTGTAGAGCAAAGTTGCTGGTGCAATGGCTCGAAAGCATTGGCAGGCTGAAGCCGTGGCAAAGCAGCAAGTTTTGGTGATTGATAATTACGACAGCTTTGTCTACAACTTGGTGCAGTACCTCGGTGAACTTGGTTGCGAACCAGTCGTCATTCGCAACGATGAAGTGACTGTTGCTAAAGCGATGTCGCTGCAGTGTGCTGCAATCGTCGTTTCTCCTGGCCCCGGACGCCCGCAAGATGCCGGCATCACCTGCGAGATGATTCGAACGGCGGCGCCAAGTACCCCGATACTCGGAGTCTGTCTGGGTCACCAGGCGATTGGACATGTCTTTGGTGGCACTGTTGTGCGCGCCCCAGAACTCAGGCATGGCAAGACATCGGTGATTACCCATGACAGCAGTGGTGTGTTCACGGGTTTGCCATCATCTTTTGAAGTCACGCGGTATCACTCACTGGTGGTTGAACCAGCGTCGCTACCAACCTCACTCGTGGTGACTGCGACCACCGACGACGGAACAATCATGGGTGTGCGCCATCGTGAGTATGCGGTGGAAGGTGTGCAGTTTCACCCGGAGAGCATCTTGACCCAACATGGTCACGCGATGCTGCGTAATTTTCTTGTGCGTGCCCAAGTGCTGTAGTAAGAGCTCAGGGTGTTACAGGCACCTCAGCGCGACCAATGGTGATGGTGATTGCGCTACCGGGCTCGACGTTGGTGCCTGCGGCAATGCTTTGAGCAATGATCAGACCATCGTTTAGGTCACCCTCGGCCAGTACTTGTTCATTGGTGGTAACAAAGAATCCTTGAACAGTAAGTTCGGTGCTGGCAGCTGTCGCTTCCTGGCCAATCACATTCGGTACGGCCACTAAGGCTCGGCCAGTCGAAACAAACACAGTGATGGTGCTGCCCGGGGCCACTGCGGTGTCACCGAGCGGTTCGGTACGAATGACCCGACCTGTTTCGATCACATCGCTGGTCTCGACCACCACGGTGACCACGAAGTTGAGTGGTGCCGCAGACAGCAGTTTGGTAGCGGCCCGCTGCACGTCGCCAATTACATCGGGGATGCGCACGGTGTTGGTGCCACCTGAAACATCCACGGTCACCACCGAATTGGGTCGAGCCCCAAGACCAGCGGTTGGAGTTTGCACGAGAATCTGGTTGGCAGGAATATCGAGGGAGGCAACGAAGTTGTTCACGACCAACCGCAGGCCAGCTTGTTTTAAGATGTTGCTGGCTTCTTGCACCGACAACCCGACCAAGTTGGGAATCGTGACTGGTTCAAAACCGGGGTTGTACCCCAGTACTACGTTTTCACCTTGGCGTGCCATGGTGTCGGCGGTGGGGGATTGTTCGTACACAATGTCGTTGCTGGCGTTCTCACGCACCTTCGGGTCTTCGATGGGTGTCAAGCCGAGGTCGATGAGCAAACTTTTTGCCTCTTCGATGTTCAACCCAATGAGGTTCGGCACTGCAATATTGGTGCCGGCATTTTCGTCAGTAAAGGCACGAAATCCGAAGATTGCCACAGCCACCAGTGCAATGACAGAGATGACCGAACCAAATACCCAAGCAGCGGTGCGTTGCGGAACCACTTCGTCGTAAGGCGGATACTGGCCACCCGATGAGGGCCGACGGGGTGAACGTCCACCCCCAGTGGATGTCATCTGCGTGGTGGGAAGTTGGATGGTGGGACCAGCGTCGTCAAGAGCAGATTGTTCGTCGAGCAGTGCCCGCACCTCTTTGCCGTCAATGAATCGGCGCAGGTCATCGGCTAGAGCAAGCGCTGTGGCGTAACGGCGATTTGGATCTTTGGCTAGACACTTCATCACAATGGCGCTGAAGGCAGGTGCAAGTTCTGGGTTCATGCTGCGCAGTGACACCGGCACGTTGTGCACCTGTTTGTAGGCGATGGAGATCGCATTTTCTCCGGTGAACGGCGGTTCGCCAGCCAGCATTTCATACATGATTACGCCGAGGGAATACAGATCCGATCGTGGGTCAGGCTGCGCACCTTGGGCCTGTTCGGGAGAAAAATAGGTAGCGGTGCCCATCACGGCACCGGTTTGGGTGAGACCTTGTTCGATGGCTGCGCCAATTGCCCGCGCTATGCCAAAGTCAGCAACCTTCACATGCCCAGTGGCACTGACGATGATGTTGGCTGGTTTGATGTCGCGATGCGCGACACCAGCAGCGTGGGCTGATGACAAAGCGGCCGCAATATCTAATGCAATATCGCAGGCTTGCAACACGCTGAGGCGCTCATGCTTGGCGAGTATGTCGGCAAGCGTGCGACCTTGCACGAATTCCATTGCGATGTAATAGGTGGTGTCCACCTGGCCCCAGTCGTAGACACCAACGATGTTGGGATGATTGAGCGACGCTGCCGACATTGCTTCACGGCGGAATCGTTCCACAAACAGGGGGTCCTTGGCGTATTCCGCAAACAGAATCTTGACTGCTACTGGGCGATCCAGCAAACGATCGCGGGCGACGAAGACCTCGGCCATTCCACCGCGGCCGATGCGACGGCCCAGCTCGTAACGCGAATTGATGATGACGGGTTCGGTCATGTGCCGTCACCTGCTGCGGGTTTCTGGGCTTCAATTACATCGCGAATCGAGTTCACATAGGCCTCGGCGCGCGCCAACGAGTCGTACTTTGGTTGGTCGTCAATGTCATCGGCCAGCGAGGGAAATATTGCTTGTCGCTCGACACCACTATCGATTTCGATAGTCGGGCGGAACCACAAGATGTTCTCAGTGCGACCTTTGAACACCACGAGTTGTGCTTGATCACCCTGGCCTGCGAACCCCACAAAGTAACCGCCGCGCGCATACCACCCGACCGCAGACAGCACACCAAGTGCCAGCACTGCAACCAGTGCGACGGCCACCAGCATCCGACGTGGTCGAGCCGACGCCGCAACATGTGCGGCTGCATCACTAGGTGACGCGGCCGATGACTCAGTCGGAGTCGTGCGTGTTCCTGATGTGTCTTGGGTTGTGTCCTGCGATATGACGTCTGCTGTGTCGGCCAAGATGTCGACTACTACAACAGTTGTGTTGTCACGGCCACCATGCTCGTTGGCAACACGCACTAGATGATCAGCAGCCACTTGGGGGTTGATGCTGGTACGCAGGATTGTGGCGATTTCCTCATCGTCAACTTCGTCGACGAGGCCATCACTGCACAACACGTATCGATCACCCACCACCATCGGTAGCACCCAGGAGTCAGCGTTGACATCACCTTCGATACCAAGTGCTCGAGTCACAATGTTGCGCCGTGGGTGAATGCGTGCTTCCTCGGCAGTAATCAAGCCTTCTGATAACAGCTCTTGTACGTAGGAGTGGTCGGCACTGACTTGTTTGAGTTCGTCACCACGCCAGAGATAAATTCGCGAGTCACCAACATTGGCCACCACCACTCGCTGTGGCTCACCGTCGGTGGCCGGCAACGGCACGAGGGCCGTGAGCGTGGTGCCCATTCCACGTTGCTCGCTTAGTCCACCGCTTGCTTCGTGAATAGTGGCGTTAGTGGTGTTGATGGCAGCTACGAGACCTTCGGCTGCCGAGAACCCTGCGGCTGCGGCTCGGCGTAGCCCATCGACGGCGAGTGCACTGGCGACTTCACCTGCGTTGTGGCCGCCCATGCCATCAGCCACGGCGAACACGTTGCTCTCGGCTACGTATGCATCTTCATTTTGTTGACGAACCATGCCCACATGGCTGGCTGCACCCCACGAGAGTTTCATGACGATACCGAAGGTGATGAGGTGGTCACGAAATCTCGAAGATGACCTTGATGGCACCGAGCATGATGACATCGCCGTTGGCCAGCAGCTGTTCGCCTTCGACCCGCACACCATTCAATTTGGTGCCGTTGGTGCTGCCGATGTCGCGCAGTGTCCAACCAGTGGGTCGTCGACGCAGCGCCACATGTTCACGACTCACATTGGTGTCTCGGATAACTATCGTGCATCCACTTTGCCTACCAATCGTCACACGCTCGGTATCGAGCACATGTCGGCTGCCGTCTTCGAGCACGATGGCCGAAGTGATTGCACCTGCCACCGAAGTGGCCATCGATACAGCAATGGGTTGCACCACCACGGCCTCTGCAGATTCAATCTGTGTCTCTTCAACTACCAATGACGCCAGCACGGTGATGTTGCCGCGCTTGGTGTTTTCATCGCTACGCAGCGCAACAATCACTGGTTCAGCAAGTCGATACGACTCGCGTTCACTGTGTTGGGTAACCACTTCGGTGAGTTCTCGAATCAAATCCGGCTCTACGTCGGAAAATGCTGCTCGATCAGTCGGGTGCATCACCACGGTGTAGGCGTGGGGTATGCCGCGGGTGTCGTCGGCGACCTGGGCATCAACCACTCCGAGAAGACGCCGCCCTATCTCAATTGGGCGAATTGTTGAGTCATATGCCCGCAACGCCACGTTTTTAGTCTACGGCTGGGCCTTGTGCATGATGGATATTACAAGTGTGTAGTCGCTACGGATGCTGCACACGACGTCATCACATGGCGTCATCACGTAGCGTCAGCATGCGTGGTGTCTGATCATGGTGCGGTAGATGCGCAGGTGACACCGACGGTTCTTTCAGCGCAAGATCGCGCGGTGTTGCAGCGCCGCGTCTTGCGAGTATTGATTGGTGGACAAATAGTTGGTGCAGCAGCCCTCGGTTCAGCAGTGACCATCGGCGCATTTGTTATCCAAGACATCCTTGGCGATGACACGCCGTTCGCTGGTCTGGCCACTGCAACCGTCACCATGGGTACGGCGTTCATGTCTCAGATGTTGGCGAGAGTCATGATTCGACACGGCCGACGGGGTGGTTTGCAACTTGGTTATCTGCTCGCTGCTATCGGTGGTGTGATTGCAGTGGTCGGGGTAGAGCTGCAGTCGTTGCCGTGGTTTCTGCCTGGATTGTTTTTGTTTGGCAATGGCCAGGCAGCGAATTTGTTGGCCCGGTATGCCGCAACTGATTTGGCGTTGCCTGAACAGCGCTCGTCGGCAATGAGTTACGTGGTGTTTGCATCGACGTTCGGCGCCGTGTTTGGGCCGCTCCTCGTGACTCCTGCCCAATGGGCGGGGCGAACCTGGTTTGGTCTGGCAACGTATAGCGGCCCCTGGTTGGTGTCATCGGTGTTTTTGGTGTTGGCTGCGATTAACACTGCGGTGCGATTGCGCCCCGACCCACTGGTGGTGAGCGGGTCGCAGGCCAAGGTGCCAACGCGGATGGGTGTTGTCGCTGCATTTCGGCTCATCACCTCGACGGGCAATGGCCGGTTGGCGCTCGCAGCGATGGTCGTATCGCAGGCCACGATGGTGGCAGTCATGACGATGACACCCGTGCATCTCAAACTGCACGGCTACGAGAATGTTTCGCCCTACGTGATTTCACTGCACATTGCTGGCATGTTTGCCTTCAGCCCATTGGTCGGCAAGTATGCCGATCACTACGGGCGGGTGAACGCCATTTTTCTCGGTGCAGTGTTACTTGTTGTGGCGACAGCATTGTCAGCAGTGTCGGGTGAAGGCAACCCGATGTTGTTTCCATCGTTGTGGTTGTTGGGAATTGGTTGGAATTTTGGCCTGATTGGTGGGTCGAGCTTGCTGGTCGAATCAATTGACGACTCGGTACGTGTGCGTGTGCAGGGCACAGCAGATTTGTTGATGAGTTTTTGCGGTGGCCTTGCTGGTTTTTCCTCAGGCTTCGTACGTCGTGCCATCGGGTTTCACTTGTTGTCCACTGCATCATTGGTGTTGGCAGGCGTGTTGTTGGTGTACGTGATTGCGGGTTCAGCGCACACCCGGCCAACCGTGGAGTCGTTGCTTCGTCGTCGCTAGCGTAAAGGTGCTTCACTCGGGCGAGTGGCGAAATGGCAGACGCGCTGGCTTCAGGTGCCAGTGTTC
>ERZ889217.211-NODE-211-length-38669-cov-18.469648_pt1 | contig 38669 bp, 28 predicted proteins | sample MGYA00521098_ERZ889217 | MGnify/ENA primary metagenome ERZ889217 (study PRJEB32303, sample SAMEA104408613) | aquatic metagenome | biome: Brackish water; feature: Pelagic; material: water | place: Baltic Sea | collected 2014-06-10T22:04:00 | depth 2,362 m ... | reverse complement strand
CGTCCCCTTTTTGGGGCCTGCGCACATCCTCAGTTTTTACCAGTAGACATACCGCTCGAACCGTTCGCGGTCGGCCTGCGGCAGGTCGGCCAGATCTGGCACAACCCAGCGGTTCTCCTCGGAGTCGATCAGGAGCTTGCCATCCTGGCCGAAATCCACCGCCTGGCTCTGGGTCCAGCGGGTCGTAAATCGGCCCCGCCCAGCGTCTGAGTCGACCTCGAAGTCGAGGTAGCCATGGTTGAGCCGCAGCGAGTGGATCCGGCGGATCGTGCGAACGAGGGTCCGGCGGGCGACGGCGGTGCGGAGGATCGCCGCGTCGGCGACCGGCCAGTCGGTGAGCGACCGAATCAAACCGAGCTCCTGCTCCTCACCGTCGTCGGTCCACCGACAGACTGAAAGGAACGCGTCGGGGTGGGAGGCGGGGAAGGTCGGCACCACGAACACGCCCGCGGCAAGCCGGGCATCGCCCGCCCAGACTTCGATCCGCCCGTGCACGCCCGTAGCGAATCGAAGGTTCGCAGGCTCTAGCCACTGAAGGGACGATTCGGCCGGCACGGTCGCCAGTTCGATGGCCGGGTCGGCAGGCGGCTCGGTCAGGAGTGAGTCCACTGTGGGCTGGCGGGAGACCTGCGTCTGGATCCGCACCAGCCTGGCATAGAGGCCGTCGGTCGCGAGGAGTTCGGCATGGGTGCCCTCCTCTACGAGCCGCCCCCGGTCGAAGGCGATGATTCGATCGGCGTTGCGAAGCGTGGAGAGGCGATGGGCGATGGCAATCGTCGTCCGGCCTCGAACCAAGGCAGCGAGTGCATGCTGGATCTCTCGCTCTGCCTCGGCGTCGATGCTGCTGGTAGCCTCGTCGAGCACCAGGATCTGAGGGTCGGCCAGAAGCGTGCGGGCGATCGAGAGCCGCTGCTTCTCACCGCCGGAAAGCCCGGCCCCCCGCTCACCGAGCAGCGTCTCGTAGGCCGCCGGCTGACGACAAATGAAGTCGTGCGCCCCGGCCGCCTTGGCCGCCGTGAGCCCCGCTTCGATCGTGGCTTCGGGCCGGCCGTAGGCGAGGTTTCGCCAAATCGTGCCCCGAAACAGGAACGACTCCTGAAACACGATCCCCAGCCGCTCCCGCAGCTGGCGGCCGGCCAGCTGCCGAACATCGATCCCGTCGATCTCGACCGACCCCTGCTGCACGTCGTGGAACCGGGCCAAGAGATTCACGATCGTCGACTTACCCGAGCCGCTGCGGCCCACGATCCCCACCATCTCACCGGGGGCCACCGAGAACGTGACATCGCGAAGCACGGGTTGGTTTTCGTCGTAGCCGAAGGTGACGTCGCGGAAGGCGATCGCCCCGCGGACCTCCTCCCAGGCGGCGGGCTCGGCCGGCTCGTTGATCAGCGCTGGCGTGTCGAGCAGTTCGAGCACCCGCTTGCTGCCGGACAGAAAGCTCGTCAGCCAGCTGGTGAAGCTCGAAAGGGCGCCGAGCGGCGCGTAGAACATCGCTAGGTAGGCAAGAAATGCGATCAGCTGACCAAGTGTCATTTCGCGACTGAGCACGTCGCGGCCACCCACATACCAAACGATCAATCCCCCAAGGCTGAACACGATCTGCATTGCGGCTGAATAGGTTGAGCCAGTCAGCTCGACCCACTGCCGCCAGTTTCGCAGGTGGTCACTGGCAGCCTGAAACCGCTCCTCCTCCCGTGGCTCCTGGGCGAAGGCCTTGACGACGCGGATCCCCGAGAGCATGCCGGAGAGCGCGGCCATTTGCTTGCTCGACGCATCCCAGAGCCGGTAGTGCCGCGGGTAGACATATTGCCAGAAGATCCAGGAACCGAGGATCACCAGCGGCACCGGAATCAGCGTGAAGACCGCCAGCTTGGGATTGATCCAGACGAGCATCGCCCCCACAGCCACAAGCTGGACAATCTGAAGGAGGAAGCCGCCGGTGAATTGGTGCACGAGCCCGTGCAGCACCTCGCTGTCGTGGGCCACCCGACTGATCATCGAACTGACTTGATGCCGGTCGAAATAGCCCACCGAGAGGCCTTGGAGCTTCTCGACCATCTCCCGCCGCAGCCGCGAGGTGAGCCCGCTGCCGATCGTCGAAGCCAGCCGCCCCTTGAACACGGCCACGATCGAGAGCAGCACCCGCGACGCGGCCAAGGACAACACGACCACGAGCAGAGCGGTGCGAAAATCAGGCTGCTCTGCCCCGCCGGCGGCCGGCCGGCCGGAGAGGATGTCATCCACGAGATACTGCTGGAGCTTGGGCGGCACGAGTTCGGCCGCCACACCCACGACCGTCAGCAGTCCCAGCGCGACCGCACCTCGCGTGTGGGGCGCCACAAGGTCGGCCACTCGGGCCAGGATTCGTCCCCGCTGGAAGCAGCGCGGGCAGGCATCCTCGGCTGTGACCAGCCGCAGCTGACAGGTCGAGCAGTGGGGAGGGTCGAGCGGTCCGGCATAGAGAGTCGGCTCGGCGATCAGGCCGCACTCGGCGGCAGCAGCCTCGCGGGCCGTCTCGAGCGCTCTGGCGACCTTGTGAAACCGGCTTGCCAAGGCATTTGAATAGCGGATGAGATCGACCCAGTCACCCCGTTCCCGCACCTGAAGCATGCCGCCACCGATACCCGCCGCCGTGCGGATGCGATCGATCTCAGTCCAGGCGATCTGGCGGATCAGCTCGACCGGCACCAACTCGCCCCGGGCCACCGCCCTGGCCGCCACCGCGAGCCCTCCGGGCGACACGATCAGCCATTCCCGGGCGGGATCACCCGCGAGCGACACATCGGTGTCGAGGGAAAACCAGGCGGCGAAGCCAGAGTTTGAGGGCGTCTGGACTGCCTGTGGCAAGGGTGGGGCGACGACAGCGTCGATGGGACAAGCCTCCTTCTCTTCTAGGTGCTGGTACTAGGTGCTGGTAAAACCACGCGTCATTCTATGCCGCGAACCCCGCCGGCCGGAGTCCCGCGTCGGTTTGGGGTGACTGGTCGACGGAAGCTGAAGGGTCCGTGGCTTCGGGGACATGATTTTCAGACGGACGGCTTTGGCAGACGGGCGGCATGGGCCGGGCAGTTTGTCCTGGTCAAGGTGCCGTCGAGGCGGAAGACCCGGGCCCGGCCGGCGACCTTGACCCCCGAGCGGCCTCCCCGCGAGAATCATGACTTGGTTTGGATTTTCCCGCGTTCCCGACGGCTCGGCGCTGCCGGCCCCAAGCCTCCTATCCGTGCAGACTGCCCGCGCCGCCAGATCATCTTCTTCTAGACCACCTTCTCTATATGGAAACCCTCGAACGCGTCTGGGATACCGTCTCTAACGGAGCGGCGGCGGTCGGCGGCCGGGCCGAACGGTTCATCACCGGCCTCTTCGGCTCCTCGAACGCCCGCTACATTCGCAAACTCGATCCCAAGATCGAGGCCATCAACCTCCTCGAGCCCCGTTATCAGGCGATGAGCGAGACCGAACTCCGCGGCCAGACCACGGAGTTCAGACGCCGGCTGGCTGCCGGTGAGACCCTCGACGACATCCTCGTCGAGGCTTTCGCCGTTTGCCGCGAGGGGGGGCGGCGATTCCTGGGAATGCGACACTACGACGTCCAACTGATCGGCGGGATGGTGCTTCATTTCGGGGCGATCGCGGAGATGATCACGGGCGAGGGAAAGACCCTCGTGGCTACGCTTCCGGCCTATCTCAACGCGCTCGAAGGCAAGGGGGTGCATGTCGTCACCGTCAACGACTACCTGGCGCGTCGCGACATGGAGTGGATGGGCCCGCTCTACCTCGGACTCGGCCTTACGGTGGGCGCGATCCAGTCGGGCATGGATTCGGGGACCCGCCAGCTGGCCTACGCCTGCGATATCACCTACGGCACCAACAATGAGTTCGGCTTCGACTATCTGCGGGACAACATGCGGATGGCTGCCCGCGGCGACGACCGGTTCCCCAAGCACATGCAGCAGGCCCAGGGGCCGCTCAACTTCGCGATCGTCGACGAGGTCGACAACATCCTGATCGACGAGGCCCGCACCCCGTTGATCATCTCCGGTCCGGCCCACGACGACGTCACGAAATACGCCCGGGCCGACCAGATTGCCCGGCAGCTCAAGCCTGAGCAGCATTTCGAGATCAAGGAGAAGGAGCACACCGTCGCCCTGACTGAAGAGGGAGTGCGGACGGCCGAAAAGCTGGCCGGCGTAGAAAGTTTCTACACAGTCGGCAACATGGAATGGCCCCACCTGATCGACAACTCGCTCAAGGCCCACCATCTCTATAAACGGGACGTCAATTACGTCGTCCAACAGGGAGAGGTGGTGATCGTCGACGAGTTTACCGGCCGATTGATGCCGGGCCGACAGTGGTCCGACGGCCTCCATCAGGCGGTCGAAGCCAGCGAGGGTGTGCGGATCAAGGAGGAATCGCAGACCCTTGCCACGGTCACGCTCCAAAATTTCTTCAAGCTGTTCAAGAAACTTGGCGGCATGACCGGCACGGCCATGACCGAGGCCAACGAGTTTTGGAAGATCTACAAGCTCGACGTGATCGCGATCCCGCCCAACCGAGGCTTGCAGCGGATCAACCATCCCGACGTGATCTACCGCACCGAGCGGGAGAAGTGGGTCGCGGTGGCCGACGAAGTGGAGCGGATCAACCGCTGGGACACGCTCGCCCTCGCCGACGGCTCCTGGAAGGTAGGCCGGATCACGAAGGAGACCGACGACAAGGTCACCTTTGAAGAGAAGGGCACGACAGACGCAGAGACGGTTTCCCGGGCCAAGATCAAGGAGATTCAGCGCCGAGGACTGCCGGTGCTCGTGGGCACCGTCTCGATCGAAAAGAGCGAATTTCTTTCAGCGCTCCTGGAGAAGCGGGGCGTGGACCACGCCGTGCTCAACGCCAAGCACCACAAGCGCGAGGCTGAGATCATCGCCCAGGCAGGCCGCCCCAGCGCCGTCACGATCGCCACCAACATGGCCGGCCGTGGCACCGACATCATCCTCGGCGGCAATGCCGAGACGCTCGCCTGGGCACTGCTTCAGGACAAGTATCCGACCCGACTCGACGTACCCAAGGAGGAGTGGGTCGCCCTCGTCTCGGAGATCTCCACCCGCGAGGAGATGAAGGCCCAAGGGGAGCAGGTTCGCCAGATGGGCGGCCTGCAGATCATCGGCACGGAGCGGCACGAGGCCCGGCGGATCGACCTCCAACTCCGCGGTCGCTGCGGTCGCCAAGGCGACCCGGGTTCGAGTCGATTTTTCCTCTCGCTTGAAGATGACCTGATGCGAATCTTCGCCGGCGAGTGGGTGAAAAACGTGTTGACTCGGCTGGGAATGCAAGACGGCGAGGCGATCGAGAGCCGAATGGTGACCCGCCGAGTGGAAGCGGCCCAGAAGAAGGTCGAGGAGCGAAACTTTGAGGTTCGGAAGAATCTCTTGGAATACGACGAGGTGATGGACGAGCAGCGAAAGCGGGTTTACGGCTTTCGCCAACGGATTCTTGACTTCACCGACGGCGACGCCGATTGCCGGGAGATGATTCTGGAAATGGTCGATCGGCAGATCGAGCAAAACATCAGCACATTTCTCGACAAAGACTACGGACCGCAGTCTTTCGCCACCTGGGCCTCGGGGCAGTTCACCTGCGAACTCGACGGCAATGACTTCCGCGGCATGACGGCCGACGAGGCAGCGCGGCTGGCCGTAGACGAGGCGGTGCGGCAGTCGGAAACCCAGATCTTTGAGGCGGTCGAAGAGAACCTGCCTCACGGTGAGGAACAAGCCGAGTGGAACTGGGGTGCGCTCGCTTCGTTCGCCAACGCCCGTTGGAAACTCTCCGTCAACGACCGTGAGCTCAAGCGGGTCGGCCGCGATGGAATCATCGACTATCTCCGAGAGCGGGCTGCCGAGGCGATCCATAGAATCGACCTCTCCGACGGGCAGCGGTTCCTCGACCCCGACTTCGGGCTGCGGAGCGCCTGCGGCTGGACCGAATGGCGATTCGGCATCCCGGTCGATCCGGCCGAGGTGGAGCAGCTTCGCCAAGGCGGGCTCGATGCGGCCGCATTCAAGGAGATGGTCCGGCGGAAGTCGCGCGAGTCGTACTCCGAGCGGGATGTCGAATACCCCGTGCTCGTGGGCCTGGCCCACTTCAGCGGCCGGCAGCCCGACGGCTCGCGGCGGCTCGACCGGGAAGGGCTGCTGGCCTGGGCCTGCCAGCGGTTTGACCCAAACCTCACACCCGACGATCTCGCCTCCTCCGATCTCGACAAACTCCGCAGTGGGCTCGTCGAAGCCAGCCGCCGACGGCACGAGGCGGGAAACGACCCGCGGGACGAAATGAAACGGATGGAGCGGGCCGTGCTGCTCCAGATCCTCGACAACGCCTGGAAGGATCACCTCCTCGCGATGGACCACCTCCGCTCGAGTGTCGGGCTGCGGGGTTACGCCCAGGTCGATCCCAAGGTTGAGTTCAAGCGGGAGGGAATGCGGACCTTCGACCTGATGTGGAAGGGGATCGACGAGCGGGTGGTCGACGTCGTCTACCGGATCGAGCAGGTGGAGGAGAGCGCGCTACGAAGCACCTGGCATGAAACGGCCGCCGTGCATGCCGAGGCTCCGAGCGGCACGGCGTTGGCTGCCCAGGAGGCAGGGCCGGCCGACACCCACCGCTCGGAACCGGCCACGGTGGAACCGATCCGTAATCTGGCCCAGAAGGTGGGCCGAAACGACCCCTGTCCCTGCGGCAGCGGCAGGAAATTCAAGAACTGCTGCGGCAAGTCAAGCGGCGTGGCCGCCGGGTAGCCGCGAGACCGGTACGCGGCCATGCTTCTGAATCTTTGCTACCTCCTGGTCATCATCTTCGCCCTCCCCTGGGTCGCCTGGCGGCGGCTGGCGGGGGGCAGGCCGGTGGCGGCACCTTGGCAGCGGTTCAGGGGGATCATCACCGTGCCGCCGCCAGAGGCAGGCGGGGCTCGGATCTGGCTCCATGGAGTCAGCGTGGGGGAGGTCCAGCTGCTTGCCTCGCTCGCCGCGGAGCTTGATCGACAGGCCACGGCAGCAGGCCGGCGGATCGATTCGGTGATCTCGAGTTCGACGACGACCGGCCTCGAAGTGGCGGCGCGACGGTTTCACGCCGGGCGGTCGTTTCCCTGCCCACTCGACTTCACCTGGGCGGTTGGTCGAGTCCTCGATCACCTCCGTCCCGATCTCCTCGTGCTCGGCGAACTCGAACTCTGGCCCAACCTTCTGGCTGCGGCCCAACGGCGGCGGATCCCGGTCGTGATCGCCAACGCGCGGATGAGTGAGAAGAGCTGCCGGGGCTATGGCCGGGTTGGCTGGCTCGCCGCCGCCATGCTCCACAAGATCACGGTTGTCAGCGCCCGTTCCCAAGAGGATGCCGATCGGTTCACGGCCCTCGGAGCCCGTCAGGTGCGTGTCGCCGGCTCGATGAAGTTCGACGGTGTGCGTGGCGACCGCGACGCATCCGAAGTCGAACAGCTCCGCAATCAGGCCGGCCTCACGGCTACCGATGTCGTGTTTCTGGCTGGCAGCACCCAGGCACCGGAGGAGCGACTCGCTGCCGAAACCTACCTCGCTCTCTGCGAAGCCCACCCGGCTCTGCGGCTGGTGATCGTGCCGCGGCACGTGGAGCGGGCCGGTGAGATCGGTAGCATGCTCGACGGCCTCGGCCTGACGTGGCAGGCCCGCAGCCGGCTCGCGGCCGAAACCCCAAACCCGGCTGCTCGGGTGCTGCTGGTCGACTCAACCGGCGAACTTTCCTGGTGGTGGGGCACCGCCAGGATTGCGTTTGTTGGCGGCAGTCTGGATGGCAGCCGGGGGGGCCAAAACATGCTCGAGCCGGCCGCCTACGCCGCGGCTGTTTCCTTCGGCCCGCACACTCGGAACTTCCGCGACGAGGTGGCTCGGCTCCAAGCCGCCGACGCCGCCGTGGTCGTGGCCGATGGCCCGGCCCTGACTGGTTTCGTAGCTCGCTGTCTCAAAGATCCCGTCTGGGCCGCGGACTTGGGTCAAAAAGCCGCCGACCTTGTCGCAGCCCAGCGCGGCGCCACCGCCGCGACCGCTCGACTCGTGCTCGATCTGCTCCCAGAGACGGCTGGATAAGGCCGGTGGTTGCCCGACATAGGACCGATCCCGCATAATCCATCCTCGCACCTGTGGACCTCCGTAGCGCTCGGCGGCCCTCCCGTTTTTCACCCTAGCACGAGGTTCCTGTCGTGGCACAAGGCAAGTATCTGTTCACCAGCGAATCCGTCAGCATGGGCCACCCCGACAAACTGGCCGACCGGATCTCCGACGGCGTGCTCGACGCCTACCTCGCCCAGGATCCCCACAGCCGCGTGGCCTGTGAGACCATGGTCACCACCGGCCTGGCCGTGATCGCCGGGGAGATCACCTCCAAGGGCACGATCGACTACCAGCAGGTGGTCCGCGATGTGATCCGTGAGGTGGGCTACACCGACGACGAGATGGGGATCGCTGCCGACACCTGCTCCGTGCTTGTGGCCGTGGGCAAGCAGAGCCCCGACATCGCAATGGGTGTCGACGACGATGCCTCCAAGGGCAAAGACGTCGGGGCCGGCGACCAAGGGCTGATGTTCGGCTACGCCTGCAACGACACGCCCGAACTGATGCCGCTGCCAATCTCGCTCGCACACAAGATCCTTAATCGGCTTACCGAGGCCCGGCAGAAGGGCGAGGTCACTTGGCTGCGACCCGACGCCAAGAGCCAGGTGACAGTGGAGTATGAGGGCAACAAGCCGGTGCGGATCGACACGATCGTCGTCTCCACGCAACACGCTCCAGAGATCTCTCATGATGAGATCAAGAAATTCATCACCAAGCAGGTGATCCAACCGCTCCTGCCCACCAACCTCGACACGAGCAACATCACGTACCACATCAACCCCACCGGGCGGTTCGTGGTCGGAGGCCCCCACGGCGACTGCGGCCTCACCGGCCGGAAGATCATCGTCGACACCTACGGCGGCTGGGGCCGGCACGGCGGCGGAGCCTTCTCCGGCAAGGATCCCACCAAGGTGGACCGTTCGGCCGCCTACATGGCCCGACATGTGGCCAAAAACATCGTTGCGTCCGGACTCGCCGACCGCTGCGAGGTGCAGTTGGCCTACGCAATCGGTGTCAGCGAGCCTGTCAGCGTGTATGTCGACACCGAAGGCACAGGCAAGATCGAAGATGAGCGACTCTGTGACCTCGTCCGCGAGGTTTTTCCCCTGACACCCCGGGGCATCATCGAATATCTCCAACTCCGGCGGCCGATCTACCGCCGCACCGCGGCGGGTGGCCATTTCGGTCGCGATGAATTCACGTGGGAGAAGACCGACAAAGCTGTGACCCTCGCCGAGGCTGCAAACGCTGCCGGGGCGGTGGCCTGAGGCCTGTGCAGATGACGGCGATTCCAGGGCGGTTGGTGTTCGAGGGACTCCAGTCCATGCCCCACCGGCTCCGACAGGATCCGCTGGCGGGCCTGCTGTCCGCCGCAGCAACCGCTACTTCGCTCGCCGCCGCGGCTGGTGGGCTCACGCTCCTGGTCCGGCGGCTCGCGGGTGGTTTTGCCGCGCCGCCGCCATCGGCCATCGGCTGGGTCGTGGCCGCAGTGGGCATTGCCCTGGTGGCTGCCGTCGATGCGTCCAACCGCCTGGGCGGCCGGAACTGGGCAAGCGGGATCACGCGGATCGGACTGCTCGCGGCCGCCTCGGCAGTGATGCCCGTCACTGGCTTGACGGGTTGGCCGGAACAGCTGGCAGGACTGGCCGCCTTTCTGGTGGCAGTGGTGGCGGTCCTGGTGCCGAGGCCACGAGCGGGCCACGCCCAGCCCCGCGAGCGACCTGGGTCGCAGCTGACCACTGGCATACCCCGCCAGCGCCGTAAGCCGACCGGGCCATGGCCCGAGCCCGTCGTGCCCGAGCGGGAGTCGCGAGCCGGCGAACTGACGGCAGTTCCGCCACCCGCTGGATTTCGCCAGAGACTCGAGCGGAACGAAACACCGACGGGCGAGGACTGTATCCGTGGCCGCGTCATTCTCGCCGTGGCGACCGGAAGCCGGACGGGCCACGCCCATGTCGGATTCTGCCCCTCGTTTGCTGCGATTCCGACCATCGATCTGACGACTGACTACGACGGAGTGGAGGCCGACCTCACGGTCGCCGAGGTGCTTCCCTGGGGCCTGCGGCTCGAGTGCCGGCTCGCTGAGCCGGCTGAGGAGCCACTGGAAATTCCTGTCGACTTCCAGGCTCGACACGCCCCCTGATCCATTCCTTGCCAGGATTCCCCCATGGCCCGTTGGCCCACCCATGTCTGGACGACGCTCTTCACCTACGGGGTGATCTTCATCGGATTCCCACTGCTCTGCCTGCTGTTCTGGTCATGGGTGCGGGGCGGCTGACCGCAGGCTGGCGCGACGTGCGTCCAACAAGCGAGACAAACAAGACGACTGTGAAAGGCTAGGACGACGATGTTGCATGCGATCGTGATGGCGGGAGGATCCGGCACCCGGTTCTGGCCGGCGAGCCGGGCGGCACTCCCTAAGCAACTGCTGCCGCTGGCAGGCGACCGCACGCTCCTGGAAGACACCGTGGATCGGCTCGAGGGCCTCGTGCCGCCCGACCGCACGATGGTGGTTACCTCGGCCCGGCTGCTCGATGCGGTCCGCTGCCAACTGCCAGGCCTGCCCGAGTCGGCACTCGTGGGCGAGCCCTGCAAACGCGACACCGCTCCCTGCATCGGCCTGGCCGCCCTGCTCGTCTCCCGCGTCGATCCGGATGCCACGATGGCCGTGATGCCCTCCGACCACGTGATCCGTCCGGCTCAAAGATTCCGCGACGCGATCCGGCAGGCCGAGCAGCTGGTGGCAGCCACCCCCGGCCGGCTAGTGACCTTCGGTGTTCGTCCCACCTATCCCGCCGAAAGCTTCGGCTACATTCAGCAGGGCGAGCCGCTGCCGGTCGGCCCCGACGACTCACCGGCCCACGCCGTGGCGAGGTTTCGCGAGAAGCCACCGGCCAGCGTGGCGGCCGAATACCTGGCGGCTGGCAGTTACCTTTGGAATGCGGGGATTTTCGTTTGGCGGGCCGCGACGATCCTGGCCGCTCTTCGTACCCGACAGCCCGAATGCCTGGCCCGACTGGAGAGGATTGCCGCCGCCTGGGATGGACCCGACCGCGACCAGGTCTTTGCCGCAGAGTTTGCCGCCATCAAGGGCATCTCGATCGACTATGCCGTGCTGGAACAAGCCGACGACGTGGCTGTGATCGAGGCCCCCTTCGGCTGGGACGACCTCGGCGGCTGGTCGGCTGTGGCCCGGCAACTGGGGGCCGACGCTACCGGCAACACTGTCGTGGGCCGGCATCTCGACATCGAGTCCAGCGGCACGATCGTGCATGCCACCGGTGACCATCTCGTCGTCACGCTGGGCCTGGTGGATATGCTGGTGGTACACACGCCCGACGCCACGCTCGTAGCCTCCCGCGATCGCGAGGAGGCGGTGCGAAAGGTCGTAGCCGAACTCGAGAACCGCGGATGGATGGAGTTTCTTTGACCGCCGGCCGCGCCTCCGCCCGCCTCGTCAGATTCTTGCTGACCTGGGCAATGATGTGGCCAGTGGTGAGCCTGCGGGCCGAACCGTCTGCCGACAATTGGCTGGCCGCTATGCGGCGGTCGCGGGAGGCGCTCGAGTGGACCGACACCGTGATCCGTCACGACTGGCGGCTCCAACGGCGAACGGGTGACAAGGCTCCTGCCCTGGCCGCCTGCCGAATCCTCGATCCCGCGGATGGCACCGTGCGAGCCGGCACGGAAGCGGAATGCCGCCAGGCCTTCGCCGCTCTCGAGACTGATGGCACTATTCCCCGGCAGGACGGCCCAACGGTGATCCTGCTCCACGGCCTGGGAGAGGGGCGCGACTCGATGCGGCCCTTGGCGGATCATCTGCGGACATCACTCGATGCCACGGTGATCCTGTTCGGCTATGCGAGCGTGAAAGCCGATATCGAGGCCCACGGGCGAGCCCTGGCCGAGGTGGTGGCGGGTCTTCCGCCTGGCCATCCGCTCTCGTTCGTGGGCCACAGCCTGGGCAATCTCGTTGTCCGGCGGTGGATGAGCCTGGCCACACCTGCCGATGTGGCCCGGTTGGAGCGGATGGTGATGCTCGGCCCGCCCAACCAGGGCTCGCAGCTCGCGCGAATGGCATCGGGTGTCTGGGGTCTGTCCGGCTACGTGGAAGGGGCCGCCCGCGACCTCGTGTTCAATTGGAAGGAGGTCGCCCCCAGCCTGGCTGTGCCTCCCTGCGAGTTCGGTATCGTGGCCGGAGGACGTGGTGATGCCGCGGGGTACAGTGCCCTACTCGCTGGTGACGATGATGCAATCGTGTGCGTCGACGAGACAAGGCTACCCGGAGCCCGTGACTTCCTCCTCGTGCCTGTCCACCATGCGGCGATGATGCGAAGCCCTGTCGTCCAACGGGCCACCGCGGAGTTTCTTGAACAGGGCCGGTTTCCCGATCGCGCGGAGCCGCAGACCGAGGCGGTCGCCCGATGAGCCTGCCCATCTCCCAGTCCGTGCCAGTAGGTCGCGTGGCAGGCATCGACTACGGACGGCGGCGGATCGGCGTGGCTGTATGCGATGCCGAGCGAATCATTGCCAGCCCGCTCTCCGTCCACCAGACCACGGGCGACCATGCAGCTGACGCCCTGTTCTTCCAGCAGCTTGCCGCCGCCGAGGAACTGGCGGGATTTGTGGTGGGGCTGCCGCTTCATGCCGACGGCAGCACCAGCGAGATGGCCGACGAAGTCGAGCGGTTCGGCCGCTGGCTGGGCCGGGCGACAGGGCTGCCCGTCGCCTACCAGGACGAGCGATACACCTCGCGCGAGGCCGCTGGGATGCTCGCCGGTGTCGGCCTGTCCCGGGCCCGCAAGAAGGCCCGCAGTGATGCCGTGGCCGCTCAGTTGGTGCTCCAAGCCTGGATCGAGGCCCAGGCCGCCGGGGGTGGGGCCGCCCCAGGAGCCCTCGACGCATGATCCCTGCCCCACTTCGGATCGTCGTGGGTACTGGCTACCTCGGTGTCCGCGTGGCCCGTCTCTGGGCCGCTCGCGGCGACCGGGTGATCGGCACGACGAGGTCGGCCGCACGGGCTGAATTCCTGGCTGAGCCGGGTATCGAGCCGCGGCTCCTCGATGTCACCACGGCGGACTGGTCGGAGTTCTTCACCGCGACCGGCTTGCCAGCCACCCTGTTCTGGAGCGTGGGCTTCGACCGAACCGCCGGAGCCTCCTATCACGACGTCCAGGTCAGGGGACTCACGCGGATGCTCGACGCGCTCGCCTCCGGCAGGCGACCCGCGGGTCAGGTCGACGCCGCACCGATCCGCCCGCGGGTGATCTTTTGCAGTTCGACCGGAGTCTGGGGGGACGAGTCGGGTGAACTCGTGGACGAGACCACACCGGTCAATCCGTCCCGGGAGGCAGGACGGGCGCTCGTGGCGGCCGAGGCGGTGCTTGCCGCCCACGCCGCCGGCCCCGGCACGGCCCTGCGGTTTGCCGGGCTTTACGGCCCGGGGCGTTACCCGCGGCTCGATGACCTGCAGGCCGGCCGGCCGATCGCCGCCGAGCCCGACACCTGGCTCAACCTGATCCAGATCGATGACGCAGCCCGAGTCGTCGTGGCGGTTGCCGACGCTTCTGCGCCGGGGCCGCTCTACGTCGTCTCCGACGGCCATCCCATCCGTCGGCGGGAGTGGTATGCACGGCTGGCCGAACTCTCGGGGAGTCCGCCCCCCAGCTGGGATCCGACGGCCTTGCAAAGCCGGGGCGGCAACAAGCGGGTGAACCCCGCCCGATTGTTCGCCGAGTTTCCCGGGCTGTTGTCGTGATGCAAGGGAACGCGGCGCGGGCTGCGCCCGGGGCGTCAGGGGCTGGCCTGAGCTGCCTCGGCCAGGCCGCCAGCGCCGGACAGAGCCCGGAGGTAATCGATCGTCACATTCATCGCTTCGTCGAAGTAGTAGTCGCGTTTGACCACCGGCCGCTTGGAAAACTCCGACTCTTCGAGCCGCTTCTCTTCTTCTTCCTCGGCCGCCTTACCCTCGTTCCACTGCCGGGCGAATTCCGTCTCCACCAGTGAGATCGTCTTCTCGTCCTTCCGCTTGTTGTAGCGGGCAATGGCCTCGGCCTTCTCCCCAAACTTTTCGTTGGTGCTCACCCGCTCGGCCGAATGCTTGCGGAGCATCTCCACCACACGGTCGTTGACCCGGCCCTCCGGCTGGAATCGGGCCGGTGGCACGCGATCGAAGGCAATCGCATGGTCAAGATCCGACTCACCCACCGGCAGATGGCTGGTGATATTCGGGAGCACGACGTCGCTCTTCACTCCTTCGAGCTGGGTACTGGCGCCGCTCGGGCGGTAGAACTGCTGCATCGTGATCTTGATCGCACCCAAGGATGGCGCGTTGTCGAATCGCTGGAAGAGTTGCCGCCCCAGGTCGAGCAGGCTCTGCACCGTGCCCTTGCCGTGGGTCGCGTCGTCGCCCACGATCAAACCGCGGCGGTAATCCTGAATTGCCCCGGCTAAAATCTCGCTGGCGCTCGCGCTGAACTTGTTGATCAGCACCACCAGTGGGCCATCCCAGGACACCCCCGGATCGACGTCGTCGTAGGGCCGCACCTGCTGGTCGGCGTCCTTGATCTGCACGACCGGACCGCGGTCAATGAACAGCCCCGTGAGCTTGATCGCCTCGGGCAACGAGCCTCCACCATTGTTTCTCAAGTCGAGCACCACGCCATCGATGTTCTGCTTGCGGAAGTCGTCGAGCAGCCTCCGGCAGTCGCGGGTGGTGCTCTTATATTCGGCCTGCCCCTGCTGGGCCCCGGCCATGTCCATGTAGAAGCTCGGCAGATTGATCACGCCAATGCGGTAAGGAGAGCCGTCGGTCTTTTGGCCGTACTCGACGACCTCGCCACGGGCCTCGGCATCCTTGAGCTCAATCTTGTCGCGGGTGATGTCATAGATCTTGGGGGCGGTTTCGCCGACCGGGATCACCTTGAGCCGCACCACCGTGCTCCGCTTGCCCCGGATCAGCTTTACGACCTCGTTGAGGTTCATGTCGACGGTGTCGATCATCTCTCCCTCGTTGCCCTGCCCCACGCCCACGACGCGGTCCTTGGACTTGAGTCGGCCATCCCGCTCGGCAGCCCCACCCGGAGTCAGCTCCACGATCGTGGTGTAGCCATCTTCACTCTTGAGTTGGGCACCGATTCCGTCGAGTTGGAGCCGCATCTGGATCTCGAAGTTTTCCAATGTGCCCGGAGACATGAAGCTCGTGTGGGGATCGAAACAACTCGTCAGCGAGGATAGATAGGTTTCGAGCAGTTCGTCGGCCGTCATCTGGTGCATCCGCTTGGCAAAACTCCGGTAACGCCGATGAAGCTTGTCCTTGGCTTCGTCGGCAGGCGTCTCCTCCATCTTTTGCACGAGCAGGTCGTATTTGATTCGCTTCCGCCAGATGTCCTCGGCCTCGACCTCGCTCTTCGCCCACTGGGTCACCTTTCGATCCACCACGATCGACTCGTCTGTGGTGAAATCGAGCGGCGCGTCAATCAACCGTTCGACCAGCGGCAGCCGCTGGTCCACCCGCTGGAGAAACCGGGACAGCACCTCATAGGCGAACGACACATCACCCCGCTTCACGAGATCGTCGAGCGAATCCCGCTTCCCCAGGAAGCCGTCGATGTCAGACTGCGTGAAGTACACCTTCATCGGATCGAGCGACTCGAGGAAGGCGTCGAACCAGCGACGGGCCATCGCGTCGTCGATAGGCTGCCGAAGGAAGTGCTCACGCTCCAGGTGACGGCGGACGGCCACGGCGATGTGGCGGTCATTGGGGCCGGGCTGGGGGGCACCGGAATCAGCCGCAATCGCGGGCAACACGGCCGCCCGCGGTGGCTCCTCGGCGGTACAGGCGGTGGCCGTTACTGCCGCCAAAGCCACGGCTACAAAAGGCCACACAGACCGGTTCCCACTGTCCATCCAGATCCGGGTTGCGGTCGTGCCCCCTGTCATCGAGTCGGTCATGGCATTCACTCGCTGCTTCCTCCGCATCCGGGGCAATTCGGGCCGCTTGCAGATGAGACACCTACAAGCCTCATTCTGACAATTCGAGCTGTGTTTGGCGAGACGTTTTCATCCCTGTTTCACCGGTAGCCCGGAGTTTGCACCCGCATTCAACCCGAGCAGCGACCGCCTCGGCCACGAGCCGGTCTGCTCCGAGCCGAGCCACCTGGACCCACTCAAACCCCGGATGTCGCTCCCGAGCCTCCCGCACGGCCGCAGTCACCTGGTCCTCGACATGACCACGGAACAGGATGTGCGGCTGCACCATGATTCTACGCACTCCACCCCGGGTTGGATCTGTTGCCGCATCGAGCGCTTCACGAAGCGTGGGTCGGGCAGCCGCCACGAAGCCGTAGCCGAGCGACCAGAATTCCGGTTCGCCGGCCAGCGAGGCGGAGGCGAATTGCTTCAATTGAAGCAGCGTCGTCGGGTCGCTGGATCCCCGCCCGATCATCACGAGCGCTGTTTCGGCTGCTGCCACCGGTGGTAGTTCCACAAGGGCCGCACCGCGGCGGCGGCGAGAGAGTTGCAGGATCGCGGGATGGCAACCAAACGGCTCGGTCTGAAACACGCGGAGTCCGTGGGCCGCGGCAGCCGAGTCGATCGCTTCAGGCACATCCCGCTTGGCATGCCCGGCGGCAAATAGGAGCAGCGGTGCCGCCACGACCTCGCGGCAGCCGGCCGCGGCGAGCCGGGCCAAGCCATCGTCAATTGAGGGGCCGATCACCTCCAGAAAGCCGAGTTCCACCGGCACGCCGGGCAGGACGGTGGCGACGAGTTCCGCAATCTGGCGGCTCTCGGCGGCCCCGACTGGGTCGGCTGTACCGTGGCCAACGACGAGCACTCCGCTCCTGGGTGGTAGCCAAGCAGTTTCGGCCTGGTCGCACCTGGCAGAAAAGATTGAAAGAGAGGCTCGCACGGACCGCAGACCTTTCAAGCCGGACCGCCCGGTTGGTTATAAGGCTACTCAGGGACTTCCCTGGATCAAGCCGTGGTGGTCGGGCTTGCCCAGGCAAGTCGCCGGACATTCGCTCAGGGCATCATGCCCGCCGCTCTCCCACAGCAAACCTCGCTTCGCCATCATGGCTGCGCTCGGCTTCCTTCGCCGCTCGAATTGACCCGGGCAACCCGCCGACTCACAAAGTTCCCCGACGCACCAGTTATAAAGGATCGGATCCCGATTCCGGACGACCCCGACCAGATATTCTTCTTGGCTGCTCCCGTGTCCACCCCGCCTTCGATGCATTCCGACGCGGTGGTCGTGCTGCAGATCGCCGGCCGGGAAGGTCCGGCTTTTCCGCTCGATCCGTCCGGCCGCAATATTCTCGGCCGGGCCGAGGATTCCCTCGTGGCCCTGGCCGATCGGCTGGCCAGCCGCAGCCACGCGGCCGTCAGGTTCGATGCCACCGCTGCAGCCTGGCAATTGGAGGATCTCGGCAGCCGTAATGGCACTTGGCTCGACGGAGTGCGGGTGACCACGGCACTGCTGGCCGAAGGCAGCCTGATCCGGGTGGGCACAACGGAACTCATATTCCGATTCGCCCAGGACCCGCTCCCGCGGAACAGCCCGGAAATTGTCCGCTGCGGGTCACCTGCTGAACTGGAGGGGCCGGCCGTGCGCCGCGCCCTCGCCGCCGGTGAGGGCCGCTGGTCGACACTGCTCTACCAGGCCGGCATCCGCCTGCTCTCCACGGCGAATCCCAGCGACATCGTGGTGGTGACGCTCGAATTGGCTGCTGAATTCACGGCAGCCACGAGCTTTGGGTGGTTTACTCTCACCGCTGACGGAGGGATCGAGCCGATCTGCGTCGCGCCGCCCGGGAGCGGACTGCCCGCGCTGGTGGCGGGGACGGCCGAACGGGAGGCCGCAGCCGGCCGTGCCGTCTGGCTGACAACGGCGACAGGAATCGGCCTGGCCTGCATTCCGCTGGCCACCGGGCCGGCCCCCGCGGCCATGCTGGCGGCGGCAGCCCCGGGTGGGTTACGGGAGACCGATTTCGACCTTCTGCTCACGCTGGCCACCTTTGCTGCGGCAGCCCGGGCCGGCCGTGAGCCGTGCGGGGTAGCGGCCACTACCACCCACTCCGCCGATCCCCTCGACCTGGCCTCCAGTGGCGGCTCCGAGGAAGCACTCGTCGGACCGCCGGATGACGGCACGATTTCACTCTCGCCCGACATCGTCCAACGTTGGCAGGCGGGAGCCTGGGACGGGCGACCGCTCGTGCCCAGCGATGCGGCTACGCTGCGGATCGATGATTGGCAGCAGTCGCTGGCTCTGGAAGCGCTCCGCCGTAGCGGCGGCAACGTCCCGGCGGCTGCCGGCCTGCTCGGCGTAAGCCGGGCCACGCTGTATCGTCGGCTCGAGGCCTGGGGGCTCACGCGGGATGGTGGGCCACCGGCTCCCGAATGATGCCCGGCAACAGTGCGGCGACCGCAGCGAGCACGACCACAGCCGCGGCATAGGGCAGCGCATGCGAAGGGTGGAGCGAGAACAGGCTCAGGCCTGCCATCGGCCCTAGAATCCGCGCCAACGAAGCAAATGATTGGTTGACGCCAAGCACCTCACCCTGCCGGTCGGCATCGGCCCGCCGGGAAATCAGCGCCGAGACTGACGGATTGACGAACGCAAACCCGCAGACCGCCAGGGCCGCTGCCGCGTAAAACGCCCACCGCCAGGGGCTGCCCTCTCCGGCCACCGTGCCTGCTCTCATCACGCTCCAGGCCACGGCTCCCACGGCCACCATTCCCATCAGCAGCAGTCCGACGCCGATGACGAGCAACTGCCGCTCCGGCAGCCGCTTGGCCAGTGGTCGATAGCCACCGCCGGCAAGCATCAACGTGAAGCCGATCGCAGCAAACACGAGAAAGTTCGCGTCGTCTCCCATGCCGAAGGCCGCCTTCGTCAGCAGAGCCAGCGTGGATTCGAAACTCGCCATGGCGAAGATCGAGAGAAAGTAGATCAGCACCAGCCCACCTACGCCCGGCATCTTCAGCACCCGCAGACTGCGGGAAACATTGGGGAACTCTTTTGTCGCTCCCGCGCCGGGCCGCCGGGTCTCAGGGAAGACGAAGATCGCAATCAAGAGCGCGACGAACGAAAGCAATGAAGCGATTGCTCCCACGCCCCAGCGGGCCTGAGCGAAAACCGCCAAACCAAAATAGGCAATCAGCGGACCAAGGGTGAAGCCGCCGCCGAAGGCGATTCCGATCAAGGCCATCCCGCGAGCACGATTCTCCGGCGTGGTGCAGTCAGCGATCACCGCCGCAGCCGTGCCCACGCTCGCCCCGGCGATGCCGGCCCCGATGCGGGCCACGAGGATCAACCCGAGCGCCGTGATCGCCGCCGTGCGGCTCGGCGTGGGATCCACCGGTGAACTCACGGCATACCCGTAGACCGCGTAGAAGATCACCGACCCGGTCAGGCTGATCAGAAGAATCGGCCGGCGGCCGATCCGGTCGGAGAGTCGGCCCCAGATTGGGCTGAAGATAAACTGCATCAACGAGAAGACTGCGAACAGAACCCCGATCACCGCCCCGCCGGCGCCCCCCTCGAAGGGCGGCATGCCGATGGCGTCGAGGTATGGCTCCGCCTGTCGCGGCAGCACCGGAAGGACGATGCCAAAACCCAACAGGTCAATGAACACGGTCAGGAAAACGACCAGAAGCGCTCCCCGCGGGGGCGGCGCAGGATCGGGGAGGGAAGGGCTGCTCGTCATCAAAGGCCTAAGGCATGTGGGGCGGTGGGAACGGAAACCCAGATGCTACACTCCGCGGTCGATGTCCGACCGCCGAATGCCCGATCGCCGCAGTCCGCCCGATCAACCCCCGAGCGTGTCGGAGGTGACAGCCCTCGTCAAGGAGGCGGTGGAGACGGGGTTTGCCGACGTCTGGGTGGCTGGCGAGGTCAGCAACCTCACCCGGGCCTCCTCTGGCCACGTCTATTTCTCGCTCAAAGACGACGAGGCCCTGCTGCGGGCCGTCATCTGGCGATCCGCCGTGGTCGGCCTGGCCATCGAACCAACCGACGGTATGGCCGTGGTCTGCCACGGACGGATCGAGGTCTATGCCCCGCGCGGCACCTACCAACTTACGGTCGATCGGCTCCATGCCCTCGGCACCGGCACACTCGAGGCCCAACTCCGACGGCTCCACGCTGAATTGGCCGCCGAAGGCCTGTTCGCCCTGGAGCGAAAGCGGCCGATACCAGCTTTTCCCCGTCGGATCGCTCTGGTGACGAGCCTCACCGGGGCAGCCATTGCCGATTTTCTCCGCACGCTCCACGGTCGCTGGCGGGGCAGCGACGTGATCGTCGTGCCCTCCCGGGTGCAAGGCGCCGGCGCGGCCGAGGAACTTGCGACGGCCCTCCAGGCTGCTGCCCGACTGATCCCCGCCGTGGACGTCATCGCGCTGGTTCGTGGCGGAGGCAGCCTCGAAGACCTCTGGAGTTTTAACGAGGAGGTACTCGTTCGCGCGATAGCCGCCTCGCGCGTGCCGGTCGTGGCCGGAGTCGGTCACGAAATCGACGTCACGCTGGCCGACCTTGCCGCCGACCTGCGGGCCCTGACGCCGACCGATGCGGCCGTGAAGGTGTCACCGGATGGCGAGCAGATCGTGGCTGCCGTGGCCGAACTGGGCCGCCGACTCACGGCCGGCCTCAACCGCCGCCTGGCCCAATCTCGGGAGCAGATCCTGCAACTAGCCCGCTCGCGAATCTTTGCCGACCCAACCTGGCTGATCCGCGACCGTCAGGGTCTGATCGCTCAGCAGGCCGTGCGACTGAGGCGGCTGGCCGCTGCGAGTGTGGCACGCCACCAAGAACGTTTGGCGGCCGCCGCGGCCCGGCTCGAGGCCGGCAGTCCGCTCCAGTTGCTGGCTCGGGGCTGGTCGCTTACCTGGCAGGACGGCGATGCCGACCGGAGAGCGTTGCGAAGTGTGACTGGTCTCGAGCCTGGCACGGCGCTCGTGACGCAGCTGGCCGATGGCCGCGTCTGGAGTTCTCTCGAAAGGATCGAACGCGATGACCGCTCAACCTGACGCCACACGGCTCGCTGAAACAGCCCCGCTGACCCAGGCGACAGAACCAACGCAGACCGCCTCGTTCGAGGAAGCGCTGACTGAACTCGGCCGAATTGTCACGGGACTGGAGTCGGGATCGCTGGGGCTTTCCCAGTCGATCGAGGCCTACGAGCGGGGCGTTGGCCTGGTTCGGCGGCTTCACGATGAACTGGCGCGGGTCGAGGCGCGGGTGACCGTGCTCGTACGAATCGATGAGGAGGGCCGCCCGGTGCTTGCCCCGCACGAGGGAGACGATCCGACTCCGGCCGAGCGGAGAACGACCAAGCGGTCGGCCCGCCCGAAGACGGCCGGCTCCCGCCCCCTCCCCGGGATGGACGAGGCAGCAACTGAACCATAGAATCAGTCGATTCACCCGGTCCACGGGGAAGCAGGAGTCTGCTTCCCCGTTCGCCCTTCCCCTGACAAGGCCTCGGATGGCAAGCTGTCCGGCTACCGACGGTCTCGCGGCGTGTGGTGGCGTGGAAGTCGCCGTGGATGTGGCGGAGCGGCTCCGTCGGGTGCAGGAATTCATCGATCCGCTTCTGGCCTCGTCGCTGACGTTGTCCGACGAGGCTCCGCCGAGGTTAGTTGCGGCCCTCCGGCACACCCTGCTCGCTCCGGGCAAGCGGCTCCGGCCTGCCCTCGTGCTCTGGGCCGCCCAGGCCTGTGGCGGTCCGCGGAGCGAACCCGAGGTCTGGTTGGCCGCGGCGCCGGCAGCTCTGGCCGTGGAGATGATCCACGCTTATTCACTTGTCCACGACGATCTGCCGGCCATGGACGATGACGATCTGCGACGGGGCCGGCCCACCTGCCACCGCGCCTTCGACGAGGCCACGGCCATTCTCTGTGGCGACGCACTTCAGCCGCTCGCATTCGAGACGTTGGTCCGTGGACTCCCGCCGGCTGCAGTCGGGCCCAGCTGCCTGGTGCTCGCCCGAGCCGCAGGTGTCGAGGCGCTCGTGGGCGGTCAATCCGACGACCTGGCCGCCGAACGGGGCTGGATCGATGACCTCTCGGCGGCGGCTACCGGGGAACAGGTGGCCTGGATGGAGCGGGTGCATCGCCGCAAAACGGGGGCCTTGTTCCGGGCTTCGCTTGCGCTCGGCGGGCTCGCTGTGTCCGCCAACCCAGCCCAACTCGCCGCGCTGGACCAGTTTGGAACCGCATTCGGGCTCGCCTTTCAAATCGCCGACGATCTGCTCGACGCCGAAGGTGACGAGACCATGATGGGAAAGCGCGTGGGCAAGGATGCCGACCGCGGAAAGCTCACCTTCCCGACCGTGCTCGGCACTGAAGCCACACGCCAGCGGGCCGGGCAGCTGGCCGCGGAGGCCGCCGACGCGGTCGCAGGGCTGGGGCCGGCGGCAGCCGACCTGGCCGCCCTGGCACACTGGATCGTGTCTCGAAACCATTGATGGCCGCCGCGCGGAACCCCAAGACCATGGCAGCGATTCTTCCCACGATCACCTCGCCCCGCGATCTGCAGGGATTGTCTTCCGAGCAACTTGAGGCTCTCGCCGGTGAGATGCGCAGGGCCCTGTGCGAGGTGGCCGCCACCCGTACAGCCCACTTCGCCTCCAACCTCGGCGTGGTGGAACTCTGCCTCGCCCTGCATCGGGTCTTTGATTTCAGCCGCGACCGGCTGATTTGGGACACTGGCCATCAGATCTATCCTCACAAGCTGATCACCGGCCGGTTTGCCCAGTTCGGTACGATCCGCACCCGGGGCGGACTGATGGGCTACCCCAATCCGGAGGAAAGTCCCTACGACCTGTTCATGACCGGCCATGCCGGCTGCAGCGTCTCTACCGCGCTCGGGCTGGCCAGCGGTGACAGCCTGTGCGGCGAGGACAACCGGCATTCCGTGGCCGTCATTGGAGACGGTGCCCTTCCTTCGGGCATCGTGTTTGAAGCCCTCAACAACGCCGGCTTCCTCAAAAAGCGGCTACTCGTAATCCTCAATGACAACCGGATGTCGATCTGTCCACGGGTGGGAGCGTTGGCGGAATACCTCGACATCGTTCGCACCAACTCCTGGTATCGGGGCATCAAGCAGCAAGCCGGTGAGATCATCAAGGGCGTGCCAGTCGTCGGCGAGCAGATGGAGCGGATGATCACCGGCGTCAAAGACTCGATCAAAAATTCACTCCACGGCGGAGCCTTATTTGAGGCGTTGGGTGTCCGTTACTTCGGCCCCGTGGAGGGGCATTCACTCCCAAACCTGATCCGCTACCTGGAACTCGTCAAGGACGAGGAAGGGCCGATCCTGCTCCACGTACTGACGGAAAAGGGTCACGGCTTCAAGCCTGCCGAGGCTGATCCGGTCTTCTTTCACACACCAGCCCCGTTTGAGTGTGACGATGAGGACGGGATCGTCACAGTCAAGAAGTCGTCGGCCCGCGCCTACACCGACGTGGCGGCTGCGGCGATCGCCACGGCCCTGCGGCAAAACCCTCGGGTCACGGTCATCACCGCCGCGATGTGCCAAGGCAACAAACTCGAGAAGGTGCGGGCCGAGTTTCCGGACCGGTTTTTCGACGTGGGCATCTGCGAATCCCACGCGGTGGCCTTCGCGGCCGGCCAGGCCAAGGCGGGCTGCCGGCCAATCGTGGACATCTACAGCACATTTCTCCAACGGTCCTACGACCAGATCTTTCAGGAGGTGTCGCTCCAGAATCTTCCCGTTGTGTTCATGCTCGATCGGGCCGGCCTCACCGGGCCTGATGGCCCGACCCACCACGGCTCCTACGACCTCGGTTACCTGCGACTGTTCCCGAACCTCACCGTACTCGCTCCGGGCGACGAACATGACCTGGTGACAATGGTGGAGTGGGCCTTGAAGCAGAACGGACCCGTGGCGATTCGGTATCCGAAAACCACCGCCGACAACCATCCCCTCCCCCGTTCTCCGCTGGCCATGGGTGGCTCCGAGACATTGGTCGAAGGCAATGATGGCCTGGTGATCGCCTGCGGCACACTCCTCGGCGAGGCGCTGGAGGCTGCGGCCACGCTCCGCGAGGAGGGCCTCGAGCTGACCGTGATCAACGCCCGATTCGTCAAGCCGCTCGACGATCGGCTCAAGGACCGGGTCGAGGCTGCGGCCTGGACGCTGACCATCGAGGAAAACACCCTGCCAACCGGGTTTGGCAGTGGTGTTCTCGAACTGGTCTGCGATGCCGGGATCCATCACGGGCCGATTCGTCGCCTCGGTCTGCCAGACCGGTTTGTGGAGCATGGTGAGCGGAGTGAGCTGCTGGCGAGCCTGGGACTCGATGCCACGGGCATCGCCGACGCCTGCCGCCAGCTGGCCGGCCGCAGTCCGGCCCCGTCGATCCCTCATGCGGCCGCCCACGACTGACCACCAGGGGCGTATCACATGCCGCATGCTTCCCGCCTGCGAGCCGAGCAGCTCCCACCGGTTCCACTGAGGATCCTCCTGCTCGGCCCCGCCCGGGTGGCCAACGAGGTCGTCCGATTGACCGCCCTGTTGGAGGCCCGGGGCCACGAACTGGTGCGAGTGGTGCAGGAGAGTGACGAGCCGGTCGATGCAGCCGCCACCCCCGCCGTGCTTGATGCAGCAGATCTGGTGATCGTGCTCGGCGGCGATGGCTCGATCCTCCGGGCAGCCCGCTGGATGGGCTACGCCCAGGTGCCTGTGCTAGGCATCAATCTCGGGCGGCTCGGGTTTCTCGCTGACACCCTGCCGCAGCATGCCGAAGCCACGCTCGACGACCTGCTTGCAGGCCGATTCCGGTTGGTCGAGCACATGATGCTCGAATGCCAACTCCACAGCGGTGGGACAGTCCGCCGGGAGCTGGGCCTCAACGAGGTGTCGGTGCTCGCCGGCCCCCCGTTTACGATGATTGAGATCGATCTGCTTGTGGACGGTGAGCCCGCCACAACCTACCGGGCCGACGGCCTGATCGTCTCGACGCCAGCGGGCTCGACCGCCTACAACCTATCTGCCGGTGGCCCAATCGTACGCAAGGAACTCGAGGCCTTCGTGTTCACGCCGCTCAATCCGCACACGCTCACCAATCGCACAGTGGTCGATTCCGCTGCCCGCTCCTACGAACTGCGGGTTCCTCTGCCCAATCCTGGGTCGGCCTGCGTGGTCGACGGTCGCGTCATCGGCTCACTCATCGCCGGCGACTCGATCCGTGTTTGCCGAGCCGAATCGCGGTTCGTGTTGGTCGAGATCGGCCGCCACGGCTACTACGCCACGCTCCGCGAGAAGCTCGGCTGGGGAGGCGGTGTACGGACCGCCGCAGCGGCACCGCCCCGGGGGGCATCATGAGTCTCTGCCGACCGGGCTGCTGGACCGTGTTGGTCGCAACGATCACCACCAGCCTGGCCGCCGCCGACACCACGTCCGTGCTGCTGCGGTACGAATTCCGGCTAGGCGATGCTATCGAAAGCCGCGTGGAACACCGCGCGCTGACCGAGACGACAATGAACGGCGTGACCCAGTCGGTGGAAACCATGACCGATTCCACTCGCACCTGGCGGGTCACGGCTGTTGACGAGGCTGGGGCCGCGACCCTGGAACAATTTGTCGATGACGTCACCATGACTTCCCGCTCGAGTGATCGCGGTGAACTGCGATGGGCCAGCGACGGTGACGCGGAGCCGCCGCCTGGCTACGAGGGCGTGCGACTGAGCCTGGGGGTGCCACTGGTGCGGATGCGAGTAGCGCGGGACGGCCGAATCCTCGAACGGCGAGAACTCCGTCCCTGCCCCACCGCAGCCTCCGGCGACCTGGTGGTGGTGCCGCTCCCGGACGGGCCGGTCGAGGTTGGCCAGGAATGGACGATTCCGCAAGAGATTGTGGTCGAGGTGCCCGGCGGCCCCCGCAAGGCGGTTCGCACCCGACTACGCTACCGACTCGAGGCTGTGCGGGATGGCATGGCGACGATCCTGATCGACACGACCGTGCTGACGCCGGTCGACGATCCGCGGCTCGAAGCTCGCCTGCTTGAGCGAATCTGGGACGGAGAGATCCGGTTCGACATCGAGACCGGTCGGATCGCCAGCCGCCGGACTGCCATCGACCGGCGCGTGGTGGGCTTCGGCGGGCCAGAGTCGAGCGTGCGGTACAAGGCGAGTCTCGCGGAGCGGATCGTCAACTCGCCCTGAACTGCGGGGCCGGATCAACCAGCCCGCAGGATGTCCTCGACCCGGCGGATCGCCTCTTCTACGTCCCAGGCAGTTTCGGCCAGAACGATGGCGGTGCCCTTGGCAAGCCAGTCGGCGACAGTCTTTTGAGCAGCGATCACGGTCGAATGGCTGCGGCGGCCGAAGTGGCCTCCGATCTCCGCCAAAGCCGCATGGGTGTGCTTGCGGGCGAGGAACATCGCCAGCATCCGAGGGTGACTCACCGACCTGGACCGCCGGCCCGACTGAAGCGTGCCCGCCTCGATCCCGAAGGCGGCGCAGATCGCCCGCTCGACATCGGCCAGACGCACGCTCCGGCTGCTCGAACGGACGAGATCGGCCAGGGCCTCACGGGCAAGATCGAGCGACGGGGCTACACCCAGCATCAGGCTGGTGGCCTCGAGGCGATTGACGGCGCCGAACAGCTCCCGGCCATGCCGGGTCATGTGGACGGCGACATAGTGAATGACGTCGTCTGGAACCTCAAGCGACCGCCCCCGGCAAATCGAAGCCACGATGCCCCGCCGGACCTCATAGTCAGGGGGCAGGAGCCGGGCGTTCATCCCGCCCCGCAGTCGGGTCAATAGATCGGGACCGAGTTCCTGAAGCGAGTCAAGCTCCCGATCGCAGCCGATCACGAGTTGACTTCCCTGCCGCTGAAGAGCATCGATTGTTTGCTGGAGTTCTTGAATCGTGGCCCGCTTGCCCACGAAGAACTGGAGATCATCGATCACCAACAGGTCGGCTGCCCGGCAGGTGCGGCGAAAGCCGGGCAGGCCGCTGCCGTGCAACGCCTGCAGGAATCCGGTCGTGAATTGCTCGCCAGAGAGAAAGACGGCCGACTTCTCGGGATGCAGTTCCCGGCATCGGCTGCAGACCGCCTCGAGGAGGTGCGTCTTCCCGACGCCGCTCGGGCCGTGGATTACCAGCGGAGACAACGAACCGAGCCGGGAGACAGCCATCTCGATCGCCGCGACCGCCATCCGGTTGCTTGCGCCGACGACAAAATCGTCGAGTTGCCGTGCGGCCCGTCGGCTCCCATTGGCGGCCGATGCCACGACCCGCGGTGGACTCAGTTCGCGAGACGAGCGGCGAACCAATTTCGATGCATCTGGTTTCGGAACATCATGGCCGGCCGGCTGGACCAGATCGGTGTTGTCCTCCGCCGCCGGCTCCCAGGCCACGCTCAGCCCGCGGCCAAAGGATTCACGGACAACCGACTCGAGTTCGCCACGAAATGTTCGCCGCAACCACTCATGGGTCACTCCCTGTCCGGCCCGGATCACTACCTGCTGCTCGGCGGCAGTTCCCCGAACGCTCCAGGTGGCGTCTCCAAACCAGACCCCGAACCGCTCGTCTCCGATCCTACCGCGGAGGGCATTGCGAACGCTCTCCGCGAGCGTCGGCGATTCCACGGCCGCAACGGCGACGGCTTTACCCATGGTTCCTTCCTTCCCGCAGGCCGAATCCTCGGAAGCCTGCGATCCATCCTTGTCGTGCCGCACCGTGCGGGTCTGCCGCAACAGCAGTGAGACACGAGCGCTGACATGTTGTGTCGACGCCGCGCGAGTATAGGAGTGCTTGCAGTGCTGTCAAACCACCCGCACTGCCTGGCGAGGAACCGTCTTGCTCTCCCGTGAGAATCAAGGCAGGATTCGCCATTCGAGCCACCGTCGGGTCGCCCACAACGGCAGGCCCGGGCGGTGGACAACCTGTGGGCTCGAGCGAATCGCCGCTATTTCTCCCGCGATTGGCCGTGGAACAGCCGCCCCTTCAGTCGCGGCCGGCGCTGCGATATCTTCGACGGAGAGGCAACGCGGAACCACATGGCCCCGGATCACCCAGCGATGCCGAGCATGACCGAGCCGATGCCGCCGCGACTGTTGCAATCACGATGTCGCTGTGCGGCAATTGTGGCCGCTCTGATCACGGCAGGGGCCAACGGCCTCAACGCATCCAACGCACAGGGCGAGGATGCTTCCGGAGCGCCAACCTTCGAGCCGGGCGACATCTCGATCGGAGAACCGATCGCCTTGCCATTTGCCGGCCCGCGATTGAACACCCCCACTTCAACGCCCGTTCCTGTGTTCGGTGAGCCGGCACCAGCCATGTCCGGCATGGCCGGGCCTGCCCCTGGCGCAGACCAGCTCACGCCGATCGGGCCCCGGGTACTGTCCACAGTCGTTCCCCCACCGGCGCCCGCTGCCGGACAGGGTTGGCTCGGGCTCGCGGTGGCCGAATCCGCAGTGCCAGGCCGGTGGATCGTCGACACGGTGGCCCCGGTCGGTCCTGCCGCAGCCGCCGGTATTCTGCCGGGCGATGAGGTCCGCGGAATCAACGGCATGCCGCTTCGCAGCGCTGATGAGGTTGCCCAGGCACTCACCGCCATCGCACCTGGGCAAAAGGTGGGCCTGGCTATTGCCAGGGGAGAACAGGTTCGCGACATGTATTTGACCGCCGCAACCCGGCCGGCAGCGCCGCCGTTCGCAGCCGCGGTGCCTCGAATCGAGGCGATTGCGGCTCCCCCTTCTGGCTTCGCGGGGCTGCCGTCAACGCCGGTCATGGCCCCGCCGGCCGTCATCAACACACCTCCAGTCCCCGGGCTCGCAGCGGCAATTCCCGCCGCTGCGTTCGAGCCGAGCGTCGCCCAGCCTGCGATGCCAGCGAGCGAGTCTCCGGCAACCCGATTCGGTGGACTGTCCGCGAGCTCGCCAGCACCGGACAACCCGCCGGCAACAACCAGCGGTTTGCCCGCGGATGTGCCCGCGACCGGCCCGCGGGAATTGGCACCACCCGTGGGTTCTGGAGGCCGAACCGCGCTCGGTGTTCGCACCATGCCGATCGATCATGATCTTCAGACTCGATTCCGGCTTTCAGCGGCGAGCGGAGCCTATGTGATCGGTGTAATCCAAGATTTGCCGGCCTCTCGAGCGGGCGTGCCTCCCGGCAGCGTGATCGTCTCGCTCGACGACCGGCCGGTACGGTCGCCTGAGGAACTCACCCAGTTGGTCACCAGCGGTCCGGTGGGCCGACCGGTTTCACTCGAGTACGTTCTGCCCGGAGGCACGCCGCAGCGGGCCGATGTGGTCTTACAGACCCTGGAGCAGCCACTCGTCGAGGCACTCGTCGGTTCGGCCGAGCCGCGGACCACTGGCGTGCCGACACTCGTGCCCGGCCCGACACTCGCGCCCGGCCCGGCAGGTGCATCCGTCCGGCGGCCCGTTTCCGGGCCCGAGGCCGATTCGGCCTCAGCCATGCGGCAGGAGATCGAGTGGCTTCAGGCCCGTCTGCGAACGCTCGAACGGCGACTCGATGCCGTAGCCCGCTGACATTGCGTGCGACGAATCGTCTCAGGCGGCCGCCCGGGGGCCCGCCATGGCCAGTCCGTGCCGCTCGAGTTCGGCTCCAAGCGACACGCCTTCGTCACCCCGCTCAACCGCCGTTCGAAAGGCCACCCGTGACGGCTCCCTGCGCACGCCCTGCTGCCCAGCCCGACGGCCGCCCGTGACCGCCCAGGTCTCGGCTCCATCGGAAAGATGCGTGAGCAAATTTTCAATGCCTTGGCGATAGGTCTCGATGCCTTCACGATCGAGGTCGGGCGGAACGACGATCCCGCGGCTGACAAGGCCGCGGGCTCGTGACCACGGCCGCGGCAGGGCAAACCGGTCCCAGGTACCGAACCGCCAAGGGCGGTCATAGCCCAAGCCCATTGCCACGATCGGGATTCGTAGTGTGCTCGCCAGAAACACGCAGCCTGGTGCGAGCCGCCGCCGCGGACCGCGGGGACCGTCAGGCGTGATCGTAAGACTGCCGGCGGCGGCCCGGTCGGCGAGTTCCCGCAGCGCGGCGGATCCGCCGCGAAAGGTGCTGCCCCGAACCACCCCAAAGCCCATCATCCGCGCCACTCGGTCGAGGATGTTAGCGTCGGAATGCCGCGACAGAAGCATCGAGATATTGGAGTGCCCTCGAAGATAGAGCGGCATCAGGATGTTCTCATGCCAGAAAACATAGATCTTCGCACCACGGAAGCGGGGATGCACCGGGTCGACGTGCGGGTCGCCGAATTCCACCCGGTAGTCGAGCGTGCCCATCCACTGACGGATCGCGGCCGTCGACACGAGTGACCAAGCACCGATCGCAAAGGGGGTCGTGAGTCTCACCGCTGCTGCTTCCCTCCCTGGAAGTCGTTGTCGAATGACACGGCTTTCTCAAGCCTCCGGCCAGGAGCCCGTGAACACCTCTTCGGCCGGCCCGGTCATGAACACCGGCCCGCCTTCGGGCCACTCCAGTTCGAGGCGCCCCCCTGGGAGGTCGGCCGCAAGCCGCCGCCCCGTGCGGCCCGTAAGCACTCCGGCCACGCAAACCGCCGAAGCACCCGTGCCACAAGCCAGCGTGATCCCGCTACCCCGCTCCCAGGTACGCATCCGTACGTGGTTGGAATTGATCACCTCGACCAGATGTACGTTCACGCGGCGGGGAAAGGCTGCATGGTGCTCAATCCGCGGGCCCACCTCTGCCAGTGGCACCTTCGTCACATCGCGACAATAAAAGACCGCGTGGGGATTGCCCATCGACACGCAGGTCATCCGGGGATCGAGGCCGCAGGCGGCCCACCAGGGCTCGGCAGTCGTCAACGCGGGGCACTCGGCCTCGATCACCTGCCCGGCCCCGGTTCCGATCACGGGAATCTCCCCGGCGGACAGCAGCGGCTCTCCCATCTCCACTCGCACCTGGCTCGTTCGCGACCCCGTCGGCTGCACCTCCAGCGTGAGCACTCCGCGGCCAGTCTCGATCCTGACCTCGCCGGCCGACGCATACCCGCGGGCCACTACCAGGTGGGCCACGCACCGCACGCCATTGCCACACATCTCCGATTCACTGCCATCGGCATTGAACATTCGCATCCGAGCCGCTGCCCGCGGCGACCGCTCGACGAGGATCAGGCCGTCGCCCCCGACGCCACGATGCCGGTCGGCAATCTGCCGTGCGATGGCTGCCGGCTCCAGGGGCGTCGGCTCGACGAAGCAATCTACGTAGACGTAGTCATTGGCGGCACCGTGCATTTTCACGAAGTTCATCGTCGTTTCATCCTCTGGTCTCCCGCCATCCACCTGCGGAGGCCGTTTCTCCTGTGCAAACTACCAGGATCCCGTCATTCATCGGGCCGGCTCTCCCCGAGATGCCGATCGCGAATCGGGAGGTTGCCCCTGGACCTGGAGCTTCTGCACGGCTGCTGCGAGTGTGGGAAATACCTCGGTGGAGGTGACGGGATCGGCAAGTGTGCCATCGACATGGACCACGAGAAACTGGCCTCCGGCGCCGCCTAGTACCCGCTTCAGCGCTGGCAGTTGGGTTTCGGACTCACCCATGATGGGCCGGAACGTGAGCCGCACATGAGAATCGAGATCGACCTCGCCCGCGCCGACGAGGCTGACGGCATCACCGGAGAGTTCGATCGTGTCGAGGTAGGCCCGCGGCCCCTCGATCCGGAAGTCCACCATGCTGCTCTCAAAGGCGGTCCGATCAGGAGCCTTGACGCGGAGGATTTTCAGCAGAGCCACGATCACGGGGAGTTCGTAGAGGTCGGCATCTCGCAGCCGCAGCTGGCCCCGGCCGCTGAGGGAGTGGCTGCCGGCCCGCGACCCGCTGATCTCGACCGCCCCGTGCACCCGCCCCCGAGAGGTGGTCGGCCCGCCTGCAAGATCGGCCGACAGCCGTTGCAGCTCGGCATCGGCCAGGGCCAAGGCCACGGTGAATCGGCCCGCCTCCCCCGCGGCCACGCTCCCATCGACCTGGAGCGTTCCCCCGGCCACGCGGGCCGTGAGCCGGCGGGGAGCGCCGGGCTCGGCCACAGCAGCAGCCGGTGCTCCGAACCGGGCACCCGCTGCGTCGATGACCAGCGGGCCACGGATGGCCGAGAGCTGCAGCCCCCGCCAGATCGCGCTGTCGAGCGCTACTTCGCCGAACGATCGCCAGGTTTGGCCATCGCTCGAACCCCGCAGCCGGATTCCACCATGCACATGGCCAAGCGGCACTCCGACGTCGAGCGTTGCCTGCTCCAAGTCGAGCTGCATGTCCCAGGCCGCCGCCGCCGGGCCTGGCACCATTTCTGTTCGGCCGCCCGCCAGGCTCACCGCATGCGGAGCAGTCGAATAGATATCGAGCGCGCCATCGAGCGACAACAGCCCTTTCAGCCGCACACCGGCAACGGCCTGCTGCAGGCCAGCCGGCAACGCACGAAGCACGTCATGGTCGGCGCGGAACCGATCGGCAACAAGCCGGGCGAAGGAGACATGCCAGCCCCCGTCCGGGGTGAATCGGCAGGTACCCTCGGTCGCGAGCGTGGTCCTGGCGTGCACGCCCCGCACACCCTTGAACTGCAGCAGTCCATCCTTCCAGGAGAGCTGGCCGCGGAGCCGCTCCAGCCGGTAGGGAAACCAGGCCGGCTCGATCGACACCGTATCGCCGAGAGGTGTGGCCTCCAACTCCACTTCTGTCCGCCGCTCGCGAACATGGTGCTGCACCCGGGCGGTGAATTCCGCCGTGCCACGGGGATCGACGTCGTCCCAGATTCGCTGCATCCCCGGCGGCAGAGCATCCCGGAGTTCTTGTTCGAGCACCACGCTCGTTCCTGTGAGGTGGAGCGTGAGTACGCCTCCGCCGTCGCCGTCGGGCTCGAGCCCGCCGGTACACCGCACCAGGCCGGTGTCGTTGGTGCCGCTCACGTCCCGAATCGTCCACCGCCCTTCCTCCATCCGGACGCTCCCGGTGACGTTGGTGAGCGGGTAGGGAAACCCGGCGTAGGCCATCGTGCACCGTCCAAGCCGGATGCCAAGCGTGTTGGCGAAGCCCCGTTCGAATGCTGGTCCGCGCTCGTGCCGAAATACAAAATCGAAGGTTCCAGTGGCCCGCAGTTTGCGGATGATGTCGGCATTCCGCGCAGGCAGCGCTGCCAGTAGCGTGTCGTCGATCCGCATGCCCTCCCCCCGCACCTCGACCGCGCCTGGCGCTCCCGCAGCAGCTCCGTTGACCGCAGCCTCCAGATGCACCGGATGTCCACCAGCCAGGCCGGTGAGATGGGCTGCCAGGGCTCCGTCCCGGTAGGTGACCGTGCCAATCATCCGATCGACTCGGTAAGGAAACCGGTAATAGGTGAGGGAGACGTTGCGGCAGCGGAGCGAGAGGTCGGGCATGATTCGGCCCTTCTGCCGGACGAGCCGCGCCCGGAGATCGACCTCGCCTGCCGGCAGCAGCTTGCTCCACTGCGAGGCAATTGAAGCGGGCAGGAAGGGCTCCCAGTGACGCCCAACCATCAGTCGTTCCGCCTCGATCAAGAGGTCGAAATCGGCGTCGGGCTGCCAGCCGGCCAGGCGGCCGGAGCCCCGCAGGAGTGTCGAGCCCGAATGCCCTTTGATCCGCTCGCAGGTGACACCTGAGCGATCGGCAGTGAAGGCTGCCGAGATGTCGCTCATGGCCATCGGCAGAGAGGCATGCTCAAAGTGACCGGCCTCGAGCTTGCCCTGGAGCGCAAAAGCCGCAGCTGCGAAGTCCGTGAGTGTTCCCGCCAGAGTCCAGTCGAGATCCACACGACCCCGCAGACCGGCCAACCAATCGGCGACCGGGGCTTTGGCCGGCAACAGGCTCCAGAACCGGGGCGACAGATCAAGGGCTTCCACCTGGCCGGCCAGGGTAAAGCCGCCATCAGCGGCGAGCTGTCCCTCAAAGTTGGCCCGTTCGAACAAATCACCTCCGACATGGCCACGGATCGCAGTCCTCGAAACCACTCCCGAACTTGCTTGAGGCCGCAGTTCGACCGCAACGTTCCGCAGCATCAACCGTCGCCCTTGCTGCAGATCCTCGACCGCCAAGGTTGCATCTTCCACATCGACCGGGATCCCGAGTCCCTCTCCCCGCTGCTCCAGCAGCGAGCCGAGGCTCCAACGGCCATCGACGGTGCGGGTGGCCTGCACGACAGGCCGCCGCAGCCGTACGGCCGTGATCTTCGGCTCGCCCGCGGCGAGTTCCGCCAGTGTCGTGCCACAGACAAGGTAGACCTCCTCGATCGTGACAAGCTCTCGCCCCGGGTCTTCCTGGTTCGCAAACGAGATCCCACGAACCAGGATCCCCTCCCCTTCCACGAATCCGGCGCCGCGAACCCGAACGATGAGTGCGGGGAAACGCTCCTGAAGCCGGGCCTCGACCCGCCGCCTCAGTTCCTCGCCGAGCCGATGTGAGCCAAGAGCCACAGCCACGATTACGGCTGCGACCGTGAGTGGCAGCACCCAACGCACGACCGTCCAGAGAATGTCGGCGAGGGACTTCACGCGGCGAGTCGCCTGCAGGCGGCGCGAACCTTCCACGGCCGACGCACGCGGCCGCTGGCCTAGAGTCCGCGGGATGGTGCGGAGGGTAGGGACAGGCCCGCAGCAGGGTCAAGCCGCGGTCGAGCCCTTTCCAGACCGCCAAACCCCGCCATTTCGCCCGGCCCTGCCCATTGTGATAGTCTTGCCCAGCTTCTTTCTTTAGAGCGCATCGAAGATAGCTGTGGCGACGATTGGTCAAACTGAGCAGTGGAGGCGAGGGGGTCGGCAAACGCTCGCGGAGCATGAGGGCGTATCCTCGCCCGCGACGCGACTTTTGCCGTCCCCGAGCCGGTGCTCCACGGAACTCGAATGCGCTCTAGGGGAACTCTCGACCGCTCTCTCGAACGGACCGCTGACCCCTTTTCTTTTTCAAGGCATTTCGGCATGGCCGCCCAGCATCACTCTCTCCCCGCCGACAAGATGGACTCTGCGGTGCCCAACGCCCACCGGCTGCTCTGGGCAGGCTTCATGGCAATCCTCGCAGCGGGCGTCGGCTTCTCGATCCGGGCGGGCATCCTCGGGCAATGGGCCGAGCAATACGGCTTCACGCAGACTGAACTCGGCGCGATCACGGGCGGCGGCTTAACGGGCTTCGGCATCATCATTCTGCTCTCGAGTCTGATCGCAGATCGAATCGGCTTCGGGTCGCTGATGTTTATCGCCTTCGGCACCCACCTGATCTCGGCAGCCCTCACCCTGGCGACAGGCGCTGCCTTCGCGGCCGGCGGAAAACCGCTCGCCTTCCAGTGTTTGTTTTGGGGCATGTTCCTGTTCGCGATCGGCAACGGGATCGCCGAGGCCGTGGTGAATCCACTGGTCGCCACCCTTTTTTCTCAGCGGAAGACGCACTATCTCAACATTCTTCATGCCGGTTGGCCAGGCGGGCTGATCGTGGGTGGGCTGGCTAGCTACTTCATGGCCGGCGGGGGTGAGGCCAAGCCGGTTGCCTGGCAGATCCAAATTTCGCTGTTTCTCGTGCCCGTCGTGCTCTACGGTCTGATGATGCTGGGGCAGAGATTCCCCCGGAGCGAGGCGAGCGTGTCCGGCATCAAATACCGGGACATGCTCGGTGAATTGGGGCTCCTCGGCGCTGCCCTGATCTGCGGGCTGCTGGCCCTGTTCTTCAGGAATGACCTGGGGCTTCCCCCACTGGCAGCAGGCGGGATCGCTGCCGGGCTGCTGGTCGCCTTCGGTGTGGTAACGGGCTTTCGGCTCGGTCATCTGCTGCTGGCCTTTCTGCTCCTGATCCATGCCATGGTGGGCTATGTCGAACTCGGCACCGACTCATGGATCGCCAAGATCACCGGCGCGATCATGGCCAGCCCGGCGTCGGGCCTCCTGCTGTTCGTCTACACCTCGGGGCTGATGTTCGTGCTGCGATTCTTCGCGGGGCCGATCGTCGAACGGATTTCTCCCCTCGGTCTGCTGGCCGTATCCGCTGTCTTCGGGGCGACCGGCTTGACGATGTTGGGCAACGCTGAAGGAGCGGTGATGTGTATCGTCGCGGCGACGATCTACGGGATCGGCAAGACCTTTCTCTGGCCCACGATGCTGGGCGTTGTCAGCGAGCAGTTTCCCAAAGGGGGAGCGATTACGATCGGCGCGATCGGCGGCATTGGCATGCTCTCGGCCGGTCTCCTCGGTGGGCCGGGCATCGGCTTCCTCCAAGATGTCAACGCCTCGGCGGCCCTGCGGGCCTCGGACCGGAGCGTCTACGAGCGATACAAGGCAGGTTCGGAAAACTCCTTCCTCTGGCTCAAGACGGTCGGCCTCGACGGCGCCAAGGTCGGCGTGCTCGAAGACGCCGGCCGCGAGGCTCTGCGGGCTCTTGCTTTACTGAAGCAGCAAGATGCCAAACCCGATGCAATTGTGAATCAGCAGGCGCTGGTCGACTGGTGGCAAAACGTCGCGGCAACGCACGCGGAAGCAGACAAGCCGCTGGTTGAAAACGCCGGGCTGGCGGGCGGGCGAAAGGCCCTGACCCTCACCGCCTACGTGCCGGCTGCCATGTTCGTCTGCTACATCCTGCTGATCGGATTCTTCATGATGCGGGGCGGTTACAAGCAAGAGGTCTTGGATCCCGAACTCTTTACGGGCGGAACCGTCGGGTCGGGTGAGGGCTGAGCAAGGGGGGCGATTCGCAGGCTTCCGTCGGGCTCAATCGAGGCCCGCAGGCCTCCGGGAAGTTCGATCGTCGTGGCCGTGTGGCTCGCCGGTTGGGTGAGCAGACCGGCGACGGCATCGTAGTGTGCCGCCGACATGTCTCGTCTGGGCCATTCCTCCCGCTTCCAGAGGGCGACGACCACTTCGGCGAGCAGATGACGGTCGCCGAGACCGGCAAGATCTCGAGGACGGATGACAACGGCCCCGTCGGCCTGCCGTCGGCTCGCGCGGTCGAGAAGATGATTTGCCGCAGCCCCGAGCGCATCGGCCACCACGGCAGCCTGTCGGCCAAGGCGAACAACCGCATCGGAAGCCGCCGGGTACGGCCCGGCGAGGCAGCGAGGCAAAACCTCGTGGCGGAGGAAGTTGCGGGCCCGCGCCACGTCGGCATTGGTGGCATCCTCCTGCCATGAGGCTGCCGATTCCTGCAGGAACAGTCGCACCTCCGCCCGGGAAACGCTCAGGAGCGGCCGCACCAGCGCCACCCCATCACACAATTCCCGGGCCAGCCGCATGCCGCCCAGCCCGGCCAGGCCAGTGCCCCGCAGAATCCGGTGAAGGATTGTCTCGGCCTGGTCATCAGCCGTGTGGGCCACGAGCACGTGCCTGCCGCCGCTGGCATGGGCGACGTCGGCCAGGAACGCATAGCGAAGCCGGCGGGCCCGGGCCTCGAGCCCTTCGCCCTGCTCCGCCCGGTCGGCACGAACCGCCAGTTTCCGCCACTCACAGGCCAGCCCCAGCCGGGCGGCCAGCTGTTCGACGAACCTTCGATCATCGGCCGCCTCTTCGCGAAGATCGTGCTCGGCGTGGGCCACCATAATGGGCCCATGCAGCAGGCGGTGGAGCCCGAGCAGCAGCCCCACGCTGTCGGCACCGCCCGAGACACCCACCACGATCGGAAACCCCCCGGAACAGCTGGCTGGCAGCCCGGCGGCCAAGCCAGCCAGGAACCGGTCGGTGGCCGAACTATTTGAATTCCGGCGGGTAGGGGAAAGGGGGAACATGGGCGACCTTGATTGTGCCATGACCCCGGCCGGGCTGCCCACCGAGCCGCCGAGGTCGTTTCAAGCGGCATTGAGCGGGCCTGGGCCTCCAGTTACTGTCCACCTCCCCGCGGCCGCTCCCGCCGCGGCCCAGCTTCCGAGGAACGCTCCCATGCCCGGACTCTTCAGTCGGCTCGTTATGCTTGCCCTGCTACCGCTGCCGATGCTAGCCGGCTGCTCGACCCTGATGACCGTCGCCTATCTGATCCAGCCAGCCGACATGCCGGCTGAGTTCGACGGCCTGAAGGGCAAGACCGTGGCCGTGGTCTGCCGCCCGATCATCGAACTTGAGTTCACCGACGCCGGCTCGGCCCGCGAACTGGCTAGTCTCGTCGGAATGCAGATCGAGCAGAAAGTCCGCCGCAGCACCGTGATCGGTCAGCATGAGGTGGCCCGCTGGATCGACGAAAATGCCTGGGTCGACTACCAGACCGTGGGGCGGGCCCTCGACGCCGACTATGTCATCGGCATCGATTTGGAGGAGTTTCGCTTTCACGAGGGCTCCACGCTCTATCGTGGCCGTGCTGCCACCCACATCAAGGTCTACGATCTCGAGGAAAAAAAGCTCGTCTATCAAAAGCGAATCGACGACTTCGCCTTTCCCGCCAATTCGGCAATGCCGGCTGCTGATCAGTCGGAGGGGGAATTTCGCGGCATGTTTCTCCAGATGCTCTCGGTCCAGGTCTCCCGGCTGTTCCACGCCTACGAGAGCCGTGAAGTGTTTGCCGAGGACAGTCTGACATTCTGACTTCAGCGGCCGA
>ERZ889217.208-NODE-208-length-39057-cov-30.924671_pt1 | contig 39057 bp, 31 predicted proteins | sample MGYA00521098_ERZ889217 | MGnify/ENA primary metagenome ERZ889217 (study PRJEB32303, sample SAMEA104408613) | aquatic metagenome | biome: Brackish water; feature: Pelagic; material: water | place: Baltic Sea | collected 2014-06-10T22:04:00 | depth 2,362 m ... | reverse complement strand
TCACATCTATTGCATTTCACACAAGCACTAAAAGGAAGATTGGCCTCATCTAGATTCACCCCAGTTGGTGCATGAAAAGGATGCAATCCCGCAGCTTTAAAGCCATCGACCAATTGCTGCATGCGCCGTTCATGCTTAATGGGTGGGTAAGGGTAAGGTGCACTGGCCCTTGGTTCAGTGGGATCTTCACCCCGTTCACCATGAACGTGATACATGGCTTCAGCCCTTGTGTAATAGGGCTCAAAATCGTTGTAGCGCAGGGGCCAAGCAGGAGAGATGCCATCAACGTGAATTAACTCCTCAAAATCTCTCTCCCGCAATCTGAAATGAGCTGCACCATAAAGCTTGGTTGCACCACCCACAAAATAATGGCTACCGGGCTGAAATTGTTTATTATTTCGATCCTTCCATGGATCAATAGATACATAACGATCATTTTGGAAAACTTCAGAAGGGTCCCAATTTTGAGGTTCGCGAGGCAGCCAGTCGCCACGTTCAAGAACCAAAACTTTTTTACCGGCTTCTGCAAGGCAACGGGCAAGAGTACCACCGCCAGCACCACTGCCAATAATCACCACCTCATAATGGTTCGTCATGATGAGCTGCACATAAAGAAAACACTACATGGGAGTGTAGCGGTTTAATTGGGTAATCATTTTTAAAACCATCGAAGTCCAACCTGTTTGATGGCTAGCTCCAACGCCAGCACCATTATCACCGTTAAAATATTCATTAAATAGTATTAAATCACGCCAATTTGGATCATTTGCAATTTTTTCACTATTACCATTAAAGGGCCTTTGAGCATTTTGATCTAATCTAAATAGATTTGCTAACCTCGCCTCTAGCTCAAGAGATGCAGCCCATAAGCTAATAAAATTACCAGATCCTGTAGGAAATTCAACCATAAAAGTATCGCCATAATAATGACCAAACTTCTGCAATGCTTCAATAATTAAATAATTAATGGGCATCCAAACTGGACCGCGCCAATTGGAATTGCCACCAAACATAGCCACCGGGCTATCAGCAGGGTTATAAGCAAGGGTTTGCTCTTGGGAACCCTCTCGGAAAGTATAAGGAGACTTTTCATATACCTTCGAAAGAGAACGTATACCAAAGGGGGACAAAAATTCATCTTCATTAAATAAATACCAACAAATCCTTTGCAACTTATCTTTGGGAACCAGGCTGAATAAAGATCTATTGTTATGCCAGGAACCAATATTATCCTCTAACCAAGTGTGAGATGAGCGCTCGCTAAAAAATCTAGCAAATGTTTTGCTTGTATCTAACCAGGGCAACCTTTCAACAGTCGCAACATCAAAGCTTGCCACTGCAAGCAACGGAATTAAACCTGATACAGATCTGGTTCTAAGATAGGTCCAGGAGTTATCAGGGCGTTTTATAACATCATAATAAAAACCATCTTCCTCATCCCAGCTAACATAATCACGACCGTTTAAAGATGGAACATTAAGAGTGATGGCAAGTTGCGCAAAATCAAAAACAAACCTCTCACAAAGATCAGAATACACAGGATCCTGAGTACTTAGTTCAACTGAAATTTGTAATAAGTTAAGGCTTAACATAGCCATCCAAGCAGTGCCATCACATTGTTCAATTCTGCTACCATCAGCCAAGGGGAAACGCCTATCAAACACAGCAATATTATCTAAACCAAGAAATCCACCTTCAAAAACATTATCGCCAGATCTATCATTACGATTAGCCCACCAACCGTATTCAAGCAAAAGTTTAATCATTGCAGAACGAAGGAAAGTATAATCTCCACGTTCTTTTTCACGCCGCTCAATTTGAAAAATTCTTAACGCAGCCCATGCACCTATAGGTGGGTTGGGATCAGATAGTGCCCATTCATAGGCTGGTGTTTGTGCATTTGGAGCGGTATAATTTGGGGATCTCAATAACATGCACTGCTGTTTTGCAGTTTCTGGATCAATTACCGCAAATGCAACGGAATGGAACATCAAATCCCACTGACAAAAATATGGATACTCCCAACTGTCTGGCATTGATATAATGTCATCAGCATAAAGCCTGCTCCAATATGCATTTTGACTATGTTTTCGTTCTTCTGGTGGCGCTGGCTGGTTTGGATCACCGTTTAACCAGCGAGCAACACTCCAATGATAAAACTTTTTACACCACAACAAACCACTTACTGCCGATCTAAAAATTAGTGAATCATCCTCACTTAAACCAACAGAGATAGAATCAAGATAGGCAATACATTCCTTTTCTCGGTTATTAATTATACAATCAAAGCTTTCACCAAATGGCTCTGAGATCAAACAATCACTTAATCGTAGATTCACAATCCACTCCTCTTTTGATAACAGCTTCTTCTCCAATACTAAGCCAGCCTTACTGCCAACTCTGGCTGGATTTATAGCATCATGCTCTCCATTCACAATATAACGATGAAATGCATCTTTTACAAATGGCTGACAATTTGGCTTGTTATAAAGGAGCTGGGAATTTGTTTCATTTTCAGTGAATATCCATTCACCTGGTTGATCACAAGTTAAATAATATGAGCCAAGCTCATGAATATCATCTGTACTTATGCCAGTTTCATTGCACTGGATTGATTTACGTTTTCTCCAATTCTCCCTATATCCCCAATCCCATTCATTTCGAAGCCAAAGACTTGGAATCAGCTTTAAAGCTGCTGTATCAGGGCCGCGGTTTACAACCTTAATTCGTATCAAGATATCGGTAGAACTTGCCTTTGCGTAATCAACAAAAACATCAAAATAATGATTTTCAGAAAAGATACCAGTATCAAGCAACTCATATTCAGGCTGCTGCCGGCTACGGCTAGAATTTTCCTGAATTAAATGCTTATAAGGAAACTCGGCTTGGGGATACTTATATAGCCCACGCATAAAGCTATGGGTTGGAGTATTAAGAAGATGATAAAAATAATCCTTCAGATCCTCACCATGGTTTCCCTCGCCATTCCCAAGGCCAAAGGGTCTCTCTTTCAAAATTGGATCATTTCCATTCCAGAGCGCGATACCGAAACAAATTCGGCCATGGGTATCACTTATACCTAGAAGACCGTCCTCTCCCCAGCGATAGGCCCTAGATCTAGCTTGATCGTGGGGGAAAGAGGTCCAGGCGTTGCCATCCGCCGAATAATCCTCTCTTACAGTGCCCCATTGCCTATCACTTAAGTAACTACCCCACAATCCCCATGCTTTATGCCCTTCATCGCGCTCAGCAATACGTTGCTGCTCTGAACTCACAGCACTGCCTCTAAATGATTAGCCACACGTAATGCATTGGCTATAATAGTTAGCCCTGGCCCAATACTAGGGCAACTTGGAAATACACTTGCATCAGCAATGTATAAATTTTTTATCTCATGGCTCCTCCCTTCTAAATCAACCACCGACGTGGCAGGATTACTACCCATTCTGCAGGTGCCGCAGGCATAACCCATCACACTAATAGGTGCCTCCCCTCTGGGATGGGTAGGTGATTGGCGCAACACATGGGTTAAAGGATCGGCTTCAATTGCCTTTAATGTATCAATCCAGCGATACACCAAACGGTCGTGGGCTTCAGTATTATTTGCAATGTAATTAAGCCTGATCTGCTCGCCTTGCAACGTTATTTTATTATGGGGATCTGGTAACACCTCAGTCATAGCCCACCAAGCAACAGAACGAGCTGCTAACTCTTCAAGACCAAAATTAGGTAATAATTTAGAAACTAAAGATAATACCGGAGGCGATTCAGCAAACAATGCATCCTGCAAAACTCCTCCACAACTCTGGATGTGCCCAAGGGGAAATTTAACATTTTTATCGCCCCAGTAATAATCATTTATTCCAAATGATCGCTGATAGCGACCAGAATTAGGTACGGTTGCTAATTGAAGGATAGAAGTGAGTTGTACCTTCATTAAATTACGGCCAACCTGATCGGAGCCGTTGCTTAAACCTCTCGGGTGGGCATCACTAGTAGAACGCAATAGAATAGCAGGAGTGTTAACTGCGCCGGCAGCTAGTACAACATAATTAGCCTTAAATAGCCATGCCTGATTATTAATCAATGCCTCCACACCTTTGATTTCGCTGCCCGAGGGATCAACATGTAAGCAGCTAACTTTAGCTCCAGTTCTTAACTTGAAATCAGGATGAGTGATCGCCTCGGCTACCCCAAATACTTCAGCATCACCGCTTGGATCCTCTTGATTATTAGACCAGCTGATTGGTAAATCATAGGGATAACAATCATGGCGCAGTAGTGCTTCACGTAGTGGCTCTAAAAAAGGTTCCAGGGGCCTTGGTTTTCCCACGAAGGAGTTATTTCTTGGCGGCTCGGTGGGATCAGCACCACATAAGCCATGCACATGGAATAATTGTTCAGCCTTATCATAAAAAGGGGCAAAATCTGAATAACCTACTTCCCAACAAGGTGATATCCCGGCTTGCAAATGAACGGCTTCAAAATCTTTTTCGCGCATGCGCTCGAGCACTGCGCCCCAAATTTTTGTATTACCACCTAATCCATAAATTGTTTGAGGAGGAAAAGGATCGCCATCAGGGCCGAACCAACGCTCTGCCGGATGATATCTATCTTTTCTAAATAAATCCACATCAGCAACATTTTGATCTGCCAAGGCCATCTGCCCGCCCCTCTCTAGCAGCAGCACCTTATGGCCTTTTGATGAAAGGGCACCAGCCATGGTGCCTCCTGCAGCACCACTACCGATAATGATCACGTCGTAATGCGAGTCGTCAATGATCATTGGGATTCCTCCTTAAGAACGTTGCCACACATAAATAAGCAGAAATAGAATGATCCAGATCACATCTACAAAGTGCCAAAACAGGGAGGTGGCCTGGATTCCCTGCTCTCCACCTTTGTAGTTATTAGGTATAAACGATTTCACCAGCATTAACAACATAAGCAACACTCCTGTTAGCACATGCAAACCATGAAAACCAGTGAGTAGATAAAAGGTGCCACCGAAAGTGCCAGAAGTAAAGCCAAATTGCAGGCCGCTCCACTCCACTGCTTGCCCCCAAAGGAAATAGCCCCCCAAAGCCATGGTTGCTAACCACCAACCTCTAAATCCCCAAATGTTTTGGCGCGCCATTTGCCGTTCAGCCAAATAAATCGTGCCAGAACTAGATACAAGCACAAAAGTATTTATTAAGGGAGTTTGCCATTCCAGGCCTTCTACCCCAATCGGCAACCAATCAAGCGCATTTAACTTTAATAATGCAAATCCAGAGAAAAAGGCAATAAAGATTACGCTTTCTGAGCAGAGAAAAATAATAAAACCGGTGAGGTTATGGCTGGCGTGCATACCGTGGCTGGCGTTCATACCATGGCTTTCATTATTAGCTGTGGTGGATTCCATTCTTTATGCCTCTAAAGGAGATTGGGTTTCATAGGCCGCCTGGTTTTCCACAAGTGGTTTCCCTGTGCCGTAGCCATAGGGTCCGCTGATAACAGTGGGCACATTTTCTTCAAAATTCTCAGCTGGAGGAGGTGAGGGAAGCAACCATTCCAAACCAATGGCGTTCCATGGGTTCTGTGGAGCTTGCGGGCCTCGAACCCATGAACTAATCATATTTAAGAGAAACGGAATAATTGAAACTCCTAATAGAAAACTACCCAAACTAGCTACAACATTCCAAAAGGTAAATTCGGGATCATAGGAAGACACTCGCCTCGGCATTCCCATCAAGCCGAGGGGGTGCATTGGAAAGAAGTTAAGGTTTGTACCAATAAAGGTTAGAAAAAAGTGCAACTTCCCCAGACCCTCATAGTACATTCTACCAGTAAACTTAGGGAACCAATGATATATAGCTGCGTAAATACCCATTACTGCAGCGCCATAAATAACGTAGTGAAAATGTCCAACCACAAAGTAAGTATTATTAACATGAATATCTATCGGCACCGTAGCGAGCATAATGCCAGTAACGCCTGCAAAAACGAAATTAAAAAGTCCGCCAAGGCTAAAAAGCATCGGGGTATTTAAACGTAATTTGCCTCCCCATATTGTTGCTAACCAGGCAAAAACCTTCACACCAGTTGGCACCGAGATAAGCATAGTTGTAACCATAAATAAATTTCTCATCCATTCCGGTACACCACTGGGAAAGAAGTGATGCACCCAGACAATTAAGCCAAGAAATACAATTGCAAAAGAGGCTAGGGCAACAAACTTATAACCAAAAACAGGCTTACGTGAATGGCAGCTAAATAATTCAGAGAAAATACCAAAAACAGGCAGAATAATTACATAAACCGCCGGGTGAGAATAGAACCAGAAAAAATGTTGATAAAGAACGGGATCGCCGCCGCCCTCAGGCTGGAAAAAACTAGTACCTACTACTAAATCAAATAACAACATAATTGCACCACCGGTTAAAGCAGGCAAGCCAATTAATTGAAGTGTTTGAGCAGCCCATACTGTCCAGATAAAAATCGGCATACGGAAAAATGTCATGCCAGGAGCACGCATCCGAATAATCGTGGTTACAAAATTAACTGCACCCATGATCGAAGAAACTCCTGAAAGGGCTACGGCTGTGAGCCACATCCCTTCACCACTCACAAAATTGCCAAGGGGATTTTGTGTGCTCACCGGCGGGTAAGACCACCAACCAGAATTAGCGGGGCCACCTGGAAGCAAAAAGCTGGAAATTAAAATCACCCCAAAAATTGGCACCAACCAGAATGCCACTGCATTCAGTTTGGGGAACGCCATATCCGGAGCGCCAATCATTGTTGGAATTAATAAATTATTAAGACCATTTAATACCGGAAAAATAAACATAAATAGCATGATAGTGCCATGCATCGTGTAAAGCCCGTTATATACAGTGCGATCCACGAGATCATTCTCGGGGGTAATCAATTCGCCCCTCATAATCATGGCTAGCAAACCACCGATCAGAAGAAAAAAGATTGCAACGGTTATATATTGAATACCTATTACCTTGGCATCGGTATTAAAACTAAAAAATCGTTTCCAATTGTCTGGGGCGCCTGGTACAGGTGCATTTGATTTCAATACGCGAGGATCATAAGAAGCAAGTGTCATGATTTAACCGTTGTGGGGAAGTTGATTTGAGCCGGGCACATTTACCATTGGGGCTGGAGCAGGCACAACAGTGGGCCATCCCCTTGCGCCTTCACTTTGGCGTTGTTTATATTCAATAATTGCATCACTCAAACCAGGTTGCAGAGGCTGAGTAGCCGCTTGTTTCAACCAATCACTATATTCTTCTTCACTTTCCACCACAACATCAGCTTGATTTGTCGAAAACCAGGTACCGCTATACATCGAATCCCTCAAGCGGTAGCGCCCTTCGCGGGTGGGGGTGAGGTTTAGATTAATTGCCCTACCGGGGATAATATCTTGCTTTAACCTGAAAGCAGGAACGTAAAAACCATGAATCACATCTTCGCTAACCAATCTAAAAGTAACTGGTTTATCAACTGGTAAATGTAATTCTGTGGAGCTAACTTTCGCATCTGGATAATTAAATTGCCAAGACCATTGCCTTGCTGTTACTTCCACTTGTTCTGCAGGTAAGCGATCGCCTAAGAACCCCCCCACCTCCTCGATTGGATCGCCGCGATGGATGTGCTCCATCGGGCCCAGCACAGCAAGCTTTTGGTTAACACGAACAGAATAAAAAGCTATACCAAACACAATTAGTGCGGGTATAACTGTCCAAATAATCTCAAGTTTAGTATTACCTTCAACTGGTTCAGCATCACTGGTATCATACTTTTCAGCTCTATTAAAAAGCACAACCCAACCCATTACTGATACCACACCAAAAAATACAAAGGTGGCAAGAGCCGTTTCAAAACTAAATAAGCCATCTACCAACGGCGCCGCAGTGGACGCCTGAACCGGTAGCCAGCGATAAGCCTGGCGGCTCATCCAAAAGCTAAATACAACTAATACTCCTGTCCATACGCTAACTATTGCCAGCGCTGAAACATTAATCCGGGAGGGAGGGCTGCTTGTCATGGCAAAGCTTCTCTGAGATTAGCGCCAGCTGCTAAGAGCTGATCTGCCGTGATGTGCACGCCAAATTCAGCCGCCAGTTGAGCGCCCACGGTGCCATGAATTCCCATCAAACCCATCATTAACACTCCACTAAAAAGATAAATCCATTGCACCTGCCTGCCAAGATCTTTGCGCCATAGGAAACGCTGGTAACCACGCCAAATTGTCATTAAAACAATCAGAGCAAGCAATAAAACTCCCCCCACCCCATGCCACAGCATTGAAACAAAACCCTCAAGGCCAAAGGTGCTAATTACCCCAGGTAGCGGCACCGCAGTGAGCATTTCATAAAAACCTGCTGCCACCGTAAAAAAACTAATTACAGAGCAGGCCAGCAGGTTGTACCAACCCACATCATGGAAACCGGCCCTTGTAACAGGCAAGGCTAAAAATCTGAAAATTCGCTTCTCTAACGGGTATAAAGCACCAGCAAAATCAAAAGCAATCGCTATAACGAATAAGCCGATCGTGAGATGTACCAAGTTAGGGTGAATCGGCAGGCTATATGGGAGATCATTTGCTCCTAATCCAGCTGCTATTTGATTTAAGGGCGCCTCTGATTGGAGCACCACATTAAAAAACTGCATCACACCAACCCCGCCCGCATCGCTTCCACCACCTTCACCGTATGCAATCCATAAACCCAAATTAACTGATCACCCAGATAAACTTGTGCCACCACCAAAGCCGCTAATAAAGAATCAGCGCCGAGAAATGCAAGCGGCAAACTAAGGGGATCTTTGGCTCGCAATACATAGCGCCAGGCCGTTAACACAGATAAAATTCCTGCGAGAGACCAACCAATAGTGCTATGTATATTTAAAATATCGCGAGATGCGCCGTAGGGATTAGCCAAACCAGCCTCTACTTGGCCAAACATGATTGCAACAAAAATTGCAGTTGTAGCAAATAACAAGTTCCACCAGCTCACCTCAAATAAGGCTCGTTTTCCCGCAATAACACCAATAAAATCAAAAAATACTGAAATTAATGCCATCGAGATCACAAAATGAACCACGATCGGATGAATCGTGTCCATCCAGGGCAAGTTGTGATCGTTTAATGGCGGCAGCAGGTGCTCGAGCATGAGCGAACCAAAAACGCTTCTTTCATATTCCTTGATAGTGCCGCAGGATTAAGAGTGTGTGAAATCTACCAATTTGCTTTATGGATCAATTTCTATCTGGCCCCTGGCGCCTGGAATCCGACAGCCTTGGGGAGGTGAAGGTGCCCGCAGATCGCTATTGGGGTGCCCAAACAGAACGGGCTCGCTTGATGTTCCAACTAGGGCAAGACCCCATCCCCACCCCTTTGATCCATGCCATCGCAATAATTAAACGGGCGGCAGTTCAAACAAATAACAAACTTGGCCTCATCGACCAAGCACGCTGCAACTGGATTAGCCAGGCAGCACAGGAGGTGGAAATCGGGAAATGGGATTTGCAATTTCCGCTTTCCACATGGCAAAGCGGCAGCGGCACCCAAACCAACATGAACGTGAATGAAGTAATCGCCAATCGCGCTTGCGAACTGGCTGGTGAACCTTTAGGCACTAAAAATTGCGTGCATCCAAACGATCATGTGAATAAAGGCCAAAGCACCAATGATGTATTTCCCAGTGCCATTCAGCTAGCGAGCGAGCGTCAGCAACGGCTTCAGCTTCTGCCAGCACTAAGCGATTTAGCCGCAAGCTTTGAAATGAAAGCTGCTGCCTGGGCTGATGTGGTGAAAATCGGTCGTACCCATTTACAAGATGCAGTACCCCTCACCTTTGGCCAAGAAGTGGGAGGCTGGGCGGCCCAATTGCGCAGCGCCGCCGCACGAATCGAAGCGGGTTTTGAAGAATTACGGCAGATACCTTTAGGGGGAACAGCCGTTGGCACAGGCCTTGGGGCAAAGGCCGGTTTCGCTGCCGCTACCTGTGAATTGCTGAGCAGCTGGGAGGGGGTGAATTGGAGCTGCAATGGCAACCGTTTCGCCTTAATGGGTAGCCACGACGCCCTGGTGCAACAGATGGCTCGCCTGCGGCTACTGGCGGGGGCGCTTCATAAAATTGTTAACGACATTCGCTTGCTCGCTTGCGGACCACGGGCCGGGTTAGCTGAACTGCTTCTGCCTGCTAATGAACCCGGCAGTTCAATCATGCCTGGCAAGGTGAATCCCAGCCAATGCGAAGCTGTGGCAATGGCTACTGCTCAAGTGATGGGCCTTGATCAAGCAGTTGCTATCGGTGGCAGTGGCGGCCACCTCCAAATGAATGTGTACAAGCCTCTAATAGCGCTTAATTTAATTCGTAGTGGTGAATTACTGAGCCAATGTTGCTATTCCCTACGGGTGCATCTTGTAGAAGGGATGAAATTAAATATCAACAAAGTTGAACATTATCGCGATCAATCCTTGATGCTTGTCACAGCCCTAGCACCAGTGATTGGCTACGACCAAGCAGCAAAAATTGCTCAACATGCCCATGCTGAAGGGCTTTCTTTACGGGAGGCCGCCCTTGCCCTTGATGCGATCAGCGCTGAAGCATTTGATCGCAATGTAAACCCAAAAGAAATGACCGCCACTCAAGATTAAAAACGGCCCAGAAATGCCAATGCCAGCCCGATTAATAAACTAAAAACCAAAGCGCCCCCAAGCAGCAATAGGGCGAATAACTCGCCTCCGGATAAAGCTCGGCGCTCGGGAATAATCGTTTGCTGGATTGAAACTTTACTTGAATCTTTACCTGAATTCTTGCTTAAATTTTTACTTTGATCTATGAATAAATCATTGAGTGTTGAATCGTAATTGCGTCTTTGCTCTGGATCGCTCAAAACTGCCATTGCATCTTGCAAAGCCCGAAAACGCTCACTAGCTTCAGCGGCCGGAAGCTCGGTGGTGTCTGGATGAAAGCGTTTGCTGAGGCTGCGAAAAGACGCCCTCAATTCATCCTGGCTGGCCTCCCGTTTTACGCCGAGCAGGGCATAAAGATTGATATGGGGGCCGGTGGAAGCCAAGCCGCTGGGTTCTGCTTGTTGCGATCCTAGGGAAACTTACTTTCCAAACCCTGAGCAACGATCTTCCCTGGGAGCTGCTGGGTTGGCAGCCAAACGAGCAACAGCTGCAGCAATTGCAACAGCTGCAGGTTTTATTGCGGCATTGGAACCAGCAACTAAATCTCACCCGGCTGGTAGAAGGGCCCGATTACTGGATCGGCCAAGTATTCGATAGCCTTTGGCCCCTTCAGCCCTGGTTATCGGGGGCCGCTGCAACAGCTGCAAACTCAAAAGGGTTTGAAGTGGTGGATGTGGGCACTGGTGGTGGCTTTCCAGGCCTTGCCATCGCAATCGCGCTCCCTAAGGCCCAGCTAACCCTGGTGGATTCAGTTGGTAGAAAACTTGAGGCGGTTAGAGCAATGGCCCAGGAGTTGGGGCTTGCAGAAAGAATTTTACTGCGCTGCGAAAGAGCTGAAAAAAGCGGCCGAAATCCCAATTGCCGCGGCAAATTTCAATTGGCGGTAGCAAGGGCAGTAGCACCAGCTGCGGTGGTAGCTGAATACTTAGTGCCTCTACTGGCCCCAAATGCCACAGCTCTGCTTTATCGGGGGCAGTGGAATGCCGTAGATCAGCAAAAACTCTGTGAAATCTGCGCAATATTGCAGGCCAGGGCCGGGGAGCCCCAAGCCTTAGAGCTCCCTGAAGGCAGGGGCCAGCGGCACGTAATCCATCTAACCCCCAAAGGCCCTTGCCCAGCTGCTTATCCAAGGGCGGTGGGAATACCGGCAAAGCAACCCCTAGGGGGAGGCAACAACTAGCTCTAATTACCCAAACGCTGCAGGGCCGTGCCGCCAAGGTTTGCCTTGAGCTTGCGCAGGATTGCCGGAATTTCATCACGCCATGGGCTTTCAGCAAGGGCCGCCTTTAATTCCAGTTCAGAAACCGAGCCCGCACTGGCAAGCGGCGCTTCAAATACATCAGCATTGTTTCCTGGAAACCAATGATCACCCTGCCCTAAAAGGCCATAACGGGCCTTGCCATAACTCACTAAATCCCATGCCTGCAATAAGTTGTTAAGCCAAAGCAGCACTGGCAAGTTGATCTTGCCTGGGGTTTCTTGCCATCGAGGCAACCCCTGCTGCCAACTTTTTAGCCAGGCTTCACCAAGTGAATCCTCGAGGGCCTGCTGCAGCGAAGCCGAGATAGGAGGCAACAACTCTTTGGCATTTGGCAACATTTTTACGGCTTTTAAATGTAAATCTAAATCCTCAACTTTTGCAGCCCCTACGCTAATAGTGTGGACCCGAGGATCGCTCAAACAGAACAGATCATTAAATACGATCGGATGTAGAGGTTTGCAAAGTTGCTTTAAGCGTTTAGAAGGAGAGTGAAGGTGGCCACCTTTATCGGTGGGGCTAATTAGAAAAATCCCCATATCTTGATCCCTAGCAGCATTTAAAGCGGGGCTATTATCTTGGCGAATGTAGTACCAATGGATATTTACGTAGGCAAAATCGCCACTTGCGATTGCCATTTCAATCAATTCGAGCGGCCCATGGGTTGAGAAACCAACATGGCCAATGCAGCCGTCTTTTTGCCAACGCTGTACAACATCGAGGCATCCACCTGGCCGCAGGCATTGATCTAAATGTTCAGCAAGATTTATGCCATGCAAGGTGAGTAGATCAACCCTTTGCACCTGCAGCAAGTTGAAGCTGCGTTCCAGCTGCGATTCAAATATTTTTGCATCTGAATTAGGCGCAATTTTTGTTTGCAAAATTCGCTGCGGATCATGATGCTTCGCCAATAACTGGCCAAGTTGCAATTCAGAACTGCCATAAAACCTTGCTGTTTCAATGTGGTGCATGCCAGCAGCCATAGCTGCTACAAGGATTTGCTCAAGGTTTTGCTGGCTTTCAAGCTTGATCTCAGCCAGGGGCAAATCACTCCAACTCTGTTGAAAACGCATTCCCCCAAGGCTCAAGAGTGGCATTGCCAGCTCGGTTCTGCCAAAACGGCGAGTGGGGATCATGGCTGGCTTACGGGCTAGGCAATTGCTCAAACGGCAGCCAATGGATGCAGTCCACTGGGCATGTGTCGATAGCTTCCTGCACCCGTTCAAGGCTGTCGCCGTTTTGTCTGATTACCCGCGATCTACCTCGATGGGGTTCCACTAAAAAAGTGTTGCAAGCCACATGGGCGCAATAACGGCAACCAATACAAACATCTTCATCAACCCAAATTGCCTCCTGGCGCAAACTACCCCCCAGCAGGGGCTCTTTACCTGTGCTGCTCTCGCCCGGCGCGGCAAGGGGTTGGGTTGCAAAAGCAATAGAAGGATCGATGCTCACGGCAAGCTTGGCAATCAACCCTGCCAGCGGGTAACTACCAGCTCAATGCTGCCATCAACACTTGCCCGTTGATCACTAACAACAAAGCCTTCGGCATTTGCACTACTAAGAATGCTATGCAGCGCATATCTCTGGGTTAATTGAGCCATAAAGCGTTCCAAAGGAATTGGTAAGCGCCATAAATCAAGATCAGTTACCAACTCATAGCGTTTTTCAGTGCTGTTCCAACGAAATCCAATGTCGCCCCCTTCAGGCTGCGGGCAACAAAGATCAGCCACTTCCGTTTGGCCTTGGTAGCCACGCAACAGCTGATTTACTTCAGTTGGGGTTTGGCCAATATCTTTCAGTGCTGCCAGTAATGCAGCACGATCGCGAAGCTCAGTTTTAATCGTGCTGAAGTGAGACATTACTGATTTGTTTTTGGTGAAGTTCTGCGGAAGCAGAAAGGTAATAATCGGAAGTGGAATTACAACGCTGGATACTGCCTAACCTTGCTTCTATTAGCTTAGTTAACTGCAAACAGCCCTCCCCTTGCACGCCTTCAACAAGTTCTTCCACAACGCCGTTAGGGCGGATGCAAAAGCGTATGGTTTGTTGTGGCATAAGCGCTTCCTCGCTTGTATGAGCTTACCCAATTTTATTTATTAGCTGCGATCAGATACGCGAGATCAAACCCAACCACTCTGCAAACGCGCCATAAGGGTTGGATCGTTTAACTGCTCAACCGCGTTTAAGGCGTCGTCCCTCACCCCGGAATCACTGTCGTGAAGACAGGCCTGCACAAGCGCCTCCTTCATTTCCTCCTGCAGCTCTCTAGCTAGTTGCAATTCTGAATCTGCGATTAGTCGACCCAAACTCCAGGCGCTGTTGCTTCGCACTGCAGGCTCGGTATCAATACGCAAGCTCAGGAGCAACTGGCGTGCCACTTCAGTTCGTTGCTCTTCGTTATTCAAGTTGCAATCAACGAGGGAGCTGGCGGCCCAAAGACGCACCGCAGCGATATCTGTGCTTAAGGCCTGGAGCAGTGCCGAAACCACCAGTGGATCGGCGTAGTTCCCAAGGGTCCAAGCGAGCGCTTTGCGCACAAACCCATTGCTCTCCTGCTGCAATTGAGGCAGCAAAATAGGTAATGCCTCTGGATTTGGATTGCGGCCAAGGGCATAAACAGCGCTCATGCGCAGAATTGGGCAACTACTTTTAAGCAAAGGCATCAGTAGCGGCAGCGCCCGAGGATCGCGGTGCTCACAAAAGAATTTCAACCCTTGCAATTGCTGTTCGTGATCTCCAGCTAAATCAATAAGAGCCTGATCCAGTAATTTTTGCTGCTGCTCATGCCCCTGGGGGCAATCGCTATCGTTAGGAATTAAATCAAGCGGATCAAGGGCCTCCTCCGCCTCCAACTCCTCTTCCAATAGAGCTAGCTCGATAACCAATTCACTGTGGTTAGTCATTGAGCTCAGGCCAGTGGCGCTGGCGCAGCCATATCACCGGGCAGCCAGATACGAGCGCTAACCGCAAAAAGCGCAGCTGAAAAAAGCAAAAGGATTAAAGCCGGCAGCAGCTTAGATCTAAAAAATGCCATCAAATTCACCTACGAATTGCATTCTATTCTCACTGTTGCAAAGCCCCTGTGCCGATGAATAATCCAAAAAATAATCGCGCCAGCAGTAAGCGCATTTTTACGGTGGGAATGGAGGGGGTGGCAAGCGGTGCTCCTTACATGGTGGGCAGCAAATTGCTTCAAGGATGGCTCAGCGCAAGCAATATTCCTCTTCCTTTAATTGGCTTACTCCCCCTTGCTGAACTGCCATACACCTTAAAAATGTTTTGGGCACCCTTGCTGGATCGCTGGCCCATTGCCTGGCCAGACCGCCGCAGGGGCTGGATTCTTGTTACACAACTGCTGCTGGCGCTGGTAATTGGCTCGATGGCGTTGTTGCAACCGAGCACAAACCCAAAATCTCTAACCGCCATTGGTCTTGTGGCCCTAAGCCTGGCGATCTGCAGCGCCAGCCAAGACATTGTTGTGGATGCCTATCGCACTGATTTGCTACCAGAAGAGGAGCGGGGCGCTGGGGCCGCTAGCGCATCGCTTGGCTATCGCGCTGCCGGTTTGGTAATAAGTTCTGGTGGCTTCCTACTCGCTGGCACCTATGGCTGGCCCGCTGCATTTATTGCAGCAGCAGGAATCATGTTGCTAGTTGTTCCTATCACTATTACTGCCCCAAGTGTGCCGCCTCTAAGCAAACCAGTTACAAGTTTGCGCCAGGCAATTATTGGCCCCGCCAAAGAATTCCTAAACCGAACTGGAGCGAATAAGGCGCCTATTTTATTGCTACTGGTGTTACTTTATCGCTGGCCAGATGGATTATTAAATGCAATGGCTATTCCTTTTCTAAGCCGTAATGGATTCAGCGAAGCAACCATTGGTTTAGTTCAAGGGGCCTGGGGTATTGGCGCCACAATTTTAGGCACGATAGTTGGTGGCATTTTGTTTAGTTATCTCGGCATGAATCGCTCTCTTTGGATTTTTAGTGCCTTTGGGGCAGTTGGCAATTTGAGCTATTGGGCCTTAGCACAATTTCAGGGGGGCACTTTTGCCTTAATGCTTGCGGCGGCTTTAGAAAATATTGGTGGCGGCATGGTGGGAGCGGCATTCGTGGCACTACTAATGAGCCTCTGCAACCCCCGCTATTCAGCTACTCAATACGCTTTGCTTTCCGGTGTTTACGCCTTGAGTCGTTCATTGTTATCTGCACCTGCAGGTCTGTTGGCAGAACGGTTGGGATGGTCTACTTTTTTTCTATTTAGTGCAGCGGCAGCAATACCAGCCTTCATATTGCTTGCCTATGTGGCGCCATGGCAGGAACGGGAAGCTAGGGGAGCTTTTGATCCAGCAAAAGATCAGATCTAAGTTGAAACCAAATTATTGAAACGACGCCGTAATTGTCCGCAGGCTGCATCTGCATCAAGGCCGCGGCTAGCGCGCACACTTACGGCAATTCCACGACTTTGCAAATTGCGCCTAAACGCCTCCACAGCAGCATAACTCGGGCGTTTAAATGTTTCTTCCTCGATCGGATTATAAGCAATTAAATTTACATGGCTCTGAAAGCCGCTAACAAGATCAGCAAGGTCTAGAGCTTGCGCTGGATGATCGTTAAGACCACCTAACAAAATATATTCGAAACTTAATCTACGGCCTGTTGCAACAACATAATCACGGCAATCAGAAAGCAGTTTCTCCAAAGGGTAAGCATGGGCGGTGGGAATTAATTCCTCCCGCAACTGTTGATTTGGCGCATGCAAACTCACTGCAAGAGTGTATTGAGCCCGCCCTAAACGCTCTTGAGCAAGAGCAGCTAATTTTGGCAATGTATTGGGAACACCAACAGTACTAATAGTGATTTGACGTTGAGCCATCCCTAAATCTGTACATAAGCAATCGATTGAGGCTAGAACTGCGTCGATATTTAATAATGGTTCACCCATCCCCATAAAAACGACGTGGCTCGGACGTTGCTGCATCACCTCCCTCACACTTAAAACTTGATCAACAATTTCGTGAACAGCAAGTGAACGCTGAAAACCACCCTTGCCGGTAGCGCAAAAACGACATGCCATAGCGCAACCCACCTGCGTGCTTACACATACCGTGAGTCGATCGGGATTAGGAATACCTACTGTTTCAATACTGAGGCCATCGTGGGTAGCAAGTAGCAATTTAGTGGTGCCATCAAGTGCAACATTGCGTTCTAATTCTCGGGAGCGACCGATCCAGTCAAAGGCATCTGTAGGAGGTTGTTCTAATAGTTGTTGCCGAAATAATTTTGGCAACACCGAAACTTGATCGAGTTCACGCACACCCTTGGAATAAAGCCAATCATGTAGTTGCCTTCCCCTAAAAGCGGCCTGCCCCCGCTCCTGCACCCATGCCTCAAGGGCAGCTCGACCCATCCCAAGCAGTGGCGGATTTAGGGCCAAACAAGTAAGCCGTGCTTAATCCAAATTTCAACAGCTAGCAAAGAAATGAAGCCGAGCATTGCAGCACGACCATTTAATAGCTCACAGTGGGTATGGAAACCAAATCGAGGTAACTGCCGTTTTGGTATCAAGGTAGGTTGCAATGGTTGAGGCGTAGAAATCATTTTTCAGCTCTCCTCGCTTAGTAAGCCCTCTTCCAATAAACCTTCTAGGGCTTCAGGATCTGGCAATAGCTCTTCAGCACTTAATTCTTCACCTGCCGGACGGGCAAAAGCAGCAAAATTGCTACCTTCCGAAATGCCATGGCGGCTGCGAGTGGCTTGCATTTCATCATCTGAAGGATCATCTAAAACAGCTGCACTTGGTTGAGGCAAGGGCATTTCAACTGTGTAATCGGGCCTAAGAGCACTAGCCCTTCTGTAGCTTGCATTCTCCTCATCGAGGATGTCTGGATGAGGACCAGCTTCTGCTTTTAGCTCCTCCTCAAACCCGCTGAAACCAGTACCTGCAGGAATTAAACGGCCAATGATCACGTTCTCTTTCAAGCCACGTAGCCAATCACTCTTACCTTCAATTGCAGCTTCCGTAAGAACCCGAGTGGTTTCTTGGAAGGACGCAGCCGATATAAAGCTATCGGTATTCAGAGAAGCCTTTGTGATGCCAAGTAAGACAGGTGTAAATTCAGCGGGCGCACCGCCTGTGATGGCGATTGCTTGATTCACTTGATCAACTTGACGCAACTCAATCAGCTCACCGGGCAGAAGAGTTGTATCACCTGCATCCTCAACTCGAACTTTATTAGTCATCTGGCGAACAATCACCTCAATATGTTTGTCGTCGATTGTTACCCCTTGAGATTTATACACATTTTGTACCTCTTGAACCAAAGCGGTTTGCAAACGAGATATGGCCTGATTTGCAGCATCCATCGAGGCATTGCGAGAACGCAAATCCTCAAATAGAACCTCCAGCAATTCATGGGGATTAATGGGCCCATCAGTGAGCAAATCACCAGATTCCACAAGCTGCTCATCGCTCACCATCACGGTGCGTCCGAGCAGGATTGGATATTCAGTACTTAACTCCTCACCTTCAACAACCGAAACTGTAGGTGAATCTTCATCTTCCTTTTGTTCGATTTTTACACTGCCAGCTTTCTTACATAACACCGCCGATTCACGGGGCCGGCGAGCCTCGAGCAATTCCTCAATCCGAGGCAAACCCTGAACAATATCGCCAGTTTTTGCGCGTTCAAAAACCAGCTGTGCCAAGGTGTCACCTCGCAAAACGAGATCACCATCGCGCACATGCAAGATTGAATCTGGTGAAACCATATAGGGCCTACCTACTCGCAAACTTACAGATGTGGCTGAAACCAATTCAACCTGACCGCTGCAGGGTGCAACTAAATCATCTGAAAGAGGTTCACCTTCAACAATGCGCTGGCCGATAACCGCGGTGGGCTTCCCTTGTAGAAGTTTTACTTCCAGTAAGTCGTCAGGCCTTTCAACAATCAAGCGCCTTATCGGTTCCCCCTCAGCACTATCTGGAAGTTGAACAACACCGTCATCCTTACAAAGAATTTGAACTGTTGCTACAATATCACCACGCTTAATTGAATCACCATCCGCCACTTTCACCTGAGTGTGGGTGGAACCATGGCTAGCATCAGAGAGAGTATCGCGACGAACTAAATGTGATTCAAGAATTACGAGTTGCAAGCGATCAATAGTTTTTGCGCGCTTATCTGGAACCATTTCCACGTCCACAGTCATCTGGGGAGTAGTGTCATATGTTTCAAGAATAAGCTGAGTGCGCAACAACTCAACTCCATCAACAGATTTAACAAGCTCAGCATCTTTAAAGGTGAGACGCTGAACAGCCTTAAGACCCAACGATGGTCCGTTTGCTTGTTTTACGTTACCAAGTTCTGGCCGATGAGCTTCATCCGGAATTGCATATTCCTCCACCGGACGCAATAGCAATGCACCACCTTCTGGGGTATCTACAGATTCAACAAATAACATCGCTTCTGCCACTAAACCAGGAGCTATTTCCTCACCGGGGTTAACCATTTTGCCCTCTTCAGCAAAACGGCTCAACACCTTGCTATCAGCTACTAAATGCAAAGTACCTGAGCGCACAATTATTTCACGCAAGATGTCATTTTTCTGCGTAACAGTTACGATACCTGCGGTTTGACTAAATATATCTTTAACAACCTCAGTTCCAGCCTCAATCCACTGACCATCCTCAATCATTAACAGTGAAATGTCTTTATTTATCTCATGGGTTTCCTGTGGAATCCAAAGTAAAATTCCGCCTTTTGAAACCTCATAACCATGCTTTGCACTGCGCGCTTTTTTGATACCAAGACCAGGGGCAAATTTAATTAAACCGCCGGTTTGAGTGCGAAAGCGATCATCTGTAAGTTCGGCGATTACCTCACCATTTGCAATCTTTGTACCTGGCTCGGTATTGAGCCGATAACGGATATTATCCTTGCCTTCAAGATGCCAAATCTGGCCGCTATGGGTAGTGGTGGCAATTAGCTTACAGTCTTTAAGCAGCATACTAGATGTAACGATTTCCACCTCTCTTGAGTCACCTTGAGATTCCCGAAGCCTTACACTTCCGCCATACTCACTAATTTGACGACTTTCGGCAAGTACATCACCGTTGTGAACATCACTGGCAGCCTTAACAACAGGATATGCATTTGGAGGAAGATTATATACATCTCCACCGAAAACCCAAAGCCGGCCCAAACGTTGCGCCTTGAGAGTAATGTTACCTTGACGATCTGGAACTTCCTTAGGTTGAATAACATCTTCGTAACGCACCTGGCCAGCTAAATCACAAATTACATCCTTGCTAGCTTTCTCAATGCTCTTTTTAACTGCAGCACCGGTAGATATCTGGGCTAAAATCATATCATTAGGAACACTCGCGCCATCGGCAACGAACAGAATGGATCCGGTTGTAATATCTAGCTTCTGATTTTTACCTTTAGTGTTTGGTTTTAGTGTAAGACTAAAATCAACTTCAGCGATTTGGGCTTCAACACCATGGGGAGTGCGGTGTGGACGAACCCTTGCCTTGGAATCAAATTGAACAATGCCATCTACCAAAGATCGAACAACCCCAGTTTCTGCAGTGGAAACTCCACCGGTGTGGAAGGTACGCATGGTGAGCTGAGTTCCAGGTTCACCGATTGATTGGGCGGCGATAATACCAACAGCCTCTCCTAAATCGACTAATTCGTTGTATGCCAAAGCCCAGCCATAACACTTCCTACATACAGAACGGGCCGCTTCGCAGGTGAGGGGGGAACGAACTCGAACCTCTAAAACTCCTGCCTTTTCAATCGCCTTACTTAGTAGAGGATCAACTTCAGTATCTCGTTCAGCAATGATGGTGCCATCAGCAGCTAAAACAGGCTCAGCGATAAGCCTTCCAACCAAGCGATTACGGTATCGACCGTTATCTTCAGCGGCAACAATAATGCTACGCATTGTACCGCAATCATCCTCCCTTACAATTACATCTTGAGCAACATCTACCAAGCGGCGAGTTAGATAACCAGAGTCCGCAGTGCGTAGCGCTGTATCAACTAAACCCTTCCGTGCACCATAGGAAGAGATTACATATTCAGTAACTGTTAAACCTTCCCGGAAATTAGTACGAATCGGTAAATCGATGATCTCCCCTTGAGGGTTTGCCATCAAACCACGCATTCCCACCAACTGACGCACCTGAGACATATTGCCACGAGCGCCAGAGTTGGCCATCATCCAGACGGAATTAAGAGGATAGTTATCATCAAAATTACGCTTAACAGAATTTACTAAACGTTCGTTAGTTTCAGTCCAGGTATCAATAACCTTGGTATGACGTTCCACCTCCGTAATTTCACCAAGGCGATAACGCTCTTCAGTTTGGGTTATCTGCTTCTCTGCATCTTCAAGCAATTGAGGTTTATCCTCTGGCACCTTTAAATCATCTACAGAAATAGATACTGCCGCCTGGGTAGCATAACGAAAACCAAGATCCTTCAGATCGTCGGCCATCGCAGCAGTGGTAGCTGTGCCATGGTGTTTATAAGCCCAAGCAACCAAACCTCGCAAACCTTTTTTATCAATAATTCGATTACGGAAAGGTGGAGCCATCCGCGAGGGCTCACGTTTTGCCGCTGCTTCTGCAGCTGCCAGCGCAGCGGCTTCTGCGGCCTTGGCTGCCTTCGACTTGCTGGAAGATTTGCGGGCGGCGGGCTTGGAGGTGCTGGTCATGACCTAAAACGGAAGGGGATAGTTAAGAGAGATTTAGCTGATAAACAAAAGCAGGGCGAATTACCTAGTAACCACCGCATCAATAATCGTGCGGTTCATAACAACTCGTCCAGTGGTGGTTAGTAGATAGCGACTGATCAAGGCACCGTCTTCATCGAGACGATCACGGCGATATTTCCACTGCTCCACCCTGGTGCCATCACTGAGGGTTTCACTTTTTAGTGGTTCTGTTGCTTCATCATCGTCCTCAACTTCACCACTAAAGCGAACCCACAACCAATCATGTAGCTTGATACGCTTTTCAGCGTATGCGTTGCACACATCACTGAGGCTTGCAAAGCTCCATGCCCGATCACCAAATTCCGGTATGGCATTCTCTTTACGGACAGCGGTTAGGTAATAAGAACCAAGCACCATATCTTGAGAAGGTGTGATTATCGGCTCCCCAGTTGCAGGAGAGAGAATATTGTTGCTGGCAAGCATCAACATACGAGCTTCGGTTTGAGCCTCAAGAGAAAGAGGAACATGCACAGCCATTTGATCACCGTCAAAATCGGCGTTAAAGGCTGGACAGACAAGAGGATGCAATTGAATTGCACGGCCATCCACTAATTTAGGTTCAAAAGCTTGAATTCCAAGGCGGTGCAAAGTTGGAGCACGATTCAACATTATGGGATGTCCATCAATAACTTCTTGCAACACCTGCATCACCTCATCATCAGCCCGCTGAATCATTTTCTTTGCGGCCTTAATGTTATTAACAATGTTCTGACGAATTAAGCGATGAATAACAAACGGCTGGAAAAGTTCGATGGCCATTTCCTTAGGAAGGCCGCACTGATGCATTTTAAGTTTCGGACCAACTACAATTACGGAACGACCAGAATAATCAACACGCTTACCAAGCAAGTTTTGACGGAATCGCCCCTGTTTACCTTCAATAATATCGCTAAGGGATTTAAGCGGTCTGTTATTAGCTCCAACGACAGTTCGGCCACGGCGTCCGTTATCAATTAAGGCATCTACTGCTTCCTGCAGCATCCTTTTTTCATTCCGAACAATAATTTCAGGAGCAAGTATTTCCTGAAGCCGCGCAAGTCTATTGTTTCTATTAATTACTCTGCGATAAAGATCATTTAGATCAGAAGTAGCAAAACGCCCACCATCCAACTGAACCATGGGCCGCAAATCTGGCGGTATAACTGGGATAGCATCGAGAACCATCCATTCAGGCCGAGCGCCAGTAGCTATAAAATTATCAATTACTCTCAAGCGTTTGATGAGCTTGGCGCGTTTTTGCCCTTTGCTACCGTTTATATCTTCGCGTAATTCCTCGGCTATTTTTACCAGTTCTAAATCTTCCAACAAACGCTTTAATGCTTCAGCACCAATGCCAACCTCTGGCTCATTTTCAATCTCAGAATCTTCAGCAAAAATTTCATCCTCGATTTCCAGCCACTCATCTTCAGTGAGCAGCTGCTTATATTTCAAAGTTTTGTGATCACCGGGCTCAAGAACCACATAACAATTGAAATATACAATCTGCTCCACATCTCTTAAGGGCATATCTAAAAGGATCGCCACATAACTTGGTATACCTTTCAGATACCAAACATGGGATACAGGTGCCGCAAGCTTAATAAAGCCCATGCGATGGCGGCGCACTCTACTTTCAGTAACTTCCACGCCGCAACGTTCACAAACGATGCCGCGATGTCTAACCCTTTTGTATTTGCCGCAATGGCATTCCCAATCCTTGGATGGTCCAAATATTTTTTCACAAAATAAGCCATCCATTTCAGGCTTAAGGGTGCGGTAATTAATGGTTTCAGGCTTGGTTACTTCGCCCACCACTTGGCCGTTGGGCAGGGTGCGCTGCCCCCAATCCATAATGCGCTCAGGGGAAGCGAGCGTGATTTTGACGTAGTCGAAGTGGCTTTCGGTACGGGTGTTGCTGTTGGTCATGGCCGGTGGGCAAAAGGGGGCTTCAGGACAACTTTGATCAGGACGCTTAAGTATTAATCTTCGTCGTAATCAGCTACACCAAGGGACTCATAGGTGGGCCTACTGGGGGTACTGCGACGCGGGTTGACGTCTTGCATTAAATCAACTTCAGCACCTTCATCTGTGTATACAGCTATATCAAGGCCAAGAGATTGCAGTTCACGCATCAACACCTTGAAGGATTCAGGCGTACCGGGGCGAGGTATTGGCTTGCCTTTAACGATTGCATTAAGAGCCTCGTTACGACCCTGCATATCGTCTGATTTAACCGTAAGCAGTTCCTGGAGGGTGTACGCGGCGCCATAGGCCTCAAGGGCCCAAACCTCCATCTCCCCAAGGCGCTGGCCACCCTGCTGGGCCTTGCCCCCCAATGGTTGCTGGGTAACAAGAGAATATGGACCGGTGGAACGAGCGTGAATTTTATCATCTACTAAGTGAACGAGCTTAAGAATATAGGCTCTGCCAACTGTTACCGGTTGATCAAAAGGTTCGCCACTACGGCCATCAACTAACTGAATTTTACCTGGATTATCTGGGTTGTATACCCATTCTTTGCCAGGTTGTTTTCTAGCTTCTTCAAGATACATCTGTACAGTTTCTCTCGATTTTTCAGCCCCATGCATTTCATCAAATGGCACTATTTTAAATCGAGAGTGGAGGTTATCTGCAGCCCAACCCATCAAACACTCAAATACTTGGCCCACGTTCATCCGGCTGGGAACACCAAGGGGGTTTAATACTATATCTATGGGCGTTCCATCTGGTAAATAAGGCATATCTTCCAGGGGAAGAATACGACTGATAATTCCTTTATTGCCGTGGCGGCCAGCCATCTTATCACCAACTTGAATCTTACGACGTTGCGCCACATAAACTCTTACCACCATATTTGCGCCAGGGGGAAGTTCATCACCTTGTTCGCGAGTATATATACGTACATCAACTACTCTTCCACGTTCGGTATTAGGAACTCGTAGAGAATTATCTCTAACATCCCTAGCTTTTTCTCCAAAAATTGCCCTTAAGAGCTTTTCTTCAGGGGGTTGATCAGATTCTCCTTTGGGAGTTACCTTTCCAACGAGAATATCACCACTCTCTACGAATGCTCCAATTCGTATGATGCCCATTTCATCAAGACTACCAAGGCTGTCTTCTGCAACGTTGGGAATCTCTCTAGTTATCTCTTCAGGACCCAGCTTTGTTTGACGAGCTTCAATTTCGTACTTTTCAATATGAACGGATGTATATAAATCCTCGCGAACCAAACGCTGGCTAACAAGAATTGCATCCTCATAGTTGTAACCTTCCCATGGCATGTAAGCCACTAATACATTCTGACCTAAAGCAATTTCACCGCCCTCACAGGCGGAACCGTTAGCTAATACTTGGCCTGCTATCACACTATCACCTTGACCAACTATAGGTCGTTGATTAAGGCAGGTATCTTGATTAGAGCGCTGATATTTTTGAAGAATATGATAATGATCATTACCTTCATCATCGCGAACAATAATCTGAGTTGAATCTACAAAAACAACCTCTCCGTTCACGTTAGTGATAGGAACCATGCCTGAATCTCTAGCCACTTGAGTTTCAAGGCCGGTTCCCACAAGGGGTCTTTCTGGCCTGAGTAGTGGTACAGCTTGACGTTGCATGTTTGAGCCCATAAGCGCTCGGTTTGCATCATCGTGTTCAAGGAATGGGATCAACGATGTTGCAACTGAAATTACCTGAACTGGCGACAATTGCACATAATCAACTTGATTTGGTGGAACTGTTTCAAAATCTTGGCGATAACGAACCGGTACTAATTCGGCTGTAATAAGACCGTCTGAATTTGTTGCCACATCACCTGGGGCAACACGGCATTCATCTTCTAGATCAGCGGCGATATAGATAGGATCGCCGGATTTGATTACATGACCGTTTTCAACGCGCCAAAAAGGAGTTTCAATAAAACCATATTCGTTAACTCTGGCGTGAGTTGCTAGAGAACCGATTAAACCAGCATTAGGTCCTTCAGGTGTTTCGATTGGACAAATTCGACCGTAGTGAGATGGATGAATATCTCTCACAGCGAAGCCAGCGCGTTCTCTGGTAAGACCCCCTGGGCCAAGGGCGCTAATACGTCTTTTGTGAGTAAGTTCAGCCAATGGATTAGTTTGATCCATAAATTGGCTTAACTGGCTGGAGCCAAAGAATTCTTTTATTGCTGCTACTAGTGGTTTTGGATTAACCAATTGAGCCGGGGTGAGGGAATCTGTCTCACCGACGGTCATCCTTTCTTTAATGATGCGTTCAAGGCGGTTTAAACCAACCCGAACTTGGTTTTGTAGTAATTCGCCAACAGAGCGAACGCGGCGATTACCCAAATGGTCGATATCATCAAGGCTGGCACCACCCACATCAAGTTCAAGATTGATTAAGTAATCAATAGTTGAAAGTACATCCTCAGGGGTGAGTGTTCTCACCGCATCTGGAATAGCAAGACGGAGTTTCTTGTTGATTTTATAACGACCAACTTTGCCAAGATCGTAGCGCTTGGCATCAAAAAAGCGACTGTGCAAAAGCTGCTGACCACCACTTACAGACGGAGGCTCACCTGGGCGCAGTTTTTTGTAGAGCTCAAGTAGTGCTTGATCTTCAGAAGAAATACCCTCTTCATTGGCAGCTTCAATAGATTTGCGATAATATTCAGGATGACGTAATTTATCTAAAACATCATTATCAGATAAGCCTATTGCCCGCATCAAAACATGGGCATTAATTTTACGTGTTTTGTCTACACGAACATGTAACAAATCATTCTTATCTGTTTCGAATTTAAGCCAAGCGCCTCGATTAGGGATAAGGCTGGCATTATAGGTTTTACGTCCGTTTTTATCTTGATCGTCTTTGAAGTAAACACCTGGGCTGCGAACAATTTGATTAACAATTACACGCTCAGCACCATTTATGATGAAAGTGCCACGCTCTGTCATCAAAGGTAATTCGCCTATAAACACTTCCTGCTCTTTGATTTCACCAGTTTCTTTATTAACTAATCGACAAGTAACATACATTTGGGAGGCGAAAGTTGCATCTCTGCGTTTTGCCTCTTCCACATCATGGCGTGGGCGTTTTAGCCGGTACTCAGTACCAACAAAATGAAGCTCCAGTTTGCCGGTGTAATCGGTGATAGGCGAAAAGCTATCAAGCTCTTCAATCAAGCCTTTTTCTAAGAACCATTTAAAACTCCCACGCTGTACCTCCACTAAATCAGGAAGGTAAGTGGCAGTCTTGGCGACTTGAATCGCGCTGCTCATGCGTAAACCTGCAGGTCAGAAGGAGGGTTAATTAGCGGTTACCTCGGCGCCAAAGAGATCCAAAAATTGCGCATTGCCAAGACAACAGCCGCCCCTCGCAGAAACAAGGGGCGGCCATGTTCAACAATTGCTCAATGGATGGAGACCAGGGGAACCTTCGGCAACAAAGCCCGCGGAGTGAGAGGGCAGTTCAGCCCACTTCTGGGCCAATAGCTAATCATACCCAGAAGAGGGCGGATTCTGTCAAGGAACATGTCGGGAAAGCGAAACCTAAACAAAAGCCTGATAAGGCAAAGAAAAAAGCAGAGCTGCATTTGCGCTTGTTTGAATACAAACCTGTTCAAGGGTTTCCCCCCTCAGCTCCGCCACTCTTTCCGCCACATGGCGCACCATCGCTGGCTCATTGCGCTTCCCTCTGCGCGGCACTGGCGCCAAGAAGGGGCAATCTGTTTCCACTAAATAACGGTTGGCCGGCACTTGGCGGGCGCATTGATGAGTTTCGTGGGCTTTTGGGAAAGTAACCGTGCCACTAAAGCTGATGTGAAGGCCGAATTCCAGGAAAGCTTCCATCTCAGCTGGAGTGCCGCCCCAACAATGCATTACCCCGGTTAATTGATGGCCTTGAATGCGGCGATGCTGCAGAAGCTCAAGCATTGCAGCCGCTGCATCTCGGCAATGGATGATTACCGGCAGTTTCAATTCCTCAGCCAAGTTCAACTGTGCTGTAAGAATCTCCAGCTGCTCCAGCAAATTTGTGGCTCGAAAAAGATCAAGGCCTAATTCCCCAATAGCAACAACGCGTTTATCTGTTGTAGCTGCTTCCCTAAGAACATCAATACTATTTGGCCGCCAATGCTGAGGGTTGAGAGGGTGTACGCCCACTGAATAGCGCAGCTCAGGAAATTGATCGGCGAGGGCTTTTATTCCTGGAATTTCAGCGGGTTCAACGCATGCATGCAATAAAGCCTGCACACCTGCATTTCGCCAACGCTCGGCAACCAGTTCTAGGTCGTCGTCGAACTCACGAAAAACAATGTGGCAATGGCTATCTATTAACGGCAGCAAAACTTCGCCCATCCACTTAGGAAATTAAACCTAGGCTGTTGGAGCAAGTTCTGTAGTTGCCTTTTTAACTGCCGCACTAAGACGTGATTTCTGGTTAGCTCCTGTATTGCGATGCAGCACCCCAACTTTCACTGCTTTATCAATTTTGCTGAATGCAGCACTCAATGAATCCTGGACTATCACATTAGATTCAGCTCCCGGCTTGCTGCCATAGGCCTCACAGGCAGTAAAGCAACGCTTCATCAGAGTGCGTAAAGCAGACTTGTAGGTGCGATTTTGCACCCTATTGCGCTCTGCAATCTGAATACGCTTTTCAGCAGATTTGTTATTGGCCACTTGGTGTTACTGAGCAGAACATCAAACCAAAATCCTAGCTCCTTGCTGCCCCCCATCATTGCGAAACCCAAACAGCGGTAGCTTTAGGCAAAAGTGCGTAAAAAATCCAGCCATGTTGCTGAAGTTGCTGAGCGATCCAAAGGAAGCCGCAACGATGCTGGCCGCGATCGGCAACCGCACCAACAACCCGAAATCGCAAGAAGCACGCCACACCGTTGACACGATTATTGAACAGGTGCGCTTAGGAGGTGATCAAGCCCTAAAGCACTACACCGAAAAATTTGATGGCGCAAAGCTTGAGGAGCTAAGAGTTCCCCCCGAAGAAATACAGCGCGCTTGGCAACTCACAGCTGAACCACTACAGGAGGCTTTACAGCTCGCAAAAACAAGAATAAAAACGTTTCACGCCAAGCAATTACCTGCCGACATAATGCTTGAAGGGCCCCATGGCGAAAAACTTAAGCGGCGATGGCGGGCGGTGGAGCGGGCTGGTTTGTATGTGCCCGGCGGCAGAGCTTCATATCCCAGCACCGTATTAATGAATGCAATTCCAGCCGAAGTGGCCGGGGTTAAACATCGCGTGATGGTTACCCCACCAGGCCCTGATGGCCAAATTAATTCAACAGTACTAGCCGCGGCTCACCTAGCCGGCATTGATGAGATTTATCGCGTTGGTGGAGCTCAGGCAATTGCAGCGTTGGCTTGGGGCACCGAAAGTATTCCTCGGGTTGATGTGATCAGTGGCCCTGGCAATCTCTACGTAACCCTCGCCAAAAAAGCACTATTTGGCAGGGTTGGCATTGATTCTCTTGCCGGACCCAGCGAGGTTTTGATCATCGCCGACGACAGCGCTGATCCCATTTTGGTAGCAGCAGATCTTCTGGCTCAAGCGGAACACGACCCCCTAGCCGCCGCAATCCTGCTCACCACAAGCGAGCGTATTGCCCGCGCTGTACCTGTTGAAGTGGAAAAACAACTGCAAGATCACCCCAGGCGAGAACTCACCAGTGCTTCAATTCGTGATTGGGGCTTGGTGGTGCTCTGCCAAAGCATTGAAGAGGCAGCAAAACTTTCAGATAGCTTCGCCCCTGAACATTTAGAACTACAAGTTTGCGATCCAGATACCTTGGCGGAAAGGATTCAACAGGCCGGAGCGATCTTCCTTGGTAGTTACACCCCAGAAGCCGCTGGTGATTATCTCGCTGGCCCAAATCACACCCTCCCCACCTCTGGCACGGCGCGCTTTAGTGGAGCCCTCAGCGTTGAAACCTTTATGCGTCACACAAGCTTGATTGAATTTAATCACCAAGCTTTGCAAGCAACAGGTACTGCAATCATGGCCCTTGCGGCCAGCGAAGGTTTACATAGCCATCGTGAATCTGTACGACTAAGAATTGAACATAAAACTTGAATCATCGCTTCACAAGATCACGAACTTTTGGTTCACCATTAATTATTTCACCTACCAAAACCTGATGAGTTAAGTTAATAAATAAACCATTTTCTAATACTCCAGGCAAGTTGTTAATTGTTGACTCCAAGGCGGCAGAATCTTTGATACCGCCAATAAATTTCACATCAAGGACTAAGTTCCCCTGATCTGTAACAACTGGGCCAGCCTTTTTTACCGCCATTCGCAGCTGAGCCATGCCGCCTAAAGATTCCAATTGGCTTTGAACCTGCCGCCAAGCACCTGGTAGCACCTCTACCGGGAGAGGAAACTCAAGATTGAGAGTATCTACAAGTTTGCTGGAATCAACCACCACCACAAATCGTTTTGCCCTCACTGCCACAAGTTTTTCCTGTACATGACAAGCACCACCACCTTTAATCAACTGAAAAGCAGGATCTACTTCATCAGCCCCATCAATTGCCAAATCAATACGGTTAACAGCATTCAGAGCTTGCAGAGGAATTCCAAGTTCAGCTGCGAGCACCTCCCCTTGAAATGATGTGGTAACACCAACTAAATCTTTTAAGCGACCATCTTTCAAGCGTGCTCCCACCTCCTTGATCATCAAAGCTGCTGTAGAACCAGAACCCAACCCCAAGACCATGCCACTAACAACTTGATCAACGGCTGCCAGTGCTACGGCTTGCTTCATCTGATCTTGAAGATTTGGCATCACGAGGTTGCTGTGTTTCGCGAACCTAGCAATGGAACACAAATCCCCCTAACTATCCCTGGGAAGCCGATTCAGGTAACGGGGCGGGACGAATCGCTAATTTAAGGTTTTCGCTGCCGCGCAACACCTCCAAATCCAACGATTCACCTACTGTTGAACCTTCAACCACCGCTAGCAAATCAGCGGGGGCGTGCACAGGTTTACGGCCGGCAGAAATTACTAAATCACCTCGATGCAATCCCGCTTTTGCTGCTGGGCTTTGGGGCAAAACCTGTTGCACTAGGGCCCCATCTCGTTCGGGCAACTGCAGCAAAGCATTGGGATCAGCATTGTGATCCTTAGCTCTACGGGCGGTGAGGGGAACCAGTTGGAGACCCAGATAGGGATGCACCACTGGTGTGCCGGCAGCCAAGCTTTGGGCTACCCCCCGGGCCAAATTGATTGGAATTGCAAAACCCAAGCCAGCCCCAGGGCCAGCTCGCACAAGGGTATTTAAACCAATTACTTCGCCTTCTTCGTTTAGTAACGGACCACCTGAGTTACCAGGATTAATTGCAGCGTCAGTTTGGATTAATTCCAATCTCTTATCAGTAAAACCAAGGCTGGAAATATTGCGATGCAAGCTGCTCACAATGCCAAGAGTAACGGTGCTATCAAGGCCGTAAGGATTGCCAAGGGCGATAGCCCAATCGCCTGGCTCCAGTGCGTTGGAATCACCAAGAGGGGCCGCCTGCAAATCTTTGGTGCCCCCTGGAAGCCTCACAACTGCCAGGTCTGTAATTGGATCTGTACCCACCACATCGCCATCAAGTTGGCGGCCATCAGCCAGGGTTACTTGAACCCGATCAGCACCGTCTACCACGTGATTATTGGTTAAAACCAAGCCATTAATATTGATCACCACACCAGAACCTTGGCCATTTTCACGGTGGCTGTTAGGAAGATCGCCAAATAATTCGCGCAGTAAAGGATCTTCAAGACCAGGCTCAAAACCGCTATTGCGCACCTCCCTTTCAGTATCTATGCGAACCACCGCTGGAGCAGTTCTAGCAACCGCTTTGGCTACAAAACCATGCTCGGCATTGGCTGCTAGCGGCTTTGAAAAAGCGAGGATCAGCCCAAATAAAACTGTTATGCAAGCCCGCAGCAATCGTTTTCAGATCAGAACCATATGAGCCTAGTTAGGCCAGCGCAACAATGTTTCCTGCCAGGTGCCATCGGCTTCGAGCTCCACAAAACGAGCTCCACATTGATGCGGTAACCCCAAAGGGCAAATCTGGGTGGGCTTGAACTGTAAAAAACTTGAAGGGCAGCCCAGCAAAGTAGTTTTTGCGTGGGTATCACGCCGATGTTGATGTATGTGCCCCATCAACACAATTTTAGGTTTAGCAAAAGTTACAAGCCGATCTAGAAATAAAGATCCCTCCCGTTGCGCTTCAGGGGGATGATGCACCGCCACGAGCAAATCATCGTATTGATTATTTAAGACTTTTTTTGCCCAATGAAGCTGAGCTTTTGAGATCCAGCCATCCACCTCCCCAGGCCAATGGCTATCAAGAAGTAACAACTGCCAACCGCCAATAGGAATTAGAGCTGGCGCCACATGGGCTACTCGGCCAAGACAGGCTCTCAGCAGCTGGGGATGGTCGTGGTTACCTGCAAGTAAAGCGATTGGAATGCCAAGAGGAACCAATAAATTGCGTAAAAGCGCGTAACCGGCCCAGGATTCGTCTTGACATAGATCGCCCGTTAGCAACAGCAAGTTTGGTGGGCGTCCAATTTGTAAGAGAGCCCTTTCCAGGCCGTTTTTTAAAGCAACAAATGGCTGCACGCCCCGATACCAACCAAGGGGGTTTGCCAGCAGATGTGGATCACTTAGTTGGAGAATTGAAACGGCCATAACTAAACTGAATCGACTGCCAACTAACAATTTGGATAATTCAGTACAAGTCTGCCCTCTATGTGAGGCAACCATCAATCCCGCTTCGGGCAGCGCTAACGAAGTGCGGTTCAGTGCTGGTGCTTTGGGCAGCCGCGCCAAGCTGTGGGCGCGCGTATGCCAATACGCGCAAGAGCGCGGTGGTTGCATCAATTCAAATGCAGCTCTTCGCAGTGAGCCCCAACCAACTGATTTTTATGGCGAAGCACCTTCTATTGAGTTGCCCCCAAAGCCGGCGGAGTCTTAAGATTCACAAGTGCCCGGCGGGTAACCAGCAGCAGCAGCCTTAAGGCTGAAGCTTTTGGGCAATCGTAATTATCCTGCGATTGCGGGCCGGGAGGCCCTACGAGTTACTTGCCCTTGGCTCATTCATCACTACCACCACTGGAAAACCTGGCAACTTTAATTGCAAATCCAATGGGGTTTGAAATTAACAGCGTTGCATTGCATAGCCACCGCAATCCCCAAGCTTTGGTGATCGCTCTTGGCAGAACCAATGGCACCGATATAAGCCTTGAAGATTGTGCTTCGTTTAGTTGTGCATTTAGTGATGCACTTGAAGCGGAACCCCTACTTAGCGAGGCCTATGTTCTTGAAGTTACAAGCCCCGGAGTGGGGAATGTGCTTCTTGATGATCGAGATTTCCGCAGTTTTCGTGGCTTCCCGGTGAGCGTTTTGCACAGAGATAAAGCTGGCGTTGAAACTAGCCGTGAGGGCTCACTGCTAGGACGTGATGACGACGCAGTGGAGATCAACCTGCGGGGGCGGGTTGTGCGAATCCCCAGGCCAGAGGTTTTCGAAGTGCGCCTGGCTAACCCAAAGCTTGAATCCTGAACTCCCTACCGTTTTCTTTTTCCCTACAACCTGAATTTTTTATGGCACTTGTAATGCTGCCGGGCCTAACAACCCTCATCGAAGACATCAGCGAGGAAAAAAAATTACCGCCTAACGTGGTTGAAGCAGCTTTACGCGAAGCGCTTTTGAAGGGTTATGAGCGCTACCGGCGCACCCTTTACCTTGGAATTAGTGAAGATCCATTCGATGAAGAATATTTCAGTAATTTTGATGTTGGGCTAGATCTTGAAGAGGAGGGTTTTAGAGTGCTCGCCTCTAAAATAATCGTTGAAGAAGTTGAAAGTGAGGATCATCAGATCGCTCTAGAAGAAGTACAACAGGTTGCAGAAGATGCGCAACTGGGTGACACTGTGGTGCTAGATGTTACCCCGGAAAAAGATGAGTTTGGCCGTATGGCCGCCGCATCAACCAAGCAGGTGTTAGCCCAAAAATTGCGCGACCAGCAAAGGCGAATGATTCAAGAAGAATTTGCTGATTTAGAAGATCCAGTACTCACCGCACGAGTTATTCGTTTTGAACGGCAAAGTGTAATTATGGCCGTTAGTAGCGGCTTAGGCCGCCCGGAAGTTGAAGCTGAATTACCGCGCCGCGACCAACTTCCAAATGATAATTATAGGGCAAATGCTACTTTCAAAGTTTTTCTTAAAGAGGTATCAGAAATTGCAAGGCGTGGCCCTCAGATGTTTGTAAGTCGATCAAATGCAGGCTTAGTTGTGTATTTATTTGAGAACGAAGTACCCGAGATCCAGGAGGGTTCAGTGCGAATAGTTGCTGTAGCTCGCGAGGCAAATCCCCCTTCAAGGGCCGTTGGACCACGCACAAAAGTGGCGGTAGACAGTGTTGAGCGGGAGGTTGACCCCGTGGGGGCCTGCATTGGCGCTCGTGGTTCAAGAATCCAGCAAGTTGTTAATGAACTGCGTGGAGAAAAAATAGATGTAATTCGCTGGTCTGCAGATCCAGGTCAATATCTTGCTAATTCCTTAAGCCCCGCCAGGGTGGAAATGGTGCGTCTAGTAGACCCTGAGGGGCAACATGCCCACGTACTCGTACCACCCGATCAATTGAGCTTGGCCATCGGCCGTGAAGGGCAAAATGTACGTCTTGCAGCTCGCTTAACCGGCTGGAAAATCGATATTAAAAACTCCGCTGAATATGACCAAGGTACGGAAGATGAAAAAGTTGCTGAACTAATAGTGTTGCGACAAGAAGATGAGAGACAACAGGCGGAAGCAGAGGCCAGATTAGAAGCCGAGCAAGCAACTCGGGCCGAAGAGGATGCACGTCTCCGCGAACTTTATCCAATTGAGGAGGATTTCCAAGAAGAAACTATTTCAGAAAGTGAATCAACTTTTGAGGCTCGGTGAGCCCGATGACCACTATGCGTCGATGCGTTTCTTGCCGTAACTTGGTAGATCGTCAGAAACTTTGGCGAGTGGTGCGGTTAGGAGGGGGCGAAGGTATTCAGCTTGATCAGGGAATGGGTCGTTCGGCCTATCTCTGCCCAACGCAGCAATGCCTAGAAGAAGCCCGCAAGCGGCGCAAACTACAGCGGGCCCTACGGGTAAACGTTGAAGACGCCATCTATAGCGCCCTCGCCTCAAGGCTTGGGCCGGAGGGAATCAGCCTCAAAGGCATCCCTTCAGGCAATATGAATACCGTCCCGTCACTGTGACGGGCACGGAGGCACAAAGTGCCCCGTCCAATGGAGACCTGCATGACGAGCGGCGGCAAAGTCCGGATCTATGAGCTATCGCGAGACCTAGGTCTCGAAAACCGAGATGTGCTCGATGCTGCGGAGAAACTGTCGATTGCGGCGAAAAGCCACAGCAGCTCCATCAGCGACAGCGAAGCGGCCAAAATCCGCTCACTTCTTGGTGGCAGTGGCGTAAACGGAGGTGGCGCCGGGAATGGGGACAGGAACCAACCCCCATCACCCAGCAAAAGCGCAGAGGCACCAGCCAGCAAAATTCTGACCCTCAAAAAAGCTTCAGTTGCTGCACCAACAACCCCTGCAATTGCTACCCCGGTTGCGCCAGCCGTAGTTAACAAGCCGGCAGTAATTGCACCGCCTGCTCCGCCAGCAAGACCAACCCCTGCCCAAAGCCCAGCAGCAGCTAAGCCAGCGGTTGTAAAACCAGTTGCTGCCAAGCCAGTTGCGGCTAAGCCAGCAGCAGCCAAGCCGGTGGTTATAAAACCAGTGGTTGTTAAGCCACCCACACCAAAAGCCTCAACTCCAAAACCGGTTAACGCAAAACCGCTGGTGACGGTAAAACCTGTTGTACCAGTGCGGCCAGTGCTGCCAGTGCGGCCGGTGTCAATTGTTAGTGCTCCGCCAAAGCCAGTTACTGCGCCAAAGCCGGTAACGACAGCGAAGCCAGTTACTCCAGCGAAGCAAATTACGAGCATCAAGCCACCGGCCCCAAAACCGGTTGTTGTCGCCAAACCAGCGAGGCCCGTAACCCCTCCTTTAAGAGGCGGTGATCAAAATCGCCCGGCCGTGCCAATGCGCACAGCAACTCCACAAAGGCCGGTTCCGCAACGGCCCCCTGCACCGCAAAGGCCAGGATCTCCGGTTGTAAGAGCTGGGGGCCCTCCACAGCCGAAACGAGCCGAACCAGACGGCAGGCCGCCAGCTTCCTCCCTGGAATTGGTGGGCAAGCCAATGCGACGGGATCCAGCTGCTCCACCAACCAGGCCAGGGCCAGGAGCCATGCGCAAACCAGTTGCACCTGGTGAGTTAATGCAGCTCCAGAAACCTGGAGCGCCAAGGGGTCCAGCACCAGAAGGCCCCAGGCGAGTGGTGCCTAGTCGCCCTGGCAGTGAAGCCCCACGCAAGCCAGGTGAAGGGCCCACACGCCCTGGAGCCCCTACAGCTCCCAATGCACCGCCTAAACGGCCTGGATTCCGTCCAGCTGCAGCCGCTGGTACAGCTGCAGGCAAAGCGCGGCGTCCAGATTGGGACGACAGCGCCAAATTGGAGGCGTTACGCAGTCGTACGCCGCAAAAGCAACGTCAAAAAGTTCACATCATCGGTGAAAATGACGATTCCCTAACGTCCGAAACCAGCGGATTTGCAGGCGAACAGGAAGCATTTGTACTGCAAGCGAGCCTGGCAAGACCAAGCAAACCGAGGGTTTCACCCGCAACTGGCGGAGCTAAGCCTGTCGCTTTGCGTCGACGCAAAAAAGAAACCACCCGTCAAAGACAACGGCGGCGTGCAATGGAACTGCGCGCTGCACGGGACGCGAAACAAGTAAGACCCGAAATGCTGGTGATCCCAGAAGGGAATCTCACTGTGCAAGAACTCGCAGACATGCTCAGTGTTGAAAGTTCTGAAATTATTAAATCCCTATTCTTTAAAGGAATTATTGCAACCGTTACCCAAACCCTTGATCTCTCATCAATTGAGACGGTATCGCAGGAATTTGGCGTTCCCGTGCTGCAAGACGACGTTGAAGAAGCTGCTAAGAAAACCGTTGAGATGATCGAGGAGAGCGACTTCGAGCATCTAATTCGTAGGCCACCAGTAGTAACTGTTATGGGTCATGTAGACCATGGCAAAACGAGTTTGCTTGATGCGATACGCAAAACTCGCGTAGCTGCAGGTGAAGCCGGTGGCATTACTCAACACATCGGTGCATATCAAGTTGAGGTACAACATGGTGATGAGCACCGCACAGTTACCTTCCTAGATACGCCTGGTCACCAAGCATTTACAGCAATGCGGGCGCGTGGAACGAAAGTAACAGATGTAGCTGTACTTGTTGTGGCTGCAGACGACGGGGTAAGGCCTCAAACCCTTGAAGCAATCAGCCATGCCCGCGCCGCTGAAGTACCCATTGTTGTTGCTATTAATAAAATAGATAAAGAAGGAGCTCAACTTGATCGGGTTAAACAAGAGCTAACAGATCAAAACTTGCTGCCAGAAGATTGGGGTGGTGACACCGTAATGGTGCCTGTAAGTGCTCTGAAAGGCACTGGTATCGATTCCCTATTGGAAATGATACTTTTGGTAACTGAGGTAGAAGATCTAAAAGCCAATCCAAATCGAATGGCTAAGGGCACTGTTATTGAGGCACACCTCGATAAAGCAAAAGGTCCGGTGGCGACATTGTTAATTCAAAACGGAACATTGCATCCCTCCGATGTTTTGGCTGCAGGCCCCGTGTTGGGCAAAGTTAAAGCGATGGTGGACGACACCGGTAAGCGGGTTAAACAGGCCGGGCCATCTTCTGCCGTTGAAGTGCTGGGCTTTAGTGAAGTGCCAGCAGCGGGTGACGAGTTTGAGGTGTACGTCGATGAGAAAGCAGCTCGCGCAGTTGTTGGTGATCGCGCCAGCGAGGCACGGGCAACACGACTAGCGCAGCAGATGGCCTCCCGTCGTGTATCACTTACGTCGATGTCTGGGCAGGCAAGTGAAGGGGAACTAAAAGAATTAAACCTAATTCTCAAGGCAGATGTTCAAGGTAGCGTTGAGGCAATTCTTGGCATGCTTGAACAACTACCTCAAGGAGAAGTTCAAGTTCGAGTTTTACTTTCTGCTCCTGGAGAAATAACCGAAACCGACGTAGATTTAGCTTATGCATCAGGAGCTGTAATAATAGGTTTCAACACCTCACTTGCATCCGGCGCGAAACGTGCCGCAGAAGCAGCGGGTGTAGATGTACGCGATTACGATGTTATTTACAAACTATTAGAAGACATTCAGTTGGCAATGGAAGGCCTGCTGGAGCCCGAGTTGGTTGAGCAATCCCTCGGAGAAGCTGAAGTGCGTGCAGTATTTAGTATTGGCAAGAGTGCGGTGGCTGGTTGTTATGTAACAAGTGGCAGCTTGCAACGCAATTGCAAATTCCGGCTCTTCCGCGGCAAACAACAAATATATGCAGGCGATCTTGATTCATTGAAACGTGTTAAAAACGATGTTAAAGAAGTAAATACAGGCTTTGAATGCGGTATTGGTTGTGATCGTTTTGCTGATTGGCAAGATGGTGATCGCCTTGTTGCGTACAAGATGGTTACTCAACGCCGCACACTAAGTAGCTAATGGTTGGCTGGCTGCCGCTGCTTAGCCTCGGCCTGCTACCCATTGAATTGTTATTGCTGCAGTTGATTTTTGCTGGCGGCACATCTGGCCCTGCACCACAGGTAGAAATACTTTTGCTATGGAGCCTTGCAGTTTTACTACCCCAACTGCAAGGAAATATGAACCTACCCATAGGTTTATTCAAACCACTAATTGCGATAAGCCAGCTGCCTATCTTGTTTTGGCTAGATCAACGGGCAGGAGCATTTAGCGAACTAATCCTGTGGCATGGGCAAAGCCGTTTTACATGCTTGTTCTGGGCACTTATTTTACTTCTAACGATGCAGTGGCAATTGAGATCAGTGCTGGGGTTGGCGATTGCGATCAAGCCAAATCAAAGAGACACTGATCAGCAAAGCAGCGGATTGGATGCCAAGGTCGCTGAAGGGAACAGCAACGCCGGAGGCACTGCGCATTGCCATGGTGGCAGCGCCAACAGCGGCGGAAGCGAAAAGAGTGAACCACAAAGCCCTGCGTAGGCTGCGCCAAGGTGTACGCGCTTCCTTAAGCAAGCGTTCGCGTAAAACTGGATCAAGCTGAGAAGGTTTAGACATTAGGCACTCTCGCTGCAGGTTGATTTACTTATCCATAATGCTAATTTAATCCGGCTGCCGGTGTAGCTCAGGGGTAGAGCAACTGATTCGTAATCAGTAGGTCGTCGG
>ERZ889217.207-NODE-207-length-39360-cov-7.450401_pt1 | contig 39360 bp, 46 predicted proteins | sample MGYA00521098_ERZ889217 | MGnify/ENA primary metagenome ERZ889217 (study PRJEB32303, sample SAMEA104408613) | aquatic metagenome | biome: Brackish water; feature: Pelagic; material: water | place: Baltic Sea | collected 2014-06-10T22:04:00 | depth 2,362 m ... | reverse complement strand
GCGCCACTGAAGGTGCTGCAGGCGAGCGCCGCGGCACAGGACCTCCCATCCGGCACTGAGGAGCGCCCAAAGGAGGGCGAGCCAACCGCCGCCGCACACGGAGAGCTGCTCTAACTCCTCGCGCGTCTGGGATACTCAGCGCATGAGTGATGCATCGCACCTCCCGCAGCCACCTGTCATCGCCGAAGCGCGATCGCCATTCACCGCTGTGCGTGTTGCGTCACTGCTCCTCGCGCGTCCGCGCGGCTTTGGTGAGCGCGTGGCGGCGGTTGCGGATGCGCTGAACGCCGCGCACACCGACTGGCTCTTTGAGACGCGCGTGGTCGCAGATGAACTGTTGCAGCTGCAGTCGAACTGGTTCTCCGACTTCCGCACCACCACCGGCTTCGCGCTGAACGACTCGCCGAACGGCACGCTGCTGCACCTTGAAGATTCGTCGCGCATGAGCGGCTGGCTGCAGCGCCAAGTGGAGAAGGCCGAAGAGGCCTGTCGCGCCGAGCTCGATCAGTTCGCACGCACCGACCGCGTTGCGGGCGATCGCTGACCGTTGAGTTGACCGCCTGAACGTATGAAGCGTGAAGATCTTGTCTCGCAGACGCGTCGCCTGATTGAAGAGGGCGATCGCATTGACCGCTCGCCGTCGCGTGCCGCGCTGAACACCTGGCTCGCCGCGAGCGACGCACTCCTCTCAGAGGCGTGGGGCTCCATGGATCGCTATCACTTAGCCTGGCTTGAGGTGGGGCGCATTGCGCAGCCGCTGCGCGGTCGAGAGATCAGCACCGACGAAGAGGCGCAGGAGATTCGCAGCGTGGTGAGCGCCAAGGGGGCGGTGATGCGCGCTTCCCTTGACGCAGTGGAGCGGCTGGGAATGCCCTTCCTCGGCGAGACGCGCCCGCGCGCCAACGATGAAAAGACCGGTCTCCCGGATCACCTGCACGAAGCGCCACATGGACTTGTTGGCGGCGCGAGTGCACTGCAGTCCGCAATTGATGCCGCACGCAAAGAGGCGGCGGCGCACGAAGATCACGCGCTCAACCGGAAGAGCACCCCGCAGAAGAGCGATCGCACGGACCTCTGGTAGGACCTCTCCCTGGGAGGGTGCCCCTAGGGGTACGCACTGGGCGAGGCTGAGGTCCCAGCGGGGGCTCGGTTGGGCCGTGGGAAAACTGAAACACCCTCTTGAAATCGCCCTGAGGGACGGCTACCCTCAGGGCGACTGGAGTGCTGCCACCTGGCAGTAGCGGATCAGTCGTAAGGGAGGTACCTCCTAATGGCACTACGAGACAGGGTACAGAGCTATGGAGGCTTCCTGGCTTCCATGGTCGTGCCGAACATTGGCGCGTTTATCGCGTGGGGGCTCATCACGGCCCTCTTCATCCCAACAGGGTGGGCACCGAACGAGACCTACTCGAAGTTGGTCGGCCCAATCATCGTCAACCTGCTCCCGATCCTGATCGGCTACACGGGTGGTTCCGTCATTTACGGACACCGCGGAGGCGTGATCGGCGCCGTGGCCACGATGGGCGTGGTCGTGGGTTCATCGATTCCACAGTTCCTGGGCGCAATGATCATGGGCCCATCGGCCGCATGGTTGCTCAAGAAGCTTGATGATGTGCTGGCGCCACGGGTTCCAGTTGGCTTCGAGTTGCTTGTCAATAACTTCGCGCTCGGTATTCTCGGTCTCATCATTACGCTGTTCGCCCAGACGGCCATCGGGCCAGCGGTGGAAGCGGTAAGCAATGCATTCGGTGCCGGAGTGAGCGGTCTCGTTGACGCGGGACTCTTGCCACTCGCAGCGCTCATCGTTGAGCCGGCCAAGGTGCTCTTCTTGAACAACGCACTCAATCTTGGAGTGCTGGCGCCACTAGGTGCGGCGGCAGCAGCCGAGAGCGGACGTGCGATCCACTTCCTCCTCGAGACCAACCCAGGCCCAGGCCTCGGCCTCTTGCTTGCGTATTGGTTCGTTGGGAAGGGGTTCATGAAGGACTCAGCGCCTGGCGCAATCGTCATTCACTTCTTCGGTGGTATTCACGAGATTTACTTCCCGTACGTACTTGCACACCCAATTATGTTGGGCGCGCTCCTTGCGGGCGGAATGACGGCTGACACCTGGTTCATGGTGACAGACGCCGGTCTTGTGGCTACACCTTCGCCAGGATCAATCTTCGCCTACCTCGCCGTGATCCCTCAAGGGTTCCACGTGCAGGTTCTTGGTGGAGTTGCACTCGGAGCAATCGCCTCGTTCCTTGTGGGATCGGTGATTCTCCGTGCAGTTCCGGTGAAGCAGCCGAAGGCCCTTGCGAAGGCTGGCAAGTCGGGGGTACCCGGCCTGGCCTGAGCGCCGATAGTTCGGTGACACACGACGGGGTCTCGGAGCCGCGAGGGTCCGAGGCCCCGTCAACTATTTTCAGCAGAGCGTGCAGCAAGAGTGAGGTGCACAAGTGGCAAAGTCAGTAAAGGCTAAGGAGATCGAAGAGATCGTTGTGGTGTGCGAAGCCGGCATCGGCTCAAGCCTCATGACGGTGAACTGGATCAAGAAGGAGCTGAGGAAGGCGAAGGTTGAGGGGATCGAGGTCTACCACTCCGCGGCGAGCCGCGTTGATCCATCCGCGAAATTCATTGTGTGCCACGAAGCGTTTGTTGGCTCGGTGAAGACGCGCGCGAAGACGGCCGTCATTGTCACCTTTAAGTTTTTCCTTAACGACCCAGCACTCGCGAAGCTTGTCGCCGACATCGCAGGCGGCAAGACGATCTCCGCAAGCTAAGAGCGTTTCGTGCCAGGAATCATCTTGACGTCACGCGTCGTACTTGACCGCGCGGTAGCGGACCGCGATGAAGCGATTCGCGCGGCGGGCGAACTGCTTGTTGCCGATGGCTGTGTCCCTGCGTCATATGTCGCAGGGATGCTCGCGCGCGAACAGTTGATGAGCACGTTCGTCGGCAAGGGGATCGCCATTCCGCACGGGCTTGAGCCTGATATGTCGACGGTGGTGCATGCGGGCGTCTCGGTGGTGCGACTCAAAGCGCCAGTGCGCTGGAACGACAGCGGCGACGAGGTGCGCTTCGTCTGCGGCATCGCCGCAACTGCTGAGGAGCATATGAGTGTCCTCGCGGCACTCGCCGAAGTACTCGATGACGAGGCGTCACTTGAGCGACTTGGCACGACGAGCGATCCAGCCGAGGTTGTGCAGATCCTTGACCCTGCGTAGCCGCACGTGCGGCAAGTTTGGGCGATGATTGGGGGACTATGAGCGGAACAACGAACCTACCTACGAGCTCCCTCGGCTGGAATCTCTACGGCGCCGGCTTTGAGAACCTCGGCCGCGACGGCAAGCCTGAGGCGCTCCCAGTGGCTGCTCCTGGGCCCGACCAGCTGCTGGTGCGCGTTGACTGTGTCTCACTCTGCTTTAGCGACCTGAAGGTGCTCACCGCTGGTGACCAGCATCCGAAGTTGGTGGGCCGCGATTTAACGACGAACCCCACGCGCCTCGGTCATGAGGCGTCCGTCACGGTGATCGCGGCGGGGGCGAAGCTCGCCGATCGCTACGAAGTTGGGAGTCGCTACGCCGTGCAGCCCGACGTCTACGTGAAGGGGAAGAGCACCGCCTACGGCTACGTGATCTCTGGAGCACTGACGCAGTTCCACCTGATGGGGCCCGAGATGATTGACAGCCCTGAGGGGACGTACTTGATCCCAGTTGACGGCTCGTTTAGCGCGGCGAGCGCCGCACTTACGGAGCCGTGGGCGTGTGTTGATGCTGCATACACGCAGCGTCGCCGCCTTGAGCCGCTCGACGGCGGAAGCGCATGGATCGACGTGGCGAGCGAGCCGAACACGGAGCTGACCTGGGTTCGCGGTGCGAGCGCGCCAAAGCGCGTGGTGATCACTGGTGCTTCCGCTGTGATGGAGACTCGATTACGCGCCTTACTCCATAAGGAGTGCGAGGTCCTCGTTGCGCCAGCACCGGCAACGGACGAGATCGCCACATTCGTGAAGACACATGGCGCTGGCTTCGATGATGTGATCGGCATTGGCGTGAGCGAACCAGCACGCGTTGCAGCGCTCCTCGCCGCCGTCTCCTTCCGCGGGACATTTAACCTCGTTGGCCGCCCTGCAGGCGTGCTCAACGTTGCGATTGACGCAGGGCGCGTGCACTACGACTACATTGCGATCCTCGGCACCGACAGCAACGACATTGGCAGCGCCTACGGTGAGGCGCGCAACCGTGCCGAGCTCCGCGCTGGAGGTCGCATGGTGGTGATCGGTGCCGGTGGCCCAATGGGTCAGATGCATGTGCAGCGTGCCATTGAGATGGAGAACGGGCCGTCACTGATCGTTGGCGTTGACGTGAGCGCCGAACGACTCGGCGTGCTCCGCGATCGCTTTGAGCCGCTCGCCACTGCACGCGGCCGAACACTGATCATCGTGGAAGCGGCTGATCCTGCGCCAGTCGCCGCGGCGCTCGCTGCACATGGCGCGCCGAACGGCGCGGACGATGTTGTTGTCTGTGTAGCAGCCCCGTCGGTGATTGAAGGTTCAGCAACGCTGCTGAGTGACGACGGCATGCTCGTGATCTTCGCGGGTGCGAAGATTGGAACGATGACCACCGTTGACATTGCACCCGTTGCAAGCGCGGCGCGCCAGTACACCGGCACCTCAGGCTCAAGCCTTGATGACCAGGTCGGCATTGTTCAGCGTGCCGCAGCGGGGAAGCTATCCCCCGGTCGCTCAGTCGCCGCGGTTGGTGGAATCGGGACTGCTGCCGAAGGTCTCGTCGCCCTGAAGGAGGGTCGCTACCCGGGGAAGATCGCAATCTTCCCGCAGCTCGTTGATCTACCGCTGCAGTCCGTTGATGAACTTGCTGCACGTTACCCCACGGTAGCGTCCGCAATGGGGCCAGAGCGCATCTGGAATTCAAGTGCAGAGCAGGCGCTCTACGCAGTGATGGAGGTGAAGTCATGAAAATCGAGCTTCGAAAGACCAACAGTAAACAGCGTCGCAATCAGAGCGATCCGGTCTATTCAACACAGCGCGGCGTTGTTGTTGGTGCTGCGATCGGTCTCTATATGGGGTTCTTCTTTCGACCGAGCCGCGAACCCGATCTTGGATTTGTCTTCGGACTGATTCTGGTCGCAACACTTGCGACCTTCGCCGTACGCTACTACCGTGGAAGCGTTTCCCGGGCGACAGCTCCGCGAGAGTTGCTGCGCTCGTTCGCCTTCTACTTTTTCGCCCTCCTTGCGCTTGAAGGGCGTCATTATGTCCTCAATGCTGCAGGCCCACTGACGCTTGCACTCTTCACCACTGGCCTTGGCGCGTTGTCCGGATACCTTTGGGTGAACTTTGGTGGCAGCGTGCGCAATATTGGTGAAGTGCAGCGCGACGAACAGGATCGCTAAGCAGATGACTCGCCCTGGCGGTGACATGGAGGGACCATTCGACCAGTACGACGAGCACACCTTCTCGTCGAGCGTCGAGCTGGTGGTCGAGGCGTTGGCGGCGGGGGCGAAGCGCCTTGGCGCCACCGTGAAGGCGATGGATGTGGCTACGGGAGTATTTGACGCGCAGTTTGATAAGAAGATGCGCGGAAAGATTCTTGGTGATCGGAGCTGGGTTGAGGTGCGCGTCACCGCGAAGGGCGGTACCGCGCACTGCAGTCTCTACGCGTTCCCTCTCAACGCCGTTGGCCAGAAGCTAATGTTTGGCGCGCGCGGCGGCGTTGTTGACGCGGTGATCGCTGCGCTCTGGGAGGAGACAGAACTCGCGCTCAGTGCCAGTTGATCAGTGATGTCTGAACCGCGCCTCTACCTGGTTCGCCATGGCGAGAGTGAGGCGAACGTTGCTGGTGTGTTGCAGGGGCAGACACACGGCGCCCTCACCGCCGCAGGGCGCGATGCTGCCGCTCGCCTCGGCCGCGCGCTCGCCAGTCTCTCCGTGGCAGAACGGCCAACTGCAATCCTGACGAGCGATCTGCGACGTGCCGTTGAAACCGCAGAGATCATTGCGGAGGCGCTCGGCGCAACGCCGCACCTCTTCCCCGCCGCGCGCGAGTGGAACGTTGGGGTTCTTGATGGACTCCCTGCAGCTGCGTTAGTTGATGCGATCCAGCATTCGGGGCTGCGGGCCGAAGAGTTTGTCCCTTCGGGCGGCGAGAGCTTGAGCCAATTGCAGGCCCGTGCGGTGCAGACGCTCGCCGGCCTTGCGCACAAGGCGGCAGACGGCGAACACGTTGCTGGGCGCGCGAGAACGCTGCTCGTCTCACATGGTGATTTCATTCGGATGGCGATCGGTGCAGCCGCTAGCATGGCGATAGACGAAGCGAATTCACTCAAACTGCGGAACACGTCGCTGAGTGAGTTCACACTCAGTAACGGAGCGTGGCGAGTTGAGCGAATTGGCGACACATCGCATCTTGATGAGTAGAGAGAGGGTAGAAAAGAGCATGAGAAGGTTGCAAGTTGGGGTCATCGGTCTCGGCGAAATCGGTGGAGCGCACTGTGCCTCGATCGCCACACTCCCTCAGGCGCAGCTTGTTGCTGTTGCCGATCTACGTGCTGAAGTCGCCACAAAAGTTGCAGGGGAGTACGGCGCAACCGCGTACGCAACCGCAGACGAACTTCTTGCCCATCCTGGAATCGAGGCGGTAATCATCGCGCTTCCTGATCATCTGCATCTCGCCGCAGCCGAGGCCGCGGCCGCCGCTGGTAAGGCGATGCTCGTTGAGAAGCCGCTCGCAGTAGATGCGGAAGAGGCGAAGGCGATCGTGCGCGCCGCAGAAGCGGCGAAGACGCTGCTGATGGTTGGATTCACCGTGCGCTACTTCCCCCAGTACATTCGCGCGCGTCAAGCCGTAGCCAGCGGCGAACTCGGAACGCTCGTGAGCGCCTTCGCCCGTCGCGCAAACGTGGTGACACAGACTGATCGCATTCAGGGTCGTGTTGGCGTGCTTCACTTCCTCGGCGTGCACGACTTTGATGCGCTGCGCTGGGTGATCGGAGATGAAGTTGCCTCAGTGCACTCGATCAGCGCCACCTCGTCACCACTCGCTCACCCTGTTGAGAATGAGACGTTCACCACCCTGCGATTCAAGAAGGGGGCGATCGCCTGCGTGCAGGCCGGCTGGTATCTCCCCACGAACCACCCGGCTGGGTTCGACTTCCGCCTCGACCTCACCGGTCGTGATGGGAGCCTCAACCTCTCGATGATGGAGCAGGGGCTCGCAATTCACTCCAAGAGCGGCACGAGCTATCCGTACATGGCGAGTCCGCTGATCGCTGAAGATCGCGACTTCGTTGACAGCGTGCTCGCTGGTGCGCCATCGCCAATCACGGGCGCCGACGGTCTTGCCGCTGGCGCGATTGTTGACGCGGCGCTTGAGTCGATCGCAACGGGCCGCGTCGTAGACCTGTAGCACCATGACGAGAGCGACTGGCGACTCGCGCCGTCGCGCAGCGGCCGCAGTCGATATCGGCGGCACCAAGGTGGCCGCTGCGGTCGTCACCAGCGACGGGCTGATCATCGGCGCATCGCATCGTCCCTCGCGCGGGGTGGCCGCTCAGGAGGCAACCGCGCTGCTCGCCGAAGATCTGCGCGCTGCAATCGCAACTGCTCACGCGGACGGTTTCACGGTGGAGTCACTCGGCATTGGCGCAACCGGTCGACACGATCTTGCCACTGGCAGACTCGGCGCAATTGACGCCGTGCTTGACGGCTGGGGGGGCAGCAGCCTGCCGCGCGATCTTGCGTTGGCCCTCGGGATCCCCCTCTCCGCACTGCTCAACGACGCAGATGCTGCCGCGCTTGCGGAGAGTCGCCTCGGTGCTGGAGTTGGTGCAGATCCATGCGCGGTCGTCACGCTCGGGACTGGGATCGGTGTTGCACTCATTCACGGCGGCACTGTGCTGACGGGGTCGCGCGGCGCGCACGGCGAGTTCGGCCACATCAGCATCGCCCTTGACGGCGCGCTCTGCTTCTGCGGCGCACGCGGCTGCTGGGAGTCGTTCGCTGGAGGAGGGGCCATGGAGCGCGCCTGGTTACGTGACGACCCTACGCGCGAGGAGAAGCCCGCATCAGAGATCTTTGCCGCCGCGGCAGCGGGCGATGCGGCTGCAACGTCAATCATCAACGCGGCGGTGCGCGCAACCGCGCTCGGCATCGCCAACATCGCGGTCACCTTCGCCCCTGCAACCATTGTCATTGGCGGCGGGATCGCTGCACAGTGGGAGCGATTCGCGAACGAAGTGCAGGCTGAGCTCGGTCGGCGTGCGCCGATCCTCTCGCAGCACCCTGAGATCCGCCTTGCACGGTTTGGCGCTGAGGCGGTGCTCGTTGGCGCGGGGGTCGCCGCGCTGGATGCGGGCGGCGCTATGGTGAACCGATGAGTGACTCAAAGGCACTGCGTTACAGCGTTGAGGAGCTTCGCGCCGCACTCAGTGGCGGGCTGATTGTTTCGTGCCAGGCGAGCGAAGAGGAGTCACTCTTTGGCGCAGAGATCATGGCGAAGATGGCGGTCGCCGCCGTCCAGGGTGGAGCGGTAGCAATCCGCGCGAACTCGCCTGTAGATATTGCAGCGATTCGTCGCGTTGTGAGTGTGCCGATCATTGGTCTCTGGAAGCGCGATCTCCCTGGGTACGCCGTACGCATCACCCCGCGTCTTGACGATGCACTCGCGCTCGTCGATGCAGGCGCTGACATCATCGCCCTTGACGCAACCGCGCGGCCGCACCCTGAAGGGAGTGCAACCGATCTCATCGCCTCAGTCGTTGCGCGCACGCGCGTGCCGATCCTTGCCGACGTTGCCGCCGCGAGCGAAGCCGCCACAGCCGTGGAGGCTGGCGCCGCGTTCGCCGCGTCAACGCTCTCCGGTTACCTCGGCGGTACGGTGCCGAGCGAACCAGACCTAGATCTCGTCGCCGCAATTTCGGAGCAGGTTGGTCGCGAGCGCACGATCGCCGAAGGCCGATATCGCACTGGTGCACAGGTCGCTGCAGCACTGCGCGCTGGCGCGCTTGCGGTATGTGTTGGTGGTGCGATCACGCGCCCAGCTGAAATCACGCGACGGGTGATTGACGACCTACGCTCCTCGTAGCGGCTTCGTCGGCATCGTCGTCCCAGGCTGCTCAACCTTTGCAGCCGCCCAGCCCACCGCGCTGCTCAGCGCATCGGCGGACGAACCGCCAGAGGAGAGCGTGAAGAGGAGCGCGGCGAGGAGTACATCGCCAGCGCCCACGGTGCTGCGCACCTTTGCGCGCGGCGTTGGCATGTAAAGGGCGGTGTCGCTCTCCGCTGCGCGATAGATCGCGCCGCTCGCGCCAAGACTGAGTAGCACCGCACCAACGCCGCGTTCAATCAGTAGCGATGCGGCACGCTCAGCACTTGGTCGGTCGTTCACCGGAAACCCAACAAGGTGCGACGCCTCTTCTTCATTCGGCTTGATCAGGTCGACACGCGCGACAACCGCCGCCTCAAGCGCCTCCCCAGTGCAGTCAATCGCAATCTTCGCGCCTGCAGCGCGTGCCGCATTAGCCACGCGACCGATCCACGCTGGCTCCATGCCGATCGGCAGGCTCCCACCAACAACCACCCACGCGGCGCCGCGGGCAGCAGCGGCAACTGCCGCGAGTAACGCGTCAGCGTCGGCTGGGCTCAGCGGCCCGCCGCGCATATTCACCTTTGTTGTTTCGCCATCGGCGGCGGTGATCGCAACATTCGCGCGCAGCGAACCTGCAACGCGCACAACGACGAGCTCTACTTCACGAGGGAAGCTGGCAATCCACGAGTCGGCACCATCAGCGGGGAGAGCCACCACTGCGGCGGCGCTCCCGGCGGTGCCAAGGTGGGCGAGCATGCGCGCGACGTTCGCCCCCTTGCCGCCCGATTCAAAGCGAGAGGCGCCAGCGATGTTTACCGCGCCAACACCGAGCCGCTCCACCTCAAGGGTGAGGTCGAGTGCTGGGTTTGGGGTCACCGTGACGATCCGTGACATGCGCCAATGCTACCCTTAACCGCATGAGCCACCCACTGCACGGCGCACGACCACTGGACACACGCGCAGGCTTCCCTGAGGCCGCCGCGCAGATCAGCGCACGTTGGAGCGAAGTGGCAGACCGCGGCATCATCGCCGCCGTTGAGCACAACCCAGAGTTGCGCGATCGCGTGGGCGAGCTCGGACTCCGGCACCTGTTGCGCGATGCCGAGGTGGTACTGCAGAAGCTCTGCGAGAGCGTTGGTGCAGGGAGCGTTGGTCCACTGAAGAACTTCACCGAGCACGCCACCGCAACGTGGCGCCGCCGGCGCATCTCTATGGATGACGTCACCGATCTTTATGAAGGGCTGCGCGTTGCTGTGGCGGCAACGATCACTGGTGAGGCGGCAGCGTTTGCCGACCAGGCGCTGAATGAAGGGATTGCGGTGTTGAAGTGGCACCGTCGACTCGGCGGCGACACACGAAAGCGCAACCGCATCCTCAAGGCCATCTACAAGGGGGCGTGAGATGACGATCAAGTGGGTGAAGAGCGATCCTCTGGTGATGAACGGCGAACCGTTCGTCTACGGCACGCGCCTCACCGTGCGCCGGCTCCTTGAGCTTCGTGCGAGCGGCTACGACGTGCAGCGCCTGATGGGAGAGATGCCCGAACTGCGCGTGGTGGGGATCGCCCGTGCGTACGAGTTCGCCAAGGAGAACCGCGAGCACTACGCAGACTTCTTTGAGGCGAGCGGCGAGTTGAAGGGCCCAGGGCTCACACCCGCCGAAGCGGCACTCGTCTAAGGTTGTCCCATGACTGAAGAGACGCTCGCAGTACCTACCGCCTTTGACGCACAGAAGCGCGCCACTGAACTTGCAATTCTGGACGCGCTCCGCTCCGTTGTTGACCCAGAGATTGGGATGAACGTTGTGGAGCTTGCGCTCATTCGCCAGGTCCTTGTTGGCGAAACCGAATCTGAAGTGAAGATGATCCTCACCACGCCCTTCTGTCCATATGCCGGCTCCATGCTCGCGCAGGTGAAGGAGGCGGCAGAGTCCGTTCTTGAACATCCGGTGAAGGTCACCCTTCTTGCTGAGCGCTGGGATCCGAAAGACGCTGGGCTTGCCTGGTGAGTGGCGACGCGAACGGCGATTCAAACGGCAACGCGCAGCGCGAACTGAAGCTCCCGCCAAGCAAGGTTGCCACCGGTAAGGGTGACGCTGGCACCACGGGACTCCTCTTCGGCGGTGATCGAATTTCTAAGGATGATGTGCGCACCGAGGCGTACGGCACCGTTGACGAAGCGACCGCTGCACTCGGGATGGCGCGCGCCGAACTGATCGGCCTCACTGGCGAAGGGATCGCCGCACTCGACGAGACGATCCTCTCCATTCAGCGCGACCTCTTTGTGGTGGGCGCAGAGCTCGCAACAAATCCAGACGCATGGGAGCGACTCGTTGAGGGGCGCACAAAGGTTTCGCCGAACATGCTCGCGCGCATCAACGCGCTCCTCGTCACCACAGAGTCGGCGATCGTCTTCCCGAAAGACTTCGTCATCCCGGGTTCAAGCAAGGCGTCTTCCGCCATTGAACTCGCGCGCACGATCATCCGTCGTGCAGAGCGCTGGTGCGTCACGCTCGGACGCGAAGGGCTCCTCCCTGGCGATCATCTGCTCGCCTACATGAATCGTCTCGCCGACCTGCTCTGGCTACTCGCACGCCAGGCCGAAACGCTCGAAGCCTCCGCAACGCGCTCCGTCTCTCAGACGCCACTGCGCGACTAACGCGCTAGGAGAACTCGGCGTCGCCGAAGATGTAGCGCACGCTCCCTTGGAGTCGCGTGTAGCCAAGGCGTTCATAAAGAGCATTCGCGCCGGTGAGTGAATCCGAGTCAACGCCGAGCGCTGAGCCTTCAAACCCTTCACGTCGCGCCTGTGAGAGATGCCTCTGGATCAGGTGCGTTGCAAGTCCCTTGCCACGATAGTCACGGTGCACGCCGAGCGTGGCGAGCCAACGCAAGTTGCCGAGCGTCTCAGCATCCTGCGGGAACTCTTCGCTGATCTGATACGCAACGGGGGTTCTGTGTTCATCAATCACCGCCTCCGAAGCCGCCATGCGCACCGAACTCGCCTCCATTCGTTCGTGCCACATCACCTCCGTCATCGCCGATGAGCCCCAGTGGTCGGCGAAGCAGTGGTTGTGCAGGAGGCGTAGCTTCTCAGTGTCCACCTCCCCATACGGCACAACTCGCAGGCCGGCTGGTAGCGGCGAAGCGATCTCTTCGTTTGTGTTTGCGAACGTGTGCACCATCTCTGCAAACCAACGAATCGCTCGCGCACCTTCCGATTCGCAGAGTCGGATTGCGCGCGCATCGCCCTCAAAGTTTTGCACCTGCACGGTGCCGCCTGGATGACCGTCCAGGATCTCTTCGGCGCGTGCCTTCGTCCAGCGGAGAAGTGCGCGACCAGTCCCTCGTCCCTGAAATGCGGGATGCACTCGGCCGAAGAGGAAGACGCGAGGCGTCTCGGGATTCGTCACGCGGTTTGCAAAGGCCCAGCCAATCGCAGTTCCGTCTGGCGCAACTGCGATCAACGTGTCACGCGCCACGTCAATCTCGCTACCGGTGAGCTCCTCCATCATGTCGTCAATGGAGTCACGGATTGGGTTTCCTACATGCGCAGAGTCTGCGTTGACAAGCTCCACAAGCGCGGCCGCATCAACGTCAGGCTGCACGGGGCGGAGCGTTGTCCCTGCTGGGAGCACCGCGCGGATCTTTTCTAGGAGCGATTCGTGAGGCGGCATCTGAATAGGATACGCTCAATCCCGATCCTGCTTGTCAGATATTGGACGGGAGAAGTGAGTAGATGACCAGCGAACAAGAACCGGGAACGCGTGGACTGCACGGAACGGGTGCGGTCGCGTTCAGTACGCGCGGCGAGTACGGCGTGCGATTCATGGTGGCGCTTGCGCGGATGGATCACGGCGACCCAGTCTCCCTGACAGATATTGCGGAGGCGGAGGATTTGCCACGCGCATATCTTGAACAGATTGTTGGCAGCCTTCGCGACGCGGGAATCATCGATAGTGCGCGCGGCGCACATGGCGGCTACCGGCTGGCGCGTCCCGCAAACGAAGTGCGCATGGGCGATGTGCTGCGCGCCCTTGAAGGGCCGATCGTCCCGATGACCTGCCTTGAGGGGGATGGTAGCTCCTGCAGCAAGACGGGGAGTTGCTCCGTGGTCCAACTCTGGAGCCGCGTGCGCGACTCGGTCTCCGAGGCGCTCGACTCGTTCACCCTTGCCGATCTGGCAGTTCCTGGCGCACCCATTACCCTGAAGGGGAGATAAGGAGGCCACATGAGCGATACCTCAAAGCACCTGGTGATCAAGGATCTCGTCGTCACCCCTTCATCGGATTCGTCCAAGCGCATCCTTGACGGGATCACCCTCACCATCAAGCCGAGTGAAGTACACGCGATCATGGGGCCGAACGGTTCGGGGAAGACCACGCTCAGCTACGCGCTGATGGGACACCCGGGATACGAGATCGTCAGCGGCTCGGTTGAATGGAAGGGCGAGAACCTGCTCGACTTCTCGCCAGACCAGCGCGCGCGCTTCGGACTCTTCTTGGCCTTCCAATACCCAACAGCAGTTCCTGGACTCTCCGTTGCGAGCTTCCTACGCACCGCAATGAATGCGCGCCGTTCAGGTCTTGTTCGCGATCCAGAGTTTGATCCGTCCGATCCAGTCCGCGGCGGCATGACGATGGGCGAGTTCCGCAAGTTGGTCAAAGAGAAGTTGACGCAACTGAAGATGGATGAAGCCTTCATGACGCGCTACGTCAACGACGGATTCTCGGGCGGCGAGAAGAAGCGTCTTGAGATGTTGCAGATGGCGCTGTTGAAGCCAGAGATGGCGATCCTTGACGAGACTGACTCCGGCCTCGACATTGACGCGCTGCGCATTGTTGCGGAGGGTGTGAACACCATGCTCTCGCCAGAGCTCGGCGTGTTGGTGATCACGCACTATCAGCGACTCCTTGATTACCTGAAGCCGCAGTTCGTTCACGTGCTTGCGCGTGGACGAATCGTGACCTCTGGCGGCCCGGAGTTGGCGCACCGACTTGAGAAAGAAGGCTACGCGCCGATCCTTGCGGAGAACGGGATTAAGCCAACAGCAGACGAGGCGGCGGCTCCGCCGGTGGCACCCGCCGGCGCATGAGCGACTGGCACACCCCAGGGGGTCAGCTTGACCCGCTGAAGGTGCGCGCCGCATACCCGATCCTCTCCACAACGCCAGGCGGAAGACCACTGCACTACTTGGATTCCGCCGCAACTGCGCAGCGACCGAAGGCTGTGGTGGACGCAGTCTCGAACTTCTTGCTGACAGCAAACGCAAATCCGCATCGCGGTGCGTACACCCTTGGTGGCGATGCAACTGCCGCGTATGAAGGTGCGCGCGCTCGCACCGCTGCATTCCTCGGCGTTCCCGCCGAAGAGTTGGTGATGCTTGGGAGTGCAACAGAGGCGTTGAACCTTGTGGCACGTTCGTGGGGGCGCGCCAACCTTTCGCGTGGCGATGTGGTGCTCGTGACGGAGGCGGAGCATCACGCGAACCTGATCCCGTGGCAGCAGGTGACGCGCGAAGTCGACGCCGACCTTGAGTTCATCCCCGTTGATGACGTCACCGGCGAAATTCTCTGGGATCGACTCGAAGGTCTACTGAAGCTGCGACCGAAGATTGTGGCAGTTGGCCACGTCTCCAACGTGCTCGGCTCCGCTGCGCCGCTCGCGCAGATCGCACCGCAGATTCACGCGGCTGGCGGACTACTTGCCGTGGATGGCTGTCAGGCGGTGGCGAACATGCCCGTGAACATTCCAGATACAGGTGCGGACTTCTACGCGTTCAGTGCGCACAAGATGGGCGCGCTCTTCTCTGGTGGTGGACTCTGGGCGCGCGCGCACCTCCTTAACGGGATGAACCCGATTGAGACGGGTGGAGACATGATCCGCGAAGTGCGCCTGCGCGACGCCACGTTCGCCGAGGGGACACAGAAGTTTGAAGCGGGGACGCCAGATGCATCCGGCACCGTGGCACTTGCCGCCGCGTGTGATTTCATTGACGACCTTGGGCGAGAGCAGATTCACGCGCACGAAGTGCGCATGCTGGAGCGCGTCTTGCGTGAGCTCCCCGAGGCGCTCCCAGATGCGCGCATCCTCGGCCCTCGCGATGCGAAGGATCGCATTGGACTGGTCAGCTTCTCCAGCGATCTCGTGCACGCGCACGACCTCGCCACCATCCTCGATCGCCGTGGCGTCGCGATCCGCGCCGGCCATCACTGCGCCATGCCACTCCACGAGCAGCTGGAACTCTCTGCAACGGCGCGTGTGAGTGTTGCGCCGTACACCACCGATGAGGATCTGGATGCACTCTTTGACGGCTTGCGTGATGCGCGCAAGATCTTTGCGCGGTAGGCCACGGCGAGAGAGGGGTTGCGAATGGGCGGTATGGATGATCTCTACCGAGAGCAGATCCTTGAGCATCACCGTACGCCGCACAACTTCGGTCAGCTCGCCGAACCCACGATCAGCGTGGATGGGCGTAATCCGAGCTGTGGTGATCTGATCACGATGCAGCTGCAACTGGACGCTGAGGGGTTGATCACGGACGTCGCCTTCTCTGGGCGCGGCTGCGCCATCTCGCAGGCCTCCGCCTCACTCCTCACGGATGAACTACGCGGGAAGCGTGCGGAAGAGATCACGGCACTCGGGAGCCCATACGTGATGGAGCTGCTCGGCGTGGAGGTTGGCCCTTCGCGGATCCACTGCGCGCTGCTCGGCTTGGAGACCACGCAGAAGGCACTTGCAACCTGGCGCAACAGGTCGTGAGCGGTTCGGTCGGGTACACTAAAAGCACATGAGCGCAGCAGAACTGATCGCGTCCGTAGCCGGGGAGCCGTCCATCTGTCGACGGCCGTCGTCCCCCGCCCCGCGACCCCTCGCGCGCTAAGCACCTCGCAGGGAGTCTCCCGGGTGGAACGGGACGCCGGCGGCGTCCCACCCAGATGGCCACTTCGGCCCGAGACTTTCAGAACACATTGAGGTGAACCAAATGTCACAGATGACAGACTCACGAGGATTCCGAACCGGAGCTGCGATCAGCGTGCTCCTCCTTGGCGTTGCGGCGCTGCTCCAGATCAACGAACCAACAGGGGGCGCATCCGCACTCCTTGTTGTGGCGATCGCCGCCGCAATGTTGCTCAGTGCGGCCACCGGGTTGCGCGTGAGCCTGCTCGCCTACCCATTCCGCTTCCTTCGTGAGCGCGGGGTGATCGGCGCACCTGCACCGTCGCATCTGCAGCCCGTGCCGGGCTTGCGCCTTGCGCAGGTGTTGGGCGGAACGATGCTTCTGCTAGGTGTCGTTGCGAACGTTCGGTTTGACGCCAATTTCGTGGCAGTCGCGCTTGTGGTGATCGTTGCCACGCTGCAGTCGTTCCTTGCGATCACGGGCATCTGCGTGGCATGCAAGTTGTACGGCGTGGTGGTCTGGTTCCAGAATCGCAACTTGCCAAAAGGTTCGCCGAAGATTGCGCCGCAGAAGATTCGCATGACTAAGGGGAGTGGCCGCTAATGACTACGAAACCTTTCACTGAGGTGGATGCGAAGGCGGCGCAGCAGCTGCTCGACGCACCAACGCCTCCTCTGCTGATTGATGTTCGCGAGCAGAACGAGTGGGATGCGGGCTACTTGAAGGGTGCAATGCATGCGCCGAAGGGGACGATCAGCTTCACCATTGCAAACATTGCGCCAGAGAAGAGTGCACCGATCCTGCTCTACTGCGCAGGCGGTGTACGTTCAGCCGCTGTTGCAGAGACGCTCGCTGGACTCGGCTACACGAATCTCACCTCAATGGCGGGCGGCATCACCGGATGGAGCGCCGCGGGCCTTCCAGTGGTGGAGACCACAACGCTGACTCCAGAACAGAAGTCTCGATACTCACGACACCTGCTCCTCCCCGGCGTCGGCGCTGAGGGTCAGGCGAAACTGTTGAAGGCGCGCGTCTTGATGGTTGGTGCTGGTGGACTCGGTGCCCCCGCGGCGCTCTACCTTGCCGCCGCAGGTGTTGGCCACATGCGCATTATCGACTTTGACAACGTGGAGGCGTCAAACCTGCAACGCCAGGTGATCCACACCACGGATCGCGTCGGGATGCCGAAAGTTGACTCTGCCGCCGTGCAGATTCGCGCGCTGAATCCCGACGTACAGGTAGAAGCGATCAACGGGATGCTCACCACAGAAAACGTGGCGTCACTTCTTGATGGCGTTGATCTGGTGATTGACGGCACCGATACGTTTGAAGCGCGATATGCGCTGAATGATGCCGCGGTGAAGTTCGGGATCCCCGTCGTGCATGCGGGCGTCTTCCGGTTTGAAGGGCAGCTCACGGTGCTCGCACCGGGTCGCGGCCCCTGCTATCGCTGCCTCCACCCAACGCCGCCACCAGCGGAGATGGCGCCAGCCTGCGGCGTGGCGGGCGTGCTCGGCGTGCTTCCAGGCGCGATCGGCGTGTTGCAAGCGACCGAAGCGCTCAAGGTGTTGCTCGGGATTGGCGAGCCGCTGATTGGCCGGCTCCTCCTCTGGGACGCCCTTGAGGGGAGCTTCACGGAGTTAACCGTCAAGCGAGATCCGCACTGCGTTGCATGCGGTGATGGGAAGCGAGAGGGGAGTGCAGCATGAGCATCAGCGTCAGGATTCCACCAGTACTTCGCACGCAAACTGGTGGTGCAAAGGTTGTCAACGTTGATGGAGCAACCCTCGGTGCAACGTTGCAGGCGCTGGTCGCCGCGCATCCAGAACTTCGTGAACAGATCTTTGAAGCGGACAACACGCTCCGCCGCTGGGTCAATGTCTACGTGGATGGTGCAGATGCTCGTCATCTCGGTGGACTGGAGACGCCAACACGAGACGGCATTGAAGTGGTGATCCTCCCTGCGATGGCGGGTGGTGCGACTGCGCCGGACGGCGAATAGTCGTGCGCTACGAGTCAATCGGCGACGCGATCGGCGGAACTCCGCTCGTTCGGGTTGACGCGCTACTCCCCGAAGCGGCACGTGCGAAGGGGATCCACCTCTACGCGAAGGTTGAGATGCTCGGGCCAACCGGATCAATCAAGGACCGCACCGCGAAGGCGCTGATCGACGACCTCGTCTTCAAAGGGCTCCTCACCCCAGGGAAAGAGCTGCTCGAGCCAACGAGTGGCAACACGGGTGCGGCACTTGCGGTGCACGCCGCCGCGCGCGGCATCCCGATCACACTGGTAATGCCATCTAACGTCACGGAAGAGCGCCGCGCCTTTGTGCGCGCGCTCGGGGCAACGATCGTGGATTCCCCCGCGGACCAAGGCTCCAACGGCGCCGTGCTCCTTGCGCGCGCCATGGCGAAGGCAGATTCGAAGTACGTCTCGCCCGATCAGTACAGCAACCAGGCGAACCCGAAGGTTCACGAGATCACCACCGCACCAGAGATCTTCGCCGACCTTCCGGAGGTGGATGTGGTGGTCGCAGGTCTTGGCACGGGAGGCACCGCCACCGGACTCGCCCGCTACTTCGCGCGCGAGAAGCCGAGCGTGAAGATCTGGGCCGCGGAGCCAATGCCAGGTGAAAAGGTCACGGGACTCCGTTCTCTCGAAGATGGATTCACCCCAGAGGTGATGGACACCGAACTTCTCGCAGGGCGGATCCTTGTGAACAGTCGTGACTCAATTGTCGGTGCACGCGCGCTTGCACGCGCGACAGGAATTCTTGCGGGGCCATCAACTGGTGCCACACTCGCCGTCGCACTTCGCGTGGCCCGCGACGCGGAACCGAACAGCAACATTGTATTCATTGCCTGCGACGCGGGTTGGAAGTACTTCTCCGCCGGGCTCGGCGATGGGAATCTCGACGAGATGGAAGACGCGCTCGAAGGCGACGTCTTCTGGTGGTAACGCACCACCTGTGAGCGTCTAGCTGTGAGCGTCGCGGATCGGCCAACGAGCGTCTCGCTGCCGCACGAGATCACAACTGCGATGCGTGCACACGCGCGCGCCGAAGCGCCGCGCGAGGCGTGCGGCATCATCATCGGGAGCGCACCTGCCGCTTCGGGTGGTGCGCCACTCCGCTGGATCCCAACAACGAATGTGCTCGCCTCATCAACGCTCTACGAGATTGATGCTGCGGAGCTGCTGCGCATCAGCCTCGACGCCGACGATGCAGGCGAATTCATTTGGGGGATTGTGCACTCGCACGTTGCCTCACCCGCCGTCCCGTCAACCACCGACACCACCGTTGCGGGCTACCCAGACGCGCTCTACATCCTCGTCTCCCTCGCGCCGAGCCAGGTGGCGCCCGACGGCGAACCCGGAATCCGTGCCTGGTGGATCGTCGATCGCAGCGCGACTGAGGTGAGACTGCGGCTTCAGCGCTGAGCGGTTCGGGGGTAGAATCAGCGCAGAACCCTCAAGTGAACCGCGCGGAAGAGTTCGTGGGGTGATCAGGTCAGACTGATCGCAACTGCGGCGCCGACGGAGCAACGGTCCGGAACCTCTCAGGCAGATGGACCGCGCGGGGATGGGGACGCTGGAGAGCGTTGAGTGGAGTGATCCGCGCAGCGCGCCGACGGAGGAACTTGCGAACGCTTGTTGCGTCGCAGGGATGCTCTCAGGCAGATGGACAGCGGGGCACCGAGGAGGTGCCGTCATGTCCGAATCGCAGCGAACGCACACCTTTGCCGATCGCCACATTGGACCTGACGCGTCTGACGTCACCGAGATGCTGCGCGTGGTTGGCCACGGATCTCTTGACGCGCTGATCCACGACACGGTCCCTGCAAGCATCCTGCGCGCCGCGCCACTACAGATCCCAGCGGCGAAGAGCGAAGCGGACGTTGCCACGGCACTTCGTGAGATGGCGGCGCGCAACACGCCGCTGAAGAGCTTCATTGGGATGGGCTATCACAACACCATCACGCCACCTGTGATCAAGCGCAACATCTTGGAGAACCCGGCCTGGTACACGGCATACACGCCGTATCAACCAGAGATCGCGCAGGGTCGACTTGAGGCGCTGATCAACTTCCAGACAGCAATCTGCGATCTCACTGGGATGGAGATTGCCAACGCATCGCTCCTTGATGAAGGGACTGCGGCCGCTGAGGCGGTCACGCTCGCACATGCGGTTGGCAGCGTGGCGGACGGGAACCTGCTCCTTATTGATGCAGACACGCACCCGCAAACCATCGATGTGCTCAAGACGCGCACCGAGCCACTCGGGATCGCTCTACTTATTGCGCCAGTCACGGAGCTGCTCGCGCGCGCCGCGGCACCCGCGGAAGGCGAGCGACCATTTGCGCTGCTCATCTCTAACCCTGGAAGCAGTGGCGCCGCACGCTCAATTCGTGCGGATGTTGAGGCTGCGCACGCCGCAAAACTGCTGGTGGTCGTGGCCACAGATCCACTCGCTGCGGTGTTGATGGAGAGCGCGGGCGCGCAGGGGGCAGATGTCGTCATCGGGAGCAGCCAGCGCTTCGGCGTGCCGATGGGGAACGGCGGCCCGCACGCCGCCTTCATGGCAACACGTGATGCATTCAAGCGCTCACTTCCGGGTCGACTCGTTGGCGTCTCGGTGGATGCGGATGGCAACCCCGCATATCGCTTGACCCTACAGACGCGCGAACAGCACATTCGTCGCGAGAAGGCCACCTCCAACATCTGCACCGCGCAGGTGCTGCTCGCAGTGATCGCCAGCATGTACGCGGCCTGGCACGGCCCTGACGGACTTCGCGCCATCGCAGAGCGCGTGCACGCGCATGCGGCACGACTCGCCGCGGGCGTGCGCGGCGTATCGGGGCTGACGCTCCGACACGAACACTTCTTTGATGCGATTGCAATTGAGACGGGAAGCGCCGCACGTGCCGACGAACTGCTTGCCGCCGCCGCCTCGGCCGGATTTGAGTTGCGCCGTTTGGACGCAACCGGCCTCGGTCTTGCATGTGACGAGCTCACGTCAGATGCAGACGTCGCAGCGCTTCTTAAGGTCCTTGGGGCTTCCGGTGCGGCGAGCGACGCAACTAGTGCAGCTGGCGCAGCGGCCGATTCACTCCCTGCGGTGCTGCGTCGCAGCGATGCCATCCTCACGCACCCAGTCTTTACGCTGCACCGCTCTGAGAGCGAGATGCTTCGATACATCTTCAGGCTCGCGGAGAAGGACGTAAGCCTGACGCGCTCAATGATCCCGCTCGGTAGTTGCACGATGAAGCTGAACGCCACCACGGAGATGGAGGCGATTGGGCACCCAGGATTCGCCAACGTGCATCCATTCTCCGATCCATCGCGGCTCCCAGGGTATGCACAGCTGACGAGCGATCTTGAGGCGTGGCTCTCGGAGATCACCGGATTCGCCGCCGTGAGTTTGCAGCCGAATGCGGGCTCGCAGGGCGAGTACGCAGGACTCCTCGCTATTCGTCGCTGGCATCACTCGCGCAACGAGACGCAGCGCACCGTCTGCCTGATCCCGAGCAGCGCGCACGGTACGAACCCTGCGAGTGCGGTGATGGCCGGATTCCGCGTCGTGGTTGTTGCGTGCGACGATCACGGCAACGTCGACATGAACGATCTCACGGCGAAGATCGCAGAGCACGCGGCAGTGCTCGGCGCACTGATGGTCACGTACCCGAGCACGCACGGCGTCTTTGAAGAGTCGATCCGTGAGATCTGTGACGCGGTGCATGCGGCGGGTGGGCTCGTCTACATGGACGGCGCGAACATGAACGCGCAGGTTGGACTCTCGCAGCCGGGTGCATTCGGCGCCGATGTCTGCCATCTCAATCTGCACAAGACGTTCGCCATCCCACACGGTGGTGGCGGACCGGGCATGGGACCGATCGGCGTTGTTGAACGACTCGCGCCGTTCCTGCCAGGGATCGGCCTCGGCGAAGAGGGTCGCGTCTCATCAGCGCCGTACGGAAGCGCGAGCATTCTGCCGATCAGCTGGGCGTACATTGCGGCGCTCGGCGCAGAGGGTGTTCGCGCGGCAACAGAGATCGCCATCTTGAACGCGAACTACATGGCGGCACGACTGCGCGACGCCTTCCCCATTCTCTACACCGGACGAACAGGGACGGTGGCGCACGAGTGCATCTTGGATCTGCGGCCGCTCACGCAGGAGAGTGGCGTGACGGTGGAGGATGTGGCGAAGCGTCTGATGGACTTTGGTTTCCACGCCCCCACGATGAGCTGGCCGGTAGCAGGCACGCTAATGCTTGAGCCAACGGAGTCTGAGTCGAAGGCGGAGTTGGACCGATACATTGACGCGTTGTGCGCCATTCGCGAAGAGGCGCGGGCGATTGCGTCAGGGAGCGTGCCACTTGAGCAGAGCGCACTGCGCAATGCACCGCACACTGCGAGCGACCTGCTGCGCAGCGACTGGGCGCGTCCATACGCACGAGAGCAGGGCGCCTTCCCGCTCTCATGGGTGAAGGCGCGCAAGTACTGGCCACCAGTGCGCCGCATTGACAACGTGCACGGCGACCGCAATGTGGTCTGTGCCTGCCTCCCGGTGGACGCCTACGCCGAGGCGTCAGGCGAGACGGCACTCCTTGGGGCGCGAAGCTAGGGGTTCACGCGCTACGCTGCGGGCATGAGTGAGGGTGGTTCGAGCGTCTGGCTCGCTGGAGTTCGTAAGCTGCTCGATCAGCTTGAGGTAACGCAGGGCCCAGCGATTGAGGCGCTCGCGATTGCCGGCTGCGATTCGATCAGCGGCGGCGGTATCGTGCACGTTGCGGGGACCGGTCACTCGGCGATCATTCCGCTCGAAGCCTTTCACCGCGCGGGCGGACTCGCCGCCATGAATCCGCTCTGGGATCCCGCCACTCTTCCACCAACAGGTGCGCCGCAAGCCACGCTGCTTGAGCGCGATCCAGTGCGTGGCAGCGACGCAGTCAAGGCGGCGGGGATAAAGCCCGGCGAACTTCTCATTGTCGTGAGCCAATCCGGAATCAACGGCGCACCCGTAGAGACGGCGATCGCAGGCGCCACCGCGGGCGCGGTGGTCGGTGCGTTCGTCAGCCTGCCGCACTCCACGGGCCTCACCAGCCGTCACCCATCCGGAAAGACGCTCGCGCAAGTTGCAACGCACGTCATTGACACGGGCGTTCCGCGTGGTGATGCGCTACTCCCGCGACCAGATGGAAGCGCTGCACTTGCGGCGAGCACGATGCTCTTCACCGCCGCCTGGTACCTCTTCCTTGAGCGACTCCTGGCGCGACTTGATGAAGCGGGCGTGGAGACGCCGATCTGGAAGTCATCAAATGCGCCGGGTGGTGATGACTGGAACGCGCGCTACTTCGCGCGCTACGCCGATCGCGTCGCCGGACTTCGAGGCGAGTAGTCGTGGTAAAAGGTTCAACCGCGTTGCGTGGCATTCGTGGCGCGGCACTGGTCAACGGCAAGGTTCTTGACGACGTTCTGATTGGGGTTGACCCGAGCGGACTCGGAACGATCGCATCTGTTGCGCGCGCGCGCAGCGGAAGCGCGCTCGCCTCGCGTGCGCGTCGCGTTGAGGGGCTGATTATCCCTGGCTATGTTGATGTGCACCTGCACGGTGCTGGCGGAAACGATGTGCTCGGACCTGGGGGTGCGCAGGCGCTGCTGATGGCATCTCGCGGCATGAAGAGCCCAGAGCGCGAGATTGTTGCGTCACTGCGCGCACTTGCCGCGGAGACCGCCAAACACGGATACGCGGCGATCACGCCGGCAGCGGTGAGCCTTCCCCTTGAAAGCCTTCGACTGTGGGTTCGCGCGGTGAGCGTGGCGCGTGCCGAACAGGGTGAAGAGTTGCAGCGTGGCCGCGCACGCGATGAAGCGATCATCCTTGGCGCAAACTCTGAAGGACCCGCAATCAGTCATGCACGCAAGGGCGCGCACGATCCGATGGTGCTCATCAACCCTGCTGAACTCTTGCGCGCACTTGACGATCGACCGAACGATTGGTCGGCACTCCGGATCGTCACCGTTGCACCTGAACTTAAGGGCGGCGAAGAACTGATCCGCGCGCTCACGAAGCGCAAGATCGTGACGAGTGTGGGACACAGCACCGCAACGCTGGACCAGGCGAACGCCGCGTGGGCTGCGGGGGCCACAAGCACCACACACCTTTGCAACGGAATGGATCCGTTCCATCACCGAACACCTGGACTGGTTGGCGCGGCGCTCGCGCACCGCAGCGCGCGTGTAGAGCTGATCTGTGACGGCGTGCATGTTGAGTCGAACGTGGTGAAGTTGCTCGCGGATATCCTCGGCAACCGACTGATGGTGGTTTCGGACGCCTGTCCTGTCGCCGGTCTCGGCGACGGCGACTTCATGCTCGGAAGTATGCCGGCACGGGTGAAGGGTGCGCATGCCACGCTTCGTGATGGAACCCTCGTTGGTGCCGTCTCGCTTGTGGATGTGGGCGTGCAGAATCTCATTGCGTTCGGCGTTGCACTCCCTGCCGCCGTCGCCGCAGCGACCAAGACTCCTGCAGACCTCTTGCGCACACCGCAGCTCGGTAGGATCGCTGTTGGTGCAGCGGCTCGACTCTCAACGATCGATCCCGTGAGCGGCGCGCTCCGCGGCCGCGTCAGCTTCTAAGCGCAGCTCAGCCTAGGCGCGATCCCACCAGTTCTTCCCGAGGGCAACGAGCGCACCGATCCCGAACTTGAAGAGCAGGTCCGCCTGTACGATCTGCGCCATGACGAGCGCGTCGTAGCCTGGCTCACCTGCGAACGCCACCACCGTGAAGGCGATTGAATCAAGGGGAACGCTGATCGCATTGCTGGAGAAGACGCGCATCAGCCATGAGCGCGAACGCATGCGGTGGTAGATCTCCGTATCTACCGTCTCTGAGAGAAGGATGGCGCCGAACGAGGCGATCAAGAATCGCCCTGGCGTCTCAAGTGCGGCGGCCACAGCCACATTCACCACCGCGGCCAGTCCGATCATCAGGAAGATTGGCGTCCGGCCGAGGCCCGCGCGTGCACTCGATTGGTGCGCGATATCGCGGAGCGTGAAGGTGATCCCGAAGGTGAGCGTCCCTGCGGAGAGCATGCCGAGCGGGCCGAGGTCAATGAACACAGGGATCAGGAGGTTGCTCACGGCAACGGCCACCGTGTAGAGCGCTGCGGTTACACCGAGCCAGAAGAGATGGGCTTGCTTCATCAGCACCTCATCGCATCATCAGTACATCACCGTGCGCGTGAGGTGATGTGGGTGATGGGTGGCGTGATAGCTCTTCCAGAGTCGGTAGTCCACCTGCGGGCTAATCAACTGCGCAGACTCTGGGCGAAGCGCATTGATCTCGTCCGTCAGGCGCGCCACCGCATAGATGGAGAGTGCACGGAGCTCCACCTCCTCTTCGCTGTCGCGGGGGATCTCAGCACCGTTATCAATCGCCTCGGTCAGGGCGGGGGTGAAGTGCGCAATCTCCATCACACGCAGCGCAACAGGAACGATGTAGTCCGCGAAGGCGGTGGCGCGCCACGGATCGGTGAGCGTCTTCACACCGACGCGCGCAAGTGAGAGGTGAAGCGACCAGAGGCCGAGCTGTGCGAGTTTGGCGATCGTGACCTCGTGGCCGCGCCATCTGCTGACGTCGCGGAACCGCGGGAACTCTACGGGGAGGCGCTCCAAGAGGCCGTCACCTCCCGCATAGAGCGCTGGGGCGCATGACGCAACCCAGTGACTCCATGAGCCCTGATGCTTATCAACGAGGACCGCCCCAACCTCATTAAGAATCTGCACGCGTTCAGCGAGCAGTGGCATCTCAATGTTGCCGCGGAAGAGTCGCGCAAGGTCGTCGCGGGTGACGCGTGCCGCCCATTCGCCGGTGAGGAGTGGCTGACCAGCGGTGATTGCGCGATGCATGCAGGCGACCATCGCCTCACTGTCGACATAGGTGGTGCCCTTGTACTCGGTCTCAAACTTCACCGACGTTGCAAAGTCCGTGAAGGCGAAGTTCAACGTGTTGACGAGCATGGTGAGGTTCGTCATTCGGGTCGGGTCTGGCCCAACATCAAACGGTCCAGCTGGACCGCCGCCGATCGGGGCGAACTCTTCGTACGCCATCCACGTGGCAACCTGGCGGATCGCCTCTTCGGAGATGCGCACATGCTGTGGCGCGTCGACCACAGGGAGCACCGACTGGAGGACCGGGCTCTCCCAGATCTGGCTCTCTCGCACCGCACCCTCCATCTAATCGTGACCCCCCTTCGCGAATGCGTGCCACTGCGACACGCCGTGCACAGAGTGCGCGGAGGCGGCATCATCATCGCAGACTCACCGCGCAGTGTGCGTGGTTCTAGCAGGGCGAAAGGTGAACGATGAGCGAACCACGCATCCTTGTTGTTGGCAGCACGATGATGGACCTGATCGCGTATGCGCAGCGGCTCCCCGAAGTGGGTGAGACGCTGGTGGGCGACCGATTCCAGATGGGCTTCGGCGGCAAGGGGGCGAACCAGGCCGTGATGGCGGCACGCTTCGGCGCACCCGTCGCCATGGTCAACGCGGTCGGCAACGATGCCTACGGGAGCGCACACATGGAGAACTTCGCCAAGGAGGGGATTGACACCACCTGGATGCGCACCGTGGAGGGGAGCAGCGGGGTTGCGCCGATTTGGGTTGATGCCAAGGGGAAGAATCGCATCATCATCATTCCAGGTGCCAACAACAGCACGGACCCAGCAGTTGCTGAGACGGCGGTCCGTGAGTTCGCGCCAGCGATCGTGGTGGGCGAACTAGAGATCCCACAACACGTGACGCTCGCCGCATTCCGCGCCGCACGTGCCGCCGGAATCACCACACTCTTGAACCCAGCGCCAGCGGCGGAACTGGATCCAGACCTCCTCGCCGCAACCGACTGGCTTGCACCGAACGAGACCGAGTTCGCCACCATCTTCGGTGGTGAACCGCGCGGCGATGGTGCGGTCGCGCGCATCAAGGCGGCGGCGGCGAAGTCTGGGGCGAAGTTGGTGGTGACCCTTGGATCCGCAGGCGCCGTTATTGCGATCCCTGGTGAAGAGCTGATCAACATCTCAGCGCCAGAGGCGAAGGTGATCGACACCACCGGTGCGGGCGACGCATTCCTCGGCGCGTTCGCCTTCGGCCTCGCGAGTGGTCTCACACCGGTAGAGGCGGCGAAACTCTCAGTCGCCTGCGCCTCCGCGAGCGTTGAACGTCTCGGAACGCAGAGCAGCTATCTCAGCCGAGAAGGTGCAGCGGCACTTGCCGCCCCCTATCTAGCGAAAAGGAGTTCCTGATGGCCGCAACTGAGAAGGACGGGCGCAAGCATCACATTGGTCTGAAGCAGGGCGACGTTGGACGCTATGTGCTCCTCCCCGGTGACCCTGGTCGCGTTGAGACCATCGCGAGTCGATTCGACAACCCGCGACTCGTGATGCAGCGACGCGAGTACACCACGTGGGTCGGTGAACTTGATGGCGTCCCAGTCGCGTGCACCTCCACAGGGATTGGCTGCCCCTCCACCGCGATCGCCGTGGAGGAGTTGCACGATATTGGCGCCGATACCTTCATCCGCGTCGGCACATCTGGCTCCATGCAGCCACACATCAAGCCGGGCTCGCTCGGTGTGATCAGCGGCGCGATTCGTGACGAGGGGACGAGCCGTCACTATCTCCCCATTGAGTTCCCTGCGGTTGCAGATCTCGACGTCACCATCGCCTTGCGCGAAGCGGCACTTGCGAGCGGCTTCCCTTCGTACGTTGGCGTGGCGCAGTCAAAGGATTCGTTCTACGGACAACACGCGCCAGAGCGCATGCCGATCGCTGATGACCTGAAGCGGCGATGGAAGGCGTGGATGGCGGGTGGCGCCATCTGTTCAGAGATGGAGGCGGCAACGCTCTTCATCGTTGCCGCAACGCTCGGCGCGCGAGCGGGGGGCACAATGCTGATCCTGGGGAACCCAGAGCAGCGACCAATGACTGCCGACGAAGAGGCGGCCTGCGATATCAACCGGGTGATCGATGCAGGAGTGGGTGGGCTGCGGCGCCTGATCGCAGCAGATCGCGCCAGCGGGCGACTTTCGCGCTGATCGCTATCCTGCGCAGATGAGCAACCTTCGCAGTCACGCCGTCACCATCATCCCTGGCGACGGGGTTGGCCCCGAGGTCGCCCTCGCCACACAGCGCATCCTTGATGCCGCAGCGGCGCGAGCTGGCGTGGCCTTCGACTGGGAGGAGGCCGAAGCTGGCGCATCTGTCTTCCTCAAGGGGGACCAGACTGGCGTGCCGCAGGCGACGCGCGACAGCATTGACCGCACCCGCGTTGCACTGAAGGGCCCACTCGAGACCCCCGTTGGATTCGGTGAGAAGAGCGCCAACGTCACGCTGCGCAAGCTCTTTGAGACGTACGCCAACGTGCGCCCAGCGCGCGAACTCCCTGGCATCCCATCCCGCTACAAGGGAGAAGGCGTGGACATGATCGTCGTCCGCGAAAACATTGAAGATCTTTACGGCGGCATTGAACACCTTCAGGCACACGACGTCGCGCAGGCACTAAAAATAATCACACGGAAGGGCTCAGAGAAGGTGATTCGCTTCGCCTATGAGATGGCACTTCGTGAAGGACGCAAGAAGGTCACAATTGCGAGCAAGGCGAATATCTTGAAGTTCACTGAAGGAATGTTCAAGAACATCGGCGAGGAGCTCGCACCAGAGTACGCGCCGATTGAGGCGAACCACCTGATTATTGACAACGTTGCGCACCAGATGGTGAAAGATCCAGCGCAGTTTGATGTGATCGTGGCCACCAACTTGCATGGTGACATCATTAGCGACCTTGCATCTGGGCTGATTGGTGGGCTCGGCTTTGCCTCTAGTGCAAACTATGGTGACGGCGTTGCGATCTTTGAGGCGGTACACGGCTCCGCGCCGAAGTACGCTGGGAAGAACGTCATCAATCCAACGGCACTCGTCCTTTCGGCGACGATGATGCTTCGCCATATCGGCGAACTTGATCTTGCCGATCAGGTAGAGGATGCAGTCCTCACAACGCTTGAAGAGGGGAAGGCACTCCCACAAGATGTAGTGCGCCAGAAGGGTGGCGACGTTGAGGCGGCGGTGAGCACCACCGGATTCACTGAAGCAGTGATTGAAAATCTTGGCCGAAAGCCGACGAGCGTCCCAGCCGCTGCAAGCCGGCCGCGCCCTTCGGCGCAAAACCCACACAAGCGCTGGCCTGATGGCGAGGCACGCCGTGCCGAGGTTGGTCCTGCAACGGTGATCGGCATTGATATCTTCGCTGAGACGCTGATGTCGCCGGCGGAGTTCGGAACAAAGCTCGCTGCGCTCGCTGGGCCAGAGTTTGAACTGCGCATCGTCTCGGCGCGAGGCACCGTGGTGTGGCCAAAGATGTCTCCAGCATTTGATCACCCTGGCTTCTTCCGTTCGCGCTTCGTAGCTCGGGATAAGTCGAAAGTTGTCACTGATGAGGCGCTCTTTGCGCTCATTGCGCGCGTTACAGGCGTTGCCACATGGTTCCACCTTGAGAAGCTCCGCTCCTGGAACGGCGAAGAGGGTTTTACCCGCGCCCAGGGCGAGTAGCCAACCACCTACGGCAGGGCTGATGTGGCAGGACGGGCGCAGAGGTCACGCATGCAACTGATTGCCCTCGGCTTCTTCATCCTCGCCGCTGGGATTGCGTCGTCTGTTCAGGCGATCGTCAACGCCGAAGTGGGGCGGCGCACGGATCCGATCACCGCTGCGACCGTCTCCTTCATCGTTGGACTCGCGGTGTTGCTCGTCGTTGGCACGGTCAGCGGACGCCTCCAACTTGCGGAGGCGACGCGGCTTCCGCCACTTCTCTTGACGGGGGGACTCTTCGGCGTGCTGATCGTGACCGGCTTCGCCACCGTGGTACCCGTGCTCGGCGTCACTGAGTCAACGCTCATCTACATCCTCGGCTCCCTCGCCGCAGCACTCGCCATTGATGCCTTCGGCCTCCTCGGCGCACCACAGATCCCCGTCACACTCACGCGCATTGCTGGGATCGTGCTCGCCGTGGTCGGCTTCTTTCTTGCTCGGCGATGAGCGAGCAACGACCAGGAGCGCAGCCAGAACCTGTTGAAGCAAAGCGACCACTCGCGGAACCACTCGACGAAGAGGCACCGGACGCGGCGGATCTGCTGCGCGGCGTCTTGCAAGACGAACGCTATGAGCCAGGGATGATCATCCTTGACCGCCAAGAGGTTCCACTTGCGGACGATGGACTCCCTGCGTACGTTGCAGAGGAGGCGCCGACTCCGTTGCGCGGCGCGTACATCTATCTCAGCGTGATCGGCTTCTTCTGTGGAACGATCGTCATCAGCGCGCTCAACCTTGGTGCGAGCTGGTCAGATCCGATCGTCAAGATCCCCGTTCTCATCGGTGCGCTGCCGCTCTTCATTGCGATGGGTGAGGCGGGGCTCCGCATTGCGCGATCCGTTCCAGCATGGTGGCCGATCAACCGTGGCCGCGCGCTCTTTCGTGCCGGCTGGGTGCTGACGATCGCAACGCTCGCGCTGATCTTGGCACTCGCGGTACGAGCCGCGCTCTTCGCGTAACGCGCCGCGCGTTTCGTTTAGCGCGCCGCGCCGAGTCCTTCAATCAGGCGCTGCATAGAGGCGCGCAAGAACTCTTCCACCCGTTGACCCGCCATCACGGCGAGCATCGGATCCAGTTCGCTTGAGGCACGCCACGACGCATCGGTCGAGCTCGCATCCCCAGCAACAGGGGCGAGATCAATGATCGCTGCCACCACCGCGTGTCCACCAATGTCTGGGCGGACCTTGAGTCTGAGGTGGAGTCGCGCAGCACCGTCGGCGAGCATCTCTACGGTGCGCCGCACGGAGACTGCGGCGGTGACAGGAATCCCCGCAACCTCGGTTGCGAGTCGACCTTCAATGTGTTCTGCGTCGGTGCGGTGGAGTGCTTCACACCCTGGAAGTAGCGCGGCAATCGCCGCTGGATCCTCACTCGTCTCAAGGAGTTGCGCAACGCTTCTGCTCAGCGTGCTGGAACCGTTGAATTCGGCCATAGAGCCCTCCAACTACTTCGCCTGCTTGCAACCCTCGTGCACGATCAATAGATCTTCGTGACACCCTCCGGCATCTCAATGATGAACTCGCTTGCTGGGATCGGTGCGTCCAACGTGATCGCAGTTACCTGCGCCTCTCGAACCACGCGATCATCATGGATCTCCCTGACGCTGAGCAGGATCCCCGTTGCGCGATCAAAAGTGACGCGGTAGCGGAAGGTGGCGTGGTCGCCGACGCGATCAATGATCCGTGGTGCGGCGGACTCCACCGTGAGCGCCGCGCGATCAAGGTGAATGGACTCGTGAATCGCTCCGAGCGTGCCGCTGCGCAGCGTGTTGGCGCAGAAGTGCGCAGGTCGGAGGAAGGTGCTCGCCCAACCTTTTCCAGGAAGTGGACCGAGGGTCTGCACGTGACCCGCGGTGGCTGGGAGCTCTGCGTCATCAAGTCCCGTGGGCGGAGCTCGGTGCGGCCGACGCGTAGCGGTGTTACTCGCGGCGTTGTACTGCTCGATCACTGACCCATCGGTTGCCCAGACTTCATAAGCGGACCCCGTTGAGGTGGTGACGCGTGCTCGCGGACGATCGACCAGGATCTCGGTCCGGGTCAGGCTTTCGCCGCTCGTTGTGACGCTGCGGTCTTCAATGCGCAGGCGCAGGGTGCGCGCGCGGCGCTCCGCATCAGCGGCGAAGGCGAAGAGCTGGTCAAGCGTAGGGAGACCGCCTGGCATGGCGCTAACCACAGGGGCGAGGGTCGCCTCACTCGTGTGAACTGGCACGGTGCTGCTGGGTGGCTCCATGCCCCCATCGTAGCGGAGCGCTGGGCGTAGACTCTGCGCATGGCAGAGCAGCACACAACCTCAGTAGCGCCTGGACGACCACTCCGCGAGGCGTGGATCGTTGAGGCGGTTCGAACCCCCGTCGGTCGTTACGGCGGCGCGCTCGCAGGAGTGCGCCCGGACGACCTCGCCGCCACCGTCCTTGAGGCGGTCGTTGCACGAAGTGGAATTGATCCGGCGATCATTGACGATGTCATTCTCGGGTGCGCGAACCAGGCGGGTGAAGACAACCGCAACATTGCGCGCATGGCACTCCTGATTGCTGGACTCCCAGTTGAGGTTGCCGGCCAGACGGTGAACCGACTCTGCGGCTCTGGACTACAGGCCGTGGCGAGCGCAGCACAGGCGATCGCCGTCGGCGATGCGGATGTGGTGATTGCTGGTGGCGTGGAGAGCATGAGCCGCGCGCCACTCGTCACGTTGAAGCCAGAGAGTGGATACGAGCGCGGCACCCGCGAACTCGTGGACACCACAATCGGCTGGCGATTCGTGAACCCAGTCTTGGATGCGAAGTACCCAACAATCTCACTCGGTGAAACTGCGGAGCGCGTCGCCGCGCAGTGGAACGTTTCACGCGAAGAGCAGGACGCGTTCGCCCTTGAGTCACAGCGTCGAGCCGCCGCGGCGGCGTCAAGTGGTGTGCACGCAGAAGAGATCGTGCCCGTGAATATCCCACAGCGCAAAGGTGATGCGATCTCTGTAGACAAGGATGAGCATCCGCGACCAGAGACAAACGCGGCGAGCCTTGCGAAGCTGCGCCCTGCATTTATTGAGAGCGGTAGTGTCACGGCAGGGAACGCATCTGGCATCAACGATGGTGCCGCCGCACTTCTTGTGATGGAGGCGGGGCGTGCGCGTGCGCTCGGGCTGAAACCACTTGCGCGCGTTGTCGCCACCTCAGTCGCTGGTGTTGACCCGTCCGTCATGGGGATCGGACCAATTCCTGCAATTCGCAAACTGCTCGAGCGCACCGGACTGAGTGCAAAGGAGATTGATCGCGTTGAGCTGAACGAGGCCTTTGCAAGTCAGGCGGTTGCCTGCATCCGCGAACTCGGGCTCAACCCGGCCACCACCAACATCCACGGCGGTGCCATTGCGCTCGGCCACCCACTCGGCGCCTCAGGCGCCCGCATGCTGGTCACGCTCACCCGGGAGCTCACACGGAGCGGAAGCCGCTTCGGGATCGCCTCCATGTGCGTGGGGGTGGGGCAAGGGATCGCCATGCTCGTGGAGAGGGTAGAATCCTGATCTAGGCGCACGGCGCCACCATGAAGAGCAGGAGGCAGCGATGTTGAACCAGGAGACGGCAACCAGCACACCTGTTGAGAAGCCAGCAACAGAGACGCCTGCGACCCCGCTCGTTCTCACCGATGCCGCCGCCACGAAGTTCCGCGACCTGACCAAGGGCGAGACGAATCCTGCGATCGGTCTGCGCGTCTACATCATCTCCGGTGGATGCAGCGGATACCGCTACGGCATGATGGTTGAAGAGACCGCCAACGCAGACGATCAGATCTTCGAGACGAACGGCGTCAAGGTTTATCTTGACGAAAAGTCGGTGCCGCTCGTGGTCGGTTCGTCCGTTGACTTCGTGGATTCACTGATGGGCGCAGGCTTCACAGTTGAGAATCCAAACTCGGTCGGCGGCTGCGGCTGCGGTTCGAGCTTCCGCACGGCGGAATCGGCCGGCGCACCCTCCGCCTGCAGCCACTGAGCCTCCCCTGAACGGGGACGCCGCACGCGACGGGCGCGAGCCCGAAGGTCAGTCAGAGACGCTCCCGACACCGCCACGCGCGCCACTGATTCCACTCTTTCCGCTGGACCTCGTCTTATTCCCTGGCGTGGCGCTGCCGCTGCACATCTTCGAACCGCGATACCGACTGATGGTAAAGCGCTGCATGGAGTCGCGTTCTCCGTTCGGCGTGATCAACATCAGCGGAGGTGAGATTGCCGCCATTGGAACGATCGCCGATATTCGTGAAGCCACTCGCTATGTGGATGGTCGTTGGGACCTTGTCACACTTGGGACCACGCGATTCCGCGTGGTTCGACTCGATCGCGACGCACCCTATCTCCGCGCCGAAGTGCAGATCCTTGACGAGCCAGCCGGTGGGCCGCGCGACGAACTGACCGCAGTTGCCGAGCGCGTCTCCGCCGGGTTTGTTGACTACCTCGAGCTACTGCGTGGTGACGGGGTGCACGAACACGGCGACGACGATGATGAGAGTGACGACGATGGTGACGAGGGCGACGACGAAGGAGACGGCTACGTTGACGAAGTGACGGCCGAGGCGATCGATGAAGCGCTCGCCGAAGAAGATGGCAGCTACCTCTCAGAAGAGGTTGTCAGCGAGATTGAGAAGCTCCTCCTTACCTCAAGCGCGGCGAGTGACTCGCTGCGAGACCAGGGTGAAGGGGTGGAGTTTGAGCTCTCCGACGAGGAGGGCGAGCCGTCCGATGAAACGGATGACCTCCTCGCAACGGCGATCACGCGACTCTCTGGAGCAGAGGACCCGGTCAGCCTTTCACACATTGTGGGCGGCGTGGTGCAGCTTTCCAACGAACAGCGTCAGTCACTTTTAGAAGCACCAGATGCACGCACGCGACTCGTCGCGCTTGAGCAACACCTTGAGCGTGAGCGTCTGCTTCTCGCAGAAGGGATCCGCCCATGGAGTGCCGACCCCCGCGCGCTCCGCGAACGCCGCAACTAGCGCACCGCACATGAGAGGCGCACGCAGATGAATCGATGGGCGAGCGTTGCGCAGCGCATTGAGAGCGCGACCCGAACCTCCGAGAAGGTGCACCTTCTTGCCGCCGCACTACAGCGCGCAGATGAAGTTGATCTTGAGATTGCGGTGCGTCTCATGGGCAGCCGCGGCGTGGTACCGAGCGGCACACTCTCGTGGGGAACGATTGCGCGCGCAGCCGAGGAGGTTGCTGGCGCACCATCAGGCTCGCTCGCAAAGTTGCTTGACGATGGTGGGGATCTTGGGCGCGCGGTGGAGGACCTCTTTGAGTCCGAGCGTCCACTCGCTGGCCCCGCCCTTGAAGAGGTGGAGCGAAGCGCGCAGACGCGCACCGAAGCACTCGCAGATGCGACGGGCACACACCCGTCAGCACACGCGAGTGCCGCCCCAAGGCTGCGTGCGCTCCCGGAGGCCTTCCAGGCGATCGCCGCTTCAAGTGGTCAGCGCCGTCACGATCTGTTGGTCCAGCTCTTCTATGGGTGTTCGCCAGTCGCTGCAAAATTCCTCGTGCGCGCCCTCATTGGCGACTTGCGAATCGGTCTCCGTGACGGACTCCTTGAAGCGGCCATTGCTGCCGCGTTTGACGCTGACCTGGCTGCGGTCCGCTGGGCGATGCTCCTTGAAGGGGATCCAGGGAGGGTGGCGCTGCTCGCCCGTAGCGGTCGCCTGCACGAGGCACGCCTGCAGCTCTTTCACCCAATCCCGCCGATGCTCGCCGCCGCCACCTCCGGCGTCCCCGAGGTCGTTGAGCGACTCAGCGAGCGCCCTGAGTTCGCGGGTCACCCAGAGTTCACGGTTGCCGTTGAGGACAAGTACGACGGTGTCCGCGCGCAGCTACACGTTGATGCTGAACGCGCCGCACTTTTTGGACGTGACCTTCACGATGTGACCGTCTCATTCCCTGAGATCGCCGCCGCTGCGCGCGCCGCGGGAATCAGCGGCATCTTCGATGGAGAGATTGTTGCCTGGGAGGATGGGCGCCCGTTACCTTCCAGCACGCTCACCTCACGACTCGCTGGCGGGGCGCAAACACTTTCAGCACAGCAGCGCACCCTCGCACTCTTCATTGCGTTTGATTGTCTGGCGCAAGGCGGTGAGCCGCTGCTCCAGCAGCCGTATCACGAGCGTCGTCGTGCGCTTGAAGAGCTGCGGCTCGAGCAGATCAGCGACGGGCAGATTCGGATCGCAACCCGTGTGCAAGCGGAAGGGGCCGAGGCGATCGAGACGGCATTCATCCACGCGAGGCAGCGTGGGTGTGAGGGACTCGTTGTGAAGGCACCAGACGCACCGTACGCACCCGGTCGTCGCGGATCTGGATGGCTCAAGGTGAAGCGATCACTGGACACCATTGACGTCATCATTGTTGGCGCAGAGCCAGGGCTCGGTCGCCGTCGCGCGCTCCTCTCTGAGTGCACGTTTGCCGTGCGAGACGATCTCTCTGGACGACTCGCAACCATTGGTCGTGCCACCGTTTCGCTGCCAGATGCAGAGGTCGCCTCACTCAGTCAGTGGCTCGAGGCGCACACGATTGCGCAACTCGGCTCGTATCGCAGTGTTGAGCCGCGCTTGGTGGCCGAGGTTGCCTTTGATGCAGTGAGAAGGAGTGAACGCACCGCCTCGGGCTTCGCCCTCCGCTCCCCACGGATCACGCGACTTCGTTCAGACTTGGGCCCAGACCAGGCGGCAACACTCGCCTCACTGGAGAGCCGCTGCCATCTTGGCAGCGCACAGCCTGACGCATGAACCGAGCGAGAGGAGCACGAGATGACTGATCAGATCTCGCACGAAGCGCTCCTCCAGGCCGCCGCAACGTCCACCGACGAGGCCGGGAAGGTGGCAGAGCTTCGTGCCACGATCCCCGCAACGACCGCGGGGATCTATCTGAATGCAGGGAGCGTTGGTCCGCTCCCGCGCGAAGTGGATGCGGCGATCCGCCAAGTGCAGGAGCAAGAGCTTGCGACCGGTCGTGCCTCAGAGCACCTGATGGACGACGTGGAGGTGCGCGTGGACGAACTTCGCGGCGTCTTCGCCTCAGTGCTCGCCACCGACCTTGAACTCGTTGCGGTGGCGCACAGCACCACCGAGGCGGTCATGCGTGCGCTCATTGCAACTGAACTCAAGCCAGGTGACCGCGTGGTTACGCTCGATGAGGAGTACCCAGCGATTCGTGGGAGTCTCGCCGCACGCGCCGCTCGCCAAGGGTTCAGCGTTGCGACGGTGAGTGCGCGCGACGAGCACGGGGTCGCGATCAGTGATGCGGAGATTGTCGCGCGCGTCACCGAACTTTTGGTTCCACCCACCCGCGCGATCGTGATCTCGCGAGTCAGCTGGATCAGCGGGCGCATCCTTCCGCTCGAAGAGATCCTCCCGCGTGCGCGCGCCGCAGGGATCATCAGCATTGTTGACGGCGCGCAGTCTGTTGGCGCAATGCTTGACGCTGTGGATGCGTTGGACCCTGATGTGCTCGCCTTCCCTTCGCAAAAGTGGCTCCTCGGCATTGAAGGACTTGCTGGCATGCGGCTCTCGCGCCGTGCGCTTGCTGCGGGCGGATTGCAGACGCCAATCGGCGGCTTCCTCGCTTTCCGTGATCCGGCACTCGACGGCGTTGGCGTGATGCACGACGACGCTCGTCGATTCCAAACCTCAGGGTTCGCTCGGCCAGCGCTCGTTGGTTCCGCACGCGCCGCCGGCTGGCTCTCCATGCAGGTGGGCCTGCCGTGGGCGGTTGCCCGTGCGGGTCGCCTCGCACGCGCCTTTGCCGCGGGCGCCGCCTCCATCCCAGGCGTTGAACTCCTGGTCGGTCCAGGGCGCCACGCCACGATCGTCGCGCTCCGCGTGAACGGCTGGGAGGCGTCGCAACTCGTTGAAGAGTTCAGCCGGCGCGCCTTCGCCATCACTCGACGCGTCCCTGGCGTGCCCGCCACAGCAGATCGCCCCGCCTCAAGCCCTGCCCTGCGCACCTCGTGGGGTTTCTGGAACACCGATGAGGAGGTCGCCCGAATGCTCGAACTCCTCACCCTCTTCGCTGCGCACACGCCAGAGAGCCTGCCGAAGCGCCCAACGATTGAAATCATCCAGCGCTGAGATGAGCGGCCGCCGCGCTCCGCGTGGGTTCTTTGGGAAGCGGCTCTATCAGCTACAACATGCGCCGCGGCCGGTGTTTCGTGCAGTGCTCGCAAGCGGAGGAAGTGGGCTCGTCTTCATGCTGATATATCTGGCGTATGACCTTCATGTTGAGCGTGCGCTGATGGACGGCGTTTCACCATCACTGATCATTGGCGGGGGAGATCTGCGCACAGAGGCCGCTGCGCTCGTGGTCCTCTGCACCTCAACCTTCGGGAGTCTACTGACATATCTGATCGTTCCGCAGCCATCGACAGACGGCACGACGACTACTCGATCAGGATGGTCTGCACTACTTGGACTCTTCGCGAGTCTCCCCATCGCATACATCGCGCTGGTGATTGAGAGTCAGTTTCTAAAACCGCTTCTGCTCGCGCTGTAGATCGCGCACACCGTTAGCGCGAGATGTATCCAACCATGCGGTACCCAACGCCGCGCACGCTGACGAGAATCTCAGGCTTGCGCTGATTCCCCTCAAACTTCTTGCGGAGGCGGTTGATCGCAACACGGAGCGCCTCGTCTCCGCCACTCCAGCCCTCTCCCCAAATCTTCTGCCGAATCTCCTGATGGGTGATCGCTTCGCCGAGCCGCTCAAAGAAAAGTGCGACGAGTCGTTTCTCAATCCCGGTGAGGAGTGTGCTGCGTCCATCCACGTGCAGCGATCCGGTCGCGGGGTCGAAGCGAATGGCGTGGGGGGCAGTTGTCATGGGAGGGGAATTCTACCCGCTTGTTACAGAGTGCGCCGATCCGTTCCACCGCCCCACCGGTTGCTTAGACGACACCGCCTGCTGCGATCGCGAGCGTAGCCGCCCCTGCAAGGGCGATCCCGACCCCCTGGCGGAGTCCAATGCGTTCGCGCAGGATGACGGCGGCAAAGAGGACCGTGGTCACTGGCGCAATGGAGGTGAAGACGGCCGCAACCGCAACGCCGCTCTCTTGTGACGCCAAAAGGAAGAAGAGATTGCCGAGCGTATCACCACTCCCCGCCGCCGCGAGTGTCAGGACTAGTGCGATGCGACCGCGACGTCCGGTTGGGATTGCACCAGGTCGAATCTCTTCGGCGCCAGGTGGGCGTCGACCGATCGCGCGTGCAATCAAGAAGAGGCTGACGAGCGCACTCACGCTTGCAACGCGCAGCCCAGTAAGCAGCCAGAGCGTGCTCGCAGATTCAACACGAGCGAAGAGGAGACTGAATCCCGCAAAGCATAGGCCAGCAGCTATGCCGTAGAGTGCGCCACCAAACGCGGCTGCGCCACTTGATGCATCTGGGTGTGCACCTGGAGCACCAGCGTTCGCCGTGTTCGCGTCGGCACTTGTAGAGACGATGTAAATCGCGATGATTGCAAGCCCAAATCCTGTGAGGCGTAACGGCGTGGCCGTCTCTCCGCCCGCAAGTGCAACTGCAACGGGGATCAGCGCGGCTAGTGTTCCGGCGATGCTTGCAACCACGGAGATCTTTCCGTGCGCAAAGCCGTGATACAGGGAGAGCACGCCGGTACCACCCGTGATCCCCGCGATCGCGGTCAACTGCAAGGTGGCGCCATCTGGGATCGATTGACCACTGAGCAGCGCAATTGGGACAAGAACGCCG